>Ga0210398_10000521_pt1 | contig 43563 bp, 30 predicted proteins | sample IncBWC4OmetaG_FD_161047 | JGI IMG/M metagenome (GOLD analysis project Ga0210398, IMG submission 161047) | Forest soil microbial communities from Barre Woods Harvard Forest LTER site, Petersham, Massachusetts, United States - Inc-BW-C-4-O | ecosystem: Environmental > Terrestrial > Soil >...
CGACACCCCCATGGGGGTGTCATGACCATGACCAATCCTTCCCTTGCACTGCCCACACTCAACCCACAACCTCAATCACCCAGCCCAAACTCTCATTGAAAACCTTCCAGCGGAAGGGGGCAGGTCACCGGCACCCACGGAAAAGCCGAATCGTTCTCGTTCTCATACTCATTCTCGTACTCTCAAGTGCCTCGATAATGAGAACGATTAAGAGAACGAGAACGAAGCTCGTACGGCGCTGCCGCGCCAAAACCTAAGATTAACGACAACGAGGTGCGTTCATTGGCAGCCCTGCGAGGAATCTCACTCGCAGTGTAACCCAATAGGTTACACTCGGGCGCAAAGACGGGGCTGAGAGCGCGCTGGGGAAACGATAAGGTGTAACCTAATGGGTTACACCTTGCTGCACAGAGATTCCTCGCCCGTTCGACAGGCTCAGGGCTACGAAGCTCGGCTCGGAATGACAAGGGGGAGGGCGGCGCCGCAGGCCAGCATGGCGCAGTGAACAATTTCGTAATTTCGCCCTTCCGCGTTTCCGCGATCGGACTTTCCCGACTGGCTCGATCAGCCAAAATAAATTTCCGCAACTTAATCGGTTTTTAGTTATTTTTTTCAAATTGCCGCTCAATCATAAAACACGCCGGCAAACACAATTTGTACTTTAAATAAATCCAAAAGAAGCCTGCATTTTTTTTCAAAGTTCTTTTCAAAAGTGAATTTTTTAAACATGGAAACAAACTGCTTCTTTAATGAAGACATGGAAACCTTACCCCATCTGACCCTGCTTTTCGTTGCACCCACTAATACATTATACGCATTATTCACATGGCAGAATGAATCAATTCCCCAGAATATCGACTCAGTGCTGTATCTCAATTCATTTTCTTTTGGTTTAATTTGAATATTAGTATTTAGACGAAGCTGTGATTGTTCCATCAGTTTTCGAAGCGGTGGGTTGCCAGCTTTCAAGTAATAATCGAATTCTACTGTAAGCCTGATCAGGCAACGTAAACCATCCTGTTCTGACTCTGAGAAACATGACTCAACGGATTTCACCATAGAGGCTTGAATCGTTTGCACGCGTTTCCTGCTATTGTTATTCATTTTTTAAGCTGCTGCTACTGCAGGAACAATAGTGCTCGAAAAAAATGCAAGGTCAGGTTGCGAGCGTTTATTCTCATCAGAGATACCCCGCCCCCTTACGTCATATCCGGCGGGACGTTGGCGAGGGCTTCCTCGATCGTGCTGAGGCCGGTCTTGACCTTGAGCATGCTGTCCTGGTGGAGCGTCTTCATGCCGTCGCGGATGGCGATGCGCTTGAGCGCGGCGGTCTCGGCCTTGGCGTTGATCGCGGCGGTGAGCTCCTCGCTGTTGGTCATGAGCTCGTGGATGCCGACGCGGCCTTTGTAGCCGGAACTGTTGCAAGTGGGACAGCCTTGCGGGTTGGCCTTGAAAATCTGGCCGCTCCAGCCGTCGAGCGCCTTTTCGAGAAGCTGCTTTTCGCGGCCCTCGGGCATGTAGGGCTGCTTGCAGTTCTTGCAGACGCGGCGGATGAGTCGCTGGGAGCACACGCACACCAGCGAGGCGGAGATCATGAAGGGCTCGACGTCCATCTCGGTCAGGCGCGCGACGGTGCTGGGCGCGTCGTTGGTGTGGAGGGTGGAGACGAGCAAGTGGCCGGTGAGCGCGGCTTCGATGGCGATCTCGGCGGTTTCCTGGTCGCGGATTTCACCGACGAGGATGACGTCGGGATCCATGCGCAGGTAGCAGCGCAGGGCGCGGGCAAAGGTGAGGCCGATCACCCGGCTCATCTGCATCTGGTTGATGCCGGCCAGGGTGTATTCGATGGGATCCTCGGCGGTCTGGATGTTGACGTCGGGCGCGTTGATTTCGGCGAGGGCGGAGTAGAGCGTCATCGACTTGCCGGAGCCGGTGGGGCCGCAGTGCAGGATCATGCCGTAGGGTTGGCGGATGCAGGCGAGGTACTTGGTGAGGTTTTCCTCGGAGAAGCCGAGGGCGGTGAGCGGCAGCGTCGATTTTTGCTTGTCGAGGATGCGCATGACGACCTTCTCGCCGAAATTCATCGGGCCGGTCGCGACGCGCAGGTCCACGTCGATGTTTTTCTTGGTGTATTTCTTGAAGACGATGCGGCCGTCCTGCGGGAGGCGGCGCTCGGCGATGTCGAGGTTGCACATGATCTTCAGGCGGGTGACGAGGGAATTGGAGGCCTGCTTGGGCAGGCGGAGTTTTTCCTGCAAGCTGCCGTCGATGCGGTAGCGGATGAGGAGGTCTTTTTCCTGGGGCTCGATGTGGATGTCGGAGGCGCCGGCGATGTAGGCGTCCTCGATGATGCGGTTGGCGAGCTGGATGATGGGCGCCGATTCCTCGTCCTCGAGTTCGCCGAGGCTGGGATCGACGGTGGCGCCCTCGGCGTAGGCGGTGGAAATGCTTTCGGCGACCTTGTCGATATCGACGTCGCCGGACGAGAGCAGCTTGGAGTCCTTGAAGAACTTTTTGATCAGCATTTCGATGAGCGTGGCCGGGGCGACGCGCACCTCCTCGATCATGAGCTCGGTCACCTCCTGGAACGCGTCGCGCTTGGCGTGATCAAGCGGATTGGTCATGAGCACGGAAAGGGCCCCGTCCTCGAGCTTTTTAACGGGGAAGACGCCCTCACGGCGGATGATGGCTTCGCCCACGACCTCGACGAGCTTCTCCTCGGCGTCAACTTCCTCCATCCTGGTCACGAGCGGCAGGTCGGTGAGCCGGGAGATGAATTTCGCAGTGTCCTCGGCGCTGAGCTGGAATTTTGGATCCAGCATGCGATGGATGAGCGTGGCGGAATATTCGGCGACTTCCTGGAGCAGCGCGAGGTCGCGCTGGGTGAACTCGCCATTGGTGCCGGCGGTGGGCTCCTTGTTGAGCACCTGGATGGCGCCGATGACGACCGTGGTCTTGAGCGGCACGGTGAGCATCGATTGCACCTCGAAGCCGGTGGTTTTTGCCATCGAGAGCAGCGACGACGCGGCGTCGGGGCTTTTTTTGGTGAAGAAGAGCGGGTCGCCGGTGGCGATGACCTTGCCGACGTTGCCGGTGCCGAGCGGGAGCTTGGTGGCGAGGAGCTTCTCGCTGAGTTCCTGGAAATATTCCCCGTCCTCCGGTTTCGTCGAGAGGGTGGGCGAGTAGTAAACGTGTTTGAACGTGATGTCGTTGCCCTCGACGATGTAGATCGTCATCGACTGCGCCTGCAGCGCCTCGACGACCTTCGTCGCGGTGAGCTCGACGACCGAGTTGATGTCTTCGCGGCTCGGAGCGGGCTTGGAGATGATTTTGATCAGGAGCGAACGACGGAGGGTGTTCGCAAGTGAGGAAGTGGCCATGGCTGGAAAAGCGCGGTGGGGCGTGGGTTGCAGGTAAAATGCCATTGCCCACCGCCGCCCGCAATGAGAATTACGCTATACTGCTTCCTAGGGGTTATCCTCTCTTCTCTGTGCGCCATGTTTTCCTGGCTAAAAACGTTTTTCCAACGCGGGGGCGCCACCAACCCGGACGGACTTGGGGCCGACCGGGCTGCCGCCGGCGCGGCCGGTGAACGGGCCGCGGCGGAATTTCTCCAGCGCGAACGCGGTTTTGCCGTCGTCGCGCGCAACTGGCGCAGCCCGCGCGACCGGCGCGACGAGCTCGACCTGGTGTGCCGCGAGGGCGAAGTGCTGGTCTTTGTCGAGGTGAAGACGCGCGCGGCCCATGCGCTGGTGCCGGGCTACGATGCGATCAATGCGCGCAAGAAAAAAGCCCTGCGCCGCGCCGGTGCGACCTACCTGCGCGCGCTGGGCGCGGCGCAACCGCGGACCTTCCGCTTCGACGTCGTCGAAGTCGCGACGCCCGCCGGGGGCGGCCCGCCCGAGGTGCGCCATTTCGAGAACGTGCCGCTTTTCCCAAAAAACTTTGTGTAGCGGGCGCTTCGCGCGGCCGCCTTTGACGCGGCGTATTTTGTAGTTAGTAATTGGTAGTTGGTGGCTACGGACCACCGTTCGGACTGATTCTGGTACCAACTACCAACTACAAATTACCAACTACCGGGCGCACCGGTGACCAATGACCAGTAACCAATGACGGATGACAAACGAAAGTCGTGCTTGCCTCATTTCGCCAATGCCCAAACTTTTCTCGACCATGGCTGAAACACAACGTCATCCCTTTTTGCAGGGCCTCAGCAAGCACCGCGGCGCACCGCCCACGGTCGTCGTGATTTTCGGCGCCTCGGGCGACCTCACCGCCCGCAAGCTCATCCCCGCGATCTACAACCTCGCGGCGGACAACCTGCTGCCGGCCGATTTCCATCTCGTCGGTTACGGCCGCAAACCCATTCCCGACGCCGAATTTCAAAAAATGGCGGCCGAGGCCATCCGCGAGTTTTCGCGCCGCGAGCTCAATAACGAGATCTGGGGCCATGTCGCCGCCAACACCAGCTACGTCGCCGGTGGCTACGATGAGAAGCCGGCCTTCGACCGCCTCGCGGAGCACATCGCCACGATCGAGAAAAAAATCGGCCGCGAGATGCAGCCACTTTTCTACATCTCGACGCCGCCGACGGTTTTCACGCCCATCCTGCTCAACCTTGGCGCGAGCGGCCTCGCCGGCAAATACCTCGGCCAGGCGCACCAGGCAAAGGTCATCATTGAAAAGCCCTTTGGCCGCGACCTGGCCTCGGCCCGCGCACTCAACGGCACCATCCGCAGCGTGTTCGAGGAACATCAAGTTTACCGCATCGACCATTACCTCGGCAAGGAAACCGTGCAGGACCTCCTCGTGCAGCGTTTCGCCAACGCCATCTTTGAGCCGCTCTGGAACCGCAATTTCGTCGACTCCGTCCAGATCACCGTCGCCGAGCAGGTCGGCGTCGAGGCGCGGGCCGGCTACTACGAGCAGAGCGGCTGCCTGCGCGACATGATCCAGAACCACACGATGCAGCTGCTCGCGCTCACGGCGATGGAGCCGCCGGTGTCCCTCGATGCCGAGGCCGTGCGCGACGAAAAGGTGAAAGTCTTGAAAGCCATCCAGCCGCTGGCGCTCGGGCCGGGCGGCGACGTCGTCCGCGCGCAATACGCCGCCGGCATGATGGGCGGCAAGCAGGTCATCGACTACCTCAAGGAGCCGGGCGTCAATCCGTCGTCCGCCACCGAGACCTACGCCGCGATCCGCCTCTCCATCAACAACTGGCGCTGGCAGGGCGTGCCGTTTTACCTGCGCTCGGGCAAGCGCCTCGCGCGCCGCGTCTCCGAAATCGCGATCAATTTCAAGTGTCCCCCGGGCACGCTCTTCGCCGAGGGCCACAAATTCGACCTCGCGGCCAACACCCTGGCTTTTCAAATCCAGCCCGACGAGGGCCTCAGCCTTGTCCTCAATGGCAAAATTCCCGGCCTCGAGACGCGCACCCAGCCGGTGAAAATGAATTTCCGCTACAGCACGACCTTTGGTTCCAACACGCCCGAGGCCTACGAACGCCTCGTGCTCGACGCGATGATCGGCGACGGCACGCTCTTCATCCGCGGCGACGAGGCCGAGACCTCATGGAATCTCTACACGCCCGTGCTGGACAGCTGGGCGGCGGCCGGCCGCGAAGGCATGGACAGCTATCCCGCCGGTTCCTGGGGCCCCGCGAGCGCCGACGCGCTGCTCGCAAAAAGTGAACACGTCTGGCGTCAACCATGACGCGCCGTTGGCGCGCAAATCACAAAACCCAATGATCAAACGCCAAAAATTCGGAATTTCCTGCTGAAATTTTTTGGGATTTGGCCCTTTGGCGTTTGGGATTTTCATAAAAACATGTCTTCCGTCTTTGATTCCCTTCCCGGTCTTAACGTTGAGGTTGGCTCCATCTCGGGTGGCCTCGACCAGATGTGGGATGACACCGCCGCAAAAGGCGGCGCCGCGCCCACCGATTTCAAGGCCACCCAGCTCAACCTGGTGCTGCACCTCGGCTTCGGCACGACCGTGGAGGACGCCCTCGTGCAGTTTCAAAACGCGCTGCGTTTTGCCCAGCGCTATCCCTGCCGCGTGGTCATGCTTTGCCCGCTGCATTTTGATGATAATGCGACCGAGATGCGCGCAAAAATCTACGGCGAGTGCTTTTTGGGGAAATCCAAGGACGACACGCGCTGCGTCGAATTTGTCGCGCTCAGCTATCCGCGGATGGCGAGGAAGTTTTTGGAAAGCCAGGTTTCCATCTGCCTCTCGGCCGACTTGCCGTTGTATTATTGGGTGCATCGTTTTGCGGTGATGTCGCGCCTCACCGATTACCAATATCTCCTGCGCGAGTCGCAGCGGGTGCTGATCGACAGCGCCACCGCCCCGGCCGATGCGCTCACTTATCCGTGGCCGCGGCCCGAGGCCGTGCGCGACCTGGCCGGCGCGCGCCTGCTGCACGTGCGGCAGAACATCGGGCAATTTCTCTCCGCCTACGCGCCCGCCGCACTCGTCCAGGGCCTGCGCACCGTCACGGTCGCCGCGGCGCCGGCCTTTGCCGCCGAGGGTCGTGTGCTGCTGGCCTGGACGCGCGAGCGCCTGGCCAACTGCGGGGCGGCGCCGGCGGTGAACTACGCGGGCGCACCCTGGCCCGCCGGGACGCCAGGCAGCATTGAGCTGCGCTTCGACTACGGCGATGCGCGCCAATTCAGCTGGCACGGTGATTTTGCGAAAAACGCCAGTGTCTTCGAGGCCGACTTCGGCGCGGGCCGGGTGACGCTGCCCACGACCGCCAGCCTGCTGGCCCCCGAGAGTGCGCTGAGCGAAGCGATCTTCTTCTAGAATTGGCATTCAGTAGTTAGTATTTGGTAGTTGGTATTTGGTGAAAATCCCAAACGCCAAAGCTCCAAACGCCAAATAAAACTCAAAAAGCGAAGATTCATTCGAGTTTTTCGATCGTGGTGAAAAAGGGGTTTAATCTCAGGCGCTTACTGACGCAGGGTTTTCTACCGTTCTTTGAGATTCCTTGGTTTTTCAGCCATAAATTTTTTTGGCGTTTGGACCTTTGGGATTTGTGATTTAACCCTGCTTCTTAAGCAGGCGTCCACCTGTTACTTGACACTGGTTCCTTACCGCCCTTTAGTCATCTCTTATGTTCCCGTCTGCCACCATCACCATCGCGATTATCAGCGAGCCCAGCCAGCCCGGGCGCGGAGACTCGGCGTAAGCGCAATGCACGCCACCCACCGCTGAAGACCCCGGGCCTTAAACCCGGGGTTTGCTATTTCCCGACATGAAAACGTTCACTCCACTCGCCATCCCTGTCATGAAAATCTATGACACCACGCTCCGTGACGGCACGCAGGGCGAGGGCATCAGCTTTTCCGTCGCCGACAAGCTGCGCATCGCGGAAAAGCTGGATGCGTTCGGCATGGATTATGTCGAGGGCGGCTTTCCCGGCTCGAATCCGCGCGACATCGCGTTTTTTGCCGAGGCGAAGACCCTGCGGCTCAAGCATGCGCGCCTGGCCGCGTTTGGCGCCACCCGCCGCGCGGGCGGCAAGGCCGGCGACGACCCGCAGTTGCGCACGCTGCTCGACAGCGGCATGCCCGTGCTCACGCTCGTGGGCAAAACCTGGCTGCTGCACGTCACGGAAATCCTGCGCACCACGCCGGAGGAGAACCTCGCGATGATCGAGGACAGCATCCGCTTTCTCACGACGCAGGGCCGCGAGGTGATTTACGACGCGGAGCATTTTTTTGACGGCTACCGCGACAACCCCGACTACGCGCTGAAGACGCTGGCCGCGGCGCTGCGCGGGGGGGCGAACAACCTCACGTTGTGCGACACCAACGGCGGCATGCTCGTGAATGACTTCCAGGCCATCGTGACCCGGGTCGTGGCCGAGTTCGGTGGCGACAAGGTCGGCGTGCACTGCCACAACGACGGCGGCCTCGGCGTGGCGCTCACGCTCGCAGGCGTCGCGGCGGGCGCGACGCTGGTGCAGGGCACGGCCAACGGCTACGGCGAGCGGGTGGGCAACGCCAACCTCACCACGGTCCTGCCCAACCTGTTTTTGAAAATGGACCGCACCGCGACGTGCGCCAAGAACCTCGGCGAGCTGCGCGAGCTGTCGCTGTTTTTCGACGAACTGGCCAACCTGCGGCCCGACCCGAAGGCGCCCTACATCGGCGCGTCGGCCTTCGCCCACAAGGGCGGGCTGCACGCCAATGCCGCCTCCAAAGTCGCGCGCAGCTACGAGCACATCGACCCGGCGTTGGTGGGCAACCGCACGCGGGTGCTGGTCTCCGACATGGCCGGCCGCAGCAGCCTCGCGATGAAGGCGCGCGAACTGGGCTTCGAGATCGATGAAAAGGCGCCGGAGCTCAAGGCGCTCATCGAGGAGCTGAAGGAAATGGAATTTCGCGGCTACGAATTCGAGGCGGCGGATGCGTCGTTGAAACTGCTCGTCGCGAAATGCCTCGGCCAGCGGAAGACGTTTTTCAAGGTCGAGGGTTATCGCGTCATCATCGAGCGGCACGGCGTCGAATTGTGGGCCGAGGCCACGGTAAAATTAAAGGTCAACGGCGAGTCGGTGCACACGGTCGCCGAGTGCACGGGCCCGGTCGGCGCGCTCGACAAGGCCCTGCGCCTTGCGCTCGAGGGCGTTTATCCGCAGCTCAAGGAAATGGAGCTGCGCGACTACAAGGTGCGCATCCTCGAGGGCAAGCAGGGCACGGGTTCGCGCACGCGCGTGCTGATCGAGAGCGGCGACGCCCACGGGATCTGGGGCACGGTCGGCGTGAGCGACAATATCATCGACGCCAGCTGGGAAGCGCTGCGCGACGCGGCCGATTACAAGCTGATGTCCGCGCAGGCGCGGACATCAGCTTGATTTCAAATTTCAAATTTAAGATTTAAGACCAGGAACAATCTGAAATTTTAAATCTTAAATCTGAAATGCCGCCGGCGCGCGGCGCTACAGCAACGGCGCGAGCAGGCGGCTGAGGTCCTCCGCCACGTTGCCGAGCAGGTTGAATTTTTTCTGGCGCTGGGGCCTGGGCGCATGGCTCTGGTTGAACAGGTCGGTGGCCCAGGCTTTCATCGCGAGCACATCGGGTTCGGAGTAGATAAAGACGCCGATCTCGAAATTCACGAAGAGGCTGCGCAGGTCGAAGTTGGCCGAGCCCATGAGGGCGAGCCGGTCGTCCACGATGACGGCCTTGCTGTGCAGCATGCCGTGGTGGAAGAGGCGCACGCGCACGCCGGCCTTGGCGAGCTCGCGCGTGTAGTAGCGGCGCGCGTAGTCGGTGATGCGGTGGTTGGAGCGCGCGGGCACGATCAGCGTGACATCGTGGCCGGCGCGGGCCTTGACCAGGAGCGAGCGGAAGAGCACCTCGTCGGGAATAAAGTAGGGCGTGACAATCCAGATGCTGCGCTCGGCCTCCTGGATCATCGAAATCAGCGATTCATAGAGCGGGTCGCCATCGACATCGGGGCCGCTCGCCACGACCTGGAGCTCGCTCGGGCCACGCGGTGCGCCGAGGTCGGCCTGGATTTCCCCGTGCAGTGCGCCGATGTCGGTCTTGCTGGCAAAACTCCAGTCGGCCAGGAACACCTCGTTGAGCAACGCGCCGGCGGGGCCGGCGATGACGGCGCCGAAGTCGTGCCAGCGTTTCTTGAGCGGTGTCGGTCCCATGTATTCGCGGGCGAGATTGTGGCCGCCGATGATGGCGGTCTGGTGGTCGAAAATGGCAATTTTCCGGTGATTGCGCAGGTTGGCCGAAAAGCGCGGCTGCACGGGCAGCACCGGCAGGAAACGCGCGACCTCGCCGCCGGCGGCGCGCAGGGGATCGACAAAACTGCCGCTCGATAAAAGGCAGCCCACGGAGTCGAGCAACAGCCGGACTTTGATGCCTTCGCGTGCGCGCTGGGCGAGCAATTGCACGAGGCGGCGGCCGACGTTGTCGCGGCCGAGGATAAAAGTCATGATCTGGATGGAGTGGCGCGCGGCGCGGATCTGATCCTCCAACGCCGCGTAGGCTTCCTCCCCGGTGGTGAGGAACTGGACGCTGTTTCCGCCGACGGGTGGGCAGGCGCCGGCGGCCGAGGCCGTTTGCGCGGTGGAGGAAGCTGCCCCGGTGTAAATAACGGGCCGCCCACCCGGCAGCACGGGGCAGAGCCGCTGCTTATGGGCGATGAGCCCCTTGAGTTTGCGACCGCCAAAAATCAAGTAGAGTGGCACGCCGACATAGGGGATGAGCACGATGACGAGCAGCCACGCGACGGTGTTGCCCGGCTGGCGTTTCTCGCTCATGAGCCGCGCGACGAGGAAGAATGCGAGCAGGAAGCCGGCGACGGTCAACAGGTGAGGCAGCAGACCGTTGAGGATCGGATGTTCCATGAAGTCGCGCATGACGTCGGAGGTTGTCACAAAACTTTCCGACCGAGTCGAATCCGAATGCATCGCGCATCGCGCGTCGCGCGATGCGATGCAGTAGTTGGTAGTTAGTAGTTGGTGGCGACTGGTGCCGGGCCGGTGTTTCCGGGGTGCAAAGGAGCAGTCGCGGCGTGCGTCAGACCTTGAAAGGCAAATCCAACTACCAACTACCAAATACAAATTACAAACTACCAACTACGCCTAGCCCAGCGGATGCTGGTCTAGCCATTCCGTTTCTGCAGGGAAAATGCCGTGCACGGCGCCGGAAAAAATCTGTTTCGTCACGTCCGCATTCAGCCGGGAAAGTATTTCCGCGCTTCGCTCGACATAATCGAGCGGGATGTGGGCATCCCGTTCCGCGCAACCCAGCAGGATGGGTGTGCGCTGCAGGTCGCTGGCGGGCCGCGGCGTATCGGGCGGCCCGATGAGCGCGCCGCTGAGACCGGCGACGAAGCCGTAGCGGCGGAGATGGCGCGAGGCATATTCAAGCACGAGGCAGGCGCCCTGGGAAAAACCGGCGAGCCCGATTCGCTCCGGGGCAATGCCGGCCGCCAGGACCTCGGTCACGAGCCGGTCGATCACTTCCAACGCGCTCGAAAGCCAGGGCTCGTTGCGTTCGAGCGGGGCGAGGAATCGTTGCGGATACCAGGTTCCGTCCGTCGCCGCCGGCGCGAGGAACGCGAGGCCGGCGCCGGGGATCACATCGGCGAGCCCGGCGATATCGTGCGGCGATGAGCCGCGGCCATGAACGAGGATGACCGCGCCGCGCGCCTGCGAAAGCGGCGAGCCGAACCGGGCAGTGCCCTTGGTCTCATGCAGTTTGGGCATTGTGGGAAAAGTATCAAGTATCAGGTATCAAGTAACAAGAGTGTGCTCAGTGAAAGTCCAATATCTTGGAACTTGATACCTGTTACTTGATACTTCCTTCCACCTACGCTTCAGGCGTAGGTGCGCGCCGCCTGCAGCGGCGGCAGCGCGGCCTCGATTTGCGCCCGCGCGCGTTCAAATTGTGGCGGCAGCTTGAGCGCCGTGCCCAATGATGCCACCGGTTCATCGACCGGAAAACCGGGAGCGTCGGTGGCGATTTCAAACAGGATGCCGCCGCGTTCACGGTAGTAGATCGAGTGGAAATAATACCGATCCCTGACTTCCGACACATCGTAGCCGGCGTCAGCCAGCCGTTCCTGCATCTCAAGTTGGCTCTCAGCGTCGGGCACGCGCCAGGCGACATGGTGGATCGTGCCGGTGCCCTGCAGCCCCGGCACCGTCGTGGCGTCGCCGATGACATCGATGAAGCGGCCCGAGCCGCCCGGCCCGGCTTCAAAGCGCGCGCGGTTGCCCTCGCGCCGCACCAGCCGATAGCCCATTTCGCCGGTGAGGAGTTTCTCGGTTGGCGCGGCCGTGCGCACGGTCAGCTCGGCGGTGTGAAAACCGCGCAACGCATACGCGACCGGGATACTGCCGCTGGCCCGGCCCGTGCGGTGGTCGTCGGCCACGGCTACAATTTGGCACGGGATGTGGTCGGGATCGGCGAACACCAGCACTTCCTCGCCGAAAAGGGTCTTATGCTCCACGGCAATTCCGTGCCGGGTCAGCCGGTCATGCCAATAGTCCAGCGACAGCTGCGAGGCGGAAAAGGTCAGGCCCGTCATCTGGCCGGGGCCCACGCGCCCGCGGCTGTCGTGGCCGGGCCAATAGAAAAAAGTCATGATCGATCCCGGGGTCCCGGTTTCATCGCCGTAGTAGAGATGATAGGCGGAAGGATCGTCGAAATTCACCGTCTTCTTGACCAGCCGCAGCCCGAGCAGGCCGGCGTAGAAATCGACGTTGGCCTGGGGATCGCTGGCAATGGCGGTGACGTGATGGATGCCAGTGGGTGTGCTCATTGTTTTCGTTTACAATGAATACATCGGGAAAAAAAGCGAATGGTGGAGTTGCCCGCAATTGGCCGTTGAGAGTCGGAAATATATCAGGTGTCGGGCAACAAAGGTAACAAGTATCAGGTAACAAGTGCCAAGATAGCCGACCACTGCTGTCTCCCAATCCTGTTACTTGCCACCTGATACGTGATACTTGTTACTTGGCCTGTGCTCGGGCGTCCAAGTGGCCGTGCCATTCGTAGCCCCGAGTTAGTCGAGGGGCGAAGAATGGTGGGTGATGGATTCGAACCATCGAAGGCGTTAGCCGGCGGATTTACAGTCCGCCCTCGTTGGCCACTTGAGTAACCCACCAAAGCGAAGGGAAAACCTCGCGAGTCGCAGCGAGGAGTTCAAGAGATTTTTTGCCGCAACGGCTAACCTTTATTCTGTCATTCCGAGCCGAGCGAGGAATCTCTCTGCTGTTCTTGTCGCTTTCAGGGATTCCTCGCACGGCCTGGAATGACAATTTCACCCGTCATGGGTCCATTTAAAACGAAAATCCCTAGTGGTTAAACCCTGCTGTTCCAGTTTGGATTCGTCTGGTTTTGTCAGGCATTCACTAGTATTTGTCAGCCTGATGCGCATGAATCCTTGGAAAATCGGCTTGGTTTTCTTCGTCGGCCTTGCGGTCCGCCTGCCCGCGCTGACTCAGTTTACCAGCGATGAACTGAACGCGCCGCCGTCAACCGCTCGCCTGGCCGAGATTGAGCACGTCGCAGCCACGTCCGGCTGGAAAGGCCTCGTTCCAGGCCTGCGCGCGCTGGCCTTCCATGCCTACGAGCAGGACAGCCAGTCCGCTGAAGCCTGGCTCCTCCTGAGCCGCTGGGCCGAGCTCTTCGCGACGCCAGAGCCACAATATTTTTCGCAGTGGATGGAAGCCATCAGGACCGCGAAAGTGGGCCATCCCAACATGCTCACCCGCTATAATGTGCTTAAGGGCCCATTGGGTGACCGCCTTTCGCCTACACTGCAGGCCTGGCTTTTGGGCAACACCGATTTCTCCGCCGAATTTTTCTCGACGGTCTCGCCGTGCGACCTGCTGATCAATACGTTCGACATCCTCAATGAGCTGCAGGCGCAGTATCCCGAAAAATTTCCCACCTATGCCAACCTGGCGCTGGCCATTGCCCTCGTTTACGACGTGCCGCCGCCGCCGAACTGGCCGCATGGACAGGTCAGCGCCTCGCTACTGCCGCGAACCCTGCCAGACCCCGCCGCGGCATTTGCGTTTTGGGAGAATGCCGATGAAACCGGGCAGACGATGCAACCGCTGTCGCGCCTGCCTGCTTCCGAGCTCAAGTTTGTCGTCGATGCCGCTGCGCCCTTGTCCGAGCTCGATTGGGCGCAGCATGCCGTTCACGTTTTAACGTCGGTCAACTGGCTCGGCGGTGTTTACGACATGGTGCACTACCGGGCCGATCGCGTGCAGCAGGCCCAATACAGCTGGCCGGAGGCTCACTACGATTTACGGACAATTGTGATCAAGGGAGGCATCTGTGTTGATCAGGCTTATTTTGCCAGTGAAGTCGGCAAGGCCAAGGGTGTGCCCACGCTACTCTTTGTCGGCGCCGGGAGCGATGCGTGGCACGCCTGGATCGGCTACCTCGACCATAATGGCCACTGGCAGCTCGATGTCGGTCGCTATGCCAACCAGCAGCTTGTCACCGGCGTCGCCATCGATCCACAAACCTGGGGACCCATTTCGGATCACGAACTGAAATTTCTGTCCGAAGGTTTTCGTCTGCGGCCCACGTGGCGGCAGGCCTGCGTCAATGCCGATTTTGCCACGCTTTACCTGGCCAGGGGTGATTTTGGCGCCGCGGCCCGCGCGGCTCGGGTGGCGGTAAATTACGAACCGCGCGACCTTGCGGCGTGGGAGACCCTGCTCACCGCCCAACAGCGCCTGGGCACCAGTCCGACGGATATCGAGGCCACGATGAGCCAGGCCAAACTCGCATTTCAAGGCTATCCCGACATCGAGGCGGCCTTCACCCATGCACTGGCCGCGATCATGCGCGCGCGCGGCGAAACTAGTGCAGCCGAGGTGGAAGAGACCCAGTTTGCGCACAAGGTCGCGCCGGAGCGCGTCGACCTGAACATCGAGCATGCCGCCGACCTTATTGACCAGAGCATGGCGACGGACAGCGTGGAGATACAGATACGCACCTATTATTCCGTGCTTAAAACCTACGGGCAAGGCGCGGGCATGGAGTTTTTCAGCCGCATCGTCCAGCCTTTCGCCGAACATATTAAGACCGACTATCCCAAAGATGCTTACAATGCCGTCCGGGCTGCACAGAAAGTGCTGGCCATCGATCCCAACAGCCAGCTCGATGAGCAAATGCAGGAACTGCTGACCGAGCTGAAACCCGTAAACCCGGATTGATCGAGGGAACGGCCACGAGAGATCACAGAGCGGTTTCCCCATCCATCCACTAAAGGTTCTTTGAGTTCCTTGTGACCTTTGTGGCTAAAGTGGTTTGAGCATTTCGACCGGACGCCCAAAGCACTGGATAATACCAGTGGAAAAGCATCCGGCAGACTTTTGCCACAAGAGATCACATAGAACACAAGGATTCCAACCCCTGCTTTGCGCTCCGTGCCTGCCCGCCGTAGCTCCTTATCATAGGGCGAAGGAGGGTGATTCTTCGTGGCTAATTGCCGCGGCAAATTAAGATGGTGCCGCCACCGCGAGGAAGGCGGCCAGCGCCGGGTCGGGTGAGGGTGTTGCTTTCCAGCCGAGCACCAACCGGCTCTCTGGCGCGGGGCCGCTGAGGGTTTTGAAAATAACTTCCGATGGAAGGTGCCTCGCCTCCGATGGACACATTAAGGTCGCCCCGAGTCCTGCGCGCACCAACCCGATGCCGTTGGCCCGCGGCCAGACTTCCTCGGCGATGCGCGGCGTCACGTCCGCCTGCGCGAAGGCGGCCAGCATGCGGTCGTAAAAGCCCGGGTTGTGCATGCGCGGAAACAGCACGAAGGGCGTCTGGGCCAGTTCGTGCAGCCGCAGCTGCGCGCGGTGGGCGAGGGGATGGTCGGCCGGCAGGAGCACGCCATTGCGCTCGCGCAGGAGCTGGTGCGTGCGCAGGCCGGGCACGACCGCATCAGGATGGAAAAAGCCGCAGGCGATATCGCCCGTGGCCAGTGCGGCGAGCTGGGCTGAAGTCGGCGATTCATTGAGCGCCAGCCGGATGCCGGGGAAGCGGCGGTGGAACTTGCGCAGGATGCCCGGCAGGACCGTGGCCATGGCCAGGCCGGTGAAAGCCACGCGCAGGTAACCGGTTTCGCCGCCGGCCAGCGCGTGCAGCTCCGGCGGCACCGCCGCCAGCGAGCGCAGGATCGGCTCGATCCGCTCCACCAGCGCCTGCCCGGCCGGGGTAAGTTCCACCCGCCGGCGCGAACGGACAAAAAGCTTCGCGCCCAAGCCCGCCTCGAGCTGCGCAATCTGCCGGCTCAGCGCCGGCTGGGCCACGGCCAGCGCCTCGGCCGCCTTGCGGAAATGCAGGGTGCGCGCCACCTCGCGGAAATAGACGAGGTGCCGGAGTTCGAATGGAAACTGATACTCCCTGGGCATCACAGGACACAAAACAAGTATTTTAACGCAATGCAAGGATTTGCTATGGTGGGGCCTGTAGGTCGGGCTTTACGCCCGAGGTGTCGGGGATAAACCCCGACCTACACGTCACCTTTCATCTTTCATCACCATGCCCAAGTCACTCTTCGAAAAAGTCTGGGAGGCCCACGCCGTCCGCCCGCTGTCCAATGGCCAGACGCAACTGCTCGTCGGCACGCACCTCATCCACGAGGTGACCAGCCCGCAGGCCTTCGGCATGCTGCGCGACCTCGGCCTGCAGGTCGCGATGCCGCACCGGACGTTTGCGACCGTCGACCATATCGTGCCGACCGACCAGTTCAGCGAGCCGTTTGCCGACCCGCTGGCCGATGCGATGATCAAGGACCTGCGCAAGAGCTGCCACGACTTTGGCATCACCTTTTTTGACCGCGCGACGGGCAAACAGGGCATCGTGCACATCGTCGGCCCGGAGCAGGGCATCACCCAGCCCGGCACGACGATCGCCTGCGGCGACTCGCACACGAGCACGCACGGCGCGTTTGGCGCGATCGCCTTCGGCATCGGCACGACGCAAATCCGCGATGTGCTCGCCACGCAGACGATGGCCCTGGGCAAATTGAAAGTCCGCCGCATCAACGTGACCGGCCGGCTGCGTCCGGGCGTTTACGCGAAGGATGTCATCCTGCACATCATCCGCACGCTCGGTGTGAACGGCGGCACCGGCTTTGCCTACGAATACGGCGGCGAGATCTTCGACCGTTTCTCGATGGAGGAGCGCATGACGGTGTGCAACATGTCCATCGAGGGCGGCGCGCGCGCCGGCTACGTGAATCCGGACGAGACGACCTTCGCCTATCTGAAGGGCCGGCCGTATTCGCCGAAGGGCGCCGCCTGGGACCAGGCGGTCGCAAGCTGGAAGGCCGTGGCCAGCGATCCCGACTGCACTTATGATGATGTTGTCACCATCAACGCCTCGGACATCGCTCCCACCGTCACGTGGGGCATCAATCCGGGGCAGGGCATCTCCATCACCGAAAACATCCCCGATCCGGCAAAAACCAAGGTGGCCGACGAAAAAACGTCCATCGAGGAAGCGCTGGCCTACATGAAGCTGAAGCCGGGCGCGCCGATCAAGGGAACGAAGATCGACGTCGCCTTCCTTGGCTCGTGCACGAACGGACGCCTGAGCGATTTCCAGGAAGTCGCAAAATTTTTGAAGGGCCGGCACGTCGCTGCCGGCGTGAAAGCCATCGCCGTGCCCGGCTCGCAGGGCGTCGGCCTGCTTTGCGCCTCGCTTGGCATCGACCAGGTTTTCCGCGACGCCGGTTTCGAATGGCGCGAGGCCGGCTGTTCGATGTGCCTGGCGATGAATCCCGACAAGCTTATCGGTGACCAACTCTGCGCCAGTTCATCCAACCGCAACTTCAAGGGCCGCCAGGGCAGCCCGACCGGCCGCACGATCCTCATGAGCCCGCTCATGGTCGCCGCCGCCGCCGTCACCGGCGCGGTCGCCGATGCCCGCGAAGTCTTTGCTGTTTCAGCCAACTGAGCTTTAACCACTAATTGTCACTAATCATCACTAATTTTTCCGATCGAAAACCGTTTGGATCCGTTTTCAAACATGTCGGGGATAAACCCCGACCTACATCACAAACCTCAGACACTTTTTTATCCTAATCCATTAGTGCCGATTAGTGAAAATTAGTGGTCAAAATAAAAATCCTTTCTCCCATGGCTCTCGCAAAAATAACCCAGGTCACCGGCCGCGGCGTTTTCGTCCCCGGCAACGACATCGACACGGATCGCATCATCCCGGCGCGCTTCATGAAGTGCGTCACGTTCGACGGGCTGGGCGAATTCCTGTTCTTCGACATGCGCAAGAACGCTGACGGCAGCGACAAGCCGCATCCGCTCAACGAGCCGCGTTTCAAGGGCGCCAACATCCTGCTCAGCGGCACGAATTTTGGCTGCGGTTCGTCGCGCGAGCACGCCCCGCAGGCCATCCAGAAATACGGCATCCGCGCGGTGGTCGCCGAAAGTTTTGCCGAGATATTTTTCGGCAACTGCACCACGCTTGGCATCCCGTGCCTGGCCGCGAGCCGCGAGGATATCGCGAAGATCGCCGCCGCGATCGAAGCCCAGCCGTCGGTCGAGCTCGTCGTCGATGTCGCCGCGCAGGAAATCCGTTTTGGCGGGCAAAAGGTGAAGACCGTCATCCGCGAAGCCGCGCGCGACGCGCTGGTCAACGGCCGCTGGGATCCCATCGGCGAGCTGTTGGAAGGCCGTGCCGCCGTGAGCGCTGCCGCTGTTCGCCTGCCTTACCTGACGGCGTAAGCGCGCTTACGCCGCAAATCACAAAGGCCAAGCGGCCAAATCCCAAAGAAATCGGAGTGACGAATTACCAACTACCAACTACTAAATACCAAATCCCGGGTTTGAGGTTTATTTGGCGTTTGGACATTGGCGTTTGGGATTTAAAAAGTACTGTTGGGCCGGATTATTCCCGTTTGCGCAGATTTTTATGAACCTTTTCCGCTTGGCACGCGTCTCATCAAGCCATTCATCCTCAGAGTCCTAATGGAAACATTTCAAAGGTTATCCGACGTTTTTAGAGGTGCGGGCCTCCTCATCTACCCACTCGGGGTCTGTTTTACCGTCGCGTTGTTCATCATCTGCGAGCGCGCCTTCGCGCTGCGCCGCCACGCCGTCATGCCCGACGACCTGGTCGATGCCATCGTGGCGGGCAAGCCCGTGCCCGGCGGGCGCCATTCGACGCTGGCCCGCATTGTCGAGTTTGCCGAGAAGCACGCGCACGACGAGGGGGCGGTCAAGGCTTTCGCCCGCCTCGAGATCAACCGCATGGAGCGCGGCATTCCGTACCTCGACGTCATTTATGCCGCCGCGCCGCTGCTCGGCCTCACCGGCACGGTCACGGGCTTGCTGCAGGTTTTTTCGCAAATTGCGCCCGACACCGGCTTGCCTGACCCGGTGGCCTTCACCAAAGGCGTGGCGCTCGCGCTTTCCGCGACGGTCATCGGCTTGTCCATCGCCATCCCGTCGCTGGTCGGCAGCGGCGTTTTTCAGCGCCGGGTGGAAAACTACGCGGCGCAACTTGACGTGCTGCTGGAGCGCGTGCTCCAGCGCTACCGGCAGCAGCCATGATGAGCGGCCTTTACCAGAAACGCCGCAAACGGCCCGAGATGAATCTCGTGCCGCTCATCGACGTGCTCGTGATGCTGATTTTTTTCTCCTTCGTGACGATGCAGTTCAAGTCCGCCGTCACGATGAACATCACGCTGCCGAAATTCACCGGCGCGGGCAAAAATGAATTCAAGGGCAAGGTCGAGATCGCCATCAGCAAGGACGGGGTCATCTCTTTCAACGGCGAAGCCATTGCCGACGCCGATCTCCTGCCTCGGCTCAAGCAGGTGCATGACGTGGACCGGGATATCCCCGTGCTGATCAAGGCCGACAAAGCCACCCAGCTCCAGAAAGTCGCCGACGTGATGAACGCCTGTGCCGACGCCCACCTGAACCGGTTCAGCCTGCAGTCGCAATAAGCGCCGGAGGCGCAAGTGTAGTTTGTAATTGGTAATTTGTACTTAGTATTTGGTCGCTCCCGGTTCTGAAGCCTCGGCTAGCGGCCCAATGCTGGTCGGCAAACGTCGAACTCCGAACTAAATACCAACTACCAATTACCAACTACGGCCGCTCACTTCTTTGACGGCACTATCACCACGGGGCAGGGCGCCTTTTTCAACACGGCGTGGCTCGTGCTGCCAAGCAGCAAATCATAGAGCGCGGTATGCCCATGCGAGCCCATTACGACCAGGTCGGCGGGCAGCAGGCGCGCCCGCTCCAGGATAACCGTGGCTGCCGGCCCATCGAGGATTTCTGGTTCGATGGCCACGCCTTTTGCCGCCACTTTTTCACAGGCATGCGCGAGTTGCGCGTGCGCGTCCTCCTTGGCGGCTTTTTGCATGGCGGATATCTGGGCCATGTCCGGTATCATCATCTGGTCGACGGTGGGGACAATCGGCTGTAACACGTGCAGCACGACGAGGCGGGCGCCCAGCGATTGCGCGAGCGAGGTTGCCGTCTGCAATAGATTCCCGCTGGTGGCTGAAAAATCAAGGGGTACGAGCAGGGTTTTCATGGCAAGAGGCATGGTAGTTAGTAGTTGGTAATTGGTATTTAGTTCCCCATGGATTTAAGTATCAGGTGACAGGTATCAAGTATCAGGATTAGGAGGCAGGATTCAGGAGACAGGAGTGGTCGGCTATCTTGGAACTTGGTACCTGGTACTTGAAACTTCGGGTTCAGCGCCCTCTTGCTACTTGTCACTTGATACCTGTTACTTATAACAATTTTCATCGCATGAAAATTGTTGTTACCGGCGTCACCCGCGGCCTTGGCCGCGCACTGGCCGAATGCTGGATCGCCGAAGGGCACACCATCATCGGCTGCAGCCGCAACTCGGGGGAAATCATCAACCTGCGTTTTGCCCATCCGGCGCCGCATAGTTTCGATGCGGTCGATGTCGCCGATGCGACCAAAGTTCAGCTCTGGGCCGAGCGCGTGCTCGGCCCGGAAGTCGTGCCGGATTTCCTCATCAACTGCGCCGCGCTCATGAACGACCCGGCGCCGCTCTGGCAGGTGCCGGCCGATAAATTTTCGCGGCTGATCGACGTCAACGTGAAAGGCGTGGCTAACGTCATTCGCTCCTTTGCGCCCGCGATGATTGCGCGCAAAAAAGGCGTCATCGTGAATTTCAGCTCGGGCTGGGGCCGCTCGACCTCGCCGGAAGTCGCGCCGTATTGCGCGTCGAAGTGGGCCATTGAGGGACTGACGAAATCGCTGGCGGAGGAATTGCCGGCGGGCATGGCCGCCGTGCCGCTCAATCCGGGCATCATCAACACGGACATGCTGCGGCAATGCTGGGCCGATGGCGCCGCGAGTTATCCCAAGGCGGAAGAGTGGGCGAAAACCGCCGCGCCGTTTATTTTGAAACTCGGGCCGAAGGATAACGGACAGTCCGTCAGCGTTGGCTGACGGACTGAAGTAACAAGTGACAGGGATCAAGGTAGTGTATCAGTTTGCCGATTTGTCATTCCGAGCCGTGCGAGGAATCTCACGATTTGATTCGGTGAGATCCTTCGCTTCGCTCTGGATGACAACGCTGAGGGTTGCGGGCAGGACACCCGTCGCCAAACTGATACACTACCGGATCAAGTTCCAAGTGACGCTGAGAAGTAACAAGTGACAGGTATCAAGTTCCAAGAGATCCCGATCCATGATCGGCCTGACCAGTCTTGTTACTTGTCACTTGTTACCTGCTACTTCTACTCCATCGGAATATGCGGCTCGATGTCGGCGTCGTAGTTGATGCCGGGCAGGCCGAAGCCGAAGAGTTTTAGGAACTCCGCGCGGTAGCCGGCGATGTCGGTCAGGGCCTCGAGGTTTTCCGTGGTGACTTGCGGCCAGATTTTCGCGATTTCCGCCTGGATCTCGGGCTTCATTTCGAGGTCGTCGACGCGCACGCGCCCGTCGGCGTCGAAGTCCAGTCCGCGGCCGCTGTACATCTGCGTGGCGAAAAGGCGCTGGATCTGCTCGATGCAACCTTCATGGGTGCCGTGCGCCTTCATGATTTTGTAGAGGATCGAGATATAGAGAGGCACCACGGGAATGGCCGAGCTGGCCTGCGTGACGAGCGCCTTGTTGATGGAGATGAAGGCGCGGCCGCGGTTGAGCTTGAGCAGGGCGTCGATGCGTTTGCCCGCGCGCTCGAGGTCGTTTTTGGCGAGACCGATCGTGCCGTTCTTGTAGATGGGCCAGGTGACTTCGGGGCCGATGTAGCTGTAGGCGACGGAGGTGGCGCCGGGCGCGAGGAGTTTCGCGTCGTCGAGCGCGTACATCCACATTTCCCAGTCTTCGCCGCCCATCACGGCCACCGTGTCGTTGATCTCGAATTCAACCGCGGGTTCGATGGTGATGTTGCTGACGATGCCCTTGTCGGTGTCCACGGTTTTGTTCGTGTAGGACGTGCCGATGGGTTTCAGGACGGACTTGTGCACGGCGCCGGTTTTCGGGTGGGTGCGACGCGGGGAGGCGAGCGAATAAACGACGAGGTCGATGGGCCCCATCTCGCGTTTGATGAGGTCGAGGGCCTGGCGCTTGAGATCGTCGGAGAACGCATCGCCATTGAGATTGAAGGCCTTGAGGCCGGCCGCGCGGGCCGCGCGGGTGAAAGCGATGGAGTTATACCAGCCGGGCGTGGCCGGGCGGTCGGCTTCCGACGGGCGCTCGAAGAAAATGCCGAGCGTGGCCGCGCCGGAGCCAAAGGCGGCGGTGATGCGCGAGGCCAGGCCGTAGCCGGTGGACGCACCGATGACCAGGACGTTTTTCGGGCCGTTCTTGACCGGGCCTTTTTTCTTAACGTAATCGATCGATTCCTGCACATGGGCGGCACAGCCGGCCGGGTGGGCGGTGATGCAGACAAATCCACGGACCTTGGGTTTGATGACCATCGGATCAGCGTTGGCGAGCCGCCGCGGGGCGTCGAGAAAAGTTTTACAGTTCCTTAAGGGTCATTGGTTATTGGTCATTTGTCCCCGGTCTCGTAGTTGGTAGTTAGTAATTGGTATTTGGTAACGGAAGTGGATGCCTAGGGCAAAAGACACGCGCGGCTGGTTCAGTTGTCATCCTGAACCCGTTCGATAAACTCAGGGCCTGAGCCTGTCGAATCGGCGAAGTGAAGGATCCACTTGGATAGAGCCGAGGCTCGCAGCGCTGTCTTATTGGATGTCAGGCTGTCGGCCTTTGGCCTCGGTACTTCGCTTCGCTCAGAATGACAAAAATGAGCATCGGTTTTTACCTGATACCTCTTCCTTGGGTTTTCTTTGGGATTTGCCGTGTCCTCCATAGCTCGAAGAGCCGTTTCGACAAGCTCAAGGCCCCGAGCCTGCCGAGGGGCGACGGAGGAGCGTTTGATGTTTGCTCCTTTGCGCCGCAGCCGCGGCGCCTCACTCACTCAGCAGTACAATGGGACCTTCCGGCTTGGGCCGGCCACCCTTGCGTTCGCAGCTGACGGCAAATTTTGCCGCGGTGGCGATGAGCTGGCCGGGATGGAAAGCGACGCGGGCGGTGCCGGTTTGCGCATCCACGGTGAAGACACCGCCGCTGACCGGGTCGGGATATTTCGGGTCGATGACCCAGAGTTGGTAGTCCTGGTCGGCGGCGAGCGCGGGCAGATTCTCGACGGTGAGCACGCCTTGCTGCGTGGCTTGGTCCCATACGGCGATGGCGCGGGCTTGGGGCGAATGCCCGAGGAGCGAGACGAGCTTGGCGATTTCCAGGTGCGAGAGGTCGCCGTTGGCCTTGATTTGCGCCTGCAGGTCGGCGAGCTGCCGGCTGGCGAGGATGTGTTCGCCCTCAATCTGGTTTTGCATGCTTTGTATTTCCATCTGCGCCAGTGCGGCTTGCTCGTGCTGCGCGAGGGACTCGGACTTTTGCGAGAAATAGAGCTGGGCGAGCCACGCGGAGGTGAGCGCCAGGCATGCCGCGACAGCCCAGGGGAACCAGGCGAGCGGCGCCAAGGACGTGACGCGCCGGTTGGTCGGGTGCGATTTTTCGGCGAGGGATACGAACAGTCGGGATTTCAACCAGTCCGGCGGGGTGACGGCGGGCGCGGCCAGGGAGAGTGCGCTGGCGCTCTCGCGCAGCTCGTGCGCGAGGGCGCGCAGTCCGGCGTCCTGCGCGAGCCCCGCTTCGAACGCAGCGAGTTCCGCGCCTTCGAGCAGGTCGAAGGCGTAGAGCGAGGCGAGTTCTTCGGTGCGTTCGTCAATCATGGTGGAGGCGGAGTGCGTCCCGGAGCTTGAGCAATCCGCGGCGGATGCGGGCTTTCACGGTGCCGAGCGGCTGCTGGAGATTTTCGGCGATTTGTTCCTGGGTGAGTCCGCCGAAAAATGCGAGTTCGACGGCCTGCTTTTGCTCGGCGGGCAGCGCGGCGAGCGCCGAGCGCACGAGCTGGGCTTTTTCCTTGAACACGAGGGCGTCGGTCGTGCCGGCCGTCTCATCGTAGCCCAGGTCGGCGGGCACGGAGGCGCCGAGCAGTTCACCGCGCCGTTTGCGCAGGCGCAGGCGGTCGATGGCGCGGTTGCGCGTGAGCGTGACCGCCCACGCGAAGGCGGTGCCGCGCTCGGCGGAAAAGGCCGCGGATTTTTCCCAGATGGCGAGGAACACATCGTGCACGATGTCCTCGGTCTCGCGCGCGTCCCCGAGGATGCGCAGGGCGGCGGAATAGAGCGGCCGGCTGAAGCGATCGTAAAGGTCGGAGAAGGCCGCGCGGTCGCCGCGCGCCATGCGCTGCAGCAGGCGGGCATCGATCTCGCTCCGATCCTCGGTGGATTCGCTCATGCGGGAATAAAAATCGCCACCGGCCCGGAAAACGCAGGCGGCCGCGGCCAAGCCGGCAACGGCAGGTGGGCAGGCATGGGTGGCAAACATCTCATGGATGTATACGAGTCGAGGAAACCAAGGGATGCACGGGTTGCTTCAGCGGATTCGGCAGGCTCACCGCCAGCAGGCTTCAGTCAACTGCAGAAGCTTTGCGCGCGGCAAGTGTTTAGAGGCTGGCCGTAGTGGAAAATGACGAAATCCGAATGCGACATAGAAAAATTCCAAACGCCACGTGACAAATCCCAAAGAAATCCCAAATAGCCGGAGCCTCGGCAACGAGGATCGTGTCAAAATTGAAGGTCTTATTTTTCAGTTTTTTTTGGCGTTTGGACCCTGGAATTTGTGATTTGCCCGTGTCAGCGGGCTCTCAGAGCACGGCGAATCCGATCAGGCCAAGCACGATCAGCCCGGCGAGGCAGGCGAGGATGTATTTTTCCTGTCGGGTGAGTCGGAAGGGCATGTCCTCAGCATAGCAGGGAAAGGGAGGCGTCTTTTAAATTCCTTGAACGTCCAACGCCTAACGTCGAACACTCAACGTCCAAGTCCAGACTTAAGCTCTAAACGTCGAACGCTGAACTCCGAACGTCGAATGCCGAAGTACCAACTACCAAATACCAACTACTGCTAAAGCCCATATGGCTTTAGTTGTGCAAACACCTCGCGAAAGAGCGGATCGTTCGCGAAGGCCACCCAATCGCAATTGCTCGAGATGCGGACAAAAAACTGCTCGCCTTCGTGGCCGAAACCGTAGTGCCAGGCCAGCCGCAAAAGTTCGCGCGGCGAGTCGGGGTTGGCATAGGTGATGGATCGGCCGTCGTAGAGATGCCAGAACCAGACGTGTTGGGGATAAATGTCGCCGTTAAATATTCGGAATTCAGCCGCTGGCAGCACGCGGCTGGCAACCACGAGATTGAGGCGCGCATCCCTGGCCGGCTCCGGCACCCAGCCTGCGCCCGGCCAGCAGGCGTCGGGCGTGTGGGAAGCCACCAGGCTGACGGGCGCCTGGCCTGCGGACCAGTAGGCAATGTAAAGGATGACTTGCTGCAGGCGGCCATCGGGCGCGCGCCTTGAATAGGTGCGTTGGATCAGGTGATCGGTTTGCAGGGTGTCGGCGAAACGATAAAGATCGTTGGTCGTTTGCACGTTCCACCCGTCGGCCTGGGCGGGCACGATCGCGGCGAGGTCCGGCACGGGCGCGGCCGCCGGAGCGCGGCGCGTGTTGGCGACGAATAAAATCACCAGGGCGACGGCCAGCACGAGTCCGCCGGCCAGCCACGGCTGGAGCGCCTGGGTGGCACGCGCGACGGGCGTGGACGGTGACCGGGGTTCGGCTTTTTCGCCGCGGGCCAGCCACCAGGCGAGTCCGCCGAGCAGCAGCGCTGTCACGCCCAGCACGGCGTAGCCGGTGGCATCGTGCCAGGTGTGGCTGATGTCCACGCCCTGGTTGGCCAGCAGCGTCAGCATGAGCGAACGGAAAAAATTCATGGCGAGCGCCAGCGGCGCCGCCAGCGCGATGATGACGAGGCGCGACCACGGCCGGCGCACGAGCGCCGCGGAAAAAAAGCAACCCGCGAACACGCAGGAGATCAGGCTGCGCACGCCGCTGCACGCCTCCTCGACCCCGACCGTGGAGCCGGCCAGCTCGATGAGGTTGCCGTCGCGGATCGCGGCGATCCCGAACAGATGCAGCGTGGCCAGCACGGAGCGCGTGACCCAGAGCTGCAGGCCGAGCGTGAGGCGCATGTAGGTGCCGGGTGGAATGGGCGCGCACAGCAGCCACAGGAAAATGGCCGTGAACGAAATCCAGTTGAACGGCACGAGGCGCACCGGCTCGCTCGCGAAGGCCAGCAGCCCGGCCAAAAGCAGGAGCACGAGGGCGAAGGCGAGCGTGAATCCCACCAGGGCGTGCGACCAGTCGAGCGCGGTGGTGAAGAGGCCGCCGGCCGCGAGTGCGGCCAGCCCGGCGGCGAGCAGCCCGGCCAGGGCGACCGTGGTGGCGCCGCGCGCGGGTAAAAATCGCGCCGGGCCGGCGGTGCGGCTTTCGTGCAGCAACAGCAGGAAAATCAGCGGCATGAAGAGCCCGTGCGACAGCTCCGGATTGCGGCGCCATTGCGGCCAGAGCAGCGCGCTGAAGGCGGCGGCCAGCACCGCCAGCAGGGCGAGGTTGATTCGCGCGAGCGGGGAGAGCGACCGGCGCGGGCTGGGTGAAGCCGGTTTCATGGAAGGGCGGCAACCGGTTTGTCCGGGTAATGTTCAAACAAGGCGTAGGTCACGTCGAGGGCGAGCGGCTGGAGCATGGCCGGGGAAGACAGGCTGTCCTTCGTGGTCGGGAATGGGGGCGGCTGGAACAAGGGCAGGATGTTCCCAATCCGCTGCTGGTCGGATGATCCGCGGAAAAAAGCCTCGGCCTGGTCGAGATCACCAAAGGAAGGGAGCCCGATCTGCCGGAGTTCGCTGCGTGCGACCTGCAGGTCCGGCCAGTCGCCGTTGGCGCCGGCGGCGCAGAAGAGGGCGACGGTGGCTTCATAGGTGGCGGTGGTCTGCGGCAGGGGTTCCTGCCGGAGTTTTTCGAAAAGTTCGGCGAGCAATTTTGGATCGGGGTGGCGGATGAAATGAGCGCAAAGCAGTTCAACCGAGGCCGGGTTGGTGGGGACGCCGAGGACCACCTCCACTTCATTGTGCACCAGGATGGTCCAGCCTTTTGCGGCAAAGGCATCGAGGCGCAAGGCGGAGACATCCTGCCCGGGCAGGAGGTTCGCGTTGTAATTAATGGCGATCAGGGCATCATCCGGAAACCCGAGGGCCGTCAGTTCGCTGCCTTGATAGTAGGCGAGATAAGACATATCCACGGACAGGTTGCGCAAGGCCTTGTGGGCTTCGTTGGTGCGGCCGGTCTCGATCAGTAGCTCGATTTCCACCAGGTGGCGCAGGTTGGGGGCCAGGGGATACCCTTTGTCGAGCAGTTGGAGCAACGGCCTGGTGTCACCCAGGCGGCGCGTCGCAAAAAACATCGCGTGGATCCACACTTGGGCGTGCGCGGTGTCGCTGGCGAGGAACGCTGGCACGAGTTGCGCGATTTCTGGAAAATCACCGCGGGCAAGCAGGCCTCGATACCATTGCTCGGCGATCAGCGCGGACTGCGCCGTGTCGTCGTGGAGCAGGTGGGCGTAGACGAAATCCGCCTGCGCCGGCTGGCCCACCTGGAAGAGCTTGGCCAGCATCAGCCCGGCCCGGTAGTCGCGGGGGTTGCATTCATAGGCATTCCTGAGTGCGAGCCCGGCCTCCTTCGGCTGGTTGGCGGCGAGCGCGCGCAGGGCCATTTGGAAGAAATATTCGCCGCGGGCCATGGAAATTTCCGACCTTGCGGATCGCGCCGGAAGCCACGCCACAGACTTGAAGTGCACCGGATAGCCGATACCGCGAAGGAGGATGAACACGATCAGGACTGCCGTCAGCCATGCAGACACGATTACCCCGCCGTAGAAACCGAAGGCGCGGCCCCAGAACGGACGCACCTCCTTGGTGTTGGCCGAGCAACGCAGGCCATTCGGCGTGGGCACGAGCAGCGGACACACGCGCCGGAAGCGGGCGGGCTGGTGCCAGTGCAAACAGGCGTCGCACGTCGTCTCGAGCGCGCGGCCGGAATCGCTTGGATTCTGGCACGGACAGCGCCCGCCGCGCCAGCGGAAGAGGGTCTTGCGTGCGTTCCAGTAAAACAATCCCCAACAAAATAGGAAAAAATCGGCGAGCCAGCCGGGCATGCGGGCATAAAATACGGTTGTGGGCTGGAAATCGACGGGATTTTGCTTAGAATCTCTGCAAATGAATATCCTGAACAACCTTCTCCCCGCACTCGCAGCGTTTGCCGCCCTGGCCGGCGTCGTCCGCGCCAACGTCGAAGTGGGCTCGCCCGCGCCCAACTTTACCCTCACCGACACCAATGGACAGACTCACTCACTCTCCGACTACAAGGGAAAAATCGTCGTGCTCGAATGGAACAACCCCGACTGCCCGTTCGTGAAAAAGCACTACGACAGCGGCAACATCCCCTCGCTGCAAAAGGCCGCCGCGGCCGGCGGCATTGTCTGGCTGACGATCAACTCCGGCGCGCCCGGCGGTGAAGGCGGCGATTACACGCCGGCGGAGCTAAATTCCTGGCTGCAGAAAAACGGCGCCGCACCCACCGCCTATTTCCACGATGCCGACGGCAAGGTGGGCCACCTTTACGGTGCGAAGACCACGCCCGACATGTACGTGATCAACGCCGACGGCGTCCTCGTTTACAAAGGGGCGATCGACAGCATCCGCTCGGCCAATATTGACGACATCGCCAAGGCGACGAATTACGTGAAAGCGGCGCTCGATGCGCTCAAATCCGGTCAGCCCATCGCCAAGCCCGTGAGCGAACCCTACGGCTGCTCGGTGAAATATTGAGCCCAAGCCGTAGTTGGTATTTGTAGTTGGTGATTCGGAACTCGTCATTCCGTCTCTCGTGGATTCATGGCTTCTTAATGAAAATATCTGGGTTGTTTTTATGAGTAAGCCAAAAAGCCGGGAAGAGGGGTTTCTCTGCAATCTTTGTTACCTTGTGGCAAAAATGGCCAAGGTTAGGGAGCGCTTCGAGTTCTTCGTGCCTTCGTGGTTAGTCTGATTAATCGTCATTCGCCATTCGGATTTCGTCATTTCTTTCCGATCCCATCCGCGGAAAAAATAACTAAAAATAAAAAGGCCCGCAATATGCCGCGGGCCTTCCTCTGAGCTGAATCGGACGGATGGGATCAACGGCTTTTGCGCTGTCTCCACCGCAAGAGCCCGGCGAACGCGAGGAAGCCCAGGAACCAGCCATCAAAGTCGCCGCCCCCGCTGGCGGCGCTGGTGGAGCTGGCGGCGCTGGAGCTCGTTGAAGTTGGGCTGCTGCTGCTGGGCGTGGTCAATACCAGTGTGGTCACGACGCCAGCCGGGGTAATTTTGCGAATAGCCCCGTTGAGGGTATCGGCCACGTAAACATTGCCCGAGGCGTCCACCGTCAGATCCTCAGGTTCATTGAACAAGGCGTTGCTGCCTGTTCCGTCCAACAGGCCCGCTTTTCCGGCCTGGCCGGCCAGGGTCGTCACGACATTAGCGGGAGTGACTTTGCGGATGGTGGAGTTGCCGGTATCGGCCACATAAATGTTGCCTGTGCTGTCCACCGCCAAGCCGTTCGGTGAATTGAATCCGGCGTTGCTGCCGGTTCCGTCGGCTGAGCCAAGGGTCGAGGCCCCGGCCAGTGTCGTCACGGCGCCACCCTTGATTTGACGGAGTGTGTTGGAATCGGAGACGTAGAAGTTGCCCGTGCTGTTATTCACGGCCAGGCCATAAGGAGCGTTGAACTGCGCCGTTGGTGGGCCGGCGAAGGTGGAACCGACGCCAGCTTTGGTGATCATGCGGATCACTTTGTTGGTCGAATCAGCAACGTAGACGTTGCCCGACGTATCGACGGCGACTCCCGCCGGCGCGCTCAAAAAGCCGGGCACGAGCGTCGTGACCGTACCGCCCGTCGTAATCTGGCGAAGGGCCGAGTTGCCCGTATCGGCCACATACAGCATGCTCGCGTCGGGCGTAATCATGATGCCGGTGGGATCATGGAAGAGGGCCGTGCTGCCGGTTCCGTCCATCGAACCTGCCATGCCGGCCGGGCTGCCGGCCACCAGCCTGACGACCCCGGATGGATCGATTTGTTGGATCCTGTTGTTGGCGCTATCACCCGCATAGAGGTTGCCCGATGGGTCCACCACAACACAGGTGGGAGAGGGGAACAGCGCCGGATTCACAATCATGTTAAATACCGTGCTGTTGACCGATCCTCCGCTGTTGGTCGCGACATACCGGTATTGAACGGTACCCAGGCTTGGGCCGGCGGTAATCGTTACCGTGGATCCGGTCTGCCCGGCGATCGGCGTCCAGGTTGTGCCAGCGTTGGTGGATTGTTCCCACTGGAAGGTCGGGGTCGGGCTGCCCGTGGCCGAGGCGGTAAGGATCATCGTTTTCCCGGAGGTTACCACCTGGCTTAAGGGAAGCGGAGTCAGGTTCGCCGGTAAAACAAATGTCGAATATTGAGCGCTGGACACGGCGCTGTCCGGCTGGCCGCCCGCGAAACCAATGGCTTCGATGGTCGTGGCGGCGGTTATAGGAATGGGGCTGGCGTACAGTGTGCCTAGGGTCTCCGATGGCGTGCTTCCGTCCGTGGTGTAGCGGATCGAGGAGTTGGTGGTGGCGCAGCTGATGGTCACCGCGGTCCCGCTGGCCACTGCGCCGCCACCCGGGCTGAACGTCGGTGCGGCTACGCTCGAGCTAATCGTATAGGTGGCGGGGTTGGTCACAACGCTGTCTCCCAAGCCGCCGATGTAACCGATGGCCTTGATGGTCGTGGTGGCGCTGATGGGAATAGGGACGGTGTACGGTGTGCCTAGGGTCTCCGATGGCGTGCTTCCGTCCGTGGTGTAGCGGATCGAGGCTTCACTGGTGGTGGTGCTGATGGTCACCGTGGTCCCAAGGGCCACCGTGTTGGCACCCGGGCTGAAGGTCGGTTGGGCAACATGGGTGGTATCATTAATGACATAGGCGGCGGTGCCCACCGGGCTGGCCCCATAGGGCGTAGGCGTGGTCGCAAAAGCAATGGCATTGATGGTGAGGCTGGTGCCGACGGAAACGGTCCCGCCATTGGCCAACGCGGTGCCGTTGATGACCGTGCCGCCGCTCTCGGTGGGAGTGCTGCCGTCCAGAGTATAAGCGATCAAGGCGCCAGGGGTGGTGCTACTGATGGTCACCGATTGCGCGCTGGTATAAGTGCCAGCCGTGGTGCCGAAAGTTGGCGCGGCCGCGGTCGGTTCGGGCGTATAGGTGACATTGACGTTGCTGATGGTCATCGGCGTATTTTCGCTGGACAGTTCGCCGATGACTAAGCCGTCAAACGCGGTGATGAGGGGATGAGGCGCCGCGCCCGTGTCAGTGACATTGTTAAGGGTATAAGCACTCAAGGCGGTCGAGGTAGTAAGGTCGGTGAGACTAAACCCAAGACTCATTGTGGTGCCCAAGTTAAGGATCGTGAGCGTGGCTTGATAAGTGTCGGTCGTATTAAGTGCGGGAACCATGGCGCTGGCGATGCCAAGCGTTTCTGAAGGGGATGAGGCGATAAAATTCACGGAGTCGCCATTTTTCTTGTTGTAGATTGTGGTGATCCCTGAAGAGGAGGAGGGGGAGGCCGCGGCATCGAAGCCAACCATATACCCCGAATAAAGCAGGGAATTGGTGCCGCCCGTGGTGCGTGAATTGCCGCAGTTTGCAGTGATCTGATTATTGCCGGCGCCGGTGCCGGTGCTGGCCGAGTTTAAAAGCAGTAGGCGGATGCCGGCGGAGTTGCCCGTGTATGTTGTCGCAGCACTTCCCAACTTGAAGTTGAATGACGTGGTCAGCGTGTCGCCGACTGCGAGCGTCTGATAGCTGCCGGGGGACTCGAAATTGGCCGACACGCTTTGGCCTGTGCTACTGGCGTTGGGAATCGTGATGCCAGTTCCGGCGGTATAAAGTATGGGGCTGAGGAAAAGCCCGGCGACGAGATGGGCGGAGCTGGTGTTGAAAACAGGCGTTGAATTATTGCCAAACCAAAATGCCGAGGTGGGCGGATTCTGGACGCCAGGAAAACTTGTGACTCCGCCAGGAGGTATAGCGGTCATATTCGGTTGACCGCTGAGGCCGAAGTAACCCGTGGTTCCGGAAGTGAACGAGTCGTTGAGCAGGTTTGTCTGCCCTGGGAGCGCGGAAGCAACGAGGAGCCCAAGGGGCAGAAGGAAATATTTTTTAATCGACATGGAGGGGTAGGATTAACGGGTTCTGCGAAGTCTCCACCGAAAGAGGCCGGCCAACGCGAGGAAGCCAAGAAACCAGTCGTCGAATGCGCCACCACCGCTGGTCCCCGGTGTTGTCGGGGTCGCGGTCAAGGAGGGGGTGGTTGCTGAATTGATCGTGTAGGTACCGCTCGTTACCGTGCTGTCGGTGAAGCCGCTCTCGAAAGCCATGGCGGTGAGGGTGGTGCTGGCGCTGATGGTTACGGCTCCTGAATATGATGTGCCATGGGTGATCAGGCCGCCGCTCTCGGTCGGGGTGCTGCCGTCGGTGGTATAGACGATCGAGGCGCCCCCACTTACGGAACTGATGGTCACCACCTGTGCACTGGCGTAAGTGTCCGGGGCCACGCTGAAGGTCGGGGCCGACAACACTCCGACCGTGTTGCCCCCCGTCCAGAATAGGACGTTCTGCCAGGTGGTCACGCATGGACCGGTGCCGGTCGACGACACATAAGAGCCAATCTTGTTGTAGTCCGGGGCGGTGCCGTCGGTGAACTTTTCCACGAACGTGCCATTGATATAGACCGCAACACTTACCTTGCCGGGTCCCCCGCTTGGATCGTAGATCGTATTGATGCGGGCCGTTTGGCCGACCATGAATGGTGCCAGCAGCACTTGGGGTGAAGCATGGACGTCATAAAACCCGCCAAGGCCTTTAGAGACGGCAATCAGGCTCCACGAGGACGAGGGCTCTGGGCCAAAGGTCTGCTTTACGGTCACCCGGTCGCCGTCCAGATTATTCAGCGTCACGTCGCCTTGGAACTGCTCGGTCGTGGTCTGGGAGAGATCCGGGAATCGATACTCAGCGCGGAAGATGCCCGGTCCCGGAACAGAGAAGACGCCGCCGCCGGATGAATTGGGGACGACGGTGCAACCGGCCGACGTTTGGATGATGGGTGTCTCCGTGGTCGGGATCCATCCGCTGCCGATTTGGGCGTGGGCCGTCAGGGATAAGCCGCCAGCGAGGGCCCATGCAGCGAGGAACTGGGAAGTTGTGCGGGCAAAATATTTCTGCGGAAGCGCGCTAATCATGGTTATGAGGTATGAAGTTTGGCCAACGAGCCAAGGGATAAAAATTCATTCTAGCGACAAGTTATTTTCAGTGTCGATTAAAAGATGTCGAGGAGGCAATGTGACATTCAGTCAAAATCTTACCGCGTCCCGAGTTGGCTGGGTCTCGTTCCAAGCCCGCAACCTTCCGGGTTGTGCGCCAGGATTGAAACGATCCCGGGCGCGAAAACGGGGCATAGTGTTGGGCTGGATGATAAAGAACGATTTTATGGCGGGAATAATTCCACTCGGCGCACGCACCTCAATCATGTCCTGTTCCAGCCTTCGCGGGTTGTATGCGGCTGGCTTCAATGACTCACTAGGAAAATGCAAAACGTAATCCCGGGTCCGGCGGCGCGTCCGGCCACGCAAAAACTCATTGCGGATGCGGCGCAGGTTAGTGATGAGAACAATGAGGCTTTCCAGTTTCGACCATTCTGAATGGTAAGGAGTGTAAGCTCAGTAAGTTCTAGCGTAACCTTAATGTCGCAACTTTTCGGTTGCATTGCTTCAGGTGCTTTTCCAGCGTGCCCCGTTTCCGCTTCTCACGCTTGACTAACATGGATGCCCATGCATGGACAAAACCGGCCAGCAATAGGAGAATGTTTTCTTTGGCCCGATCCATGGAGAGCTATTTTGTCGTTCGGTGCAGCAGCCTTTCCATGTTATGGCGGGTAACTTGTTTGCTGGGATTCGCTGCCGGTCTGACGCTCACATCGGCCGGACAAACGACTCTTCCTTACCAAACAAAGTTTGATCCACCGGGTTTCACGACGACGGGATCGCTAAATAACCAGCAAGGCTGGATTGTCATCAACGGCTCAGCTGCGGTCACGAATACGGTATTCTTATCAGGATTCAACACCCAGTCCGTCGTGTTGAATGGCGGCTCGCCTGCCGCCCAGGTTGGATTGTCCTTTGCGGCGCCATCGCCAGCCCGGCAGGTCATGTATGCGGATTGTCTGATTAAGCCCGCTGTTGGTCCCTATATCTCCTCCTTCGTTTATATCGATACTTCGTTGGCCGTTCTCATCTGCAATGGAACCCAGGGCCAGGTTTTTATCTTTGATGGCACCAACTGGATTCCGACCTCCGCGGTTTTTGCCCTCAACAGTGACAATGCCACCTCTTCGAACTGGATGCGCCTGACTTTCCGCGTGGACTTCACTCCCAAGACCTGGGACCTCTACTGCAACGGGGTTTTTGTCGCCCATGACGTGGCTTTTGTTGACAAAAATGCGACCACTTTGCCCTTTTTTATTTCCCAAGGTGATCCCACGCTGCCGGGCTATTTGAATTATCTCTCGGTGGGCTGGATAAATCCGCTCTTTGCCGATGTGAACAACGACGGCATTCCCGACGACTGGGAAACCGCCCATGGCCTCAGCCTCTCGGTCAATGACCGCAACCTCAATCCCACCGGCAAAGGCAAGGTTGTCTTGCAGGATTACATCGATGGCACTGATCCGAACGATTACTACAGCGGCGTTCTGCCTGTCCTCACCTCGCTGGTCGCTTCCAGCGGCGCACCCGGCCCGCAAGGTTTGGTTCAGGTAAAAGTTACGCGGGCGTCAGATGGGTCCGTTCTTGCCAATGCGCCCATCACCCTGTCCGTCACCACCGGTGCCAGCACAATTTCCGCGACCACGACCCCCGGTTCGCTCACGTCAGTCAACGTGTTCACCAACTCCTCCGGAATCGCTTCAGCCTACGTGATCTTCAATGCCTTTGCTCCAGATGTACTCACGGCCACCGCCCAAAGCGGCAGCCAGACGACTTCTATTTCCATCAATATCATTCCTTCGCCTACAAATATAACCGGCATGCAACTTTGGCTGAAAGCCGACGCTGGCGTGGCCGCGGATATGAGCACGTGGGCTGACCAGAGCGGCAATGACAACAATGCGACGCAGGCAAATCCCTCGCAGCGGCCGACACTGGTGACGAATGCACTCAATGGATTGCCGGTGATGCACTTTGATGCGAGCCAGCAGCAGTATCTGCAACTGCCCAACGTGATGGCGAGTGCGACCAGCCCGACGGGCGAAGCAACCGCCGGGGAAATCTTCATGGTGGTGCGGTCTACGGGCGCCACCGGTAGCCTGGGGGGGTGGGGTGGAATATACGGGAGCTACTATCCCTATAATGGAAACATTTACGATGACTTTGGCACGAATGTGTGGACAAGCCTGGGCCAGCCGGCGCAGGACATCACCCAGTATCAGCTTTACAATATCAGCAGCAGTTCCAGCGAATGGACGCAGCGCTTCAACGGGCTGGTCAACTATGACCGCTTGGTCAACACGGTCAGCTTCCGGGCCTCGCCCGTGCTTGGCACGAGCAATAATATCTTTCTGTCCGGCGACATTGCCGAGATCATCGTTTACAATCAGGTGCTGACCCAGGCGCAGCGGGACACGGTCAACACGTATCTGGGCAGCAAATACAACCTCTACACCGCGCCGCCAGTTCCCGCCAGCCTAACTGCGACTCCCCTGTCGCCAGATCAGATCAGCCTGCAATGGTCGGCGCCTCCGCGCGGGGATCATGTCAGCTATCTGGTGGAGCGATCGACTGACGGGGTGAGTTTCATCCAGGTGGCGGCGGTGCGGGACTCCCTGAGCTACATCGATACGGGGCTGGCGCCGGCCACGACCTACACCTATCGCGTCCGGGCCCAGGGCTACACGGGCACCTCGGGCTACAGCAACCTGGCCAGCACGATCACATTGTTGAGCAAAGGCGGGACGGACCTGCCACTGATCGGCATGCGCCTGTGGCTCAAAGCCGATGCCGGGTTGAGCGCTGGCAGTGGGGTCAATTTATGGGCTGACCAGAGCGGCAATGATAACAACGCGACCCAGACAATTGCTTCGCAACAGCCCACACTGGTGGCAAACGGGCTCAACGGCTGGCCGGTGGTGCACTTTGACGCTTCGCAAAACCAATGGCTTAATTTGCCCAACGTGATGGCGAGTGCGACCAGCTCGACGGGCGAAGCAACCGCCGGTGAAATCTTTGTGGTGGTGCGGTCAACGGGCACCCTGGGTAGCTTGGGGGGGTGGGGTGGAGCATCCGGGAGCTACTACCCCTATAATGGAAACATTTACGATGACTTTGGCACGAATGTGTGGACAAGCCTGGGCCAGCCGGCGCAGGACATCACCCAATTTCTTCTCTATAATGTCAGCAGCAGTTCCAGCGAATGGACGCAGCGCTTCAACGGGCTGGTCAACTATGACCGCCTGGGCAACACGGTCAGCTTCCGGGCCTCACCCGTGCTGGGCACGAGCAATAATGCTTATCTGTCCGGCGACATTGCCGAGATCATCGTTTACGACCATGTGCTCAACGATCAGGAGCGCGAAACCGTCGGGTTTTATCTAAACAGCAAATACGCCTTTGCTCCCCTGGCCGATTTCGATAATTACCGCGATGGCAACTACGACGGCCTGCCGGATTCCGTGGATCGCCTGTTGGGCATCGATCCGACCAACCTGGACGACGATGGCGAGGGTTACAGCAACCTGCAGTTGATCCTAGCCGGCTATGATCCCCTGGATCCGCTCTCAATCCCGCCGCCGCCACTGCCGCCCATCCCCGGCAATCCTCCGCCCGCCATCACCCTGACCGCGCCGGCCAATGCCGTGCCGCTGCCGTAGGGCGGAGGTAACAAGTATCAGGTGCCAAGTAACAAAAATAAGAAACTCCAAGTGCCAAATATCTCCCCCTATTCGCGTTAATTCGCGTCCATTCGCGGTTAAAAACAAAATTCCATCAGTGTTTATCAGTGCCCATCAGTGGTTAAAAATATAAAACATATGAATCGTATTCTATTAGTGGTTATTAGTGCCCATTAGTGGTTAACGTCCCATGCGCCTTTCACTTCATCTTCGTCTGACCACCTGGCTGCTTCTGGTGAGCTACCTCAACCTGCTCTGCCCGGTGAGTGTTCTCTGCGCGGAACTGGATGTGCCTGCCCTGAGCTTGCCGAATGGGCATGCGGTGAACCCATCGAGTCCGCCTGCGCCACACAACTCTCAACCCTCAACTCTCAGCCCTCAACCTTCAATCAAACCCAACCACACCCTTCCTGCGGGCGTGGTGCAGTCGATCCCGGCCATTGAATTCTCCTCCACGCCGACTGATGGGCAGATCTTTCGCGCCCGTATCTTCCCGGAGCCTTTGGTGTCGTTCGGTCAGCCCACCACCCCCGGCGAAAACACTGCGCTGGCCCAGGCTATCACGCACTATCTGCAACCCGGCACCGGCGGCGACCTGACGGTGTTCACAGATTTTCTGGCCAAGTATCCACAATCCGCTTGGGCCGCGAGCTTGCATCTGAACCTGGGACTGAGCTATTTCGCGACGGCCTATTTCTCCAAGGCTTTCACCGAGTACGCCGCCGCGTGGGCTTTGTCCAAGACCGCGACCGACCAGCATGGCCGTGCCATCGGCGACCGTTCGATCGCCGAGCTGCTTCGCCTCAATGCCCGGCTGGGTCGCTACGATGTTCTCGAAAAGCTATTCAACGAAATTGGCAACCGTCCCTTTCACGGCAATACGATGGAGCTCGTCGCCGGCGCCAGGTCAGGATTCGCACTCATGCAGCAACGCCCGGAAAATGCGTTTCGCTGCGGCCCCGCCGCCCTGGACCGAATCCTGGCCCACCAAAACAAGACGGTCGGATTCAACCAGACGCTGATGACCAGCCGCTCCACCCGGCAGGGAATGTCGCTCACCCAGGTGTGGAAACTCGCCCACGAAGTCGGCCTCGATTATCAAATGGCCAAACGTGCGCCGGGCGCGGCTGTCATCGCGCCCGCCGTGGTGAATTGGAAAGTCGGCCACTACGCCGCGCTCATATCCGAACAAAATGGCGTCAGCCGGGTGGAAGATCCGACTTTCGGGCCTGATGCTTATTTTGCGACCCGCGCCGCCTTGGACGCCGAGGCGAGTGGCTACTTTCTTGTCCCCTCGGGGCCGCTGCCTGCCGGCTGGCAGCCAGTCGGCGAAGACGAAGGCAGCACCGTCTGGGGCAAGGGGGCCACAACGACTGACGATCCTACGCGCACCCGGCCTTATGATCCGACAACATGCCCAGGCGGTGGTGGTGGCGGCATGCCGGTGGCCAGCGCGCAATTGATGGTCTGCGGTCTGCACCTCACCGACAAACCGCTTTTCTACACTCCGCCCGTGGGCCCATCGGTTGCTTTCACCATGACTTATAATCAGCGTGAAGCCAGCCAGCCGACAACCTTTGATTACGGCAACGTCGGCAATCTCTGGATGTTCGGCTGGCAGTCGTATGTTTACGAACAATTCACTTATGCTGGCGGTAGCGGTATATATACATTCTTCAATGTCACCCCCACCGTCCATCTTATGGGTGGTGGCACCGAGCCTTATCCATCGGAACTGGGCGAATATACTGTTCCGCAATACCAAATGGATAGTCATGCCAAGTTGGTAAAGACCGATGGGAATACCTATTCTCAAACAAATCCCGACGGCTCACGCTATATTTATGGTTTTACCTCTGCTTGGACAGTTAATCCCACCACCGAGGAACAGGACCGGCGGTATTTCCTCACCCAGATTATTGATCCAGCCGGCAACGCGTTAACGTTTAGCTACGATAGCTCGATGCGTATGGTTGCCGTTACCGATGCTCTTGGGCAGGTCACCACGCTTTCCTATAACCTGGCCAGCGATCCATTGAAGTTGACGCAAGTTACCGACCCATTTGGGCGTACCACGCAGTTGAGCTATAACGCCAACGGCCAGCTCAGCCAGATGACCGACATGCTCGGGCTGACCTCGCAATTCACCTATTCGAGCGACGGCAGCGATTTCATCACCAACATGACCACGCCCTACGGAGCGAGCAACTTTGCCTCCGGGGTCGGGGTAAATGGCCTCGACCGCTGGCTGACCATGGCCGATCCGATGGGTAATACCGAGCGCTTGGAGTACCGTGATTTTCTTACGTCAAATGTAGGTTTGCTGCCGGCCGGGATGAATATCAACAGTGGCGGCGATTATAACGGCAACACGTTTTATTGGGACAAGCATGCCTATGCCTCCTGGCCGGATGTGAACGCCGCGCACGACTATCACTGGATGCTGAACCAGATCAACGCCGCCTCCGGCGACTTGGAAAATGAAAAATCCGCCCTGGAAAATAACCAGGTTTGGTACAACTACCCCGGCCAAACGTATGCTGGTTACATCGGCACCTCGGGCACCCCGTCGGCCATTGGCCGCGTGCTCGACGACGGCACGTCCCAAATCTACCAATACACTTATAATTCCTTGGGAAAAATTCTCACGACGACCGATCCCCTGCTCCGGATGACGACCTATACCTACGATCAGACCAACGGCATCGACCTGATGGAAGTGGATCAATCCATTGGCACCACCGTCGGCACTACCACCGGTGGCTCAGGTGGTGGCACCGGTGGCGGCGACACTGGCAGTGGCTCTGGCGGTAGCTCCCCCCCACCGATCGGCGGCACTGTCCCCAGTGGACCGCACGATGTTCTGGCGACCTATACCTACAATTCCCAACACGAGCCGCTCACTGCCACCGACGCCTCCGGCCAGACCACGACCTACACCTACAATTCGGCCGGCCAGGTAAGCACGATCACCGATGCGAAAAATGAAGTGACGAGCTATTACTACGATCCGGCCGGCGCAGCGAACACCACGGATTCGACGAAAACAGGATACCTTGTCGCAGTCGTTGGTCCGGCTGTGAATTCCCCGACGGGGCCGACAACGACCTTCAGCTACGACGGCTACGGTCGCGTCCGTACCGTCACCGACTCCGAAGGCTACGCCGTCACCACCGATTACGATATCTTCAACCGTCCCACGGTCATCACCTATCCCGACGGCACGACTACGCAGAATATCTATGACAAGCTCGACCTGGCGCAGCAGATCGACCGCCGGGGCCGCGTGACCCAGTATCGCTACAATCCCCTGCGCCAGTTGGTGCTGGTCATCGATCCAATGGAGCGAAACACGGCTTACGACTGGTGCGGCTGCGGTGCGCTGCTCTCGCTGACCGATCCGGCCAGGAACACCACGTGCTGGACCTACGACCTGCAAGGCCGCAAGACCGCCAAAATTTATCCCGATCAGACAACTGAAACTTATACCTACGAAGCCACCACCAGCCGGCTTAAGTCGGTCACCGACGCCAAGGCCCAGGTCACAAATTACAAATACAACCTGGATAATTCCCTCAATCAGATCAGCTACACCGACACCAGCGGCCACCCGCTTGTCCCTGCCACGCCCACCGTCAGCTACTTCTACGACCCGACCTACCTTCGCATTACCTCGATGACCGACGGCATCGGCACCACGAATTACGCTTATAATCCGGTGCCTTCCTCGCCCATCACCACGCCGGTGACCGGCGCCAACCAGCTCTACACCGTCACGGGGCCATTGCCGAATACGATTGTAAGCTACCAATACGACGAACTCGGGCGGGCGACCAGCACATCGATTGGTACGATCGTAAATGATCCCGCCAACACCTCCGGCGTGGCTTATGACGCGCTCGGCCGCGTGACCTCCGCCATCAACCCCCTCGGCACCTTTGGTTATTCGTATGTAAATCAGACCGGCCGCGTGGCGCAAATCGCCTATCCCAATGGACAGGTCACGAATTATTCCTACTATCCCAACTCGGCTTCCACACCCGGCAACGACGACCAACGCCTGCAAAGCATCTCGAATCTCTCAGCTCTCAACACTAATCTCTCAACTTATTCCTACACCTACGACCCCAACGGCATCATCCAGACCTGGGCCAAACAAATTGATACGGCTTCACTGCTGACATCAAATTTTGGTTACGATTCAGTGGATCAACTGACCTCCGCGTCCGTGCCCTCTGCGTCCTCCGTGTTGAAAAATTTCAATTACATTTACGACCCAGCCGGCAACCGCACCGCCGAGCAGATCGACAGCGGGGTCGCCGCCGCCACCGTGAACAACGACAATCAAATCACTGCGCTCAGCTCCACCGGGCCGATCCATTTCGCGGGCGGCTTGAGCGAACCCGCCAACGTCACGGTCAACGGCATGCCCGCCAAGGTGGACGCGAACAATAACTTTTCAGCCGACGTGCCGCTGGCGCCCGGCACGAACAACGTGCCCGTCGTCGCCACCGACGGCAACGGCAACACCTCGACCAAGACCTACCAAGTCACCGTAACCGACAGCGGCGTCAATCGGACGCTTACGTATGATGCCAATGGTAACCTCACCAATGACGGCGCGGGCAAGACTTACACCTACGACGCGGCGAACCGGATGGTGAGCATCACCCAGGCGAGTGGCGTGACCGGGTTCGCTTACGATGGGTTTGGTCATCGCGTGCAGGAAACACTCAACGGCACGCTGATCAAACAATGGGTTTGGTGCGGCGGCGCGCAACCGTGCGAGGAGCGCGATGGCAACAACAATGTGACGAAGCGTTTTTACGCGCAGGGTGAACAAATTGCTCTCAGCTCTCAGCCCTCAACTCTCAACTCCTACTACTTCACCCATGATCACTTGGGTTCAGTCAGAGAAATGACCGACGCCAACGGGAATCTGATTGCCCGTTATGATTACGATCCTTTCGGGAGACGCACCTTGGTCAGCGGCACAGACCTCGCGGACTTTGGTTTTACCGGAGACTATTTTCACGCAGTCAGCGGACTGGATTTGACGCTCTACCGTGCCTACGACGCGAATCTTGGCCGATGGCTATCCAGAGACCCAATCGCGGAGGCCGGTGGCATCAACCTGTATGCCTACGTCCTCAACAATCCGGTGAACAAGATCGATCCGCTGGGCCTAATTAGTGTCCCGATCAAGGGAGGCTATCACCCGAGTAACTGTGGGAGTAGCCCGTTAGATGATTTCTTACTGGGACTGGGCCTTGGCGCGCTGGCCGTGGGTGCTTTCACGGGGGTTGATTACCTTCTTGGGTTGTTGCTAGGAACTGGGGCAGCTGTCGAAAGCGATCCAAATCTGGACGAGCAGCTTCAAGATATCGAGCAATCGACTCCAGCTCCAGAGAGTCCAGAAATCAGCCCTTCCGATCTTGATGGAAAGACCAGATCAGAGATTCAAGACTTGGCTGATCAGAAAGGATTGGTTCCTAAAGGTGATCCAACAAGCCCCGATTATCCACGGAAGTGGAGCGACCCAGTTACTGGGGATGAACGTCTACGGTTGGATAGAGGTCACATCGATCCATCGACGGGCCAACCATATGACAATCCGAATGCGGCCGTCGATCATGTGCATGGATACGATCCAGAGGGAAATCCGATTTCCGTGAACGGTGACAACCACATCCCTACTATAGGTGAATAATATGAACGACCAAGAAAAGAGTGGACATAAATCTCGGGTATTCGAACTGATGAATGGTGGCGTTAGGGTTTGGATCGAGCAAGAAACTATCCATCTTGCGGCCTTTGATCGTCCGCACCATGATCCGGTGGAACTCACCTCGAAGATGGCAAGAATATTAGCTGCTAAGCTAGAGGAAATGGCTCACAATCTTGATCAGTAGCGCAAGAAATGAACGTAAACGTCCGGCCGAGGACCTCGTATTCGTGAGTCATACAAATGAACCCACGGGCCAACCATAGCGGGGCGTGGGCCAGATGCCAACTGCGCGGCTTTATATATAAATCGTCACTGAAGTGAACCTCCAAGCCAAAACCAATAGCGGTCGCATGCCATGTCGGCAAACGTTCAGCTATTTTATCAGATCGTCACTGAGCAGCTTCTCGGCTACAACCCTTCTCATCGCGAAGTTAGTAAGCGTCCGGCCGAGGACCTCCTATTCGTGAGCCATGCGACAGTATAAACTGTCGGCATGATGACCATCACGACAGAACTGGTAGATACTGGGGCGAAACGCGACGGCCGTGTGCGGCGGATTGCGACAACGGAAGAACGGGAAGCCTTGGTGGCGCAGTACCACGAGAGCGGGCTTACGCAGAAGGCCTTCGCCGAGCGGGAGGGGATGTAAGAGTCCGGCCGAGGACCTCCTATTGGTGAGCCATACGACAGTGTAAACTGTCGCAATGGTGAGCATTACGACGAGATATACCGAGAGATGACCTGCTCCCCTGAAGCTGGAGTGGATTGAATGAGAGTTCTGGGCGGGTATAACCCGAACCAGAACCATGAAGAAACGACACACCGAAGAAGAGATCCTGCGCATTTTGCGCGAGGCTGAAACAG
>Ga0210398_10000524_pt1 | contig 43328 bp, 46 predicted proteins | sample IncBWC4OmetaG_FD_161047 | JGI IMG/M metagenome (GOLD analysis project Ga0210398, IMG submission 161047) | Forest soil microbial communities from Barre Woods Harvard Forest LTER site, Petersham, Massachusetts, United States - Inc-BW-C-4-O | ecosystem: Environmental > Terrestrial > Soil >...
CCGCCTCGAGGAGCACCACTTTCGATCCGTCCTCCGACAAGCGACTGGCGACAACGCAGCCCGCCGACCCGGCGCCGATCACGATGTAGTCCGCATCCATCGCTGCCTCGCTTTTTCTGTCTTGCGGTGATTTGAGCACGCCGCCGCCGGGGAGGCGGAGAGATTTTTGCCGTGGGCGACGCGGAGGAAGTGGCGCGCCCGCTTTTCCCCCGCTCCGCGAGTGCTCGACTCGCGAAGAAGGCACCATTACATTCCCGTGACACGGGAGTACGCAGTGCATCGTCTGCTTTACCCGTTGGCATTGATCGTCGTTCTTGCCGGTTGCGCGCCAAGCATCGTCATGGCGCCAATCGCGGGTAATCTCGCGACAAACGCCACCGCGCAGCGGCCATCGACCGAGCAGCACGTAGCTCCAGTCTCGGCACCTGTTTCCATGGCGGTTTTCGCCAAACCGGCGGTCGGCGCGGCCAGACTGCCCACGCGGCAAGCCCACCACGCGCAGCAGCCGAACCCGATCCCAGCGCCCGCCGTCGCGACGGCCTCGGCGCCGCAAACCCTGGAAGCGCCGGTAGCCGCGACGGGGCCGCCGCAACCGATCTCGCCCGAGCCCATCGCTCCACAGGCCATACCTCCGCCTCTGTCTCGACCACTGGCGACGCCGGTCGCGATCTCGGCTGTCGCGGCGTTGAAACAGGCGATCGGCGGCCTTGTCGCGTTCGATATGCCGGAAAGGTTCAGACGCGAGATCGAGGTCGAAAGCGGCTGGCCAAAAACTGCCGGCGAATGGCTCGAGTGGTTCGAGAGCCGGCCGGGCAGCCTCAACTGGCTGTGGGCGGCCGTGCTGCCGGCGTTCGGGCTATGGGTCTGGCGCTACGTCCGCAAAAAGCCGCGACGCGATGTCGAAACGCCCCGCATGATCGCGAAGCGACGCCTTACTCACCTAGTCGGCGAGACGCGTTCCACCGCGCCGAGCAACGCGCGGACGGTTGCCTCCGGGTCGCTGGCGCGCATCACCTCACCCATCACCGCGATGCCGGCGGCGCCCGCTTCGAGGCACGCGCGGGCATTGGTCGGCGTGATTCCGGCCAAGGCGAGAACCGGACCCTTTACCGTGGCTGCCGCCCTCGCGAGACCGTCGAGGCCCAAAGCGGGGCCGTAGCCGGGCTTGCTGTCGGTGAGAAAGATCGGGCTGATCGTCACGTAGTCCGCGCCTGCGGCAATCATGGCGGCAGCTTCGGCAGGCGTGTGGGCCGAGACACCGATCAGGCCATTCGGCAGAAGGGCGCGCGCCGCAAGCGGGTCGCTGCCGCCGGGCAAATGCACCCCGGCGGCGCCGGTCGCGATGACCGCGTCGACATCGTCATGCGCGATGACGCTCGCGCCATAGGGCCGAGCCAGCGCCACCAGCTCAGCAAGCAGCCCGCGCCGCGCGTCGGCCGGCAAATCCTTTTCCCTAAGGCTGAACCAGCGGCAGCCGCCGGCGAAGGCCGCTGCGGCGATTTCTGTGAGTGGCCGTCGTGCCTGGCTGCGGTCGGAAATGACGAGCAACCTGGGCTCGGGCAGGGTCACGGCTGCTTCGCACCGAGCAGGATGTCGGCGTTGACCGTTACACTGATCATCGCTTGGCCAGCGGCCGCGACGGGCGAAGGCATTCCTGCCACCGCGTCCGCTGCCATCGCACCGAAGCGCATCATCTGCGCACCTTGGGTCGTCGCGTTGCCGACGGTGATGTCGCGGTAGCCGAGTAGCGAAAGGTGCATCTGCTGCGCGACCGCAGCCGCGCGCTTATCGAGCGCCGACAGCGCCTCAACCGTCAGCGCGTCCTCGGCACTCTTCACCACCTTGGGCGACGCCTCGTAGCCCATCGTCGACATGACAAGCCCTTCGCCCTGCAGCGTGCCCACCAGTTTCAGCACCACCGCCGCGTCGCCGCCGCTCAGATAGAGCGACTGAAAACCCGACCACTCGGATTGCGTCTCGATGTGGTTGACCGAGTAGGAGCCGGTCTCAACTTCGATGCCCTGCGCCTGATGCGCCTGGTCGAGCGCCTTCGCCATCAGCTGGTTGATCGCCGACTGCACTGTCTGCGCGTCCGAGCCGGTCTTTTCGGCGCGGAGCTCGACATGGAGCACGTCGCGGGTCAGCTTTTTTTCCGCCGTCTGCGTCAGGTGCAGCACTGTCGGTTCATCGGCGAGCGCCGGGCCAGCGAAGCGACCAACAGAACCGATGCGAGCAGCCAGTGCCGCATCTTTATCCTATCGCGGTCAGCTCGCGCGCCGAGAGGCGCTCGAGATTTTGCAACCGGTCGAACAGCAGCTCGGGCGCGATCGCGGCGCGGCCGGCCTCGAGGCAGGTGCCAAACTTCACGAACAGCTCATCATCGGATAACGGCAATTCCGCGGCGCCGCGCGCGCGGCGCACTTGCGCGCTTTCGAGCATTTCGCCGCTGACGAGCTCGATGCGTACCTGGTCGTAGACCGCCGCACCCGAGACCTCGGGGTCGTAATTCTGATTGGTCGCGACCGCGACCTTGCGCATCAATTCCTGCACATCGGGGCGGCGGACAAAATCGTCGGTGTATTCGGTGAGCGTCGCGCGGTTGGCGATGACCGAGGCGGCCATCGCGAATTCCATGCTGAACTTGCCTTCGAGCCCGGTCTGCGGCTGATGGTTGCGCAGGATCATCGCACGCGTGTCGCTGATTTCGGCGGTGATGCCGGCGATTTCCTCGGGCTTGAGCGGCCGTTTTTTCAGCAGGTCGAGGATGCCGTCGAGCGAGCGGTGCACCGCGTAGCAGGCCGGGTATTTCTTGATGCTGAGCCGGTTCTTGACGATGTGCCACGGGTTGCCGAGCGCGGCCGGTGTCTCGCGGTCGGCTTCGCCTTTTGGCGAGACGGCGGTGAGGAAGCCCGACGGGTGCTCCAGCGCGTCGGCCGATGCGGTGAACCCGGCTTCCGCCATGCGCGCCGAGACAAGCCCGGCATGCGCCGCGCGGCCGGCGTGGAAGGGTTTGGTCATCGTGCCGAAATTGGCCATCAGCCCGCCGGCCTGCGACGCCGCCAGCGCCAGGGCCATCGCGGTCTGCCCGGCGTCGAGGCCACGCAGCCTGGCGCAGGCGCCGGCCGCGGCGATCGAACCGAAAATCCCGGTCGGGTGCCAGCCTTTGGGGCGCTGATCATGCGGGTCGCGCCACGACAGCTCGGCCCACACCTCATAGCCGGCGACATAGGCGGCAAGCATCTCGCTTCCCGCGGCGCCCAGCTCCTCGGCCTCGGCGAGGATCGCCGGCACCAGGACGGTCGAGGGATGGCCGCGCACCGCGACATCGTCGTAATCGAGCGCATGCGCCGCGGTGCCGTTGATCCAGGCCGCCTCGGGCGCCGGCGCGGTCTCGCCGGTGAAGTAGAGCGTCGCCTTACCGGGCGGCGGGCTGAGCGCCGTTTTGAGAAGCTGCGGCGCCTCGTCGCGCGAGCCGGCGATCATCGTCGCGATCGTGTCGATAAACCCAATGCGGGCGACATCGATCGCCTCTCGCGGCAATTGCTGGAACGACAGGTCGGCGACAAAGCCGCCGAGATCGCGGGTCAAGGGCATGGCGCGGCGGGCTCCCGTATAGGTCCCGTGGGGGTTTCAAGCAGTATGACCCGTTTCACAACGAGCGGCGAGCTTGTCACCTCGCCAGGATTAAGCGATGAAGGCGCATGATGCGCGCCCTCGTGACCCGCCCTCGCGCCGAAGCCGAAAGCCTCGCGGCACTACTCGCCGTGCGCGGCATCGAGGCGGTGATCGAACCGCTGATCGAGATCGCCGGGACCGGTGAGGGGTTGCCTGATTTCGGCGAGGCGCAGGCGATCCTGTGCACCAGCGCCAACGGTGCGCGCACCCTGGCGCGAGCGAGTGGTGAGCGCGGCCTGCCGGTCTTCGCTGTCGGCGACGCGACCGCGCGGGCGGCGCGGGAAGAGGGCTTCCTGCGGGTGGAGAGCGCTGGCGGCGATGTCGGCGATTTGGCGCGGCTGGTCACCCAGCGCTTGCGGCCGACGGAAGGCAAATTGGTGCACGTCGCCGGCAGCGCGGTCGCCGGCGATCTTGCCGGTGCGCTCGGCTCTGCCGGGTTTAGCGTCGAGCGCGCCGTGCTCTACGAGGCGCACGCCGCCGACGCGCTGACCGCGGAGGCGGCGGCGCTGATCGCCGATGGCAAGCTCGATCTGGCGCTGTTTTTTTCGCCGCGTACGGCGCACGTCTTTGTCGCCCTGGCGCGCGCGGCGAAAGTGGATGCGGGCCTGATGGCAACGACCGCGATCTCGATCAGCGAGGCCGCCGACGCCGAACTCGCCCATCTGCCGTTCCGCCGCCGCATCGTCGCGGACGCGCCGACGCAGGCGGCGCTGCTCGCCGCGGTCGACGAACTCGCCGGTCAGGTCGCATGAGCGAGCCCGAAGCGGACGACCCGGAGTCCGCCCCGATTTCACCCGCGCCATCGTCGCGGCGGCTCGGCAGCACGCTTGCCGCCGCGGCCGCAGTCATCGTCGTGGTCGGCGCGCTCGCCGCGACGCCGTTCTGGGCGCCCTCGCTCATGCGCTTGCTGCCTTGGGGGGCGGCGGCGGAGAAGCCGCAGCCAGCGTCACCAAACCCAACGGCCACCGAAGCCAGCCGCAACGCGACGACCGTGCAGCAGCTCTCTCAGCGCATCGCGGCGCTCGAGGCGAAACCCGCGCCCGATCAGTCTGGCTTGCAGCAGCGTGTCGCGGCGCTTGAGGGGAGGCCGGCGCCCGATCTCTCCGGCGTGCAGCAACAGCTCGCGGCGCTCGACAAGACCACCGCTGATCTCGGCCAGAAGATCACCGCGCTCGACAAGGCCGAACAGCAACAACAGGCGACCAACCCAAAGACCACCGCGCTGGCGCTAGTGTTGCTGCAGATCCGCGACGCCGTCGAGACCGGCCGGCCGTTCGACGCCGAATACCAGGCGCTGGCCGCGCTGTCGCGCGAGCACCCCGACATCGCGGCGGCCGCGGCGCCGCTCGCCGAGCCGGCGCAGAGCGGCGTGGCGAGCCGTGCCGCGCTGATCGAACGGCTGCGCCAGCTCGCGCCACAAATCGCCACCGCGCACCCGCCGCCCAAGCCCGGCTGGAAATCGCAGGTCGTGGCGCGGCTGCGCTCGCTGGTGACGATCCGCCGCATCGAGGGCGATGAGCGCAACCCGGCCGAGGCGGCGGTCGGCGACGCGCAAAGCGACTTGGCAAGCGGCGATCTCGCCGGGGCGATCGCGGCGCTCGACAAGCTCGATGGCGCCAGCAAGACGGCTGCCGCGCCCTGGCTCAAGATGGCCCAGGCGCGGCTCGCGGCCGAGACCGCGCTGCGCCAGGTGCAGGCGGCGCTGACCACGGCGCTCGGCGCCGCCGCGCCGCCGCTCGCCGAACAGGGCGGCTGATGCGGCGGCTTATCGCGCTGATCGCGCTTGGGGTGCTGATCGTCGCCGCGGCGACAATCGCCGACTATCCGGGCGCAGTCGACATCACTTGGCAGGGCTGGGAGATCGACACCTCAGTAGGCGTGCTGATCGCCGCCTCCGCGATGCTGGCGCTGGTGATCTGGCTCCTCTTCTCGCTCTTTGCGACGGCGGTGCGGCTGCCCGGACGATTTCGCCGCAACCGCCGCGAGCGCAGGCGGCGGCTCGGCGAGCAGGCGCTGACCCGCGGCATGCTCGCGCTCGCCGCCGGCGACGGCGCGGCGGCGCGACGCCAGTCCACGCGCGCCGAAACGCTGCTCGGCGCGACGCCGATGACGCTGATGCTGTCCGCCCAGGCGGCGCAGCTCGACGGCGACGAGGATACGGCGCGGCTGCGCTACACCGCGCTGCTCGACACAAAGGACGCGCAGCTGCTCGGCCTGCGCGGGCTGATCGGGCAAGCCCTGCGCGCCGGCGATGGCGAGGACGCGCTGCGGCTCGCCGAGCGCGCCCGCGCGCTGCGACCGCACGCCGGGTGGGTGTTCGAGACGCTGCTGGCGCTGCAGACCCGCACCGGCCGCTGGGAGGAAGCGCGCCGCACGCTGGCCCAGGGCGCCAACCGCCATCTGCTGCCGCACGCACCCGCCGAGCATCACCGCGGCGCTGTCCTGTTCGAGCTGAGCCGGCACGCCGAGCAAGACGGTGACATGCGGCGCGCGCTGTCGCTGGCCGCCAGCGCCAAGGACCTCATTCCCGACATCCCCGCCGCTGCCGCGCGCCACGCCCGGTTGCTGATCGCCGACGATCGACGCCGCGCCGCGCGGCGCACGATCGAGGTCGCCTGGAGACGGACGCCGCATCCCGAGCTCGCGCGGCTGTGGAACGAACTCGGCGGTGCGACGCCGGCGCTCGAACTGGTGACGTGGGTCGAGAAACTCGCAGCGCACAACCCGGATTCGCCCGAAAGCGCGATCGCGCTCGCCGAGGCGGCGCTCGCGGCACAGCTCTGGGGCGAGGCGAGGCGCCACCTCACCCGGGCGATGGCCGCCGCGCCGGATGCGCCGTCGCGCCGGGTCTGCCTGTTGATGGCCCGGGTCGAGGAGAGCGAGCATCCCGGCGAAGGCCGGGCGCGCGAGTGGTTTGATCGCGCGCTGGCGGCGCCGCCCGAACCCGGATATGCCTGCCGGCGCTGCGGCACTCACAGCACCGAATGGCAGGCGTTGTGCGGCTCCTGCCATGGCTTCGACACGCTCGCCTGGGGAGCGATAAAGCCCGAAGCGGCAGACACCCTGACGATCGCCGTCCCGGATGACGCGGCGCCCGCCGCGCTGCTGCCGATGCCCAATGACTTGGCGTCGGCCGGACAATCGGCTAGATAGTCGCCTCTCTCGGAGCGCCCCGATAGCTCAGCGGTAGAGCAATCGCTTCGTAAGCGATAGGCCGTCTGTTCAAATCAGACTCGGGGCACCATTTTCACCCGGCGGCGCCAATCACGAGCGGCGCGGCGAGTTCTCGATCCTGCGCGCGAAACCATAGCCGGATCGTCACCCGGGCCGACATCCGGTCACCATCGAGCGCCTGAAGCTGGATCAGGTGCGAGTCGTTGTCGGTAAATGCGAACGCGCCACTGGCGTCGGTCTTGGTGCGCTCTTTTTCCGCCTGGGTGACAAAGTCGTGCGTGTAGAGCACCACGGTCGCATTGGCGAGCGGGCGCCCGGCGGCGTCGATGACGCGGCCCGACAAGAGGCCGTGCGCGTGCAGCGAGACGTAGATGTTCCAGCCGATCGTCACCGCCGCGATCGCCGCCGGCACGATAAAGAAACGGCTCGCGAGCACGCGGCGAAGCGTCATCTTGGTTCCTGGCTAGCCCTTGGTCGCGCCGGCGGTCAGGCCGCGCATAAACGAAGCCTGCGCCATCAAGAACACCAGGAGACCCGGCGCCAGCACCATGCAGACAAAGGCGTAGAGCGCACCGGTGGTGTCCTCCATGTAGGACAGAAAGCGCGCGAGCCCCAAGGGCAGGGTCTGCATGTTTGGGTCGCGGGTGATGATCAGCGGCCACAGAAAATTATTCCACGACCAGATGAACGCGAGCACCACATTGGTCGCGATCGCCGGCGTCGACAGCGGCAGCAGCACACGCAACAGGATGCGCAGATCGTTGAGCCCATCGATGCGCGCGGCGTCGATCAGCGATTTCGGCACCGCCTCGAACGCGGCCTTGAAGATGAAGATGCAGACGATTGTCGACATCAGCGGCAGGGCGAGCCCCAGGTAGCTGTTGAGCAAGCCGAGCCGCGCGGTGATCAGATAGGCGGGAATGATCGTCGCCTGAAACGGCACCAGCGTGCACGACAGCAACAGCAACAGCACCGCCCGGCGGCCGCGAAACGGCAGGGTCAAGGCATAGGCGGCGATCGAATTGAGCACCAGATTGCCGGCCACCGCGAGCAGCGAAACGACGACGCTGTTGAGCAAGTAGCGCGGGAACGGGATCAGGTACCAGACATCGACAAAATTATAGAAATGCGGGTTCACCGGCAGGAGGCTCGGCGGGTAGGCATATATGTTCTCGCCGGTAAGCGCGGTCTTCAGCACCCAGTAGAACGGGGTCAGCATCGCGATGGCGATCGCGACCAGAAGCGCGTGCCGCAGCGCCAGAAGGATCCGCGCGCGCCGAGTCATTCGAGCGCCCCGGCATTGCCGCCCGCCGCGCGATGCGCCAGCCAGGCGAGGAACAGCAACAGCGCAAACTGCGCCACCGTCAACGCCGCGGCGTAATCGAAGCGCGACTGGTTGAACGCCTCTTTGTAGATGTAGGTGATGAGGAGCTCGGTCGCGTGGCCGGGGCCGCCATTGGTCATGACATAGACGAGATCGAACGCCGCGAACGAATTGAGGATGCCGATCACCGCGCAGAGGAATAAGGACGGCCGCAGCATCGGCAAGGTGATGCGCAAGAGCCGCGCCCATCCCGGCGCGCCGTCGACCCGCGCCGCCTCGTAGAGATGCGGCGGGATGCTTTGCAGCCCCGTCAGCAGCACGATCATGAAAAAGCCGAGAACCTGCCAGGTATTGGCGACGATCGTGCTGGGCAGCGCCCAGCCGAACGAGTCGAGAAATGCGACTGGCTTGTCGATGACGCCGAGACGGCGCAGCACAAAGTCGATGAGCCCGCCACGCTCGTTGTACATCCAGCGCCAGATGATCGCGACGGCGACGGTCATCAGCGGATAAGATAGGAAAACGATCGTCCGATAGACCGAGGCACCCTTCAGGTCGCTATTGACGAGCAGCGCGATACCGAGCGCGATGACAACGCCGATGCCCTGCGAGGCCATGAAAATGAGGGTGTTATACAGCGCCTGCCAGACGACATCGTCGTCATGCAGCATCTCGTCGTAATTGTCCCAGCCGATCCAGACCGGCGGATGCAGCGGCGACCAGGCCTGAAACGACAGCACGACATTCCAGGCCAGCGGCAACACCCGGTAGAGCAAAAAGATCAGCAGCGACGGCGTGAGGAAACAGGCGACGAGCGCCGCCTGCCGCGCGTTGCGGGTGTGCAGCCAAGCAAGCGCGCGGGTCACGCGCGACGCAGCTCGCGCGCGACCTTGCGGCTCGCCTCGTCGAGCGCGCTTTTCGCGTCGCTGCGGCCGAGAAGCGCGTTCTGCAGCGCCGGGTAGAACGCATCCTTGACCCGGCTGTCACTGGCCAACGGCCAGTTGCCGCAAAGCTTGTCGGTATGCTCGACCTGGGTCTGGATCACCGCGTGGGCGAGCGGCTCGTCCTTTTCGAGGCGGGCGAGGAGGTTTTTGTCGACCTCGGTATAGGCGGTGAGGATGCGGCGGCTGTCGGCCATCTCCTGCGCCTGTTTCTGCGCGGTGCAGAATTCGACAAAAGCCCAGGCGAGATCGGGGTCCTTCGCGCCCTTGGAAATGCCATAACCGTGCAGGCTCGGCACCGACCAATCCCCGGGGAGCTCGCCAATACCGAGCGTGTCCTGGTTGATCCAGGCGCCCTGCCCCTTAAGAAAGAAATAGGCGGAGGAATGGGCATTGAGCATGCCGACCTTGCCCGAGGCGAATGCGCCGAGCGGCTCGACCCAGCGGCCGGTCCACGAGATCTTGTTGATCGCCGTGCCGGCCGTGCCCTTGGCGAGCTGGTCGACGACGTCCGCCATCTTCGCGGTATCGAACTCGGCTTTCTGCATATCGGGCGACAAGAGTTCGATGCCGTTCATGCGGAACAGCGCCCAATAGAGCCAATCGAAATTGAGCGTCAGGAACCCGGTCTGATCGTCGCCGCCGGCGCCGATCTTGCCGGCATAGGCCATCAGATCGTCAAAGCTCGCCGCCGGCCCCGGCAGCCCGGCCTTCTGAAATAGCGTCTTGTTGTAGAACAGCAGCGTCTTGGCGACGTAGAACGGGACCAGCCAGTTCTTGCCCTCCCAGACCCAGTTGTTGAGATAGTCGGGGTTGAACCGGGCTTTGACCTCGGGCTTGGCGGCGAGATAAGGCGTGAGATCGAGAAGCGCGCCCTGTGCGGCGTATTCGACCCCAATCCCACCTTGCAGGTCGATGACGTCGGGTGGCGACCCGGCGGCCAGCTGCGTCTGGTAGAAGGGCGGCACATCGGGCCCCTTTTTGTCGAGCCATTCGATCTCGACGCCCGGATGTTCGGTCTGGAAGGCGGCGAACCAGCGTTTGAACATGTCGGCTTGATCGACGATGTTCCACGATAGAAAGGTCAGCTTCTTGCTGGATTGGGCGATCGCCGGCCGAGCCAAGGCAGTCGATGCGGCCGCGGCAAGAAACGTGCGCCGCTTCATGATTTTCCTCCCCCTTTGTTTCCCGGCTTTCTATTACAGACGGCGGCCGGTTGCACGGTCGAACAGGTGAAGCCGCGCCGGGTCGAGCCGCAGCGTCACCGGCTCGCCGACCTGCCGCACGCTGCGCGGCGGCAGGCGGCAGGCGAGCTCGGCGCCGGCAACCGCGACGGTTACCAACGTGTCGGGCCCGAGCGGCTCGACCGAGAGCGCGTCACCGCGCAGGCAGGCGCCATCCGCCGCCGCATCGGCCGGCACCCATGCGAGATCTTCCGGGCGCACACCGCACCAAACCGGCCCCTCGCCGCCGGCCAACCAGGGCAGAGCCGTCCCGTCGTCGAGGATCAACTCGCCCGCCGCGAGCCGCGCTGGCAGCAGGTTCATCGCCGGCGCGCCCATGAATGTCGCGACAAAGGCGGATGCCGGGGTTTCGTAGACTTCCTCCGGCGTGCCGACCTGCTCGATGCGCCCGGCATTCATCACCACGACCCGGTCGGCGAGGGTCATCGCCTCGACCTGGTCGTGCGTGACATAGACTGTCGTCGTCGGCACCCTCGTGCGCAGCTTTTTCAGCTCGGTGCGCATCTGCACGCGAAGCTTCGCGTCGAGGTTCGAAAGCGGTTCGTCGAACAGGAACAGCTTGGGGTCGCGGACGATCGCGCGACCCATCGCAACGCGCTGCCGCTGGCCGCCGGAAAGCTGGCGCGGCGTGCGCGACAGCAGCGGCTCGATCTCGAGCAGCCGTGCCGTCGCGGTGACGCGACGGTCGATTTCGGCTCGGTCGAAACCGCGATATTTGAGCGCGAAGCCCATATTCTGAGCGACCGTCATATGCGGGTAGAGCGCATAGTCCTGAAAGACCATCGCCACGTCTCGATCCTTCGGCTCGCGCTCGTTGACGACGACGCCGTCGATCGTGATCTCGCCGCCGCTCGGCATCTCGAGACCGGCGATCATCCGCAGAATGGTGCTCTTACCGCAGCCCGACGGGCCGACCAGCACGACAAATTCGTGCTCGACCACGTCGAGATCGATGCCGGCGATCGCCTCAACCGCGCCGAACTGCTTGCTGAGGCCGCGTAGAGAGAGGGTTGCCAAACGTCGCCGCTCCGTGGCTGCCGCCAGCGATGGGCGGCAATCGGCGACGCCGTGTCAAGAGCCAGCGCGCGGCCGGCTACAGCATATTGGCGCTGAGATTGACCATGATCCAGCACGAGCCGGTCAGGACGAGGAAGACGATCCACACCCCGTAGGTCAGCGCCAGGATGTTGTTCGTGTTGTCGCTACCGGTACCCATGTGCAGGAAAAAGACCAGGTGGACGCCGATCTGCGCAAAAGCGAGGACAACCAGTCCGACCGCGATCCCGGGCGCCCACAGTAGGTCGGTCTGAGCCACGACGAACGACATGACCGTAAGGATAACGGCGAAGCCGAACCCGACCGTGTACGACACGACACCGGCGCGGGATTCCTCGACCTCGACGCCCGGCGTACGCTCGGCGGGAATACGCTCGGGGAGCGGGCGGCCAGCGACGGACATCAGCGGGCTCCGATCAAATAGACCAAGGTGAAGACGCCGACCCAGATGATGTCGAGGGCGTGCCAGAATAGGCTAAAGCACAGCAGCCGCCGCAGCACATGCGGTCTGAACCCCTTGGCGGCGACCTGGGCCACCATGTAGAGGAGCAACAACAGCCCGCTGGTAACGTGCGCGCCATGCATGCCGACCAGGGTGAAAAACGCCGATAGAAAGGCGCTGCGCGACGGCCCCGCGCCCTTGGCGACCATGCCGGCGAATTCCGAGAACTCGATAAACAGAAACGCCGCGCCGAGCACGAACGTCATCGCTTCGAGGAGATAAAAGCGCCCGGCCTGCCGGTGCTCGGCGGATAGCGCCGCGAGCCCGCAGGTATAGCTCGACAGCAGCAGGCACGCCGTCTCGATAAAGACATTGGGAAGATCGAAGAGCTCGCGTCCGGTCGGGCCGCCCGCGGTGTGCTGCCAAAGCACCGCGTAGGCCGCGAACAGCCCCGAAAACATGATGATGTCGCTGAGCAGGAAAATCCAAAACCCGTAGGCGACGACGGTGCGCGTCGGCGCTGGGCCGGGATTCAGCGCCTCGGGCGGGAGCGGGGCCGCGTCGATCGCCGTCACGGTCACGCGATCCGTTCCGCGCCAGCCCGGGCGCTTTCCATGCGGGCCAGTTCCTCGGCGTGGATCTCGTGCTCGCGGTCTTCGCTCCAGCCAAAGACCGCGGCGATGACGGCGACCGCCAGCAAGCCGAGGATCACCAGCCACCATATATGCCAGATCGCCGCGAAGCCGATCACCGACGCAAAAAAGGCCATCATGAAGCCGGTGGGGCTGTTGCGCGGGACCTCGATCGCCTCGTAAGCGGACGGCGCCGCGGGGCGCCCTGCCCGCTTCATCGCGCAGAACGCGTCGAGCCCCTCGATCTCGGGCAGCACCGCGAAATTGTAGGCCGGCGGCGGCGACGTCGTCGCCCATTCCAAGGTCCGCCCATCCCACGGATCGCCGGTCAGGTCGCGCCGCTGGTCGCGGGTGCGGATGCTGACAAAGAGCTGCACGATCACGCACAGAATGCCGCAGAGGATGACGATTGCGCCGAGCTCCGCCACCAGCAGCAGCGGCTGCCAGTTCGGGTCGGGGATGTGCTGCATCCGCCGCGGCATGCCGAGCATGCCGAGCAGGTAAAGCGGCATGAAGGCGAGGTAGAAGCCGACGAGCCAGCACCAGAAGCTGGCCTTGCCCCAGCCGTCGTGCAGCGTGAAGCCGAACGCCTTGGGGAACCAATAATTGTAGGCGGCGAACATGCCAAACAAGACGCCGCCGATGATGACGTTGTGGAAATGCGCGACCTGGAAGACGGTGTTGTGCACGATGAAATCGACCGGTGGCACCGCCAGCAACACGCCCGTCAGCCCGCCGATCACAAAGGTGACCATAAAGCCGATCGAAAACAGCACCGCCGTGTTGAAGCGGACACTGCCCTGAAACATCGTGAACAGCCAGTTGAAGATTTTAACGCCGGTCGGCACGGCGATGATGGTCGACATGATCCCGAAAAAGGCGTTGACGTCGGCGCCCGCCCCCATCGTGAAGAAGTGGTGCAACCACACCATGAAAGAGAGGACGCAGATCGCCAGCGTCGCCAGCACCATCGAGCGGTAACCGAAAAGCGGCTTGCCGGAAAAGGTCGCGATAACCTCGGAATAGACGCCGAAGGCCGGCAGGACGAGGATGTAGACCTCGGGGTGGCCCCACAACCAGAACAGGTTGACGTACATCATCGCGCTGCCGCCGGCGTCATTCGTGAAGAAATGCATGCCGACGTAGCGGTCGAGCAGCTGCATCACAAAGGTCGCGGTGAGGATCGGGAACGCGGCAATAATCAGCATGCTCGCCGCCAGCGAGGTCCAGCAGAACACCGGCATCCGGAAATAGCCCATCCCCGGCGCGCGCAGTTTGAGGATGGTCGCCACCATATTGACACCGGCCATCAGGGTGCCGATGCCCGATATCTGCAGCGACCACAGATAATAATCGACGCCGACATCAGGCGAGAACGCAAGCTCTGAGAGCGGCGGGTAATTCATCCAGCCGGTACGCGCGAAATTCCCGACGAACAGCGACAAGTTGATCAGCAGCGCGGCCGACGCGGTGAGCCAGAAGCTCACCGAATTGAGCACCGGAAAGGCGACGTCGCGCGCACCAAGCTGCAGCGGCACGATAAAATTCATCATCCCGACAATCAGCGGCATCGCCACGAAAAAGATCATGATCGTGCCGTGCGCCGAGAAGATCTGGTCGTAATGTTCGGGCGGCAGATAACCCTGCGCGCCGCCGACGGCGAGGGCCTGCTGCGAGCGCATCATGATCGCGTCGGCAAAGCCGCGCAGCAGCATGACGAGCCCGAGAAACACGTACATCACACCGATCCGCTTGTGATCGACGCTGGTCAACCACTCGCGCCACAGATACGGCCACCATCCTTTCAGGGTGATGATCGCCAGCACGCCGAGCGCGCCGAGAATGATCACGATCGAGGTGACGAGCGGGATCGGCTCGTTGAAAGGGATGGCGTCCCAGGTCAGCCTGCCCAGCATGTCAGCCTCCCGCCGGTTCTTTGGCCGGCGGGCACCAGGCGTTGCCGGCGCGCGCCTTGTCGGGATCGAGCGCGGTCTGGTCGACGATGCGCCCGAACAGGTTCGGGTCGACCGCGCGATAGGTCGACGGCGGGACGGCGCTGCTCGGCTTGGTTAATTGCGCGTAGCCGGCGTCGTCAAGCGCCGAACCCTGGCCTTGCACCTTGGCGACCCAGCCGGCGAAATCGCCTTGCGGCACGGCGGTGGCGATAAACCGCATGTCGGCAAAACCGTCGCCGCTGAAATTTGTCGACAAGCCCGGGTACTCGCCAGGCTTGTCGGCGAGCAGGTTGAGGCTCGTCGCCATGCCGGCCATCGTGTAGATCTGGCTGCCGAGCTGCGGCACAAAGAACGCGTTCATCACGGTCGCCGAGGTCAGGCGGAAACTCACCGGCGTGCCGGCGGGGATGACAAGCTGGTTGACCGTGGCGATGCGCTGGTCGGGATAGATGAACAGCCACTTCCAATCGAGCGAAACAACATCCACCCGCAGCGGTTGGGTGTTCGAGGCGATCGGCGCGCGCGGATCGAGCTGATGCGAGCTGATCCAGGTTACGCCGCCCAGGAGGATCACCACCAGCGCCGGGATCGACCAGGTGACAAACTCAATGCTGCCTTCATAGGCAAAATGGGGGTCGTGGTTCGCGCGCTTGTTGGACGCACGGAACCACCATGCGACCCCGAGGGTTGCGAGGATCACGGGAACGACAACCACGAGCATGATCTCGGTGGCGTTGATCATCAGCAGCCATTCGGCCGCCGCGATCGGCCCCTGTGGATCGATGACCCCGGCCCGACTGCAGGAGGCGAGGAACGGCAGGGCGCCAAGCGCCAGGGCGCGCAACACCCAAGAGCCCCGCGACGTGGCCGGTCGTCTCAACCCGGGATGGCGCGATTTGCTGGTAGTCATCGTGACGAGCCTCGCCGACGGTGACGTTCGCCTTCGTTACGCTTTTGTGTTCGCCTTGTGACGCCCGCGACGGCGGGTGGGTGTTACGATACGCCGATCCGGCCTTGTACCGCTACCGGCTTTGAGTCAAAGCTCGATTTCGACTATCGGATCGGACATCGGGAGGAGATGCAATGGGCAGGCTGGAAGGCAAGACCGCCTTAGTCACCGGGTCGGGGCGCAATATCGGTCGCGCCACTGTGCTGAAGCTGGCGGCCGAAGGATGCAACGTCATCGTCAACGCGCGCTCGAACCAGGCCGAAGCCGACGCAGTCGTCGCCGAAGCGCGGGCGCTTGGCGTCAAGGCGCTGGCGATCGTCGCCGATGTCGGCAACAAGGCGCAGGTCGAGGCGATGGCGAAGAAGGCGCTCGCCGAATTCGGCCGCGTCGACATCCTGATCAACAACGCGGCGATCCGCCCGCACAAGCCGTTTCGCGAGCTGACCGATGGCGATTGGGAGCTGGTGCGCGGCGTGGTGCTTGACGGGGCGTTCTATTTAACCCGCGCGCTGGTCGGCCCGATGGTCGACAACAAATTCGGCCAGATCCTCTTCTTTGTCGGCGACGGCGCCTATTCGGGCCGCGGCCATGGCCGCGCGCATCTGTCGGCGGTCAAGATGGCGCTGGTCGGCTTGGCGCGCGGGCTCGCCTCGGAATTCGCCCAGCACAACATTCGGGTCAATGTCGTCTCGCCCGGCAGCATCGACACGCGCCGCGACAACCCCGAATGGTACGGCAACCGGCCGCCCGACGCCTCCGGCATCCCGCTGGGCCGTCAGGGCAAGATCGAAGAGATCGCCGCGACCTGCCTGTTCCTCGTCACCGAGGATGGCGGGTTCATCACTGGCCAGACGATCCACGTCAACGGCGGCGCGGCCTACTACTAACCGGCGCCGGCGCCGGTTAGACGGCGGCTACCGGCGGCCGCCGCGAAACCCGCCGCCGCCGTGCCAGCCGCCGCCCCAACCCCAGCCCCAGCCGAACGACACCCCGACCGGCCAGCCGCCGTAATACGGGTAGCCATAGCCGTAACCGTAGTAGGGATACCCGTAGTTATAGCCGTAATACGGATAGGGATAAGCGGCGGCGTAGGGGTTGTAATAGGGATAGCCATAGGCCGGCGCCGGATAGCCAGGCGCCGCCGGCGCGGCGGGCTGCGCGTAGCTCATCGGCGCGCCCGGCACGGGATTGACCGCCTGCGGGTAAGCCTGCGGCGCGACGGCGCCGGTGTTGAGCTGATTCAGCTGTTGCGCATTCAATTGTTCGGCCGATTGCGCCCAGGCGGGCGCGGCGACCGCCACGACGGCGACGAAGGCAGCCACCTTCAACAAATAACTCATCGAGCGATCCTTCCAACGTGAGAGGCCGGGGCGACTTTATAAATCGTCCTCTGCCATTTTGCGCATTAACCGGCGTGAAGGTTTCCGAACACGCCGTCTGCGTCAAATCAAACTCTCGGCAACCCCGCGTTCGATGCGGCCGACGGCAGAGGCATCGCGAATTTAACGCGAGTTGGGGCGTTGCGGCATGGACTCCAAATGTCACCGCACTGCCCGAAAAATGACATTTTTGCCTAATACGCAATAGTTCGTCGGCTCATTCGAGCCCAGGGGTAGTCATTACGTAGGTTATTAGAGTGCTGAGAACGTAAAACCATCCCAGCGCAGCTACAACTCTTGCGGCTGTGTACTACCGGACAATCTGGAGTTGTTTAAAGCGAGCGATCGTTGATCGTCGCAATGCTCCTGTTCGGCTTTCTTTTAACAACCAGAGGGGGCGGTGCATGACGGCACCGGCATTGATTGCGCTTTTAATCGGGGCAGGCTTCGCCCAGCCGCAGGCGCAGGCTATCGTCAACTACGCTGAGATCGAAAGCGGTCAGCAACTAGACTACTGCGCTCGGTCCTGGATGGGCGAAGGTCTCTTCGGCCTGACCCAGCGACTGCGACGTGACCTGCACCAGGAGGCCGGGACGGATGGCTGCGTTTCGCCAAACGTACAAGTTCAGTTCATCGCCCGCGTTTGGCCGTACTACTACCCGGAGTGCGCGGTCCGCTTTGCTGCCGGCGATCTAAAGCTCTTCGACCGGTGCTTTGGTCGAAGACCTCATACTGGTTGATTAGAGATCGCAAGTACACTACTGCTGCTTGAAATACGATAGCTAATTGCTATCACATTGTTCCATGGGGAGCAGTAATGGCCCGCAGCACACCCACGTTGGCAGACGATCGCGGGATTCCTGCCGGATTGGTGAGCGTCGCGCTAGGGGTTAGTTTGGCCGTTCTTGTTTTGGGGCTGGCGTGCGCGGCGTTTGGGTGGGTGAGCACCTCTCTCAGCAGCCTGACTATTTGCGTGGGTTTTGGGATTCTGCTCGTATGTTTCGGGACCAAAGCGGCCGGCAAGTATAAGAATTTATCCGCCACAGGGGCCGGCGCGCTTGCGATAGCACTATATTTAATCGTTCTTAAAACCAATGAGTCAGAACAATTCGTGAAAGAAGGCGTAATCGATATAGATGGCGGCACTATTTCGGATCTGGTACTTCAAGATGACAAATATCCCTTTCACCACTACAATGAAGCGCAACGATTTCATTTTGTCATATTAAAAAGAGAATTTACCTTCGATACACTCTATGCATCTTATTATGACCCTCGTGGTAAATTCACGGAACTTGAAGCAGATTCAAGCACCATATCGAATGAATATCTTAAGCCTGCCAAAGGTTGGGAAGATATCCATTGGATACTCGACGTAAGTACTGAAAAAATTACTGGAAACGGCAAAACGCTATTCCGCTCTAAGATCACAGGAGCAAATGCGGTTTCGAGTAGATACTCCGCACTCTCTATTCCTGGCGTTGTTACAGCCGCGTATGCGGAAACAACGCAACCAGACGGAGCAGATATTGCCGACCTGGTAAAACATCTGGCCGATCCGGATGCGGCTGTGTGGCGAACCGCGAAAGATGCGCTCGCTGCCCGCGGGCCGGTCGCTGTAAAACCGCTGATGGCGGCCTTGGGAACGACGGCGTCTTCTGATAATAAGCTAACGTTGGGAGTGATATATACTTTGGTTCAAATGTTACGTGATGATCGGACGGTAGGACCAGCTATATCGATCCAACTTAGTGACGAAGATTTAAAGAGAATAGTATATTTGTTGTCTAACAAAGAGAAGTCAATACGAGATTTCGCGACCGAATTTTTACAGAATTTAAAAGATACGCGTACAGCTGACTTCATAATAACATCTATGGCGACCGATTTAGATAAATTATCGCTCGCAACGAAATCGGTAACGCTACGACTTCTTTTGACGCCTCGTCAATATTTACCCATATTTACAGAACTCGCGTCGAATACTCAAAACCCCTACCTCTCCGACGAGGGCATTCAGGCAATAGCCAATTTGGCGGCCGCAGCCGATACTCAAGCTGTACAAGACAGCGCTCAAAATCTGATGTCAAAATATCCAAATTACAAATTCAACGTGATAGCAGCGTCATTTCCGACCAAAAAAGCTGCCGAGGAGCAGATAGACGAATATAATAAGATTTTCTTATCAAAAAATTTGGAAATTAAACCGGAGATTTTAGCACCGACAGGGTCTGGTTACTGGGGCGTAACGTTGGGAAAGAACCTTAATTTTGATGATGCAAAAGACATACGCATCAAGGCAGCTGCGTCGGGGATTTATAATAAGCCATCTATCTACTATCCGTATTTGTATTTACTTCATAATAGCTCCTAATTCTAATGGGCAGCTAAATCCTTTGAGCCAACTTTAGTCCGATTTAAAGCAACCGATCCGTCGCGATCTTTGCGCCGTCCGCCATCGCCTGAAGCTTGGCCCAGACGACATCCTCGGGCACGCGGCCCATCCCGGCCGAGGTATCGAAGCCGCAATCGGTCGCGGCCATCACCCGTTTCGGATCGCCGACCGCCTGCGCGACACGCTCCAGCCGATCGGCGACAACCTCCGGGTGCTCGACAAAATTGGTCAGGTCGTCGATCACCCCAGCGGCGATGATCTGATCGTCGGCGAGCGGGTACTTGGCCAGCACCTTGTACTCGTGCTGATGGCGCGGATTGCCAAAGGGCAGCACAAAGCCGCCGACATTGGCCTTTTGCAGGATAGGCAAAATGTCTTCCAGCGGCACGTCGCGATCGTGCGGGCCTTCGTAATTGCCCCAGCAGACATGGAGGCGCACCCGGTCGCGCGGAACATTGACGATAGCAGTGTTGATCGCCGCGATGACGCGCTCGACAAAGCCGAGAAAATCGGCGAGCGGCCGGTCGTTGTAGCTGAGGTGGCGTTCGAGCGCGAGATCGGGGCAATCGAGCTGCAGCAGGAAGCCCGCCTTGACGATCGCCTCGTATTCAACCCTGAGCGCGGCGGCGACAGCGGCGAGATAGGATTCCTCGCTGTCGTAATATTCGTTCTTCATCGCTCCGACGATGATCCCGGGCGACGGCGCGGTGTAGAACGGCTCGACAAAGCCCAGCTTGCGCGCGTCGAGGGTCGCGTGGAAATCGGCGAGCTCGGTCTTCAACTCAGTGTCGTCGGCATAGGTAATGGGGCCGATGGTACGCGGCGGCTCGTAATTGCCCACTGCCTCGCGGCCGGCGAGCATTTGCATCATCTGTTCCTTGAGCAACGGATAGCGCTCGACATCGCCGCGCGGCCAGCGCTTCCACGAGCCGCCAAACCCCGTCATGCGATGGCGCACATAAAGAAAGAACGCCTCGCGCTGCTGCTCGCCGTTATTGCCGACATCGACCCCCGCGGCGATCTGCTTGTCGACGATCTGCGCCACCGCAGCCTTGCCGGACCGGGCGATTTCGGCCTCGTCGACCGCCTCACCGCGAGCCCGGCGGACATAGAGTCTAGTCAGTTCCGGCGGGCGCGGCAGACTGCCGGTATGCGTCGTCAGGATGCGCTCGGTGCTCCACTTCATGGCGGCATCTCTCCCTCAATCGTGCCGGCGCCGGTGTTCGGCGTGCTCGCTCAACTCGCCAAGTTGATGCACCAGGAGCACGAGGAACAGCAAGAGCGCCAATACCGTCTTGATCGCAGCGGCGCTCTCCAGCTTCTCCGGAAGTTCGCGGCAGTGCTGCACGAGCTCGATGCCGATCCCGATGGCGAGCAGCGCATGATAGGGGCGGCCAAAGGTGGTGCTCAGCCAGCGTTCGAGCCGCCGCGCGGCCTCGGTGACAGCAAACAGCATGCTTTCCCCCCGCGTTATGTGCTCCGCGATCCTAGCTGTCCGCCGCGCCCGGCGCATGCTAAAGCGCCTGCCATGCGTCATCACCGATCTTCGCGCGACGATCGACCACCACGGCAGCGGCAGCCCAGGCGTGAGCCGCCACGTCCCTCGGCGCGCCTTTCCGGCGAGCGGTGGCTTTATGGCCGTCACCCGGTGGCCGCGGCGCTCGCCAATCCCGATCGGCATTGGCGGCGGCTTGCGATATTGGCGGGTCAGGAAGACGAAGCAAACGCCCTCATCGCCGCTGCCCGCGCGCAGCGGCGGACCGACGGCGAGGCGATCCGCATCCTCGACCGAGCAGGATTCGCGACGCTGCTCGGTGAGGACGCCGTGCATCAAGGGCTAGCGCTCGAGGTCGAGCCGCTCGACCCGCCCGATCTCGACGATGTGCTGCGCGCGGCCTCAGTCGCCGAGCGCGCGGTGCTGGTGGTGCTCGACCAGGTGAGCGATCCGCATAATGTCGGCGCGATCCTGCGCGCCGCGGCGGCATTCGGCGCGCTGGCCGTGATCGTCGCCGCGCATGGCGCGCCGCCGGCAAGTGGCGCACTCGCCAAGGCGGCGTCGGGTGCGCTGGAGCTGGTGCCGTTGATCCCGGCGGTCAATCTTGCGCGCGCGCTCGAACGGCTCAAGGAAGCCGGTTTCTGGTGCTGCGGGCTCGACGAACGGGCGCCACACCATCTTGCCGAACTGGAGCTGGGGCGGCGCGTCGCGCTTGTCCTCGGCGCCGAGGGCGACGGCTTGCGCCGCCTGGTGCGCGATGGCTGCGATTACCTCGCGCGGCTACCGACGGCTCCGCAAATGCCGAGCCTCAACGTGTCGACCGCCGCAGCGGTCGCGCTCTACGAGTTGCGGGAAGCGAGCAGCTAAACGAACTCACTCTCGACATGGGCGAGCGAGGCCCAGAGAAAGACACCAATCCAGCCGATCAGAGTCCAGCCGAGCAGAATGTTCAGCAAGGCTACGTTCTGGCGATGCGGATGCTCCCGCCCATAGGCGATCAGCGTTGGCAGCATGTACAGCAGCAACACGGCCAACAACATCAGGATCGTCGTTGTGTTGCTCAGCATGCGATCTCCGTAGGCGCAGATTGCGGCGGATTTTGCCCGATTCCGATGATACGCCCGCGCTCCGTCATTGCCAAATCCGGCCGTGCATAGGAACGAAAGGCGGAGACATGGCGTATGACCTTGGGGAACAGGGAGTTCGGCGGTCGCCCCGCAATGGCCGCTGAACCGGGGGTCGGCTTATCCGATGGGTACTGAAGTTTACCGGGTGATCTATTGGGTCGGGCTCGCAGCGCTCGTCGTATGGTCCGTGTATTCCGCCTATTCCGCGTTCATCTTCTCCTGAGCGGCGGCCCCCAGTAAGTCTCGGGGTGTGCGGATAATTAGCTGCCCGCTTGTGGCGACGCGGCTTATGATGCGCGCCTGCCTCATCCAGGAAGCGGGCGCAGTTCATGAGCGATATTCCCCATTTCATCGACGGCAAGCGCGTCGCCGGCAAAAGCGGCCGCGGCGGCGATGTCTATAATCCGGCGACCGGCGAGAAGATCCGCCACGTCGATTTCGCCAGCAGCGAAGAGCTCGACGCCGCGGTGCAATCCGCCGCGAAAGCCTTCCCCGGGTGGGCCGCGACGCCGCCGCTGACCCGGGCACGCATCCTCTTCAAATTTCTCGAGTTGATGAACCGCGAGCAGGACAATTTGGCGCGCGTCATCTCCGAGGAGCACGGCAAAGTCTTCTCCGACGCGCAGGGCGAGGTCACCCGCGGCGTCGAGGTCGTCGAGTTCGCCTGCGGCATCCCGCATCTGATGAAGGGCGAGTTCACCGAGCAGGTCGGCCGCGGCATCGACTCGTGGTCAGTGCGCCAACCGCTTGGCGTCTGCGCCGGGATCACTCCGTTCAATTTCCCGGCGATGGTGCCGATGTGGATGTTCCCGATGGCGCTCGCCACCGGTAATTGCTTCATCCTGAAGCCGTCGGAGCGCGACCCGTCCGCCGGCCTCCGCATCGCCGAGCTGCTGACCGAAGCCGGGCTGCCGCCGAGCGTCTTCAATGTCGTCAATGGCGACAAGGAGGCGGTCGACGCGATCCTGCATCATCCGGGGATCGCCGCGGTGAGCTTTGTCGGCTCGACCGCCATCGCCGAATACATCTACACCAATGCCGCAGCCGCCGGAAAACGGGTGCAGGCGCTGGGCGGCGCCAAGAACCACATGGTCGTCATGCCCGATGCCGATCTCGACCAGGCGACCGACGCGTTGATGGGGGCGGCCTACGGCGCGGCCGGCGAGCGCTGCATGGCGGTGTCGGTCGCCGTCGCGGTCGGCGGGGTTGGCGACAAGCTCATGGATAAGCTCGTGCCGCGGGTGCGGGCGCTGAAGATCGGCCCCGGAACCGATCCGGAGGCGGAGATGGGGCCGCTCGTCACCAGGCAGCACTACGACAAGGTGCGCTCCTACGTCGATCTCGGGGTCCAGGAGGGCGCGAAACTCGTCGTCGATGGCCGCGGCCTGAAGCTGCAGGGCTACGAGAACGGCTATTTCCTCGGCGGCTGCGTATTCGATGAGGTCAAGCCGTCGATGCGCATCTACAAGGAGGAGATTTTCGGGCCCGTGCTGGTGGTGGTGCGCGCCGACAGTTTCGACGAGGCGACCAAGCTGGTCAGCGACCACGAATACGGCAACGGCGCCGCGATCTTCACCCGCGACGGCGACGCCGCGCGGGAGTTTTCGAGCCGGGTGCAGATCGGCATGATCGGCGTCAATGTTCCGATCCCGGTGCCGATGGCGTTCCATAGCTTTGGCGGCTGGAAGCGCTCGCTGTTTGGCGACATGGCGGTTTATGGCACCGAAGGGATGCGATTCTACACGCGGCTGAAGACCATTACTTCGCGCTGGCCGACCGGGATCCGCGCTGGCGCGGAATATGTGATGCCGACGATGCGTTAGGGTTACGGGACGCCGCCGCGCGGCTGTAATTCGGATTCGCGAGCGCTAATGCGACAATTCGAGCCGAATTAATGCTTGCGCGGTGGGGCCATCGTCCCATCTTGTGGGTTGGTAACGGTCTCGCGGGGTAGCTCTTCGCGAGAGCGGCTATCTTTATTTGCACGTTTCGCGGTCGAGGGTCGAGCTGTTGATCGTCACCGAAGGACAAGAACTTCACGCTCGACGCAGCGTCTCGACACTGGTGAGGCTCCGCGCGCGCCTGTGGGCGCGCACAAATATCCGCAACAGCGAGTTCGGTCTTTGCATCACTGCGGCGGCGATCGGCGCGGTGATCGCGCTCGGCGTGGCGCTTACCCGGTTCGGCGTCACCTTCTTCCACCATCTGCTCTTCGCCGTGCCCTGGGGCGGCGATTTAAGCGGCGATGTGCACATCGAGCGGCTGCGGCTTTTGCTGGTGCCGGCGTGCGGCGGACTGCTCTACGGCGTCGTTGCCTATCTGCTGTGGCGCTGGAAGCCGCGCGACATCGTCGACGCGATCGAGGCCAACGCGCTGCATGGCGGCCACATGTCGCTATCCGACAGTTTGCGGTTGACCGGGCTGACCGTGCTGTCGGCTGGGGTCGGCGCCTCAGTCGGTCTCGAAGCGGCCTATACCCAGCTCGGCGCTGGCACGGCATCGCGCATCGGCCGCTATCTGCATCTGCGGCGGGGTGATTTGCGGACTTTTGTCGGCTGCGGCGCCGCGGCGGCGATCGCCGCCGCATTCAACGCTCCGCTCGCCGGCGCGTTCTATGCGTTCGAGCTGATCATCGGCTCCTACACGCTGGCGACCCTGGTGCCGGTCGTGCTAGCCGCGATATTCGCGACACTCGTCGAGCGAGAGATCATCGGCAACGAGCCGATCTTTGTCGTCTACAACCATATGAACCTGGCGGCGTCGCATTACGTGGTTCTCGCGATTGTCGGGTTTGTCGCCGGGCTGCTAGCAATCGTCGCGATGGTCGGTGTCACCTTTGTCGAGCAATGGTCGAAGCGCGCCTCGCTGCCGACCTGGGCCCGGCCGGCGCTGGGCGGCGTGGTGCTCGGCAACATGGCTTGGTTCTTCCCGCAGATCCTCGGCAGCGGCCATGGCGGGATCGAGTACACGATTTCGCACAATCCGCAGAGTTACGAGCTGCCGCTGCTGCTCGGCCTGATCGCCGCCAAGATCGCCGGCTCGGCGATCTCGATCGGCACTGGCTTCCGCGGCGGCATGTTCAGCTCGGCGCTCTATCTCGGCGCGCTATACGGCGCCGCGGTAGCGATCGTCGTGCAGCGCGTGATGCCGTGGCTGGGAGCCAGCGACACGGTCTACATCCTGGGCGGGATGGGAGCGCTTGCCGCCGGGGTGGTCGGCGCGCCGATGACGATGATCTTCCTGGTGCTGGAGGCGACCACCGATTTCTCGGCGACGCTGGGAGTCACCGCGGCGGTGATCGCCTCGGTATTGGTGGTGCGCAGCTGGTTCGGCTACTCGTTCGCGACTTGGCGCTTCCATCTGCGCGGCGTCGCGCTGCACAGTCCGCACGATGTCGGCTGGCTGCACGATCTGCAAGTCGCCAACCTGATGCGCCGCGATTTCGCCGTGGTGCCGATCGACACGCCGCTCACCGAATTATGCCGGCAGTTCCCCGTGAACGCCGCCATCCGGGTGTTCGCGGTCAACGATAAAGGCGGCTACCAGGGCTATATCGACCTGACCGAGGCGCATAGCGCCGTCAACCGCGAGGGAAATGTCGGCCTGCGCGTCAAGGACGTCGCCCGCGGCGCCGAACATTTCCTCACACCGGGGCAGCCGATTCGCGAAACGCTCGATCATTTCATCGCCTCCGCGGCAGAAACCTTGGCGGTCGTCGACAATGCCCGCGATCGCCGCGTACAAGGATATCTAAGCGAAGCTTTTGCGCTACGTCGCTATTACAGGGAGTTGGAAGCCCGGCATAGTGAAGAACTCGGTGATAATGAGTTGTTCAAGCTGCATCACGCTGCATCCGACGATTGATAATTGCTACGGCGGCACGGAAAAGACTGCCAGTCGCGACGAAATCTGTTATCGTTCGGCGGATGCGCCGGTTGGAACTATTTTTAAGCTCGATTGTTTATCTCGGTTTGTCCGCGGGCATCGGCTGGGCCGCCGATAATCTGCCGTCGGTCGGCAGAGTTGCCGTGGTCGCCGGCGCGGTGCAGTACCATGCGAACGGTGGGGACTGGACGACGGCGCTGGTCAACGAGCCGGTTGCTGACGGCGTCGGTTTACGCACGGCCGCCGATTCCGAGACCGAGCTGCGCAGCCCTGGCGCCAGGCTGGCGCTTGCGCCGTCGAGCGAACTGCAAATTCTGCGTTTCGACGAGAGCACACTGCAGATTGCCTTGTCGAGCGGCCGTATCGGCATTCACCTCGGCGCGGGCGGACCGGCTAAGACCATAGAGATCGATCTTCCGCAGGGCGGAATTTGGCTCGATGTACCCGGCGATTACGACGTTACCGCCGGCGACGCGCATACGGCCGAGACGGTCCAAGTTTTTGCCGGCGGGGTGCAATTCGGCGGTGGACTCGACGCGAGCCGCATCGCGACCGCGACAGGCGACTGGTTCAGCGACTGGTGGCGTTCGCAGAACGACAACGCCGACCTGACGACGGCGCCATCACCCGCGCTGACCGGCGCCGCAACGCTCGCCGCCAACGGGCGCTGGGAGCGCGACGCGAAGCTCGGCAATGTCTGGTTCCCGAGCGACATGGCTTCCGACTGGGCCCCTTACCGCAACGGCGCTTGGCGCTATCTGCCGCCATGGGGCTGGACCTGGATCGACAACGAGCCGTGGGGCTTCGCGCCGTCGCATTACGGCCGTTGGGCGCAGTTTGATGGACGATGGGGCTGGATTCCGGGCGATCATGTCACCGAAGTCGAATACAGCCCGGCGGAGGTGGCGTTTCTCGGCACCGCCGGGTACGGGATGAGCCGGCCGGGCGATATCGGCACGCCACCAGCCGTCGCTTGGTTTCCGCTCGGTCCGGGCGAGACGCTTCGCGATGGGCAAGAGGCCAGCTACGCCAATCGCCGGTTCGCCACCGCCATGCCGCGTACCAGTTTTGCTGCCGGCATCCCGGTCGCGGCGGCGGCCGTCGACGACCTGCCCGAGCAGCGCTTTCTCGATGCGCCAGTCATCCTCGGCGCGCTCAACATCCAGCCACCAGGCGCCCTGCCTGTCGTCGCGGCAGGGCAGCCGACCGTCGCCGCCGTAGACGCAGCGTCGGAAGCGGTCGCCGCGCCGGAAACGGCGGAACATCAGCCGTTCTTTGTCGCGCTGCGCGACGCGCCGCTCCGTGTCATCCGCGACATTCCCCGGAAACTGAAGGTTGCCGCGATCGTACTCAGGACCAGATTTACCGCACATCCGCCGGTGAGCGTGCGTCCGCTGGTGAGCGCGTACCATTCGCCGCATAATCGCCGCCACCTCGCCGCCCTCCGCGGAGGGGCATAAAACAGGCGAGGGCCCTGCCCCCATGATCGACTACCGCAGCGACAATATCGGGCGTGCGGCGCCGGAAATTCTCGACGCTCTGATCCGCGCCAATAACGGCACCGCGCTCGGCTACGGCGCAGACGAATGGACCGCCCAGCTCCAGGAGCGGTTTTCCGAGCTGTTCGAGACAAAAGTGCGCATGTTTCCGGTCGCAACCGGCACCGCTGCCAACGCGCTGTCGCTGGCGTCGATCGCGCCGTCCTGGGGGCTGGTATTCTGTAGCGCGGCGGCGCACATCAACACCGCCGAAACCAATGCCGCCGGGTTTTTTGGCGGTGGCCTCAAGCTCGTGCCGGTCGCCGGGCAAGACGGCCGGGTCGATGCCGAGGAGCTGGCGCGCACCCTCACCGGCTTTCCACCCGGCCAATTGCATCGCGGCCAGCCGGCCGCCGTCAACCTCACCCAGGCGACCGATCTCGGCGCGGTCTACCGGCTCGACGAGGTGCGCGCGGCAGCCGAGGTCGCAAAATCGCGCGGCCTTAAGGTGCACATGGACGGCGCGCGCTTCGCCAATGCCGTCGCGCGGCTGCAATGCGCCCCGGCTGACCTCACGTGGCGCGCCGGGGTCGACATCATGTCGTTTGGCGCGACGAAAAATGGCGGCGCGCTGTGCGACGCCATCGTCGTTTTCGCGCCCGAGATCGCCGATGCGCTGGCGATCCAGCTGCGCCGCGCTGGCCAGGTGTGGTCGAAGATGCGTTTCGCCTCGGCGCAGCTGATGGCCTACATCGAAAACGAGCTGTGGCTGCGGCTGGCGACGCAATCGAACGCCGCGGCCGGACGCATCGCCGCCGGGATCGCCGGCGTGCCGGGGCTCAAGCTGGTGGCGCCGGTCGACGCCAACGAAATCTTTCTCGAACTGCCCGCCGGCGTCATGGATACGCTCGAAGCCGACGGTTTCCAGTTCTACCGGCGCAGCGCGACGCTCGCCCGTTTTGTCTGCCGCTTCGATGTCACCGACGAAGAGGCCGACGCGCTGGTTGCATCACTAAAACAGCACTGCGCCGCCCCCGCAAAGGCGGCGGAATAGCTAATCCGCCGCCTGGCTTTCCTCGGACGGCAGCATCCCGAGCGCGCGGCGGTAGACATCGAGCAGTGTTTCCTGCTCGTCGAGATCGTCTTTGTCCATGCGCCGCAGGCGGATCACCTGGCGCATGATCTTGGCGTCAAAACCGGTGCCCTTGGCCTCGGCATAGACTTCCTTGATGTCGTCCGCGAGCGCCTTCTTTTCTTCCTCGAGCCGCTCGATGCGCTCGATAAAGCTCCGGAGCCGGTCGCCGGCAATCCCCCCAACGTCTGGCATGCTGTTCCCTAATGCTTGTGCTGCTGTGCGGCGAGGGCGGCCTTCTGCTCCGGCGACGCCTCTTTCTGGTGTTTCTGGCGCCATTCGTCATAGGGCATGCCGTAGACGATCTCGCGTGCCTCGGGATCGCTGAGGCCGAGCCCCTTCCCCTCGGCCGCCTCGCGGTACCATCGCGACAGGCAGTTGCGGCAGAACCCGGCCAGGTTCATCAGGTCGATGTTCTGCACATCGGTGCGCTCGCGCAGATGCGCGACGAGGGTGCGAAACGCGGCAGCCTCGAGCTCGGTGCGGGTCTTGTCGTCGATCTGGTCCATGTGTCCTCCAGTGCTGACGCTTATGTAGCATCGCGCCACGCGGTCTTGAATGCCGTCAGATGGGAAAGATCAGCGAGGTAGGCACCAGCGTTGAATCGGCGACGCAAATCCGCTCGGCGAAAAGCAACGCGCCGCCGTCTTCGACGACGCGATCATAGAACCGGCCGCAAAGAAAGACCTGTGACGGCTCATTGAGCATGGTCTGGAAGACCGCGAAGCTCGCGGTCAGGCGCATGCCGTCGGGCTCGACGGCGCGCAGCACGATAGACCCAACCAGCCGCCGCATCAGGCGCGGCGCGTAGAGCGTCGTCTTGCGGATCGCCGCGATCCTATCGGCCAGCATCCCGCGGCTTTCCGCCTGCATCAGCCCGAGCGGCAGCCCCATATCGTGATTTTCGCGCGCGGTGATCTGGTAGAAGCAGGCCTCGGTAAAAAATTCCGGCCAGCGATCGTAATCGCCCTCGCCCAGTGCATCGTCATAGGCGGCATAAAGATCGGCGAGCCGCGCGCGCAGCTCCGGCGATGCCGCCACCCCCGGCGCTGCGGCGATCACAATCCCATCACCGCGCGGTAATGCTGATAAAAGCCGCGGATCGCGGTCTCGGTGACGGTGTGCGGCACGTTGGCGACCTCGCGCCCACCCATCTCGACCAGGCATTCGCCGTCGTCGTTTCCCGCGATCCCGGCCTGCGACAGGATCATCGCCTCGCCATCGTCGGCCGACACGAAACCCGCCGGGCCAAACAGATTGGATTGCCGCAGCCGACGCTCGGTCATCTCCAGCGAGTCGTCGGCATAGCCGAAATGGGTCCAGACTAGGTCGAAATTCTGCGCGTCGAGCGGGACGATCTGGCGCATCGCCAGACCGTTGGTCTGCTGCTGGACGATGAGGTTGGGCCACAGCGTCTGCATCACCACCGTGGCGTCGCCGGGATATTCGCGCACCGGATCGAGAAGGCGCGGATCGGCGAGCTTCAGATCCTGGTGAAAAGCACGCATCTGTGCCGTCGCCTCATTGGCCTTTTGCTCACCGCGCCGGTTGACCAGGACACCGTGCCGGCCGGTATCGTCCATCTCGACGGCTGATTGCTGGTCCATCCGGAAAAGGCCGAACGTCACGAGAAACACATGCAACAGGCTGGCGTGATAGGGGTCCTTGATGTTTTCAAACATCAGCTTCCAGTTGCTCGGCAGACGCTGGCGCTGATAGCCGAGCACCTTCAGCTCGCGGCCGTCGAACACCCGGTCGAAATAACCGAGCATCAACGGCCCGAGATATTCCTCGAAGGTCTCGTTCGGCTGGCTGAAGCTGGCGAAGACGACGCCGTTACGCGAGGCGACCGCGAGCGGCCTCAGACCATGCTCCTCGGGGCGGAAATCGTCGGGCATACCGCCCTGCCCCTTGAGGCCGCGGCGGAACGGCACGCCGAGCAGTTTGCCTTCGAGGTCGTAAGTCCACTGATGATACGGGCAGATGAATTCCTTGGCGTTGCCGCGATTGGCGCTGCACACCTGCATGCTGCGATGCGCGCAACTGTTGACGAGCACGCGGACCTGTCCGTCCTGCCCGCGCACCGCGACGGTCTCGCGCAGGCCGAGCCGGCTACGGGTGAAATCGCCGGGGTTGGGAATTTCCGCATCGAGGCAGACATAGAGCCAGCTGGGCCCCTCGAAGATGCGCTCCTGCTCACGCGCAAAAACCGCGGGGTCGGTGTAGACCCAGTTGGGAACGCGCGACGCACCGAGATCGGGCCAGCGCCTTTCCCCCAGTCCTCCTGCTCCGCCATCGGCCGCCATGGCACCCTCGCTCGTCATGTGAGGGAGAAGGTAGATAAAGCCGGTGCCGCCGACAACAGCGCTACTGCGCGGGGCGCTCGAACAAAACGGGCGTTGCGGTGTCGTCCGGCATGTAGAACGTACCGCACAGCGCATCGCGGCACCAATGCATGTCCTGGTAGCGCGTGCCGTTGACGAGCCGGATCGTAAACGCGCCGTTTTCGATCTTTATCGTAAACGGCGAGCCGGCGAAACCTTCCAGCGGCGGATCGTAATACATCGTGCCATGCAACGCGCCGTCGTTGTCGGCGGTGATGATCGTCAGCGTCGCGGTCGACTGGTCAAGCCGCCACTGCCAGGCGCCGATCAGCAACCGCTGACCCCATGCGGTCGGCGAAGCCAACAGCAACAGTGTCAGCGCCAACCACGCGAAGCGGCGCGGCATGCGGGTCAGTGGAAACGCGGCTTCACCTCCTCGCACATGAGCCGCAAGGCGCGCATCACGCCCGCATGCGGGATTTTGCCGCCGCAATTCAATTCGGCGAGGATGCCGTCGAGCCCGATCTCCTCCTGCACCTCCTTGAGCCGGGCCGTAAAACTGTCGGGCGTACCGCAGATCACCTGGGTCGCCAGCGCCTCGTCAAAGGTCAGCGCCTCCAGTCGCTCGACGCGCTTCAGCCGGTCGAGCGCGATTTGCCCGCCAGCGCGGCGCGCCGAGTCGCGGCCGAGTTCGGCCTGATAGGCGAAAAAGCTCATCAGACTCTCTTCGAGTTCGCCGCGGGCGTTCTTTTCGGTCTCGCCGATATAGGCCGGCACGCGCAGATAGACCTGGCCCTCGCCGGGATGCCCCGCCTCTTTCCAGGCCGCGCGATAAGATTCGATATACGGCACGAGTTGCTTGAACGGCCCCTGGCGCACCGCGACAAAGACCGGGAAGCCGAGCCGCCCGATCGCCGGAAAGGTCTCGGGCGTGGCGCCGGCCATGCGCAGCTCGGGATAAGGTTTCTGATAGGGCTTTGGCGACAGCGTGACGTTGTCAAAGCTGTGATATTTGCCTTGATACGAAAATTTGGGCTGCGTCCAGGCGAGCCGCATGATCTCCAGCGTCTCGGCGAAGCGCTCGCGGCTCTCGTCGTAGGAGATGCCGTATTCCTCATAAGTGCGCACGACGCCGCTGCGGCCGATGCCGTAGATGAGCCGGCCCTTACTGACTTGATCGACGGTTGCCGCCTCCTCGGCCAGGCGCAGCGGATGCGACAGCGGCAGCACCTGCACGGCGATGCCGATCCGCACCCGCTCGGTCGCCGAGGCGATCGCGCTCGCCACCATCATCGGCGCCGATAGCACCGAGCGCTCGGGCGCGCCGTGCAATTCGGCGAGCCACACCGCGTCGAGGCCCCATTGATCCGCCGCCGCGACCTCGCCGAGCGCCTGGTCGAAAGCTGCGAATTCGCCGGCCTCGCCGAGCGGCGGAAACTCCATGAACGTGCCGAATTCCATGCCTGTTTTCTCCTGTGCCGCCGATGTTCAGCGGCGGCCATCCCGCAACCTCGCTTTTTTAAGCTCAGCATGAGCGTGGGCGGGGACGCAAGCGGTTGCGTTGGGTATAATAAAACGATACCGTAGCGTTGCGTGATCGCGGAACCATCGTCGCGAGCCTTGCGTATTCCAACTTGAGCGTGCCCCCCAATTTTGGAGACACAGGATGATCTACTCTCGCGGAGCGGCTCTGGCCCTGCTTGTCGTCGGCGCCTCTGCGGTGCCGCTGCATGACGCGTCCGCCTGGTGCCGGTGGCGCTGCGGGCCCCCGCTGATCGCGCTGCCGTTTGTTGCTGCCGGAGCCATCCTCGCCGGCGCGGCGACGGTCGCCACCGCGCCGATCCGGGCGATTGCCGGGCCGGGCTATTACGGGCCGCCGCCAGGGTACTACGCGCCGGGTTATTACGCGCCGCCGCCAGCATATTATGGATATTACGGGCCGCCGCCCGGCTATCAGCCGGGCTACAACGCCCCTGGCCTTCCGGCGGGAGCGACGAGCAACAACTAGCGCCGATCGACGCTGGCGCCTCCTTGTCGTTCACCGCTAAAGTCGCGGCGAACCATCAGCGAGGAGGCGCCCGATGCGGGTCCATAATCTCTACGTCGACGACAAAGGCGAGACCCATTTCCGCGACATCGAAGTCGAATGGGTCGAATCTGGACCGGCCGGCAAATTGTCGAAGCGGCTTCCGGCGACCGGGATCATCTTTCGCGAGGTGCAGCCGGACTACGACCTCGACTGGCACCCGGCGCCGCGCCGCCAATACATCATCAACCTCGATGCCGGGGTGAAAATCACCGCGAGCGACGGCGAGGTCCGCATCATCGGCGCCGGCGAAGTCATCCTCGTCGAGGACGTCAAGGGCAAAGGCCATCTGTCGCAAGCGGTCAGCGGCAAGAGCCGCAACTGCATCTTTGTACCGGTGGAATAGCCCACCATGCTCCGGCCCAAGGCGCTTGAGCATGTCGGTCTTATCGTTACCGACATGAATCGCAGCCTGATTTTCTACCAGCGCCTTGGGTTTGAGTTTGTGCGGGGCCCGCGACGGCCGGGCGGGGCGACGGTCCTCAAAGCCGGGAATACCGAGATCAATGCGTTCTGCAACCCGGATTCAACCAGCGACAGCACGCGGCAGCGGGTCGATCATCTGTGCCTCGACATGGATTACGCCACGGTAGACGAGCTGATCGGAGCGCTTGCCGAGACCGGCGTCGCGATCGCCAGCGGGCCGGTCAAGCGCAGCGACGGCACCGCGCTGTTTGTTCACGATCCTGACGGGATGCGCATCGAGCTGCTGGTCAAGCATCCCCTCTGACGTCACATCCCGAGGATCGCGCCGGGCACCGCTCTTGGGTCACGGAGCGGCCAGCGGCCAGCTTCGACCTGATGGAAGAAATCGTCGCACAGCCGGTTGAAGAGGTCGGGCTCCTCGAGATTGAGCGCGTGACCGGTATTCGGCAGCACGACGAGGGCGGCGCTCTTGATATGCCGCTTCATGAGCAGTCCAGGTTCGAGGCAGGGGTCGTCTTCGTCGCCGGTCGCGACCAGGGTCGGCACGTCGAGCTTTTTCATGTCGTCGACAAGGTCCCATAGCGAGGGCCGCCGCGCCTGCACCCCGCGCATCGTATTGGCCGAGCCAAGCGTCGAGTGCTCCGACAGCTGCTGCATGAACTCGGCATAGCCGCGCGGGTCCTTGTTGCGCAGTTGCACGCGGGTCGGGCCGGAGCCGTAGCTCTTCGACACCTCGGCCATGCCCTTGTCGGCGATCTGCCCCGCGGTGCGCGCGGTCTCGTCGTGGAATTGTTGACGCGCGCCCGGCGCGGCGCCGTAGCCGCACCCCGCGACGACCAGCGACAGCGCGCGCTCCGGATAGGCAAAGCCGAAATGCAGCGTCGCAAAGCCGCCCATCGAGATGCCGAGGATATGCGCCTTCTCGATTTTGAGCGCGTCGAGCACGTCGCGGATGTCGTCGCGGGCGCGCGCCTGCGAATAGCTTTCGAAATTCTCCGGCACATCCGAAGGCGGGAAGCCGCGCGCGTTAAAATTGATGCAGCGATAGCGCCGTGAGAAATAGCGCACCTGCGGCTCGTAGCTGCGGCTGTCGCCGGCGAATTCGTGGACAAAGACAATCGGCAGGCCGCTGCCGGTCTCCTCGTAATAAAGATTGACGCCGTCACTGGTGGTCAGCTGCGCCATCGCCCACTCTCCATCGCCTGCCTCGGCCTATCCTAGGGGCCGATTTGCGCCGCGGGCAAGCGATGCTCGACCCGCCCGTCAGATAGGCACCGGGCAAGGCGAGAGCTTGGGCAACTGCCGAAAAACGCAGCGGCGGCGCATCGCCGATGCGATCGAAAAGCGCCAAAATGTCGCGTCCGGACGTTGGCACGGATTTTGTTGATGGTTGTGCAGGTCCGGACCGCTTTCTCAGGGGCGGTCGATCCGGGCCGGGATCGCCGGATCCTGCATCCGGACCTCATTCCCGGACCAATTCCTGCCGCTGGGCAGACCGATGGGGCAGCCGAAATCGGGGAGCGATAGGCCTATCGCTCCCCGATCGCGTTTCAGATGCAGTAGGTCCGCAGCGGCGGAAAGCCGTTAAACCCGACCGAGGCATAGCTCGACGTGTAGGCGCCGGTCGCCTGGATTTCGACCTTATCGCCGACCACGAGATCGAGCGGCAGCCGGTACTCGGTCTTTTCATAGAGGATATCGGCACTGTCACAGGTCGGGCCGGCGATCACCACCGGGCCCGACGGGCCGCCACGGCCGGGCGTCTCGATCCGGTACTTGATGCTCTCGTCCATGGTCTCGGCAAGGCCGTTGAACTTGCCGGCATCCAGATAAACCCAGCGCTTGCCGCTGTCGTCGCCCTTGTCGGAGATCAGCACGACCTCGCTCTGGAGCACTCCGGCATTGCCGACCAGCGAGCGGCCGGGCTCGACGATGACCTCCGGGACCTGGTTCCCAAAATGCTTGGTCAACGCCGCGGTCACCGCGCCGGCATAGGCCTCGACCGGCGATACTTCGTTGCGATAGCGCGCCGGGAACCCGCCGCCGATATTGACCATGCGCAGGTTGATGTCAGCCTCGGCCAACAGCGAGAACATGCGCGCGGCCGAGGCCACCGCGCCGTCCCACTGGCCGAGATCGGTCTGCTGCGAGCCGACATGGAACGACACGCCATACGGATCGAGCCCAACATCGCGCGCCTTGCACAGCAGCTTCACCGCCAGCTCCGGGGTGCAGCCGAATTTGCGTGACAGCGGCCAGTCAGCGCCCTCGCACGACACCAGGAGGCGGCAGAACACCCGTGCGCCCGGCGCGACGCGCGCCAGCTTGTCGAGCTCGGCCTCGCTGTCGAAGGCGAAGAGACGGATGCCGGCCGCATACGCGGCGGCGATGTCACGCTCCTTCTTGATCGTGTTGCCGAACGACAACCGTTCCGGCGTCGCGCCGTTACCGAGGCACAGCTCGATCTCGCCCATGCTGGCGACATCGAAATTCGAGCCCCGCTTGGCCAGCATCGCGACGATCTCGGCCGCCGGGTTCGCCTTCACCGCGTAGTAGACGGTGGCGATCGGCAGATAGCGACGCAGCATGTCATACGCCTTGCCGATGACGTCGAGATCGACGACGAGGCAGGGCGTCGCGGGCACATTGTCGGCAAGAAAACGGGCGATCTTCTTGTTCATTTCATGGGGTACCTTACGAACAGCAGCTAGACCAAATCACTCGGAGTCGCGCCGCCCGCCCTCTGAGGAGCGGTTGCTTCGGCGCGAAGCGAATGGATAGAAGCCGCCGACGCTACGGACGAATCCGTATCGCGGCTGATTTTTGGCTAGCTTAAACTGCTCGGATCGGTGACCCGGCTGCCTCGACCCCGCAAGCGGGTACCGCGCAGAACGGCATCAGGGCAGGGCTCGATGGCCCACACAGGGACTGCAACCATATCGGCCTCCCTCTCGGGACCGGCGTTCCCACCGGACTGCCAAAAAGGACGCGTTACGTCGTTGCATAACCACCAAGGGCCATAGGCACGTGCGAGTGCGTCAACGGGCGGATAAATACGCGCAAATTTCTGGATTGCAAGTAAAAATCCGGAACAAATTTTGCGCCGGCAGGACGCCGGCCTATGGCGCTTCCCGGAGCGGAAAAATGCCGACAGGACGACCGGTCGCAAGATCGATCACGACGAGTTCGGCCGAGCCGTCGGTGAGCATCACTTCGAGGACGATCCGGTCAGGCCCCACGCTCATCCGCTCGATGCTGGCGCCATGCGGCAGTGCGACCGGCGGCGCGGTAATCGGGGTTGCCGGCAGCGGCGAAGAGCGGTGCGCCATCCGTCCGGCGATCACGACCGCCAATAGGACGACGCCGGCAACCAGCAGCGCGCCCATCACCGCGACAAGGATTTTGAGGAAGCGAAGATTCATGCGGTTGTCGACGCAATGACAGGCTCGGTGATCACCATCGACGGCGTCGCCAGCGGCGAACGGCTCGATCGCGCCTTGCAGCGGCATCTACCGGAGCTGTCGCGCTCCCGCCTCAAGCAGCTGATCCTTTCCGGCCAGGTCGCGACCGCTGACGCGCCCAATGACGCAAACGTGATCCGCGACCCATCGCGCAAGGTCAGGCAAGGCCAAACTTTCGTCGTAATTCTCCCCGAGCCTGAGGCTGCGACACCGCAAGCTCAGGCGATCCCGTTAGATATCCGCTTCGAGGATGCACATCTCATCGTCATCGACAAGCCCGCGGGGCTGGTCGTCCACCCCGCGCCGGGCAATCCCGACGGGACCCTCGTCAATGCGCTCATCGCGCATTGCGGCGAGGGGCTGGCCGGCATCGGCGGGGTGCGCCGGCCGGGGATCGTCCATCGGCTCGACAAGGACACCAGCGGCCTCATCGTCGCCGCCAAGACCGAACTCGCGCATCGCGCCCTGTCGGCCGATTTCGCCGCGCGCCGCATTTCGCGCGCCTATGCAGCGATCGTCTGGGGTGTGCCGCTTCCGATCGAAGGCGAGATCGCGGGCAATATCGGGCGCAGCATGACCAATCGAAAAAAAATGGCCGTGGTCGGCGCGGCGCGCGGCAAGCCCGCGGTCACCCGCTACAAGGTGGAGCGCGCCTTCGGCGATGCCGCGGCGCTGATCGAATGCCGCCTATTGACCGGCCGCACCCACCAGATCCGCGTGCATCTCGCCGATCGCGGCCATCCGCTGATCGGCGATCCGGTCTACGGTGGCCGGCACGGGAGGGTCCTCACCCGCAAAGGAACTGCCGCCGCCGCTGCCACGTATTTTCCACGCCAGGCTTTGCACGCGCGCCATCTCGGGTTCAGCCATCCGGCGAGCGGCGAATATCTGGTCTTCGACAGCGATCTCCCCGACGACATGAAATCGCTGTTAGGTTCTTTAGAGGGACTTTAAACTGGACGAAAACCCACCATTTTAGTAGGGTATCGGAACGCCGGCCCAAAGACCGCGTTCTTTGGAGTACGGCCAAGAGGGGAAAAAATCGGCTATGCCAAGTGTTTCCGTACCTTCGTTATCCGGCGAAGGCAGTCTGACGCGGTATCTCCAGGAGATCCGCAAATTCCCGATGCTGGAGCCGGAAGAAGAATACATGCTGGCCAAGCGCTGGAAGGAGCGCGAGGACAGCGAGGCCGCGCATCGTCTCGTGACCAGCCATCTGCGTCTCGTCGCCAAGATCGCGATGGGTTATCGCGGCTATGGCCTGCCACTCTCCGAGCTGATCTCGGAAGGCAATGTCGGCATGATGCAGGCGGTCAAGCGCTTTGACCCGGATCGCGGCTTCCGCCTCGCGACCTACGCGATGTGGTGGATTCGCGCGGCGATCCAGGAATACATCCTGCATTCGTGGTCGCTGGTAAAGATGGGCACTACCGCGGCGCAGAAGAAGCTGTTCTTCAACCTGCGCAAGCTGAAAGGCCAGCTGCAGGCGGTCGAAGACGGCGACCTGTCACCCGAGAACCTCAAGAAGATCGCCACCGAACTCGATGTGCCCGAGGCTGACGTCATCAGCATGAACCGGCGTCTCGCGAGCCCCGACCATTCGCTCAACGCGCCGCTGCGCAGCGATAGCGAGGGCGAGTGGCAGGACTGGCTCGTCGACGAGACCGACAGTCAGGAAACCATGCTCGGCGAGCGCCAAGAACTGGGTCTGCGCCGCGATCTCCTGGAAAAGGCGCTGACCCACCTTAACGAGCGCGAGCGACACATCCTCGGCGAGCGGCGGCTCAAGGACAGCCCGACGACGCTCGAGGACTTGTCGCAGCAATACGGCATCTCGCGCGAACGCGTGCGGCAGATCGAGGTGCGCGCCTTCGAGAAGCTGCAAAAAGCGATCAAGGCCGCTGCGATCGAACGCCGGCTGGTGGCTTAACCCGCTACGTCAATGCGATGTCATTCCGGGATGGCCCAAAGGGCGGACCCGGAATGACACGGTATATCTTGAACTCTGGTCGCCGCTTCGCTACGTAGGCTTCGCAAAATTGCGAAGTGATCTTTCATGACCTTGCATTCGTGCCCCGGCTGTCAGTGCGCGACGGGCGACGAGAACGCGATGATCGCCTGCCAATGCGCGCAAAAGCTCATCGCGCTGCGCGTCGACGCGGGTGAGACGCAGCGCCAGGCGGCAATTCGCCTCGACATGACCGAATCGATGATCTCGCGCCTCGAACGCGGCGACCACGTGCCAAGCCTCAAGACCCTCTCCCGCATCGCCCAGGCCTATGGAATGCGGCTCGAGATCATGTTCCACGCGCATGAGCACGAGCACGCAGACGGCACGCGCCACACGCACCCGCATGATCACGACGACCCTGACCACCAGCACACGCATCGGGCAGGCGAATGAGCGCCGCCATCGAGCACCAGGGCGAGCATCACGGCCCCCACCAACCCGATGACGCGGCTGGGGGCGAGAAAGACCCTGTCTGCGGTATGAGCGTCGACCCCGCGACCGCGCGGCACCGCGCGGCGCATCACGGCCGCACTTATTTTTTCTGCGGCGCGCGTTGCAAAGAACGCTTTGTCGGCGAGCCGGCGAAATTCCTCGCACCGCGGCCGATCGCGCCCGAGGTAACCGGCGCCGGCCAGTGGACTTGCCCGATGCACCCGGAGATCGTGCGGGCGGCGCAGGGAAGCTGCCCGCTCTGCGGCATGGCGCTGGAACCCGTGCTACCGGCGCACGACGCCGAGGACCCCGAGCTGCGCGGCATGACGCGCCGGCTCTGGCTGAGCGCGATGCTGTCTGTGCCGCTGCTCGTCATCGGCATGCTCGGGATTAGGTTTCCCGGCGTCATCTGGGTGCAGCTTGCCTTGGCGACGCCGGTCGTGTTGTGGGGCGGCTGGCCGTTCTTCCAGCGTGGCTGGGAGTCTTTGCGGAACCGCCGGCTCAATATGTTCACGTTGATCGCGCTTGGCACTGGCATCGCCTATCTCGATAGCCTCGCGGCGGCGCTGTTCCCGCAGATTTTTCCGGCCGCGTTTCGCACGATGGACGGCGGCGTGCCGCTCTATTTCGAGGCGGCCGCGGTGATCGTGACCCTGGTGCTGGTCGGCCAAGTGCTCGAACTACGCGCCCGCGCGCTGACCGGCGGCGCCATCCGCGCTCTGCTCGACCTTGCGCCGAAAACGGCGCGACTGGTCGGTGACGACGGCCGCGAATGGAACGTAGCGCTCGGCGAGATCGCGGTTGGCAATCTATTGCGGGTGCGGCCGGGCGAGACGGTGCCGGTCGACGGGATTGTTACCGCAGGCGAGAGCGCCATCGACGAGTCGATGCTGACAGGCGAGCCGCTGCCGGTTGACAAGGCGACCGGCGACCGGGTCACCGGCGCGACGCTCAACATTGCCGGCAGTTTTGTGATGCGGGCGGAGCAGGTCGGCACCGACACGCTGCTGGCGCGCATTGTCGCGCTGGTCGCCGCGGCGCAGCGCTCACGCGCGCCGATCCAGCAGCTCGCCGATGCCGTCGCGGCCCGTTTCGTGCCGGTGGTGCTGGCGGTCGCCGCACTCGCGTTTCTGGCCTGGGCGATCTTTGGGCCGCCGCCGGCGCTCGGCTATGCGCTGGTCGCGGCGATCTCGGTGATGTTGATCGCCTGCCCCTGCGCGCTCGGCCTCGCGACGCCGATGTCGATCATGGTCGGCACCGGGCGCGGCGCCCGCGCCGGCGTACTGGTGAAGAATGCCGAGGCGATCCAGCGCATCGAAAAGATCGATACGCTCGTCATCGACAAGACCGGCACTCTGACCGAAGGAAAGCCGCGCCTGGTCGCGGTCGTCGCGATGGGCAGCGTCGCCGACGACCATCTGCTGCAGCTTGCCGCCGCCGCCGAGCGCGGCAGCGAGCATCCGCTGGCCGCGGCAATCGTCGCGGGGGCCGACGAACGCGGGCTCGCGAGACTGCCGGTCTCCGCGTTTCGCGCGGAACCGGGCAAGGGCGTCGTCGCGACGGTCGCCGCGCGCCGCATCGCGATTGGTAACGAGGCGCTGTTTGCCGCACTCGAGATCGACGCGTCATCGCTCGCCGTCGAGGCCGAGCGCCGCCGGCAAGACGGCGAGGGCGTCATGCTGGTGGCGATCGGCGATCGCGCCGAGGGCCTGATCGCCGTCGCTGATCCGGTAAAGCCCAGCTCTGCGGCTGCGCTCGCCGCCCTGCGCGCGGATGGCCTTCGCATCGTGATGCTGACCGGAGACAGCCGGCGCACGGCCGCGGCGATCGGTCGCCGCCTCGGCATCGACGACATCGTCGCCGAGATGCTGCCCGACGGCAAAGCTGCGGCGGTCGCGGATTTGCAGCGCCGGGGGCGCGTCGTCGCGATGGCCGGCGACGGGATCAACGACGCGGCAGCGCTGGCGCAGGCCGAGATCGGTATCGCCATGGGCACCGGCGCCGATGTCGCGATCGAGAGTGCCCAGGTCACGCTCGTAAAAGGCGACCTGATGGGAATCATGCGCGCCCGACGCCTCAGCCGGGCGACGATGCAAAACATCCGGCAGAATTTATTCTTCGCCTTCGTGTTCAACGCGCTGGCGGTGCCGGTCGCGGCCGGGGTGCTGTACCCGTTTGCCGGAATCCTGCTTGACCCGATGGTCGCCAGTGCGGCGATGAGCGCGAGTTCGCTGCTGGTTATCGGCAATGCGTTAAGGCTACGGAATATCTATCTGTAGCCGCGCTACACTCATTTACCGATGCTCTATCTCCTCATCCCGCTCCTGCAGATCATCTGCATCGTCCATGTCGTAAAGACCGGGCGGCCGTTTCTGTGGATTTATGTGCTGCTGTTCCTGCCTGGGCTCGGGGTCGCCGCCTATGTCGTTGTCGAAATCCTGCCCGGCTGGTTCGGCACGCGGACCGCGCGCAACCTGCGCAGCTCGGCGGTCGGCACGCTCGATCCGGGCCGCGAGCTACGCCATCGCCGGCAAGCGCTCGAGGACGCGGACACGGTCGATAACCGCCGCCTGCTCGCCGAAGCCTTGCTCGCGGCTGGCCAGCACCGGGAGGCGATGGAGCTGTATCAGGGCATCCTCACCGGCATCCACGCCGACGATCCCGGCATGCTGCTGGGCATGGCGCGCGCGGCCTACGGCCTTGGGCAGCATGAGCTGGCGCTCGACACCGTGACCCAGCTCGGCGAGACCAACCCGCGCTACCAGCCGGTCGAAGCGCAGCTGTTGCACGCGATGGCCCTCGAAGGCCTCGGCCGCGACGACGAGGCGGAGGACGACTACGCCCAGCTCGTCACCCACGCCCCTGGCGAGGAAGTGCGCTGCCGCTACGCTCAGTTGCTCCAACGCCACGGCGACCGCCATGGCGCGAAGGCGCTGTTCGATGAAATCCTCGCCCGCTCGAGACGCTCACCGCGCCATTACCGCGCGCAGGAGCGCGAGTGGATCGACATCGCCCGGCGCGAGGCGTGAGGCGCTCCTACGAGACCTTCATTTCCCCGAGATACGCCTCGCGGATCATCGGGTTTTCGCGCAGCTCGCCAGCCGGGCCGCTGAGCACCACCTGGCCGGTTTGCAACACATAGGCGCGATGGGCGATCTGCAGCGCCATGTTGGCGTTTTGCTCGACCATGAAGATCGTCGTGCCCTGCTTGTTGATGGTCTGGATGATGTCGAAGACCTGCTCGACAAAGACCGGCGACAGACCCATCGACGGCTCGTCCATGCACAGAAGCTTGGGCCGCGCCATCAGCGCCCGGCCGATCGCCACCATCTGCTGCTCGCCACCCGACAACGTCCCGGCAAGCTGCTTCAGCCGCTCCTCGACGCGCGGGAAAAGGCTGAAGACGCGCTGCAGGTCGTCCTCGAATTCGTTGCTCTTCGGCCGCGTATAAGCGCCCATTTCGAGGTTCTCGTAGACCGTCATGCGCGGGAAGAGACGGCGTGCCTCGAGCACCGGCGCGATGCCGCGCCGCACCCGCTCCGCGACGCTGACCCCTTTGAGCGACCGGCCCTCATAGACGACGTCGCCGCGCGCCGGGACCACGACGCCCATGATCGCCTTCATCGTCGTGGATTTTCCGGAGGCATTGCCGCCGAGCAGACAGACGATCTCGCCCGCGTCGATGCGGTAATCGACGTCCTTCAGGACATGCAGGTCGCCGTAATAGGTGTTGACGCTCTGAAAGGACAAAAGCTCAGGCAATTGCTGCGGTCCCTTGGGGCGTGCCCCCTAACGAAGCGCTGCGGCCGAGATAGGCGCGGATCACCTCCTCATCGCGCCGCACCACGTCGGGCGTGCCCTCGGCGATCTTCTCGCCATGATCGAGCACGACGACATTGTCGGCGAGGCTGACGACGACATCGAGCTTGTGCTCGATCAGCACGATCGCCAGCCCGTATTCATGAAGGCTCTTGATCTGCTGCGCGAGCTCCAAGGTCTCGGCCGGGTTCATGCCGGCGGTCGGCTCGTCGAGCAGCAACAGCTTGGGATTGGAAGCGAGCGCGCGAGCGATCTCGACGCGCCGCCGATTGGCGTAGCTGAGGCTCGATACGACATGGTCGAGGCGCGGGATCAGCCGGTTGCCGAACAGTGAGAGGATTTCGAGCGCATGCTCGCGCGCCACGGCCTCCTCGCGCTGCGTCCCCGGCAGCCGCATCAGCGCGCCGACAGCCCCGGTATGGAGCCGCGCGTGCATCCCGATCATCACGTTTTCGAGCACGGTAAGATTGGGGAACAGCCGGATGT
>Ga0210398_10000525_pt1 | contig 43323 bp, 33 predicted proteins | sample IncBWC4OmetaG_FD_161047 | JGI IMG/M metagenome (GOLD analysis project Ga0210398, IMG submission 161047) | Forest soil microbial communities from Barre Woods Harvard Forest LTER site, Petersham, Massachusetts, United States - Inc-BW-C-4-O | ecosystem: Environmental > Terrestrial > Soil >...
CCGAACCTCTTCGATGTGGGCAAGTTGCCGGCAGCGCGCCTGGGCGGAATCTCCACTTTTGCCACTGCGACCACCCTGGTAGTCAACCAGCAGATGAGCTTCTGGCTGCTGCTCGAATCGTTTTCACCGCAGACGCACATTTACCGGCTGGATACCTATGACTTCCTGCAGGGAGTATTCGCCGACACCTCCCACTTCGGCTTCAGTGATGTAACTGATCCATGTCTCGTTACCTCTCCGACACCTTCGGTGTGCAGCAATCCCTATGTCAACTTTTTCTGGGACTTGGACCACCCGACGATCTTTGGGCACTCCATGTTCGCCACGCTGGCGATCCAGGCGATAAGTCAATGACAATTCGCTCGCGGACTTAGGCGACTCGCGGTTGGCCACTCCGCGAGCGAATCCATAATTCGAAGGCCAGCGTGTTGATCGAGAAGCCGATCCAGAATGCAATCCCGAAGAACTGGTGTGGCGTAAGGTGTGTGAGCCGGCTGGTCGCAAAGAAAACTCCCATCACCGGCCGCGTGGTCGCGATACCCAGCAGGACCACGATGGCGCGCAACAGCCATGGGCGCTCGCGGAGCGGATCATTCTGTCTCCTGTAACGATATGCGCGGACTAGCGAGACAAGGAAGAGGCTGTTGAAGAAGAGCACTGCCGACCGCTCAATCCATCCGCCGACAGAATCGACACTCATAGAGTAGGCGGTGAGGCCAACGACAGCTCCGAGGGGATAAATGAGTCGCCCCGCCCAGGCGCGCGTCGATGCTCGAAAAACCACGAAGGGCGCGACCAGCACGAACGCCAGCGCGGGGATGATATGCGCCAGCGTTAACGCCGCATGGGAAGCGAAGAAAGAGTCCAGAGCCGCAAGCTGAGGCGCGGCCGAACGCGGAGGAACGGCCAGCGCGAATATCCGTCGAATGACCACGGCTACGGCGATTGCTGTACACACCCAGAAACCGATGCGCGCCCAGAGCGGGGATCGCCCTTCTCTCAACCCCGGGGCAAGGCGAGTTTGTATGGGGGCCATTCTTCCTGATACGTAAGAAGCGTCCTCCTAGTGCCGTGTTTCTCCCGTGCCCGCAGGTTGTACGGAAAGATCGCCTGAGCCCAGACGGCGGCGGAAGAAATCGAAGACAATCCCGTAAAGCTGCAGGGCCAGTTCCGGATCGTAGCGCGGGCCCTCGTCGCGCATGAAGGCATGCGCGCCGTTGACTTCATACCAGCTGAATTTCGCGCCGACCTCGTTGAGCCGGGCCTGCACGATTGTGCGGCCTTCCAGCGGTATGTGCGGGTCCTGTCGTCCCCAGATCATCAGCAACTCACCGCGGATGTCTTTGGCGCGTTCGAGCGAATCATCCTTCATCCCCTTGCCTAGGCTACCCTTGTGTATATCCGTCGCATAGAAGCAGGCAGCGGCTCGCACGTCAGGATTCATGGCAGCGCGGAAGGCGAGATGCCCTCCGATGCAGATACCCATGGCCCCGAGCTGGCCGGTGCAATCATCGCGTGACTTGAGATGATCGAGAACAGCGCGGGCGTCGGCGTCGTAGCTGGCGAGTTCCTTGGTGGTCTTCCACTGATTGCCTCGATCCGACCCAGCCTGATCATAGGCGAGAATAGTTCCGGCGGGCTCGAACTCGTGATAAATCTCCGGGACGGCAACGACGTACCCGTGACCGGCCAGCATGGCAGCGGTTCTGTGAATGGGACCGGTGACCTGAAAGATCTCGCTATAGAAAACGACGCCGGGATATTTTCCCGGCGCGACCGGCCGGAAGATATGCGTTCGCATCGGCCCGTAGGCGGTCGAGAGTTCGACGTGTTCGTTGTCGAGGATGATCATAGGCTTGAATTTTAGTCCGTTACGTCTGCAGAATCCCGACGTTGAATTTCGGCACGTCGGGATTCAACGCCGCGGCTTCAAGCGCCGTTAGGATGGCTTCGCGGGTCTTTGCGGGATCGATGATGGCGTCGACCCATAGGCGCGCAGCGGCGTAGCGGCAGTCAGTCTGCTGGTCGTAGGTTGCTTTGATCGAAGCCAATAGCTCCTGTTTTTCTTCGTCGCTGAGCTTCTTGCCTCCGCGCTCCAGTTGCTTGATCTTGATCTCGACCAGAGTATTTGCTGCCGAAGCTCCACTCATCACGGCATAGCGTGCTGTAGGCCACGCGAAGATAAAGCGCGGGTCGTAAGCCTTGCCGCACATTGCATAGTTCCCCGCCCCGAACGATCCGCCTACGATCACAGTGATCTTGGGCACGGTGGAGTTGGAAACAGCAGTCACCATCTTCGCTCCGGCGCGGATGATGCCGCTCCACTCCGCATCGCGGCCCACCATGAAGCCGTTCACATCGTGCAGGAAGATGAGCGGCACGAGGTTCTGGTTGCAGTCCATGATGAAGCGCGCGGCCTTCTCGGCGCTCTCGGCATAGATAACTCCGCCGAACTCCGTGCGCTTTTCGCCAGTGTGGCTGATCTGCGGCTGATGCTGCTTCTGGTTGGCAACGATGCCAACGGCGTGACCGCCGATGCGCGCGTATCCACACAAGACAGTGCGCCCATAGTCCGGCTTGTATTCGTCGAACTCGCTGCGATCGACGATTCGCGCCAGAAGCTCGTGCATGTCGTAAGTGTTGACCGCGGCCTTGGCGGGATCGGGATCGAGCAGCGAATAAATATCCTCCGCCGCGTATCTGGGAGCGTCCTTTGCAGGATCATAGGGCGACCGATCGAATGGCGCGCCGGGCCGATGCCCGATCTTCGCGACAAGCGACCGCAGGCGGGCAACGCATAGGTGGTCGTTCGGCTCTTTGTAGTCGACCGTACCCGAAATCTCCGCATGCATCGTCGCGCCGCCTAGCTCTTCTGCCGAATATTTCTGTCCGATAGCTGCCTGCACGAGCGCAGGCCCGGCGAGGAAAAGCCCGCTGCCCTCAGTCATAAGCACGTGATCGGTCATGACCGGCAGGTAGGCCCCACCGGCAACACACATCCCCATGATCGCGGTGATCTGCGGGATGCCCATCGCTGACATCACAGCGTTATTCCGGAAAATACGCCCGAAATCATCCTGGTCGGGAAACACGTCTTCCTGCAGCGGCAGGAACACACCGGCGGAGTCGACGAGGTAGAGCGTCGGGATGCGGTTCTCCATCGCAATAGACTGCGCGCGGAGCACCTTCTTCGCCGTCATGGGGAAAAACGCCCCGGCTTTCACCGTCGCGTCATTGGCGATGATCATGCAGAGGCGTCCGGCGACTCGGCCAAGCCCGGTGACGGTACCGGCGGAGGGTGCTCCGCCCCATTCTTCGTACATCTCAAAGGCGGCGAAGAGGGCCAGTTCGAATAGCTCGGTCTCAGGATCGAGAAGAAGCGCAATGCGCTCCCGCGCCGTCAGCCGCTTCTTCGCGTGCTGAGATTCGATGGCCTTCGCGCCTCCACCTTCGCGGATGGCGCCTTCCTGCTGGCGGATCTGACCGACAAGAGCAGTCATGCCCGCGGCGTTGTTGCGGGCGCGGGCGGATTTTGGATCGAGCTTTGAGGCGATGATGGTGTTCAGTGTGGTGGACTCAGCCATGGCGGACTGGCCAGATTAGCACGGGACTTGCCGTCGACGCTGATGAGTGGGGGGCGCAACCGTGTAATAAATTCGCTAGACTGTCATCGTGCTTTCTGCATTTAGGTCTTGGTAGAAAATTTAATGTATCTGATCACCTTAGCTTGCAACGGAATACCGAGCCGGCTTGGCCCCGTCGGCGCTGCCGATGTCACCGAAGAGTTTAGTCATCGCCCTTGGCATCAGAACGTGCGCTGCGAATGGGATGGTGAACGGCTACTTCTCCACGCAGAAAATGACTGGGACGCGGATGGCAAGGCGCTTCTCGATGAGTTCTCCGATGCCGTCTCTGCCTCTATTGAGGAAAGCTTTGGATATGGGCTGGAGGTGGTATCTATCACTTCCGTAGCAGACGGTCGGTAATGACGGAATGCACTAGCTTCATTTCACCGGTGTCAGCTTCACGAAGGACACCGCCGGCATCGGCAGTTCAAACTCCAGCGTGACCTCTCCCGCTGCGTTTGCCGTAACCGTGCCGGGCGGAGTCAGCGTCTGTAACTCATCTCTCTGATGTAGCGATGCCATCTCCCCCGCGTCCGGCCATTTCGAAGAGCCCATCGCCTGCCATGCCCCGTAGACATTCGAATGATCGTTGTCGATTCGGTCGTGTTCCACGCGATACGACGCGCCCGGAATCAGTCCTGAGACCGTCAGCGCAATATGCCGGTTCAGGAGAGCACTCCCCAGCGCCTTGCCATGCTCGGGAGTCGCATCGCTCAGCAGGACCTCCACGCTGCCGTCAGAGTCAGAGCCGCGCGTGGCGAGTGTTTTCACGAGGCCTCCGAAGCCGTTTCCCGAGCCGGTAACAGACAGCTTCTCCGTCCCAAGCTGGTGCAGCAGGTAGTAAGCCCAGTAGCGCGGCTTGCGGAGACCGTCGAGGCCGATCAACCCGAAGCCGCCGTGAAACAGCGCCCTGGGATCGCCGCTCTCTTCGAAATAGTCGCTGGCCGTCCAGTAGCTGATCGACGCCACCTGGTCGACGCTGTCGGCGAGGCCTGAGACGGTCTCCGCGGCCGCGTAGGCCGTGTCGTTGACCTTGTCTCCGTACTGGGGAGAGACGCCCCACTCGGTGTAGTAGACAGGCACATCCGGCAGCCCATACCGGCGGAGCAGCGGCCGGTAGTCGGATGCCGGCAAGTAGTAGTTGTGCAGGTCAAGGAAATCGAGCGGCGCACGGTTTGCTCCCGTGGCAAAGTTTTCGCGCGTCACGTGACGCAGGAACGGCTCCTGAAAATACGTGAAGGCGGCGACCGGCCCTCCAATCTTCAGATTCGGATCGACGGACTTGAGGCCGTCGGCAGCATAGTCGTAAAGCTTGAAGTACTCGTCGCGCGAGCCGTTCCAGAAGGTCACCTCGACCTTCACATCAGACTCGTTCCACACTTCGAAGGGCCACGTCTCGACCTCCGCACGTCCGTAGCGGTCGATCAGGTGCTGCGCGAGCGCGGCAACCAGAGCCCGCCACTTCGCATAATCCTTCGGAGGCGAGCTGTTGCCTTTGTACTGAAAGATCTTCGGCGCGTGCGGATCCGCGGCCAGGGCGGCCGGCATAAAGCTCAGTTCGACGAAGGGCTTGAGGCCATCCTCATGCAGCATGTCGTAGAGCCGGTTAACTTTCGTCCAGTCGTAGTGCGGATAGCCCGCCGCATCCTCGGTATACACGCCGAGGTCGTCGATCAGAATGCCGTGGGCGCGGATGTATTGAATCCCCAGCGTGTCGTGCGCGAGTTTGTTGCCCGCACGGAGGCCGGCTCCCGCGGCCTTCACGTGTTCGTTGATGTCGCCCTTGAACATGTAACTCAGGTGTTCGGAGCCGAGGGCGATTTCCCATTTGTGCTCGAATGGCCCTGCCGGATGCGCCGCGTCGACCCGAATCTGTACGGTGGGCTCCTGTTGCGAGGGCCCGAGTGCGGTTGCGGTGGCAGTTTCCCCGACCGGGCTCCACGCCGTGCCGTCGTTGCCGCGCACCCGGTAATAGTAGGTGTGGCCGGGCCGGAGGTCAGAGTCAACCCACGGACCGTGCGGCACTCGGCCGAGCGGCTCACCGGGCAGGTAGCGCTCCGTTGCACGCTCGACGAATACCGGGATTGCTCCATAAACAGAGCTGGCCAACGAAAACGGGCCGCTCGGGCTTTCGCTGCGCTGTACCTGGTAGCAGATGGCGTTGGGGATCGGCGTCCAGTCGACCGAGATGATCCCTTGCCCGACGATGGCCTGCACTTCGTTGACTGGCGAAAGCAGACTGGACTGAGGAAGAGAAGGCGGCGGAACGTACCTCAACCAGAGGAAAGCGGTAATGCCGAGGATGAAGCCGATTCCTGCAACGACCAGCAGGGCCCTGAGTCCCAGCCGCAACAATCTTCCCAAGCGCGCATTCCTCCATCACCCCGGTTCACGGGATCGATGTCCGAGGAACGTAGTCTACTCGAATCGGCATCGGCACAGTAACTCGCGATCGCTAAGACTCCCCGGCCGCGACTCCCCGCAGGCCAAGCGCGTCGGCATTGCGCTGCATCGCCAGGATGCAGAAGGTAATGTGGTCCTCCAGCGGGACGTCGAGTTCTGCGGCACCCGTCGTAATGTCGTCGCGGTTGACCCCACGGGCAAACGCCTTGTCCTTCATCTTCCTTTTCACGCCCGCCACATCCACATCAAAAATCGACTTTGTGGGTTTGACCAGAGAGCAGGCAGTAAGAAAGCCCGCCAGTTCGTCGCAGGCAAAGAGTGCCTTGGCGAGGTGGGATTCGCGCGGCACGCCGGAGTATTCGGCATGTCCGAGGATTGCCGTGCGAATCGCTTCGGGCCATCCCTGCTCGACAAGGAGGCGATTGCCGACGAAGGGATGCTCCTCGCGCGACGGGTGCCGTTCGTAGTCGAAGTCGTGGAGCAATCCGGTCATGGAATAGATCTCGATAAATGCATCACGCTCGGTGCCGGTTAGTCCGCGCGCTTCAACCGCGCGTTCTCCGTATGCGCGGACACAGGTTTCTACGGCGAGCGCGTGCTTGATGAGGCTGGGCGACTGCGTCCATTGCTGGAGCAGTTCCCATGCGCGTTCGCGTGTATACATCTCATCGGCTATCATCGATCTTCTCTCCTGGCGAATTCCGTTTTGGGTTTCTTCGGGTTTCTTAGGGTTTTCTTCGGCTGACTCACAGTTTTCACTTGACAACAAAGATACCCCGGATGCAAGCTGAATCACAGTTGGACGGGATAGCGGCTATAATCCGCTGCCTCTTCTGACCTGGAGAGCCTGCTCTGGTACTCCGTACAACTTATGGCAACTATCTTAGCCACCGTCGAAGCACGAGAGGTGCTTCGCTGCGAACACTGCAGCCTGGTGCAATTCCGAACGGCGAATTCACTCTGCAGGCGCTGCCACAAACCACTCGAAATCGAAGAGCCGGAGCCGCAATTGCCTCAGTTGGTAGTGGCAACTGAAAGCGCCCCTGCCAGCGAAGACGAGATCAATGTCGCTAAAGCAGTACGCGACATTCGCCGCGTGCGCGGACTGAGCCAGCGCCAGCTTGCGGGTCGCATGCAGGTACCGCGGACCTACATCTCAAAGATCGAGAACGCCAAGGCGATGCCGACATTGTCCTCGCTCGAAAGACTGGCGAACGCGCTTGAAGTCGACATCTGTGCGCTGCTGCGCGATGCGCGGAGCCGTGCCCAGGCGGAGACCGTGGCAATCATGTCCGACCCGTTTCTCGCTGAAATCGCATCGATGGTGTCGCAACTGGACGGCTTCCAGCGGTCGATGGTCCTCAACCAGGTGCGGGAGATGGCCTCGGGACGCAGGCGCATAGCGTAAGAACGCAGAGTGTACAGGGCCGGCCGCCACCTGCGACTGTGATCGAGCCGCTCGATACAATCGAGCAATATGGCAATGCTCCGTATCGATCCAGCCGGCAGCTCGGCGACAGAGATCTACAAGCTGATGATCGGGATGGTCGTTCCCCGCCCGATCGCGTTTGTCTCCAGCCTCGATGAAAAGGGCATCCGCAATCTTGCTCCTTTCAGCTATTTCATGGCTTGCACGGCCGAGCCGCCTGTCGTGTGCTTTGTGAGTTCCTACCGCAAATCCGAAACTCCGACGAAAGACACCCTGCGCAACATCTCCGCGACGAAGGAGTTCGTCGTGAACATCGTCTCCGAAGAATTCGCCGACAGGATGAACCTTACCTCGGCGGAAGTTGTCCCCGAGATCGACGAATTCGAATTGTCGGGGCTGACACCCATCGCCAGCGAGCTGGTCAGGCCTCCGCGTGTGGGCGAGAGCCGGGCGCAGATGGAATGCCGCTTGCGGCAGCTTTTGCCGATTGGCGACGCACCGGGTGGAGGCACAGTGATCTTCGGAGACGTTCTGCGGTTTCACGTCGACCAAACCATCGTCGAGAACTACAAGATCGATCCCGAAAAACTGAAAGCCATCGGCAGGATGGGCGGTCCGACCTACGTCCGCACTCATGATCGCTTTGATATGGCCCGCCCAAAATGACGAGATCGTCATGGCTCCGTCAGAGCGTTCGCATCGAACGAAAAGCAGATGTGAATCTTCTACTGGTGTCGTTGCGGCTGCCCCGGTAGGCGTGCTACGGTCGAGACAAGGCATTTTGGGAAATTTTGATTTCCTTTTTCATCATCCAGGGTCACCGTGCCCTGCGGGTCGCGTTGACTTTACGCTAGCGGCGTCGATTCACCATGTTTCCGAAAATGCCGCAGGGGAAGCCGTTGCTCAACTTCAGCCGTGTTCATGAACTGCCGCCCGATGAGCTGGCGATCTATCGCCGCCTGGACGCGGCGCGCCTGCCCGAGCACGTGGCCATCATCATGGACGGCAACGGCCGATGGGCCGGCAAGCGACGCCTGAAGCGCTTTCTGGGCCATCAGCAGGGCGCCGAATCCGTTCAATATGTCGTCGAGACTGCTTCGCGCATCGGGCTCCCCTGGCTCACACTTTACGCTTTCTCGCTCGAGAACAATCTAAAGCGTCCCCGCACCGAAGTCAGCTTTCTCATGCGCCTGCTGCGCACCTATCTGACCAACAACGTGCAGCGGATGAATGACAACAACGTCCGCATCCAATACATCGGCCGCACCGACGAATTAGACAAAGAAGTGCGCGAACGTATGGACTGGGCGGCAGACGCGACCAAGCACAACACCGGCACCGTGCTCACACTGGCACTCAACTATGGCTCCCGCTCGGAGCTGGTGGACGCTTTCCGCGCTCTCTCTGCCGAGATAAGCCGTGGCGAGCTGCGGGCCGAAGATATCACCGAGCAGGATATCCAGAGGCATCTCTACACCGCGCACATGCCCGATCCCGATCTGCTGATCCGCACATCCGGAGAAATGCGCATCTCCAACTTCCTGCTCTGGCAGATCGCCTACGCGGAGATCTTCGTTACCGACCGCCTCTGGCCCGATTTCCGCGGCATTCACATGCTCGAAGCCATCGAGGATTTCCAGAAGCGCGAACGCCGCTACGGCGGCCTCGCGGACGGATCGGAGTCCGACGACGTCGCTTCCCTTCCGGCGAACACTCTGGTCCCTCGATAGCCTTTCCGCAAGCCAACCTGATTTCGAAACCCGCTACCATGTTGCAATGTTTGTCGAGGCCGTCTGTGGCTCAACAGGAGAAAGAAAATTGAGATCGTTCGTTTTCGCTTTCAGCCTGGCTATCTTGTCCACCGCCGCAACTCCCGCTATCGCGCAGGATGCAACAACTCAGACTCCACAACAGACCGCATGGACGGTCTTGAACTCGGGGCTGCAGGACAACAACGCCGATCTGCGCACAAGGGCAACCCGCGTTCTCGGAGAACTCCAAGGCAACACGAAGGCGGAAGATGCCGCCCTCACCGCGCTGTCAAGCGACAAGCAGCCCCAGGTACGCGCCGCGGCTGCGCAGGCTCTGGGGGAAATGGGAGCCCAGGATGCCAAGGGACAGCTGTACGCTGCCTTTAAGGACACCGATCCCTCCGTGATCATCGCTGCCGCCCACGCCCTGATCCAGCTCGGAGACAACCGGGGATACGACGTCTACTACGCGGTTCTTACCGGGCAACAGAAAACCGGTCAGAGCCTCTCCGAGCAGCAGAAGGCAATGCTGAAGGATCCGAAGAAGATGGCCAGCCTCGGCATCGAAGCCGGCGTAGGATTCATACCCTTCGGCGGCCTGGCCATGAGCGGATATAAGCTGCTCACCCGCGACGACATCTCACCCGTCCTCGCCGCCGCTGCGCTGATGCTCGCCAAGGATCCCGATCCCAAAAGCGGACAGGCCCTGGCTGACGCCGCCGCTACTCAGGACAAGTGGCTGGTGCGTGCCGCGGCCTTCGACGCCATTGCCAAGCGTGGCGACCCGTCGCTGTTGAAACCCGCCGAGACAGGCCTGCAGGACGAAAAGGACCAGGTCAGGGTCTCAGCCGCGGCCGCAGTGATTCGACTCCACGACATTCAGTCCCGCCCGAAGCCCGAAGCCAAGCCGGAAAGGCGTAGAACCGCCCCCCAAAAACCGCAATAGCACCAGGCTCGCGCGATCACTGCTTGCCCGGTCCGTTCGATTGGGCGGTCAGTTCGCGGATGAGGTCCGCTTCGTGCTGCCGGTAGGGCTTCCCATCCGTATGGAATACCTCGTGGAACCACACCGTGGGCTGCTCCAGCGTATAGGGACGATACCAGGAGTCCCAGGGCAGCCACGTCTGGGTTTTTCCTGCCACCAGGCCCCAATTGATCGCCGCCACCCGGTGCTTCTGCGCGATCGGCAAGGTATTGTCGAACGTGCTGCCTGCGCCGCGCGCCATGTATTCCGTGCAAATCAACGGACGATGGTATTGCTCCAGCCAAACGACACGCTGTTCGAAATCCTCCGGCCAGCCATAGTTATGGAAGGAGATCACATCCGAATTCTCGATCTGAATTCGAGCCATTGCGCTGAGCTTCTCTGGAGAAGACCAATCGCCCTGCCAGATGCCGCTGGTGAGCGGCTGAATCGGATGCGCCTCCCGCGCCCAGGCAAAGACCTGAGGCAGAAGCTTCAGCACCAGCTCAGTCTTGTTCTTCGGGTCTTCCTTCCGGTACGAGCTGTTGTTGCCGTTGTCCGGCTCATTCCATAGATCCCACGCCAGCACGCGATCGTCATTGGCGAAGGCTCCCACTACCCCCTGGACATAGGCTTTGAGACGCGGATATTCCGCCGGATCCTCCAGAGCCCGTCTCCCTGGGCTCTGCACCCATCCCGAGTTATGTACACCCGGAATCGGCGGATGCTGCGGACCAAGGCGAGGATCCGGATCCCAGCACGAATCGAAGAGAACAAACACCGGCTGTATGTGATGCCGGGCAGCAATTTCCAGAAAAGCATTTATGCGCTGGGTGAACCCCTTCGGGTCCTGTTGCCAGAGAAGGTCGTGCAGGAACACCCGCATGGTGTTCATCCCGATCGCCTCGGCCCAGCCTAGTTCCCTGTCGATCTCCTGCGGATCGAAGGTGTCAGCCTGCCACATCTCAAGCTGGTTAATTGCATCTGCGGGAATGAAATTACTGCCAACCAGCCAAGGCTGGTTCTGATACCACTGGTTGGCTTTCTCCGCAGACCAGCGCGACTCCTGCGCACTTGCCACGAGTGCCGGGATCAGAAGACAAAGTGCGAAGAATCGCCTCACCAAAAGTGCCCTCCAGGGTGGAGGATAGGTGAAATCGGTAGCGTGGTAACAGTTACATCTGAACCCCTCATGATTTGCGTGCCAGGCAATGCGACAAGAGTGCAGGCCCGGCGTGATACACCCACACGTATCACGCCAGGCGAGAAGGCTTTGTTACTTGTGAGCAATCCCACCGGGAACGACCGCAACCTTCTGCGGAGCGTCCAGCTTCGTGTCCGGCATCGTGAGCTTCACCTTGAGGGTAGCTATTTCCGGTTTCGATTTTGCCTTCACCTCGAAGCCCAGCTCGTATTGGTTTTGCAGGCGCCGGCCCAGGTCATCGAAGAACGGCGACAGGGAAACCGGATTTCCCAGTCCCTGCCAGTACGACTTCCCTCCCGTCACCTGGGAGACTTGATTCAGAAGGCTCTGACCGGAATTGTTCTGATAGAGTCCACGGTCATATCGGCCCTGATCGTGCCAGTAGATTGAATCGACGATCAGGCCGGCGCGAATCGAATCATTGATAGCGGTCTGCAGGTAGGGGTTCTCAGGATCGAAGCGGAGATTGTAGGGATCGACACCGTCCGTGATCATCACCACCTCGCGCCGGTTCTCGCGGTCGGTGGAGGGCCATTTCTTGGCCAGATCCGAGAGGCAGAAATATGGGCTGGCGCTGCTTCCCGCCGATCCGTTAGGCAGATGGAGGCTTTCCAGCGCCTTGGTTTTATCCGTGGTGAATGGCTGCGAGAATACGGCTGCACCATTCTGCATGTAGGCGATACCAACAGAGGTTGTCGGCGGCAACGACTTCACAAAGCGCTCAATATCTCCCAACTGAGTGCCAAGGCTTGTGCGGGCCGAGCCGTCAATCAGGACGACCAGTTCAAGCCCGGCTCGATCGCCGCGCAGCGGCACCAGATCCGTGACGTTGGCTGACTTGCCTCCGACCTGAACTTTCAGATCTCTCTCTTGGACAGGGGCCGCAGCTTCGTTGTTTTTTCCAAGCACGGTGATAACTGTCTGAGCAGAGACCTCGTCGGCACCCTGGGCAAACACAGGCGTTACGGCTGCGATCAAGCCAATCATTGCAGCGGCAGCAAAAATAGGATTCGATTTCATTCTTCTTCCTCAGGAATTTCTGCAAATCGCCGGCGCCCTTGGCCATGTAAAGCGTCCGCGGCGATTGACGGTGTATCTGTCTTTCTACTGATAAGATGTCCAACCCCCTCGGTTCGACTTTGTTGCTTTGACGAGGCCAGTGCGAGCAAAGACCCAAATTGCCAACGTGTATGCTTTCAAAGAGATGAAACGCGTCGCGACGGCTGCGGTTCTTGTTCCCCTGGTTCTGCTCCTGATTTTCGTAGGGCCCACCTGGCTCATCACTCTGGTCGCCGTGCTCGTAGCAGAGCTGGCTCTATGGGAATATCTGACTCTGGCCGATGCTGCCGGTGCCAAAACGCCTCGCATTGTAACCATGTTCGCAGTCGGGCTCCTCTTTGCCTGCATTTTCCGCCGCCCGGATTTCCTTGGACCGGTCCTGGGAGCGCTCGCACTGATGCTGTTTATCGTCTGTGCCTTTCGATCGCCGCTCAACCGCGTGCTTCCGGATACGGCATTCTCTGCTTTCGGAGTCCTATACATCGGCGTCCCTCTCACCACCCTGCCTCTGCTCAGCGAGCAGGAAAATGGTCCGTCGCTGCTACTCTTTCTGTTCTTCGTAGTATGGGCAGGCGACATCGCGGCACTCTATGTGGGTCGGGCATGGGGCCGGCGAAAGCTCGCTCCTCACATCAGTCCGGCAAAAACATGGGAAGGCTCCGTCGCCTCAATCGCTGGAAGCGTATTAATTGCGCTCCTCTTGATCTTGCTGGCCGAGTATCTGGCTCGAGGCAATTTCGGAAAGCTGTCGTCGCTTCTGTCGTTTCCGGGCTCAACGGCGGGCTGGCTCGCCCTGGCGGCGATCCTCAACGTCGCTGCGCAGGTGGGTGACCTGGTGGAGTCGGCGATCAAGCGCGGAGCCGGCGTGAAAGACTCGGGCACGCTCCTGCCCGGCCATGGCGGCGTGTTGGATAGGATCGACGCTCTGCTCGTGGCCGCTCCTGTGCTGTGGTACGCTCTACTCTTGCAACAGTACTTTTAGATGAAGCAGATCGCCATCCTGGGGTCGACCGGCTCCATCGGTCAGAGCACCCTCAGCATCATTGAAAAATATCCGGAGCGGTTCTCTGTAGCCTCGCTGGCGGCCGGGCAGAACATCGAGACAGCTTTTGAACAGTGCAAACGCTGGCGTCCTGCCGTCGTGTCGATGGCCACAGATGAATTCGCCGGTACCCTCGAACTTCGATTAAAGCAGGCTGGAATCACCAGCATCGAAGTGGTCTATGGCGCTGCCGGTACTGTACGGGTGGCCACGATGCCCCAGGCAGATTTTGTCGTCTCCGCCATCGTCGGCGTCTCCGGACTGGAAGCAACTTACGCTGCTGTCCAGGCGGGAAAACCCGTCGGCCTCGCCAACAAAGAGGCCATGGTGGCAGCCGGAGAGATCCTCGTCGCAGCGGCACGTGCGAAGGGAGTTCCTCTGCTGCCGATCGACTCCGAACACAATGCAATCCATCAATGCATGCGGGCGGGGGAAAAAGGCGAAATACGGCGGATCTGGTTGACCGCCTCTGGTGGACCCTTCCGCAACCTGCCGCTCAGCCAGTTTGAGGGCATCACAGTCGAGCAGGCCCTGAAGCATCCAACCTGGGTCATGGGGCGCCGGATCACCATCGACTCGGCGACCATGTTGAACAAAGGATTGGAGATAATCGAAGCCTGCCGCCTCTTCGATTTAGCCCCGTCGGCAGTCAAGGTGACGATACATCCTCAGTCGACTGTGCATTCTCTGGTGGAATACATCGACGGAAGCATCCTCGCGCAGATCTCAGTGACGGATATGCGCCTGCCCATCCTCTACGCCATGAGCTATCCCGAGCGTGTCGAATCGGATCTGACCTTCGATATGGCGGCGTTGGGCCAACTGGACTTCAGCCCTCCGGACTTCGAGCGCTTCCCATGCCTCCGGCTGGCCTACGAGGCCGCGCAACGGGGGGGAGCGCACTCCATCGCGCTGAATGCGGCGGATGAAATTGCGGTCGAAGCATTCCTCGAACGAGCCATTCCATTTCCAGCCATACCGCGTACAATTGAACAGGTACTTGAGGCAATCCCAGAATCTCATCCAGCGAGCATTCCAGAGGTGCTGGCACTCGACCAGCAGGCGCGCGAGATGGCGAGATGTGCCGTTAAGTCGATCGCGTCTCCGGCGGGTAGGCTTGCGTCCTGACCACAAAAAAAGGAGCGCAGAATTAGGAAACTGACGCGGCCCGTAAGCTTCCGGTTCCTCCGTCAGCGGGTATTCATCAAATAACTATGTCTTTTGCTCTTACCGCCCTCGTTTCCATGCTGGTCGTGCTGGGCATCATGGTGCTCGTGCATGAATTCGGCCACTTTGCGGTCGCCAAGTTTTTCGGCGTTCGCGTCGAAGTTTTCTCGATTGGCTTCGGCAAGCGTCTTTTTGGTTTCCGGCGCGGCGATACCGACTACCGCATCAGCCTGCTGCCGCTCGGCGGCTACGTGAAGATGGCTGGCGAGACTCCGGGCGAGGCGCGTACCGGCGACCCGGGAGAGTTTTCTTCGCATCCCCGGTGGCAGCGCATTCTCATCGGTCTGGCTGGGCCGATCGCGAATTTCATGCTGGCCTTTGTGCTCATGGCGGGGCTGTACATGATGCACAACGAGGTGCCGAATTATATGTCCAGCCCGGCTGTGACCGACATCGTACCGCCGGACACCCCGGCCGCGCGTGCCGGCCTTCAGCCAGGCGATCGGATTGTTCGCTTCGACGCAGACACCAACCCCACCTGGGAACAGGTTGGAATGCGCGCCGCACTGGACGCCAACTCTTACGTTCCCGTTACGGTTGAGCGTATGGTTAACGGCCAGCCCCAGCGCTTGAGCCTTCAGCTGTTCGTGGCCGACGCGAGCAAAGGGCAAAATTTCGAGCTCGAATCCGTAGGCCTGCTGCCGCGGGTGCAGGACGGCCCCCTTGGAGTCCGCGATGTGATGCCCGGCAATCCGGCCGAGCGCGCTGGTCTCAGGGCCGGCGATGCGATCGTCTCGATTAATGGCCAACTGGTCCACTCCGTCTCCGCCGTCATGGCAGTTCTGCAGCAAACCAATGGAAAACCGGTAAACCTCGTCGTCCAGCGCGGCAGCCAGACACTGCCCATGACCGCCACCCCCATCTGGGGCGACGACGGCACGGGACGCATGGGTTATCGGCTCGGCTTTCATCCCGCGCTGGCGCCTTTTCACGTCGAACAGTTGCCGCTGCTTAAGGCTGTCAAAGAGTCGGTCCATGTGAATTTGCGATATTCGGGTCTGATTATCGATGTCCTGCGGCGGCTGGTTTCGCACCGCTCGAATGTTCAGCAGCTGAGCGGACCAATCGGTATTGCGCGCGAGACGGGGGAAGCCGTAACCGCTCCTGGATGGCAGCCAATCATCGGTACGATGGCACTGATAAGCCTGAACCTCGGCATCTTTAACCTCCTTCCCATTCCAATTCTCGACGGCGGCATGATTCTTCTGTTGCTGATCGAAGGTGTGCTGCGCCGGGATCTGAATCAGGAATTCAAGGAGCGCGTCTATCAGGTAGCCTTCGTGGTGCTCGTTCTCTTTGCCGCCTTCGTGATGTTTAACGATGTGGCAAAGCTCAACATCCTTTCGAAGCTCAAGCCGTAAGCATCTTAGTCCGACCTTTCAGAGTGCAGCGTTCCAATGGATCACTGCGCTCTGAAGCTTCACCCAATCTTCTTCTCCGATTCCTCCCATGCCCGTGCGCACGATGCTCCGCGTTCGCTATGCAGAAACCGACCAGATGGGCGTCGTCTATTACGCAAACTACTTTGTCTGGTGCGAGATCGGGCGAGTCGAGTTCTTCCGGCGGCTCGGATACGACTACAAGCAGATGGAGATCGAGGACGACTGCCACCTGCCTGTTGTCGACGCAAGCTGCCGCTATCGCTCGCCGGCGCGATACGACGACGAGGTCGTCATCGAAACCCGCGTAACCGCGCTGCGCAGTTCTTTCGTTAAATTCGGATATCGCATCCTGCGAGTACTTCCGGACGGCGAGCAGTTGCTGGCAGAAGCGGAAACAATGCATGTAAGCGTGGATAAGACGATGGCTAAACGCCCGCTGCCGGAGAAGCACTTCCGCGCGATCGACGCGACTCTCGAAAAGTAGTACCTCCCGGAAGCTCTTCGACCACCCGCTGGCGCCCACAAAAACGGAATCGCATCCACCAGTTGTAAACTTTTGAAAACAGATGTTTGAGTTCCTGCTCTTTCGCGGCGTAGCGATCATGTTGCTCATCCTGGCCAACGGCTTTTTCGTGGCCGCCGAGCTATCGCTGGTGAGCGTCCGCGAGACGCGCATTGAGCAGCTCATCGCGCAGCGCCGGCCGGGCGCCAGGCTGGTGCGCCGTCTGCAACAGCACCTGGACGATTTTCTTCCCGCAGTGCAGCTGGGCGTCACCCTTTGCAGCCTGGCTCTCGGCTGGATTGGCGAGCCGGTTGTGGCCGCGTTGTTCGAGAACTGGCTTGGATGGATGCCGCACGCCCATCTCTCCGCGCACTTGATCGCCGTCCCGGTCGCCTTCGCATTCATCACCTATTTCCACGTTCTCCTCGGCGAACTGGTACCCAAGGCGCTGGCCCTGCGCAAGGCCGAGCAGGTCGCCGTCGCCGTCGCCGGCCCGATGGAGGTATTCATTCAGCTTACGCGGCCCGCTGTGCGCCTCATGAACCGCTCGGCGCGCACAGTGCTCCGCCTGTTTCGAACCCCCATGATGCACGAGGGCTCGGTCCACTCTCCCGAAGAACTGAAGCTGATCGCAACCGCCGCTCGCCGCTCCGGAATGTTGCCCGAATACCAGGAGGCTCTGATTCACAGAGCAGTAGAAATTAACGAGGTACCCACGCGCGAAATCATGACCCCGCGCCAGCGCATCTTCTCCCTGCCCTTTGACCTGCTCATGGAAGACGCGAGTGCGCGCATCGTCGACGAACTGCATTCACGCGTGCCCGTTTATGACCCCGCCCGCGGACCTGAGTACATCGTCGGCGTCGTCTATTCGAAAGACATCTCTCGCTTGATGCACTTCCGCGCCTCTGCCAAGACCCGCTTCGCCGAAGCGCCGTTTATGGATTTGCGACTCAAGCAGGTGATGCGCGAAGTTCTGGTCGTTCCGGAAACCAAACCCGTGCTCGATCTGCTGCACGAGTTTCAGGCGCGGCGCAGGCATCTGGCCATTGTGGTCGACGAGTTCGGCTCGACGGTGGGATTGGTGACCGTCGAAGACGCCATCGAGCAACTCGTCGGCGAAGTAGAAGATGAGTTCGACATCGCCGCGAAGACAGTGCTGACCACCGCCAGCGGCGAGCTGATACTTGACGGCAGCGTGAACCTCCGCGACCTCGAAACACAAATGCGATGGAGCCTGCCGCGTGACGCGGGCGTCGAAACTTTAGCCGGATTTCTCCTCGCACGACTGGGAAAGATACCGCGCGGCGGCGAAGTCGTGGAGTATGAGGGGCGGCGCTTCACCGTAGTCGAAATGAACGGGAACCGAATCAGCCGCGTGCGGATTGAGAAAACCGGGGAGCAGACGGGCGAGCACGAGACAAGTGAGCGGGCGGCAATGGAGAACGCGAGCTGATGCGGATTCCCCGCGCGTTGCGCGCGCTTCTCTTCCGGCTGGTCTATACAGTTCCCGTCGTCTGGCTGGTCGTCTCGATTGTCTTTCTGCTCATCCACCTCGTTCCCGGCGATCCCATCGAGCAGATGCTCGGCGAAGGAGCGCGCCCTGCCGACATCGTTGCGCTGCGACATGCGTACGGGCTGGACGCTCCGCTCGGCCAGCAATACGTCCGCTATTGGCGAGGGGTTCTGCATGGCGACCTCGGACACTCTCTGCGTCTGAACGATTCCGTCACGCACCTGGTGCTGGTGCGTTATCCATATACGATTGAGCTGGCAGCCGCAGCAGTGCTGCTAGCTCTTGCCCTCGCCATTCCCGCAGGCATCGCGGCTGCTCTTCATCGAAACCGCTGGCAGGATCAGGCACTGGGAGTGGTCAGCCTTTTGGGACTGTCCTTTCCAGGCTTCGCGCTCGGCCCCATTCTCATCCTGCTGGTTTCGATCAAACTCGGATGGCTGCCCGTGAGTGGCACAGGAGATATCAGCCACCTCATCCTGCCTGCCGTAACCATGGGAAGCGCGCTGGCGGCAATCCTCACCCGCATGGTGCGCACTGCGATGCTCGAAGAACTCAGTCAGGACTATATCCGCACTGCGCGCGCCAAAGGCCTGTCGGAACGCAGCGTGGTCTATAGGCACGCCCTTCGCAACGCCCTGATTCCGGTGATTACCCTCGTCGGACTGCAGTTCGGAGCGCTGCTCGCGGGAGCCATCGTGACCGAAAAAATCTTCAGCTGGCCAGGCATCGGACAACTGACCGTATCGGCAATCTCCAATCGCGATTATTCCCTGCTGCAGGGATGCATCCTCGCCGTCGGGCTCACCTATATCCTCGTCAATCTGGCGACCGATGTCCTTTACCTGGTGGTGAATCCGCGGATTAGAGGCTAGCGCGCAGTCGAACAACTCGCCCGCTCTTCTACACCCTGCGCCCTGCCCCCACGCACCCCGCCTTTATGGAACTTATGACAAATGTCATGCGTATCCCCCTGTGCGGGTGACGAGCGTCTAATAACCGGCACATTTTCGGAGGAAGCTGCTTGGCCAATCAGCGTAATGGCAGAAAGAAATGGTGGTGGATCGGGGGCATTGCGCTGATTGTTGTTTTAGCGGCCGGAATTGCCATTGCCGCACACGGAAATGGAACGAAGATTGAGCCGGGAAGGCTGGCGAAAGTAACCCGCGGCGACATCGCAAAAAGCGTGGTGGCAACCGGGAAAATTCAACCCATCACCAAGGTCGAGCTGAAGTCCAAAGCCAGCGGCCTGGTCGAGAAGCTGTACGTCGACATCAATCAGCACGTGCACAAGGGCCAGGTGCTCGCCCAGCTTGATCAGCAGGAGATTCTGGCGCAGGTCGCCGCCCAGAAGGCTCAACTCGCCTCAAGCGAAGCGAACGTGATTACTTTTCAGCAGAACATCGCACAGGACAAGGTCAATGCAGAGGCGCCTGACCTGCCGATGTACAAGGAAACTTATCAGCGCAATCTTGAAATGCTGAAGCAGGGTATCGTATCGCAGCAGACGCTGGACAACGCCGAACGAGACTATCTTGCCAACAAGAACAAACAGCAGGGAGCGCAGGCACAGATCGGAGTGGACCAAGCAAGGCTGCGGCAAGCGCAGGCACAGGTCAAGCAGTCGCAGGCGAGCCTCGATCAGTTGAACGAGCAATTAAGTTACACAACCCTCGTTGCTCCAATGGATGGCGTCGTTCTTTCCCGTGACGTGGAAGTCGGCGATGCCGTGAGCTCGATCCTCGTCCTGGGATCGACCGCAACGCTGGTGATGACGTTGGGAGATACAACGCAGGTCTACGTGAATGGCAAGGTAGACGAGGCAGACATCGGCAGCGTATACCTCGGCCAGCCGGCACGCATCCGTGTAGAGTCCTTTCCGAACAGAGTCTTCAACGGCAAGGTGACCAAGATTGCTCCGCTCGGCGTCGAGAAGGACAATGTGACGACTTTTGAAGTGCGCGTCTCGATCGACAACCCAAGCGGCGAGCTCAAGGCCAACATGACCGCCAATGCCGAAATCCTGATCAAGGAAGACAAGGGCGTGCTTTCGGTCCCCGCGGCTGCAGTCGTGTACGACGCAGACAAGAATGCTTCCGTCTTCGTCCCCGATCCAAAACAGAAGGACGGACAAAGAAAGGTCGCGGTCAAGGCCGGGATCTCCAACGGCAGCAGAATCGAGATTCTGGACGGATTGAAAGAGGGCGACACAGTTGTGCTGCAACAGTAAGCGAGATATTCCGGGAAACTCAGTTAATCTCTGGAGGCAGTTATGAGAATGCAATGGATAGCAGTAGCGGTGCTGGCGGGTTCTCCGGCGTGGATGCTGGCGGCAGACGGCACGTTCGACAAGACACTCCACGTGAGCGGCACACCTACCCTCAGCGTGAACACCGGTTCGGGTTATGTTCACGTCTCTCCGGGCTCCGATAACGAGATCCACATCATTGGACACGTGCACGCCAACCGTTGGGGCGGCATGGACTTCGGCTCGCCCGAAGATCGCGTGAAGGAAGTTGTAGCGAATCCACCTATTGAGCAAAGCGGAAACGTCGTCACCGTTGGCAAACACACTAGCTATCACAACGTTTCCATCGACTATGAGGTCACGACTCCAAAAGGCACGAACCTCGAGGCCAACTCCGGCTCCGGCGATCTGCGAATATCCGACCTCGGCGGTTCGCTGAAGGCCAACACCGGTTCGGGATCCATCGACGCCAACGGGCTAAGCGGACGTGTTGCTCTCGAAACCGGCTCGGGCGACATTCGCGCCGAGATGCACTCGGCCCCCGACGTCAAAGCACAGACGGGCAGCGGCAGCATTCGCCTGAAGGGCGTGAGCGGCGGGCTCTTCGCGGAAACTGGATCTGGCGATATTGAAATCGACGGCCAGCCTGGCTCAGCCTGGAAACTCGAAACAGGCTCGGGCTCGGTCACCCTGAACACCGGCGGCGGGGCCAAGTTTTCACTCGACGCGACCACCGGCTCCGGCTCAATTCACAGCGATCCTCCCATAAGCGTGCACGGCAGCCTGGAGCGTCACCACGTCATGGGTGACGTCAGCGGCGGCGGAGTCACTGTGCGAGTCGAAACCGGTTCCGGCGATATTCGCATCCACTGAGCGCAGTCCTGACACGCAAAAGGCCCCGCCGCGGCGGGGCCCTCTCTTTGCTCCGGATAAATCACTCCGGCTTCTTTTCCTCCTCAGGCTTCTTCTTCTCCTCCGCCTTCGGCTGATTTGGAGTAGCTTTCGTTTGCGGATGCGCCTGCTGCTGGGGCGCAGCATGTGCGTTGTTTGGTTGAGCCTCCGGCCGCAAAGGCTGCTGCGGATGCGCTTGAGTCGTAGGCGCCGGACGAGCCTCCGGTGCAGGATGTGCGTTGTTTGGTGGCTGGGTAGGCCGCGTGTTGTTCGCAGGTGGTGTAGGCTTCGTCGCCTGCGGTGCCGGCTTCGGATGCGTCTGCGACGGCGGTGCGGGCCGCGTATTATTTGCAGGTGGCACCGGCTTCACCGCCTGCGGGGGCGTTGTCGTTGTGGGTCTTGCGTTGTTCGCAGGCGGATTTGGCCGGCCCGGCTGAGTCGGCGTCACTGGCCGATTAGGTGCTGGCACGGCAGGCTTCAGGTTCGGAGCAACTGGTTTCGCCGCCGGCTTGATCGCCGCCGCAGGCTGCGGCTTTGGCAGCGCCACCGGCCGCAGATCGGCTTTGTTGGCAGCGGGCGTCGCTGGAGCCACGCCATGCGGAGTCATGAGTGCCGGACGCGCGACAGGACGTGCAACCGTGGGACGAGGCTGAAGCAGAGGGCGGGCAGGCTCCGGAGCGGGAGGACGAGCAACGATTACTGGCGCGGCCGCCAATTGCTGGCGCTGCTGCTCGTTCAGTCGGACCTGTTGCACGCGCGCCCCGCTGGCAAAGGCATTCGCCGATACCGCATACACGTGCGTGCGGTTTACGTAATTCACATTCGTTACGTGGATCTGGTTCACGTTGGTGACAGTCCGCGTGTTGCTGATGAAGACGTTGTAGTTGTTTACCACTGTCACGTTCTTGATAACCGTAACGTTTATGTTCGTCACGTTGACGGTGCGAACGTAAGTCGGTGAGCAGTGGTACCACGGCACGTAGGGCTCCGCGATTCCCAGCGGGAACCACGCCGCTACCCCTCCGCCGCCGACCGCGATTGCAACTCCGCCCGGGCCTCCGACAAAGGCGACCAGTGCAGGCGAGTAGACCGGAACCACCGCCGGCGGCCCCGGAGCCCAGCCCCATCGGCCGCCGATGATCGCCCAGCGCCCGTAGTGGAACGGAGCATAGCCCCAGGGCGCGTCGTCGACCCACGTATATCCCCACGGACGGACGTATGCCCAGTGTCCGATCGTGTAAGGCTGCCATCCAACCGGCATCGCGCGCGGATACCAGACCGGACCATAGTCGGGAGTCACGTTCCAGTCTCCGTAGTCGTCCAGATCGTCATACCCTGGAATTTCCCGGCTGACATATCTCGCGGAAACGGAATTAAGCACGTGGTGGTCCCGGTCAATCGACCAGCGATCGAGGTCGTCGAAGTACGGCATCCCCACCAGTCCAAGTTCCACCGGATTGTTGCCGGCTACCTGAATTGCCAGTCCCTGATCCACCTGCTGGTTTACACCGGGAGCGGTAATCTGCGCAGATCCCGCATTGACAATGACCAATGAAGCCTGCGGATTGTAGGTGTTGATGCGGTAATCACCAGGCTGCTGGATGAACACTGCGGCATTCGGCGTATCGACCTCGATCGTGTTGCCGGGGATGATCCCATAGACGCGCACGCGAATGGACCCTTGCGCAATGCCGATCTGCTCGTACTGATCGGTAAGGTTCGTGAGGGTAACGTCGGTCTGCCCCCACAGGCGAACGTCCGTCGACCCATTCTGAATGATGGCGCGCGCATTCTGGTCGGTGTAGATGCGGTCGCCGCTGATCATTGGATAGTTGGGAGGAGCCTCGTTCCAGCTATCGAAGCCCGCAGGCTGCAGCGAGACTACGCCTTGCATATACGCGACGCGCGCTACGCGCGTTGGCGGGTCGTCATACTGCGCAAGCAGAGTTGTCGTGAACAGCAGCGGAATCGCTGCGATGAACGCAGCTCTGCCGAGAAACTTTCTTCGTGGGTTCATTCGTGAGTTCTCCAGGTTTCGCTTATCTCTCACACTTGAAACCCGGTCCTCGCAAGAAGTGGCGCTGAACCGTTCTCAAACACGCGGGGTGCGCGATCCGGATCGATGAGTTCGGCATCTGCCTGCTGTTTACCAGCAGGTGGATTCGGCATCGAGTCTAAATCTTTGCAGGACCTGCACACATCGCCACAAATTGGATAACGCCGATTTGTTGTCCTCTGATTTCAGGCCTCGGTGTGGTCCACAGTCGTAAGAGCGACCTGAGAAATCAGGTGTTCGACCATGGCTTTGTCAAAATTCATCTCGACACAGCTTTCGGCAGGCCGGAAGATGCGGTAGAGGCGCGCCGGCCACTGGCGGTGCGGCCAGGGGTCGCGCAGCAACTCTCGAAAGAGTTTCGGCTCCTGCCACGGAACGTCGTGATATCCCTCTCGGAGATAAGGGCTCTGGGGATTCAGACGAAACGCCTGCGGGAAAAACGCGATAGTGTCACTCGTAATCGGGTCGTCCTCTGCCGGAGGGGGTTCGCCTTTCAACCGGGCGATCAAAATGCCGGCCAGATCACCCTCTCCGGCAATGCGTAAATGTCCAAGCTGGGTGCAACGGGAGTTTAGCTCGATCAAGTAAGCTGCCCCGCTTCCCTGCTCGAGCATAAAGTCCAGTCCGTAGAAGCCCGACAGTTCGAACCTGCGCGCCAGCAATCTGGCCGCTTTCGCAATCTCCGCATTCTGTATCAATCGCACCACGGTAGAAATTCCGGTGGCCCCGTGAGCACAGACCACCTCGACCATAACCATGGAAAGAACCTCGCCCTGCCAGCAGGCAAGCATCGCATTCGCCGGGCGACCGGAGATGAATTGCTGGATGGTGATGCTTCGCCGTTCCAGACTTTGCCCTGACCACAATGCAGAAGCATCGTAATGGAACAGCAATCTCTGCCCTGCAACACCAGCACGCTGAGATCTGGACAGCCGGCGATAGGCAGCACGCATCCCCTCCCGGGAGTGCGCTATCTCCACCCCTGTGCCGGCCCAGGTTCCGTCTAGTTTTAAAACTGCGCCCTTATCCGGGCACCAGCGGTCGAGATCTTCTTCCGACGTAACGCTCGTCGTTTCCGGAATCCGAATACCCAGTTCCGACGCCACCCGAAGTGTCTCGCCGCGGCTGCGAATGACGGGATACATCTCCGCGGGTCCAAGGGAACGCTCAATCAGCGACCTCAATGCAGGATCGGAGGCTTGCAGGCGATGCAACTGCCAGACAATGCCCTCATCGCACGGCACAAGAATGTCCGGATTGCAGGCGGCGATAGCCGCCTTCAGCGCATCTCCCCGGTCCGGATATAGATTTTCAATGCCGGTAACAAACTTCAGCGGATGCCCGGGCGGACATACTGCGGATACTCTGCATCCATGACGAATAAGAGCCATTGCCAGGCGAGCCGATAACGGCCACCATCTGCTTGCGCCGAGTAATACTGAAGCTCGCTCGTTCTTCTTCGTACCGTTCCGTGCCTTCTTGACAACAAATTGCTGTCACGCCCAATGTAACTAACGAGGTTTCACTTCGCCATGTTCGAGTGATACTTTAAATCTTCCATGCTTGAGAAGACACCAAAAGAACAAGCACAAAAGTGGTATTTACACATTCTTCGATATCATCGCTAACTAAAATCTGTCTGGGGCATACACTTGAGTCGTCCGACCGACATCGCCATCATTGGGGCTGGTCCTTACGGCCTCTCCATTGCCGCCCATCTGCGCAAAAGCAAATTGAGCTTTCGTATCTTCGGAACGCCCATGCAGGTATGGCGCGAAAATATGCCCAAGGGAATGCATCTCAAATCCGAGGGCTTCGCCTCGTTCCTCTTCGATCCAGGTTCATCCTTTACCCTCGAGCACTATTGCACCGAAAACAATCTTCCCTACGCGCATGTCGGCATGCCAGTACCTCTGGAAACCTTCGCAGCCTATGGGGTCGAGTTCCAGAGGCGCCTGGTCCCTACGCTCGAGGAGACGAACATCTCCTCAGTGAAGCGTGCCGGCGAGGGCTTCGAATTGCAGACGGCGAATGGCGAGACATTCCGTGCCCGCAAGGTAGTTATCGCAGCCGGAATTTCTCATTTTGGATATCTCCCTCCGATGCTGGCTGACCTGTCGCCCGAGAAAGCGACTCATAGCTCCGCGCATCACGATCTAACCCGGTTCAGAGGCCAAAAAGTGGCTGTGATTGGAGCGGGCTCTTCCGCGATCGATCTCGCAGCATTACTGAACGAACAAGGGGCCGAAGTTCATCTGATCGCGCGCAGAAAGAGTCTCGTCTTTCATAAATACTCGACAGAGCCCCGTCCCCGTCACCAGCAGATACTACGGCCACGCTCTGGACTTGGCGCTGGTTGGAAATCGAAGCTTTGCACCGACGCGCCTCTTCTCTTCTACCGCATGCCGCAAAAGTTCCGCTTCGAAATCGTTCGGCGGCATCTCGGGCCTTCCGGAGGATGGTTCATCCGCGATAAGGTCGTCGGCCAATTCCCCATCCACGTGGGCGCGACGCTTAAAGAAGCCTCCGTTACGAATGGCCATGTGCATTTAGTGTTTGCCGGGTATGACGGACGCCAAACCGAGCTGTCAGTCGATCACGTGATCGCCGCAACCGGTTATCGGATTGCCATCTCACGATGGAACTTCCTGCAAGACCACCTCCGGCAACAAATTCGCAAGATAGACGATACGCCGGTGCTGTCAACAAACTTCGAATCTTCGGTGAAAGGGCTCTACATCGTCGGCCTGGCCTCGGCGAATTCCTTTGGTCCGCTGACCCGGTTCGCCTACGGAGCGAAATTTACTGCGAAGCGCCTTGCCCGCCATCTAAGTGCAACCAACGGCTCCTGATTCTGCTCCGTTTTCGGCAAGACGAATCGCTAAGCGAAGAGGAACTCCTTAGTTCGAAGCTCCTTCACCTTGTCGCGCAGCCGAGCGGCCTTCTCGAACTCAAACTTTCTTGCCGCCTCGCGCATGTCGGATTCGAGATTCACGATGTGAGCATCAAGTTCATCCTGAGACTTGAATTCAGGCATCGAGTCTGAATCCTCTGTGAGATCCGCATAGTCAGCTTTCAATATCTGCGCCAGCGCCATATCAGTTGGACGGATGATCGACGTCGGTGTGATGCCATGCTCTTCGTTGTAAGCGTGTTGCACTTCGCGGCGGCGGTTCGTCTCGCCGATCGCCTGTTTCATCGAGTCTGTCATGCGATCGGCATAAAGAATCGCTCGTCCATTCACGTGGCGCGCCGCCCGCCCGATCGTCTGAATGAGCGAGCCCGACGAGCGCAGAAAGCCTTCTTTATCCGCATCGAGGATTGCTACCAGCGAAACTTCGGGCAGATCAAGCCCCTCGCGCAGAAGGTTGATGCCAATGAGCACGTCGTATTCGCCCTTGCGAAGATCGCGCAACAGCCTGACGCGCTCCAGCGTTTCGATCTCGGAGTGCATGTATCGGCATCGCACACCCACCTCCGAGTAGTAGCCGGCGAGGTCTTCCGACATGCGCTTGGTCAGCGTGGTCACCAGTACACGTTCATTGCGCGCAGCGCGGTCGCGAATCTCGGCAAGCAAGTCGTCGATTTGTCCACGGATCGGCCGGATCTCGACCTGCGGATCAACGAGGCCAGTAGGTCGGATGATCTGCTCTACGACCACTCCCGACGATTTCGTCAGCTCATACGGCCCAGGCGTCGCCGAAACATAGATCACCTGATTCACACGGCCCTCGAACTCCTCAAATTTAAGCGGGCGATTATCGACAGCGGAGGGCAGGCGGAAGCCGTAATCGACGAGATTCTGTTTGCGTGAGCGATCGCCGTGCCACATGCCATGCACCTGTGGCACAGTCGCGTGCGATTCATCAATGAAAAGCAGATAATCCCGCGGAAAATAGTCGAGCAGTGTCGGCGGCGGTTCGCCCGGCAGCCGTCCTGAAAAGTGCCGCGAGTAATTCTCGATACCGTGGCAGTAGCCAACCGACTTGATCATCTCGAGATCAAAGCGTGTTCTCTGGTGGATGCGCTGCGACTCAACTAGTCGCCCCTGCGACTCCAGTTCCTTCTCCCAAACGGCAAGCTCTTCGAGGATCGATTCGATTGCCGTCTTCTTGCGCTCCGGCTGCACAACGTAGTGGCTTTTGGGATAAATCGGCAGCCGCGAGTATTTCTCGCGAACCGAGCCGAATAACGGATCAATCTGAGAAAGCGATTCGATCTCGTCGCCGAACAACTCAATGCGATAAGCGTTTTCGTCGTAAGTCGGATAGACCTCGATGACATCGCCTCTCACCCGGAACGTCCCGCGGCGAAAGTCTCCATCATTGCGCTCGTACAGAATCTCGACCAAGCGCTTGGTGATGTCCTCGCGACGAATCCTCTGCCCCTTCTCTAGCAACAGCAGCATGCCGTAGTAGGCTTCCGGCGAGCCGAGACCGTAAATGCACGAGACCGACGACACGATAATCGCGTCGCGACGTTCGAAGAGCGAGCGAGTCGCCGACAAACGCAGCTTATCCAACTCCTCGTTGATCGTCGCTTCCTTCTCGATGTACAAATCGCCGGACGGGATGTACGCCTCGGGCTGGTAGTAGTCGTAGTAGGAGACGAAGTACTCCACGGCGTTGCCCGGGAAGAACTGCTTGAACTCGTGATAGAGTTGCGCGGCAAGCGTCTTGTTATGCGCGAGAATCAGCGCCGGACGGTTAAGCTGCTCGATGATCTTCGCGACCGTGTACGTCTTGCCCGAGCCCGTGACGCCGAGCAGAACCTGGTGTTTCTCACCGGCGCCGATGCCCTCGGTGAGCTCTTCGATAGCGCGGCCCTGATCGCCGCGCGGTTTGTAATCGCTGACTAGCTGGAAATCCACATATCCATGTTAAACGACGATTGCGGACAGTTTCCGTCCTCATATGCGAAGGACTACCGTCCAGGAAAAGAAAGACCCGCAGCGCGATCACTGCGGGCCTTTGAGTTGCGGAGATTTACTTCGCCGCGACCAGCTCTTCTTCCTTGGCGCCGGAACCTTCTCCCAGCTCGAGGTCGAAACGATCAAGGTTCATCACCTTGTTCCAGGCCGCTACGAAGTCATGGACGAACTTCTCCTGCGCATCCGAACTTCCGTAGACTTCGGCCAGCGCTCGAAGCTGGGATTGTGAACCGAAGATTAGATCGACCCGCGTTCCGCTCCACTTGACTGCACCCGTTTTACGATCGCGACCTTCAAACACATCCGCAGCGTCCGAAACCGCCTTCCACTCCGTGCCCATGTCGAGCAGGTTGACGAAGAAGTCGTTGGTCAGCGCCTCGGACCGTTTGGTGAAGACGCCATGCTTCGTCCGTCCGAAGTTGGTATTAAGGACGCGCAGGCCGCCAACGAGCACCGCCATCTCAGGCGCGGTCAGCGTCAGCAACTGCGCCTTATCGACCAGCAACGCCTCGGCCGATACGGTGCATTTGCCTTTCAGGTAGTTGCGGAAGCCGTCCGCAAACGGCTCGAGCGGGGCGAAGGAGTCTGCATCAGTCTCCTCCTGCGAGGCGTCCGTACGTCCCGGTGAGAATGGAACCGTCACCTGGAATCCGGCGTTCTTCGCTGCCTGCTCAACACCTGCGCAACCGGCCAGAACGATCAGGTCGGCTAGCGAGACCTTCTTGCCGCCCGATTGCTTGCCGTTGAATTCGCTCTGCACACCTTCGAGCGCCTTCAGCACCTTCGCCAACTGAGCCGGCTGATTGACCGCCCAATCCTTCTGCGGCTCCAGTCGGATACGTGCACCATTCGCACCGCCGCGCTTATCGGAGCCACGGAAGGTGGACGCTGACGCCCAGGCCGTCGAAATCAGTTCCGAGACCGGCAGGCCTGAAGCCAGGATCTTGCCTTTGAGTGAGGCAATGTCCTTCTCATCAATCAGCTTGTGATCGACCGCCGGAATCGGATCCTGCCAGATGAGGTCTTCGGCAGGAACCTCCGGTCCCAGATAGCGCACCTTTGGACCCATGTCGCGGTGTGTCAGCTTGAACCACGCCCGCGCGAAGGCATCTGCAAACTGGTCCGGATTCTCAAAGAAGCGCCTCGAAATCTTTTCGTAAACCGGGTCGACACGCAGGGCAAGATCCGTAGTCAGCATCGATGGAGCGCGACGCTTCGATGGGTCGAACGGATCCGGCACGGTACCGGCGCCTGCGTCGCCCTTCGGCTTCCACTGATTCGCGCCAGCCGGGCTCTTGGTCAGTTCCCATTCGTAGCTAAACAGGTTTGAGAAGAAACTGTTGCTCCACTTCGTCGGCGTGCTCGTCCAGATAACTTCCAGACCGCTGGTGATCGCGTCGCCGCCCTTGCCATTACCAAAGCTGTTCTTCCAGCCGAGGCCCTGCTCCTCGATTCCGGCGCCTTCTGGCTCAGGCCCCACATGCGACGAAGGACCAGCACCGTGAGTCTTCCCGAAGGTGTGGCCGCCGGCAATCAGCGCGACCGTCTCTTCGTCGTTCATAGCCATACGGGCAAAGGTCTCGCGGATATCGTGGGCCGCGGCAGCGGGGTCCGGATAGCCATCCGGGCCTTCCGGATTCACATAGATCAGGCCCATCTGCACTGCGGCGAGCGGATTCTCGAGCTTGCGTTCGTTGGTCCCGGCGCTGGTGCGATCTTTCTCGACACCATGCATCTCCACGTCGGCCACGATCACGCCCTCGTCACCGGGCTTTCCCTTACCGTAGCGTATGTCGCCGCCAAGCCATACGGTCTCGGTTCCCCAGTAGACATCCTCGTCCGGCTCCCACACATCCTCACGCCCGCCGCCGAAACCGAATGTCTTGAAGCCCATCGATTCCAGGGCCACGTTGCCGGTGAGGACGATCAGGTCGGCCCATGAAATTTTGTTGCCATACTTCTGCTTGATCGGCCAGATCAACCGGCGCGCCTTGTCCAGGCTCACGTTGTCGGGCCAGCTGTTGAGGGGTGCGAAGCGCTGCTGGCCGGATCCGGCTCCGCCGCGGCCATCACCGGTTCGGTACGTACCGGCACTGTGCCACGCCATGCGAATGAAAAGGCCTCCGTAGTGGCCGAAGTCCGCCGGCCACCAATCCTGTGAGGTAGTCATCACTGCGAGCAGATCCTTCTTCACTGCAGCCAGGTCGAGGCTCTTGAACGCCTCGGCGTAATTGAAGTCCTTACCCAGGGGATCGGACAGGGATGAGTGCTGGTGCAGGAGTTTCAGGTTCAACTGGTTTGGCCACCAGTCACGATTCGACGTTCCTTGGCCCGCGGTGTGATGAAACGGGCACTTCGCTCCGTTTGGCGTTACTTTCTCGTCTGCCATGTCTCTCCTTCAATTTCTGTGACGCATCGAGCGTCACGGGTTACAAGGACCTGTTAACAGTCCCTTAATACTCAAAGCGCGGCCACCCGCGTTTGTCCCGACACACGCAATGTAGCATCATGGAGATAGATTGCTCCAATACATAGTTCCCATTCGGGGCATAGGCATTTCCTATGGAATTTCATCAGCTGCGCTACGTCTGCGCTATCGCCGAAACCGGAAGCTTCAGTCGCGCCGCCGAGCGCTGCCACGTCGCCCAACCGTCACTTTCGCAGCAGGTTCTCAAGCTTGAAGAAGATTTGGGTGCAAAACTTTTCGACCGCCTCGGCCGCAGCGTTCGCCTTACCGAGGCCGGACGGGCATTTCTTCCCCACGCGCGCTCAATCCTGCATCAGATGGAGGCCGCGCGCACCGGCGTGGAGGATAAGCGCACCGACGTTCGCGGCAGCGTTACGGTCGGCGTCATTCCCACCATCGCGCCCTACCTCATGCCCCAGTCTGTGGCTGCATTTTCGAAGAAATATCCCGACGCAAAATTGCGAATTCTGGAAGAGACCACACCCGTTCTGGTCGAAGGCTTGCGCAATCTTTCCATTGATGTCGCCATCCTCGCCCTGCCACTTCGTCATAAAGAGTTTCAGATGTATCCCCTGCGCACCGAGCCGCTGTATGCAGCTCTGGCCAGGGATCACCCGCGTGCACGCGCAAAAAACCTCTCGCTGCGCGAGCTCCGCGGCGAGCAGTTTGTCATGTTGCGTGATGGACATTGCTTTCGCGATCTGAGCGTAGCGGCGTGCACCCGTGCGAAGGTGAATCCCCGCATTGCCTTTGAGAGCGGACAGTTCAGCAGCCTGCTGGGCATGGTCGCAGCCGGCGTGGGCGTCTCGCTGGTGCCGGAGATGGCGCTCGACAAGAACGCGCGCTGCAGCTACGTGCGAATCTCAGACGCACAAGCCTCGCGAACAATTGTCGCTGCGGTCTTGCGTAGCCGATCGTTCAATCGCGTGCAGCAGGCATTCCTCGAACACGTTCGCGTCGCACGCGATTGAGCACTAGAAGTTGAACCGCATCGCCAGCTGCATGCGGCGCGGAGGATAGGCACTGATAACCTCGCCGAAATCCGCACTGCCCTCCGTTGTATCTACGTACGAGCCGTTGACGTGATTCAGCACGTTGAAAGATGACACAGACACGCCGATGGTCGGGCTCTTGTCGAGTTCCTTCGGTTGAATCTTGAAGTCGTAACCCCAGCGCAGATCGAGGTCGGCGTAGTCCGGACCGATCTCCGAATTGCGCGCAACGCCATCCGGACGCGCGTTGAAAAGATTGTCTCCATAGGCATCGGTTCCAGTCAACACCGTCCACGGCTTGCCGCCGTTTGCAAAAACTCCCACACCCAGATTCAGCAGGTGCTGCGGGTTGATCATGCCGTAGAACCCGAAATGATTTCGCTGTTCCCAGTCTGCCGGACCCCAGTCTGCGTTCGGGTCTTGCTGATTTTGCGGGAACCACCAGATGCCGCTCGTGTTGTTTGCATAATGGCTCCATGTGTACCAGGCAAAACCCGTGAAGCGCTTGTTGAAGCGTCCGCGGTAGTTGATGTCGATCGCCGATCCGATCTGCGTACCCTCGGACTGAATCTGCCGCAGCTGAGAAGCATTGGGATCGGGACGCGAAGAATAGGAGGGCGGGAGCGGCGCATTGATGTCGATCGAGCGGTAGACGTCCACACCGCGATTCATGCGGCCGCCGATGGAGACCGTTCCCTTCTCGCCAACCTTGCGGTCGAGCGATAGACCGTACTGAATTTGATAAGGAGTACGAATGTTCGGCGCAAGTTCGACGAAGGAGGGCGGGAGCACGGCAGTATCCAGGCAGTCATCGATGGGATAGCAGAGAGGCTGCTGGTTCGCCGAAATTTGCAGCAGGCGCAGTTTGGCAAATTGATAGCGCGCCAGATCGGCAAGCGGACTCGAACCGCTGCGGTCGTAATACACACCTCCGCCGCCGCGCAGGACAAGCTCATGAGCATGATTCAATACCAAAGCAAACGACAGCCGTGGAGAGAAATCGTTGCGATCGTTTGTAAGAAAATTCTGCCAGTCGTATCTCAGCCCCGGCGTAATCGAGAACCACGGCTTGATCTTGATCTGATCCTGAATGAAGCCGCCAACCTCACGCTGCTGATAAACAAAGCGCGTTTGCCCCTGCTTGACGGAATAACCAGACGGCTTCCCCGCAAGCTGGTTCTCGATCGCCGTCGCTATGAGCGACCCATCCGGCGCATAGGTGGGGCTGTAGGTGTAAGTTCCAGCCTCATTGGTGTGATCGTCAAGAACCCGGCGGCTGAAGTGCGGCAGGTTGATGCCAAACTTGAGCGTGTGCGGCCCCTGCGTCCACGTCACGATCTCGCTGCCGCGCAGATTGTACTCGGTGCGTACCTGGTCGTTCTGTGCGCTGCCCCCCACGTAGTTACCGTTGACATTGATCTGCGGACCCTCCTGTACGTCAGAGATCGGGTCATAGCTGCGCTCCAGCACCAGCGACACCTGGTTGAGCATTGACGGCGAGGCGACATAATCATCGTGGAAGATGAGGTCATCTTCCCGCGTCTCGGTGTTGTAGCCGGCCTCCGGCAGCGTCTGATTGCCAACGCCTGCGTTGGTATTCGACGCATCCTGAAAGGCATACATGACTGAGGCGCTGTTCTTCTCGCCGAACTGGTGCCCGATGCGCAGCGAAAACTCCGTGTCGCGGGTCGGCGCGGGAACGTTGACGTTATAAATCCCGCTCGGATTATCCGGCGTGGGCGCAACCGTAGCGTTAACCACGGCATTCAGGTCTTCTTCTGCGCGGTTGAACGAAAAAAGAAACATCGTGTTCTTCGAATGCAGGACCGGACCGGTGAGGTTTCCCTCATAGATGCGCCGTTGCTCGAACGGCTTGCTCGGCGAAAAATCCTGCTGCGCATTCAGAGCCGAGTCACGGAAGAGAAAATTGAACTGTCCGTGATAAACATCCGCCGACTGCTCGGTGATGATCTCCATCTGTCCGCGACCGGGGTTGTAGTAGCGCGCCGAGTAGGCGTCCTGATTGATGTGCACTTCCTGCACGGCGGATGGCGAAACCAACGACCGATTCGCCTCCACGCCGTCTACCATGAGGGCTGAACCAGATGTCGGCGCCTGCCCCGCGTCCAGGAAGCCCCCCATCGCGCCAACCAGATCATCGTCGAAAACCGGTAGATCTTTCAGGTCATTCGCCGTCATGACCTCCGTATCGCCGTTGTTTTCTGAGGCCGTCAGATCCACCTGCGTTCCCGCACTCACCGTCACCTGCTGCACGGCGGTCGCAACCCCGAGCGTGACGTTAAGCGGAGCAGACGCACCCTTCCCGACCGTAACCGGCTGTGTCGACGGCTGAAAGCCGGCCAGCGTCACCACCAGCGAGTAACTACCGGCACGCGGAGGCAGAATCTGGAACGCCCCCGTCGCGTCAGTCGTCACCGTCGCAAACGTCACACCGGAAGCATCGGTGAGGGCCACCTGCGCGCCCGGAATAATCGCGCCCGTGGAGTCTGCAACTGTCCCGGTAATCGCCTTAATGGCCGCGGTTGATGCAACCGCAACCGGCGCCGGGGCAGACCGGCTCACCTGCGCAAGCGCAAGTGGGCAAAGAAAGAAAGTAACAACCAGAGCAGTGCGTACCAAGGCGTATCCCCTAGGGCTGCAGGAAATGAGCTACCACCGCTATCCAGCGCGAATCCACGGTCGTAGCGAAAACGGTTACATGTGAACAATTACTAACAGGCGATGCTCCATGGATCGCTTGCAGGGCTTACGATTGGCTCTCCGAAAAACTTGCAGGGGACGCCGCTACGCCTGATCTCATTTTTGTTTGGTCGCGAAGTGCAGTGCGGTCGCCCATTCCGACGCCAGATCGACCAGGCAGTCGGAGGGAATATTTTCCAATGTATGCGAAGACAGTCCGAATCTGCAACCGATAACCCATGCCCCTGCACGCCGCGCCGTCAACACATCCACGTCGGAGTCGCCAATCATCAGCGTCTCATAGGGAGCCACCCCCGCTTCAGCGATCAACGTATTCAGCCCCTCCGGATCCGGCTTCTTCGTCGGAAAGCTGTTGCCCCCGTAGATCTGAAAGAAGTGCTCGCTCAGCCCCAGCGCCTCGCATATCGCCCGCGATGGGCCGATCGGCTTATTGGTGAGCACGGCCATACTGCGCGTCGCTCCATCCGGCATCGCCCGCATCGCGTCGATCGATTCAAAGACTCCCGGATAAACATAAGTGTGATCCAGCTTATGCTCACGGTAGTAAGCCAGAAACCGGTTCAGCCCGTCCTCCACAACGTGCTCATTCTCAGGATCATCGAGCGCGCGCCGAACCAACATGCCTGCGCCGTCCCCTATATACGTGCCAATCACCTCTTCCGGAAGCGGCTGCCGGCCCATCTGCGTGAGCATTGCGTTGATCGAATTGGCGAGGTCCTTCTGCGCATCAATAAGAGTTCCATCAAGATCGAAGACGATCAGACGGATGGCCTCAGCCGGAATCGGATTAAGAACGTGCAGCATATCTCCAGTGTAGCGACTGCATTTTCGGACCGACTGCATTTTCGGGAATCGTGTAATGCGAAGCCGCTGGCCCAAAGTCGACGCGACCAACAGGCCGGGGTCCCCACGAACAGGCCTTCGTTCGTAGGGTGGAGTGAGCGGTAACCTGGCGGGATCTAGAACGGCTACAGAATTTCCGAAAATGTCTTAGAGCGCACACAGCAGTGCCGCAGCAATGTAGACGATCTGAATCCCGCCCCGCACCACTACACCAAGGACAGGCCGCCCGCCGATCGTGAGATGCTCCTTTGCCGCCCGAACATTTGCGGGGAACATCAAGATGAAAAGCAGAGCAAGCAAAAGACCTGCGACGCGATGCGTAGCATTCAAAATCAGGCCCACCGCGCCCGCAATCTCAAGAACGCCCGTGATCGTAACGATCAGCCCAGGATTCGGAAGTGACTGGGGCACCATTGCGATCAGGTCTCGCCTCCGCTTTCCCCAGTGCGCTGACGACGTCACCAGCAGCATACAGGCAAGTGCAGCCCGCAGCGCGTGTGTCCAGAGATGAAACCATATGACCCCAAGCTGGCCTGCAAGCAGGAACAGCACGACAGCCATCAGCAGAACGATCAACGCGATCACGTCGCCTCCCCAGGTTCAGATTCGCTGCGCCTTCCACCGCCCGCGCCGGAAAAGGATCAGGCTGATCACCGCAACCACACACTCCGCGCACACAAACGCAACCAGAACACCCTTCCACTGTAGATTCGTGTGCACGGCAAGAAACCAGGCAAGCGGAATTTCCAGCACCCAGAAGCCTAAGAAATTGACGTACGTGGGTGTCAGCGTGTCTCCCGCTCCGTTGAAGGCCTGCAGCAGCACCATCACATACGCATACGCAATGTTTCCGCAGCTGAATATCCGCAGCGCCGTCGCGCCGACCGAGATAACCGCTGGGTCGTTCAGAAACAGGCGAAGCACCGGCGTCGCGAAGACAAAGAAGAACACGCCGACCACGCCGAGAAAAATCATATTGTAGAAACCGGTCCGCCAGACGGCTTTCTCTGCGCGATCCGGCCGACGGGCACCCAGATTCTGACCAACCAGCGTGGCGGCCGCATTACTGAGCCCCCACGATGGCAGGATGAAGAAGATCACGATGCGGATCGCAACCGTATAGCCCGCCACCGCTGCAGCTCCGAACAGCGAAATGATGCGCACCAGGCCGATCCAGCTGGCATTCGCAATCGTGAACTGCAGAATACCAGTCAGCGAAACCCGCAGCAGCCGCCACAATACTTTCAGATTCAGTCGCAGATGCCGCGCCAGCACATGGATTCGCTCCGTGCCACGAAGCAGCCGGTAGAACTGGTACATCACGCCGATACTTCTGCCCGTAAACGTCGCCAGCGCCGCACCGGTTACGCCCAGCCGCGGAAACGGCCCCAGGCCGAAGATGAGACAGGGGTCCAATATCAGGTTAAGTATGTTCGAAACCCACAGCAGCCGCATCGCAATCGCCGCATCACCCGCTCCGCGAAAGATCGCATTGTTGAGGAAGAGCATGATGATGGCGCCGCATCCGCCCAAAGCTATGCGCGCATAGCCTGATCCGACCGCCACCACCGACGCCGGCGCACCCATCGCGCGCAGCAGATGCGGTGCAAAGATCCCCAGCGGAATGCCCATGCCCAGCGAAACAATGAGGCCGAGCGCGATCGCCTGCACTGCCGAAATCGCCGCGTCCTCTGGATCCTTCTCGCCGATACGACGCGAGACCATGGCCGTCGTCGAAAGCGACAAGCCCATCCCTACGGCGAAGACCAGTGCGAGCATCGACTCGGTGATGCCCACGGTAGCAACGGCATTTGCGCCCAGCCGCCCCACCCACATCACATCCACCACGGCAAAGAGCGACTCCAGCACCATCTCCAGAACCATCGGGATGGCCAGCAGGAAGATCGCGCGATTCAGACTCCCCGCCGTGTAGTCCTGGTGCGAGCCGCGCAAAGCCTCCCACACCGACCCCCAGAAGGTCGCAGTCGTGGTGTGCGTCGCTGTTTCTGCCTCAGGATTCATGTCACCGTCTGGTTTGCCGCGAGTCTACAGGATATGCTTTTCTCCATGCCGAAAATATCGCGTGTGAGCGCGCTGCTCTTCTATTGCGCCGTTTCTGCCTGCATCGCTTCTTCCGCCGATGACGCACACTTCCCTTCCAACGAAGATCTGCGCCATGTGCGCGCCATGGCCCAGCCACGGCTCTCGCCCGACGGCCGCAGCGTCCTGATCCAGATCACGGACTCCACCGCCGACGGCGCAAAGAGTCACCTGTGGCTCGTCGACATCAAGCAGAACACCTCACGCCAGTTGACCTGGTCCGCTCCGCAGGAGAAGCGGGGCGAATACGCCGCACGCTGGATGCCCGACGGAAGCGCCATCCTCTTTCTCGCCCATCGCGGCGAGCACACCCAGCTGTACCGTCTTCCTATGGAAGCTGGTGAAGCGCGGCCTTACGATCTGAAGATCGCACCGCCAGTCGACGTCTCCACTCTGGCCGACGCCATCCCTCCGCGTAAGGATGCCACGCCTGCGAAAACCGAATCCGTCGCGGTTGACGTCGAGAACTACGACATCTCGCCTGATGGAAAAGTAATCGCTCTGCTGGCACGCGATCCCGAAACACCCGGCGAGAAGAAGCAGCATGACGACAAGGCCGACGCCGTGTGGGTCAATCATGAGCAGCATGGTTCGCGCTTGTACCTTCTCAACACCGACAGTGAAAAACTCACTCCCGTTGCCGTTCCTCCCGACGTGCACGGTATCGTCTGGAACCGCGAGAGTAACCGGTTGATCGCTATTGCCGAAGGCATGAACGACGCAGGCGATCTGGCGCCTGCCAACACCGCGTGGATGGTTAGCGTAAACGATCCGGCACACCCGAGCCAGATAAAGGAGCTTCCCGCGACCATTCAGGGCGGAGCGTGGTCCGACGATAGCAAGCGCTACTACTTCCTCGCGCAGGCCGCGAAGGACGCTCCCCCCGGATATCACGATCTGTTTGTGTTCACCTTCGCCGACAACAGCGTGAAAAACCTGACTTCCAACTTCGACGGAACCATGGCGCACGAGCTGCCCATCGCGGAGGGCGACAACAAAGTGCTCGCCGGAGTCCAGATCGGCGTGAACGTCACAGTCCTTCGCATCGATGCGGGCAAGAATAATTCAGAGAGTGACCAGCCGCTCAAATTCGCCACCGCAACTGTGACACAGCTGAACACCAACGCGAAGCAGAACGGCTGGGTCTGGCTGGGCGCAAGCAGCACCCAGCCGCCCACACTGTTTTACGCGGAAAAGCTGGGCCATGAAGCCAGGGCCCAGAGTACGCCCGCCCTCATGCCCGCAAACTGGACGAAAGTCCCCTCGCAGCTCGTGCAATGGAAAAACGAAGGATTGGCGGTCGAAGGCCTGCTTTACCTTCCGCCGCAGGCGTCTTCACAGAAGGTTCCTCTCATCGTGGATGTGCACGGCGGCCCCACCGGCGCCTTCGAAGATGGCTACTATCCTCTCGTCGAGTGGCTCGTTGGCCAGGGATGGGCCGTGCTGCGGACCAATCCCCGTGGCAGCACCGGATACGGCGCGTCATTCGCCGCCGCAAACAAGAATGACCTCGGGGGCGCCGATTATCGCGACATCATGACGGGCGTCGATGCCGTCATTGCGAAATACCCCATCGCTCCCAACAAGCTCGGCCTTATGGGTTACAGTTACGGCGGTGAAATGGCCGCCTTCGTCGAAGGCAAGACGGATCGTTTCCAAGCCATCATCAGCGGTGCACCGGTCATCGACCAGCACAGCGAGTACGGCACCGAATCCGGCTCTTATTACGACCGCTGGTTCTACGGCAAGCCCTGGGAGCACACATCAGACGCCTGGCGTCAGAGTCCCCTGGCCGACGTCGGACACGCGAAGACGCCCTTTCTGCTGCTGCAGGGCGAAGCCGACAAAACCGACCCTCTCGGCCAGAGTCAGGAGATGTACCGTGCCCTCCGCCAGATGGGGGTATCCGTGGAGATGGTTGAGTACCCGCGCGAGGACCACGGCCCCCTGGCCAACGGGATCTTCGGCAATCCGACTTCGGAGCCGTGGCACGGCTATGACGGACGGCAGCGGATCCTGAAGTTCTTCAAGACCGCCTTCGGAGAATAGCTCGACGACGATCTCGGCATAGAAACGGAGCCTATCTCTCAAGTGCCTTCGGACTCGACAGGTCGCAGAGGAGCAGCAGAAGTCTGGGCGACATCGTAGAGGCCTTCTGAGGCGACCTCAACCTGCAGACGATCGACGAGCTGCGCCATGGTCCGGATAAGACGCAACAGAGCGCGTTCGCGTTCTGAGAATTCAGCTTCGATTCCCGCCGATGATGAATCAATGCGATTCAGGAAGCTTGCTACTGAGTCTGCGTGGTGTGTGTGGTTTGCCAACTGCTTTTCAAGGCTCTCTGCGATATGGAGGAAGATGCGCGAGCATTCAAAGCGTGAGTCATTCTCAAATGCGGTGAACAAAGGCGATTTGGAGTTGATGTTGGCATAGACGCGAAACTGGATGAGCGGAGCTTCGAGGAGATAGAAACTCCGCAGGAAGGCTTGCCAGCGGCGGATTCGGTCGCGGGCGGCCATGTCGCCCGGGCGCGCGGGGCCGGTTTCGAAGGGTACGGCGTCGGCCTGCGCGCTGACTTCACCGAAGCGGCGATAAATCTCTTCTCGCTGTCGGCGGATCTTGAGAATCGAGGCCGGATCATCGGCACGCGGGGTGTATGACACGAGATCGGCCAGCAGTCGCAAATTGACAACGAAAATGCGCACCATCCCGTCCGCAGCGGACCGGGGAAAGGCCCGCTCGAAAACAAGCCACATCATGGTGACGCCAAGCAGCACGCCCAGGACGCGGTCGCGCGGAAGCGTGAGACTGGTCTGGATGGAAAAATCGCTCAGTTGGATCAGATAGAACGAGAAGGCAATTTGCACGCCCGCGTAGGAGAGCCGGGAACTGGAAGTAGCAATCCAGGCAGCGACAACAGTCACGATGGCAAAGAGCACGGTGAATCCGCCTATGGAGTCGATGGAGGGGAGAATAAAAATCTGTGCTCCAATCCCGGCGATGACACCGCCAAGGACGAAACCGGCAATGCGCAGGACTTGCTTCTGGCGCGAGGATCCAACCGTGGTGAGGGCTGTGAGCACGCAGGTGGTGAGCGAGGTGGAAAGGTTGCGCCAGTCCAGCGACACATAAAACACGTAGCAGAGCATTGCCGCTAATGTCCCGCCAAGAACATAGCGGAGGTGATCCGAATTCGAGAAGGCGTCGGGAATGAAGATGCGGCTGGCGTCGGGTGGGTCCTCGATGGTTTCAAGAGTGGGATCTGTGGCATGTTCGCCACTGAAGATCGAGGGCATCAGCGACACCATCGATTCAATCTCCGATAAGAGCGGAGTATCGGGGCTGGGCCTTGGTTCCAGGGTTATCTCGCAGGGTTGCCCGTAAGTGCGAAGACAAAGGCGAATATCGGCGAGGCTTCGCTTGAGGCGTGCGGCGCGCTCCTGATTCCCATCCGGCAGGGATGGAAAGGCGTTGGCGAGGGCGGCAGCGAAATCAATGCAGCGCGCTACGAGAGCCACCACCGTGCTCATACGTGCGCGGTAGAGCTGGGTGTAGCTGGCACGGGCTACATGGCGGCGGAGAGCACCCGCTCCCACGACAGCGAACTGCGCAAGACCGGCCTGTGTCGCGGGCGAAACCGGACGGCCATCCGCGTAACCGGCCATAAGCTCCTCGATGAGAGCTAGGCGGCTATCGAGGCCTTCGGAGAAATCATCGCGCCGATGCACCGCGTAGAAGACAACCTCGACGCACAGGGTTACGAGCGCGCCGAGGGACGTGGCGCCGATGAGCCAGAGCGTAAGTTCGACGTTTCGTTCCGCAGGGCCGGGCAGGTACCAGATGCCGACAACGTTGGCGACAACAAGCGCGAGGCCGATCGCTATGCCGTAATTGGCGAGGCAGCGGAGCAGAAAGAACGCGACAAAGAGGCTGCCACCAACCCACATGAAGTGCGTTTCAGGAGTGGAGGCGAGCAGACGGGCGCCGACCGGGATGAAGAGTGCTCCAATCACAAACGCCCCGATCATGAAGATCGCCGAACGTGCGGTCGAGACAAGATTCTCGCGCGAAAAAAGAAAAGCGGTCAGCGCACCGATGTAGCCTCCGGGTATGCGGAAGGTGACGATCAGGATCATGGTCAAGGTGGCAGAGATGACCATACGCGTCACCAGCGCACCACGGCCGGGATAGGGCGCGAGTTCCTTTTTCAGGAAATCGGGAAACCAATCGGTGAAGCGTTCGGCATGTGGGATATGAACGGGCTCGGAGACCATCTCTATGTCCTTGGTTCCTTGGTTCATGAGGCGCATTGTCACGGATAAAAACGACTTCAGTTTCACCGAGACGCAACACGTCGACGGATTTTCCTCAATTCAGACTTGGGACGGGAAAACGGGAAGCCAGGTGGATCCAGTTTAGTTTAATGTCCGATGTACGTCAGGGAGTCCGGGCGTTTGCCAAATTGATTCGGGGTCGCTGGTTTGCTAAGGTCGTCGTCATGTCCGAGCCTTCCACCGAGCAGATACGCGAATTGCTCGACTCCCTGTATCGCGTGGATTCGGGACGAATCCTGGCAACTCTGATCCGCTTGCTCGGTGATTTTGATCTTGCCGAGGAGGCGATGCACGAAGCGTTTGCGACCGCGCTGAGTCTGTGGCCGAGCAGTGGAGTACCCGGCAACCCGCGACCATGGTTGATTTCGACGGCCCGATTCAAAGCCATTGATACCCTGCGTCGACGGGCAAGATTTGATGCGTCTCAAGACGAGCTCGTGCGCTATCTCGAAGCGAAATGGAATTCGGCAGAAGGGTCCAATGAAGAGGACAGCCTTGAGGATGATCGGCTACGCCTGATTTTTACCTGCTGTCATCCATCTCTAGCGCCGGAAGCGCGCGTTGCGCTCACCTTGCGTGAGGTGTGCGGGCTGACAACCGAGGAGATAGCAAAGGCGTTCCTCACCACTCCGCGTACGCTGGCGCAGCGCATTGTGCGCGCCAAGGCAAAGATTCGAGAGGCATCGATTCCGTACGAGGTGCCGACGCCGGAGGAATTGCCGGAGCGACTGGGCGCGGTGCTTCAAGTCATCTATCTCGTCTTTAATGAGGGCTACTCGGCGGCGGCGGGAGCGGAGGTAACGCGGGCCGAACTAACCGGCGAGGCGATTCGCTTGGGACGACTACTGACCGAACTCCAGCCAGAGCCGGAAGTTATTGGGCTGCTTGCCCTGATGTTGCTGCACGAATCCCGTCGCGCCGCGAGAACCTCTCCGACCGGAGAGCTGATTTTGCTGGAAAATCAAGACCGCTCGCTCTGGAACCGGGAGCAGATCGCGGAGGGAGTGGCTTTGGTGGAGAAAGCCCTGAACTCCCGCCGCTTCGGTGCTTACACACTGCAGGCTGCGATCGCGGCCGTTCATGCTGAAGCGGAATCAACCGCTGCGACCGACTGGCGGCAGATTGTCGCGCTTTACAACCAATTGGTACGAATTCACCCTTCGCCAGTAGCACATCTGAATCGTGCCGTGGCCATTGCCATGCGCGATGGTCCGGAGGCCGGTCTGAAGCATATCGACGCGGTGTTGGCACATGGCGAATTGGCAAATTATTACCTGGCGCATTCAGCCCGTGCAGATTTGTGCCGTAGGCTGGGCAGGACCGCTGAGGCCCGGTCCTCATATGAGAAAGCTCTGGCGCTGACCCAACAGGAGCCGGAGCGGCATTTCCTGCAGGAGCGGATTCGGCAGTTGGAATAAAAAGCTGAAATAAAAATGGACTAGCTGTCGATTTTCCGTCTTCCCAACGACTATAGGACAAAAGAACGATGAGCTACGGCTCCTGAATGAACAGGAAACGAGTCATCGGAAACAAACCACCGAAACCAAGGAGAAAAAGTCATGAAACAATATCTGGTTTGCAACTACCTCCCCGACGACTTCGACCCGTCCACCGTAACCGAAGCGATGATCGAAGAGAT
>Ga0210398_10000526_pt1 | contig 43300 bp, 40 predicted proteins | sample IncBWC4OmetaG_FD_161047 | JGI IMG/M metagenome (GOLD analysis project Ga0210398, IMG submission 161047) | Forest soil microbial communities from Barre Woods Harvard Forest LTER site, Petersham, Massachusetts, United States - Inc-BW-C-4-O | ecosystem: Environmental > Terrestrial > Soil >...
ACTCCCGTCAACGTGCTCAGCCGAGAATGGATCGACGTACATTTTTATACCGTGCTGCCTAACGATGTAATCCGTCTCACGCGCATCTTGTTCGATCGAGAACAGGTACTTGCACCCGTGCTCATGTGGCTGCGCCGTGATCCGAAGACCACCGGACTCAGCCGGTATGCCGGCCATGGCCATCGCTTGCCGGATCGCCATTCCGCCCGCCGCGCTGAGCCCCACCGAGAGACCCAATTGCTGCATGATTTGCATAGTGTTATGACCTATTACGTCTTCCGCCGTCTATTAGTTCCTTACACCGAATGAATCCCATTCCTGACGTTTTAGATCCCGTGGTCGGCGTCGTGATGGGCAGCCAAAGCGACTACGCACACTTGGCGCCGGCGTGCGAGATGCTGAGAACATTCGGGGTCCCATTCGAAGAACGCGTCGTCTCGGCACACCGCACGCCTGACTGGCTCTTCCAGTACGCCGAACAGGCGGAGGCCCGCGGACTGGAGGCAATTATCGCTGGGGCCGGCGGGGCCGCTCACCTGCCCGGCATGCTGGCGGCGAAAACGCTCGTACCCGTCCTCGGCGTTCCGGTGCCCGCCACGGCCCTCAACGGTATGGACGCCCTGCTGTCCATCGTCCAGATGCCCAAGGGCGTGCCCGTCGGTACCCTGGCGATCGGCGCCGCCGGGGCCGCGAATGCCGGCATCCTCGCGGCTCTCATTGTTGGGATCGCGCGACCCGAGGTCAGAGAGCGAATCCGCGCTTGGCGCGCCGAGCGGCGGGACGAGGTGCTCGCGCAGACTCTGCCGCCACGATCGAAGACGTGACCCCAATTCTCCCAGGTGCGACGATCGGGTTGCTCGGCGGCGGGCAGCTCGGGCGCATGACCGCGCTCGCCGCCCGCGCAATGGGATACGACATCGTCGTGTTGGACCCCGACCCGCATCCGCCGGCGGGGGCGCTGGCGAGCCAGTGCATCACGGCGCGGTTCGACGACGTGGCGGCCGCTACGCGGCTGGCCGAAATGGCCGACGTTGTCACTCTCGAGATCGAGCGTATAGCGCCGGCCGGCCTCGTGGCCGCGAGCGAGTTCGCGCCCGTGCGGCCTGGGGCAAAAGTCCTGGAGATCGTCGGCGATCGGGCGCGGCAGAAAGAGTGGCTCGTCGGCCACGGGGCACCGGTCGGCGCTTACACCACGGTGTCGTCGGTCGCCGAGTGCCGGCAGGCTGTCGAGCGGTTCGGCGTGTCGTACGTGAAAGCCGCCACCGGCGGGTACGATGGGCGTGGGCAGGTTCGGGTGAGGACTCCCGACGAGTGCGCCGAGGCATGGGCAGCTCTCAAGGCAACACGGTGTGTCGTCGAGCAGGCTGTGGACCTGGCCGCCGAGATCTCGGTCCTGGTTGCGAGACGACCCAATCGGGAGACAGCCGTGTACTCGCCCGCCATCAATGTCCACGAGGCCGGGCAGCTCGCGTGGTCAGCGATCCCCGCACGCCTAGATCCAGGCATGGCTGAGCGAGCAACGGACCTGGCCGTAGAGTTGGCGGAGGCGCTCAAAGTTGTCGGATTGCTCGCCGTGGAGATGTTTATCGCGGCTGACGGGCGGCTCCTCGTGAACGAGTTGGCTCCGCGGCCGCACAACAGCTTTCACCACACGATCGAGGCGTGCGTCACGAGCCAGTTCGAGCAACTCGTGCGCGCCGTGTGTGACCTGCCGCTCGGCGACACCGCCATCGTGACACCCGCCGCGATCGCGAACATTCTGGGCGACGCCTGGCATGGGTCGGCCCCTCCCGATTTCGCGGCGGCGCTGGCCGTGCCTGGGACGCGCCTGCACTTGTACGGAAAAAAAGAGGCGCGACCGGCGCGGAAGATGGGACATTTGACGGCAGTCGGCGATACTACTGAAGAGGCCATCCGGCGAGTGATGGAAGCGCTGGCCCGTCTCGGTGTTGGCGACCCAACGGCTGGCGGCCGGGCAGTGTAAACTGGAGATGTCATGCTGCGTGTAGCGTTCGGACTCGTTCTGTTGGCCAGTGCCGTGAGGGCGCAAGCGCCCGACACCACGGCGCTGAAGCAGCCGATGGATCCGGAGAACCCGACTCCGTTCATCATCTTGCACCGGTCGGAGCTCAAGCTGGCCGACTCGCAGGTGACGTCGCTCCAGAGCATCGGCGCGCAGCTCAGTATGCACGTGCGCCCACTCAAGGACTCGCTGGACGATTTGCGATCGGCGGCCCCACCGCCCCGGGCGCCGAACTCGCCCGGCGTGCCGCCCGTGCCGATGACCGCTGAGCAACGTGACAATCTGCTCGCGTCGCGGCGCGCAACGGCCCGGTTGCTCGGCGAGGTGCACGACGCCGGACGGACGGCGCGCGAGCAAGCCATCGCGGTGTTGAATCCTGATCAGCAAAAGAAGCTGAAGAATCTGCAAGATCAGCTCGCGTTCGAGTCGCGGATGCCGGGGCGACCGCTGGTCAACGAGCGCGGGGGACCGCCAGGGGCCGCCAGTGGAGCCGGCACGCGTCCGTACTGAGGTCGCGCTCTCGGCGGCACTCGTCGCCGAGGAGTCCGCCCTCGTTGAGCGCGTCCAAGGGGGCGACTCGGCGGCCTTCGACGTCCTCGTCCGGCGCTACATCCGGAGAGCGTTCACCGTCGCGTTCCGGTTGCTCAGCCACCGGGAAGACGCCGAGGATCTCGTGCAGGAGACGTTCATGATCCTGCTGCGCCAGATCGACACCTTCGAGCTCGGCCGGCCGTTCGGGCCATGGATGTACCGGGTCCTGATCAATCGCGGACTCAACGCGCGGAAAGCGAGAGCGCTGCGGAGAACGGAGGCGTTGCCCGACGACGTCATGGGTGCCGAGCGGACCGACCTCGCGGTCGAGCGCGCCGAGGTGCGCGCGCGATTTCGGTCGGCGCTCGACGCGCTGCCACCACGCCAGCGCATCGTGATCGAATTGATCGAGCTCGATGGATTCACGCGCGGCGAGGTGGCTGACGCGCTCGCGATCTCCGACGCGACCGTGCGGTGGCACGTGCATGATGCGTGGCGGACACTGCGGCGGGTCCTTGCGCCATTGGTGAGCCGATGAGAAGCAACGATCGGCTCCGCGCCCTGTGGCGATGCGTTGCCCCGACTCCCACACCGGGCGTCGACTTGGACGCTCTCGCGACACGGATCAGCCAAAAGGCCGAGTGGACGTTTCGGGCCGCGCGATGGACGCGGGTGGCGGTGACAGCGGGAGTTGCGGCGGGCGTGGCGGCCGCTCTGGCGATTGCGCTGATTCCGACTCGACCCACAGCGACGCTGCTCGGCGCCATCAGTGGCGATGAAGCGTCGGCGCAGGCATTCGAAGTAGCCGCGGTAGGGCCGCGCGACGGAGAGTGGGTGATCGCGGCGGCTGTCAGCACGGATCAGTGATGGCGAGCGCCGGCGTCGTCGGAGAGCTCCGCACCCGCGCGCGAAAGCGCCACCTGAGCCGCGAGGTCGCGTTTGGCCTCGTGCTGCTGCTGGTCGGGTGCGCCGGCGTCGCGGTCGGCGTGGCCATCGACCGCTTGGTCTTATATCGCTACTACGGCGCGGATGTGATCACGGATGGGACGGGCAGCGGGACCGCGCGGCGGCTCGCACGCGAGCTCGATCTCTCGTCGGCGCAGCAAGTCAAAATCGACTCGATCATTGCGCGGCAGATGACCGCGTACGACTCGCTGCGCAACGAGTATCAACCGCGCGTCCGGGCACTGATGCTCGGCACCCGGGCGGCCATCGACAGCATTCTCACGCCGCCCCAGCGGGAACGGCTCCGGGCGATGAGCCGGAGCCGCGATCAGACCTGAAAGCGGTACCCCATCTTTTTCACGGTCATGATGTGCCGCGGCGCCGCGGCATCGAGCTCGAGCCGGTGCCGCAGATGCCAGATGTGCGTGTCGATCGTTCGGGCGCCGCTGCCGTTCGCGTCCGGCCACGCGACGTCGATGAGCTCCCGGCGCGACATCGCCCGGCCACCTGACCGCACGAGGGCGGCCAGCAGGTCGAACTGGCGCGGGGTGAGCGTCACCGACTCGCCGCTCCGCGTGACCGCGCGGGCGGCGAGGTCGACGGTGACGTCGCCGAAACGGACGGTTCGCCCAACGTCGGTCGTCATCGACTCGGCGACGTCTCCCTCGTTCGTCGGGAGCACCAGCGCGATCACGACGGGTCGGCTGGCTGCATCGGCAGGCCGCTTCTCGAGAGAGCGCAGCAGGCGTAGCGCGCGTGTTGCCGGCGCGCCTCCGATCAGTCGCAGCGTGATATTGGAATTGGCTGCTTTTCGCATGGTAGAGGTTTGTACAGTCCCCTCTCTCAACGCGTTGGATCTCCAATTCGCTGCACTTTCGCCCCGAGCAGAATAGCCTGTGTTGGCGTAACCGCGACCGCGTTCTCGGCGGTCGTGTCGGCCCGAGTCCAACTCTTGCCGTCATCGCGGGAGATCCAGGTTCCGCGCGTGCCGGTGGCGATCCAGCCGGCTCGAAGTGGTGCAACGGCGGAGAGATATGGTACAGCGCCTGGTCCAGGACCGAGCGCCCACGTCTCGCCACCGTCTGTGGTCAGGGCGATGTTCGGGCGCGACGAGTCCGGAACGGCGTAGTCGCCCCCTACGATAACGCCATGACTCTTATTGAAGGCGATCGAGAACGCGCCTGAGCTCGCGTTGCCCGCCACAAGTGGCAAGTTGGTCACTGACCAGTGCACGCCATAATCGAGCGTATGAAACGCTCGTGCGAATGTGTGACTCCCACCGGTCACGAACCACGCCTCCCCGCTCGCGCCGGTCGCGAGACACGTGTTGCTCGCCGCAAAGGCCGCTTCGCCAGGGAGCGCGGGCGGTGGATGGACGGCGGTCCAATGCGCGCCGGCGTCACGGCTGACGAGAACTGTAAATGCGTCACCTATCGGGTCGCCGAGGACGATAAGATCCCGCGGGCTCCAGAGCGCGATGGCGTCGAAGAAGACGCCCTTGCGGGTGTCGTCGTACTCGAGCCGCCATGAACGACCACCGTCGGTGGTGACGAAGATCCGACCGGTGTCTGCCCCGGCGACCATTGCATGCGCGGTGAGACGATCGACGGCGGCTATGCCGCGCAGGTCGAATGTGCGGGCCGCGGTGATAGTATCGGTCTGCCACGTCGCACCGCGGTCCGTCGAGTGGATGACAACCCCGTGCTGGCTGCTCGCCCAGACCGTGCCATCATGCGCGACGCTGGCGCCGCGCATCTGAAGGGCGAGCAGGAATCCGATCAACCGGCGGCTGCCTCCACGAGGCCGCCGAACCGCCGCTCACGTCGCCGGAACTCGTTCACCGCGTGCGAGAACTCACCTGTATCGAATTCGGGCCACATGCGCGGCGTGAAATAGAGCTCGGCGTACGAGCACTCCCACAGGAGGAAATCCGAGAGCCGTTGCTCACCACCGGTGCGGATGAGCAAGTCGACGTCTGGCACCGGGGCCGAGTGGTGAACTTCCGAGAGAAGGGCCGCGAACTCCGCGTTGCCGGGCATCGAGGGAGCCCCGCCCGGGTGAAGCGCCGCATAGCGGGCGGCCGCGCGCACGATCGCATCGCGCGAGGAGTAGTCGATCGCGATGCGGAGCCACAGCGTGCGGCCGTGGGCGGTCGCGGACTCGGCATGCTCGATCGTCTCCAGCAGTTGCGGGCTCAACCGGTCGCGCCGGCCAATGATCGACATGCGGACGCCATTGGCGAGGCAGCGCTCCATCTCGGACCGCAGGGCGCGCCGAAAGAGACGCATCAGCGCGCGGACTTCCGGTGCCGGCCGGCGCCAGTTGTCGGCCGAGAAGGCATAGAGGGTCAAAGTGCCGACGCCGAGCGTCGACGCGTGCTCCGTGATCTTGCGCACCGTCTCGACGCCGGCGACATGGCCGGCGGCCCGTGGCCGCCCACGGGCGCGCGCCCACCGTCCGTTGCCGTCCATAATGATCGCCACATGCATTCCCGCGGGCGAAGCACTTTGTGCCATGAAGCCTATACCCCAAAAAAAATTGCCGAGTCGATATAAAAGGTTCGTCTCACTTTTCGCGGGTCGCGCGAATGAGCGCTTCCATGTGGTCGAGGTAGCGCTCCAGTGCCCGACGACCGGACGCCGTCAGACGATACTCCGTGTGGGGCAGCCGCCCGCTGAACGTTTTTTCGCAGCTGATGTAGCCGGCTTCCTCGAGCTTGCGGGCGTGGACGCTCAAGTTGCCGTCGGTCGCCTGCATGAGCTGCTTCAACTCGTTGAAGCTCAACACTTGATTGACAGCGAGCGCGCTCACGATGCCGAGTCGGAGTCGCTCGTGGATGATGCGATCGAGCGACGAGGAGGCCCGTGCCGCGGCCCGCGCGCCGACCCGGCGCTCACCGCGTGGCGATGCAGCCTCGATGTCCTTCGGCACTGCCGAACCATTGCCTTTAGCCACCATGCCTCCATGCGATCGCCGTCCCGAACGCCAGGTGCAGGCCGCCGAAGCCGCCCGCGAGTAACCAGTCGCCCCAGGTCGCCGGCGCGATCAGTGCAACAACACCAAGTGCAACGAAACAGAGTCCCATCACCGGGACGATGCGAACCGAATAGGTGCCACCAGTCATCACCGCGGAACCGTATACCAGCAGCCACAGTGCCGGGAGTGCGCTCACGAGGCCGGCGCGGTAGAGCACGACGGTCAGGAGCGCGCCGACAAACATCGTCGGTGTGAAGCTGAGCGCGAGTTTGCGGCCCGGGCCATTGAAGACTGGCGTGTGGGCCCCGCGTGCTTTGCGCGCGATCGCGAACGCCGACACCGCGGCGCTGATCGCCGCCGCGACGATCCACGACATGAGCCAGCCACGAGGGGTGGCGCTGTGAGCGGCAATGTCCGCAACAACGAACGCCACGACGCCGATCACGATCATCCCGAGTCCGGAAATGGCCGTGAACGAGCCCGCGCGTTCCATCGTGTCGCGAATGAACTGCAGGTTATCGAGCGCGCGAAGATGCAGCGCCGGTGGGGGCGGCGACGACGGTGGTGGTTGGACAGTGCGAAGCGGCGGCACATGAGCAAGTTAACTGGCGAATGAGGGTGCGCCATATATTCAGCCTATGCCTGCCGTTGATACTTTGAAGGAGCGCCTCGCGGCCAGCGCGGACGCGGGACGACTGCCGTCGGCGATGGCGTTCGTTGGTCCCAGCGGCATCGGCAAGCAACGTCTCGCGTTGTGGCTCGGACAACGCCTCCTGTGTACGGCCCCGGCCGGCAAGCCGTGCGGCACGTGCCAGGCCTGCGCCTGGGCCGCGTCGCTCAGGCATCCCGATCTCACCTGGGTCTTTCCGCGACCCCGGCTCAAAGACAGTGATGCGTCGGCCGACACCGTGTGGGAGGATCTGTCATCGGCGATCGCGGAGCGGCGCGACGCGGGTTGGGTCTATGGGCCTCCATCCGGGTCCGACGCGATCTACGTCTCGACGGTTCGCGCGCTGCTCGCTCGGATGGCGATGCGACCAGCGATCGGCTCACGCAAAGTGATTGTGATCGGCGATGCGGAGCGCATGGTGCCGCAAGAGGGCGCCGAGGCGGCCGCGAATGCCTTTCTCAAGGCGCTCGAAGAACCGCCGGCTGACACGACGATCATTTTGACTACGAGCAGGCCGGACGCATTGCTGCCAACGATACGCTCGCGCGTCGTGATGATTCGCGTGGCGCCGGACGGCGCGCTTCCCATGCATCGCGCGGCGGATGCGAGCGCGTTGCTCGATGCGCAGGGGCAGGACTTGTATCGCGTCGCGTTGCGCCAAGGTGCGGCTGGCGCGCGTGGTGCATTCGCTGAGCGACTCGATGCGCTGACGGTTGGGCTGCATGCACGAGCACGTGATGCGATCGCGCGTGGTGACAACGAGAGTGCGCGCCGTGCGGTCGAGGGTGTCACGCGTGTCGAGCAAGCGAAAGACATGCTCGAGAACAACGTGAATCCTCAGCTGATCACGGCCGTAGTACTGATGGGGCTGCGGCCATGAACGAACGTGATCTGAATCACATCGACGCGGATGGCTCCGCACGCATGGTCGATGTTACACATAAGAACGACACGGTTCGTGTCGCACGCGCGACAGGTGCCATTCGCATGAACGCCGATACGCTGTCAGCGATCAAAAAAAACACTGTCGCGAAAGGCGACGTTCTCAGCGTATCACGTGTTGCTGGTATAATGGCAGGAAAACGTACTGCAGAATTGATACCGCTGTGTCACCCCTTGCCATTGACGGACCTTCAGGTCAGTCTTTTTGCGGACGACACGCTTCCGGGTCTCCGGGCTGAGGCTATCGCCAAGACTGTCGGAAAGACAGGAGTTGAGATGGAAGCGTTGACCGCCGTCGCGGTGAGCTTGATCACCGTGTATGACATGGTGAAAGCCATAGATAAGACCCTGGTGATTTCGGACGTTATGCTCCAGGAAAAGCACGGCGGCGCGGGCGGTTCGTGGACCCGCTCATGAGTGGCACGGCGGTTGCGCCTGGTTGGACCCACGTTTTCTCTGAATCAGGACAAAAATCCAATGCGACAATACAAGAGTGAGTATGCGCGTCGGGGAGAGATCGAACGTCGTCGGGCTCGCTGGAGGAACGGGATCATTGCCGTCCTCGCGTGCGGTGTGGCCGTCGTCGCGTTCGAGGGCCATCGACCGAGCGAGGCGCGGGCAGAAGCCATGCCGTTGCTCGTCATGGGGTCGTCCGATCTGAGGAATCAGCTCGACGAGACGCGGGGCAAGCTCGATCTCGCCACCGCGCAGCTCGAGCGTATGCAGGCCGTGTTTGCGTTCTCGACCCGATACCATGTCGCGGCCGATCTTGCGTCGTCGATCTATGATGTCGCGTTGGCCGAAGGCATCGAGCCGGAGCTCGCGTTCCGTCTCGTGCGAGTCGAGAGCGAGTTCAATGATCACGCGTTGAGCCCCGTGGGTGCGGTCGGACTCACGCAGGTCATGCCGGCGACGGCGCGCTTCTTCGTCCCAGGCGTGACGCGCGACGCGTTGTATGATCGCGAGACGAACTTGCGGTGCGGGCTCCGGTATCTCCGCGCGTTGGTGCGTGAGAATCACGGCAACATGAAGCTCGCGTTGCTGATCTACAATCGCGGTGAAACGGCGGTCAACGAATCGCGCCAAGCGGGGCTCGACCCGTCGAATGGGTACGAGCATCTCGTGATGAAAGGCTATAAAGGGAAAGGCGTCATCGACTAACGTCGATGAACGTCTACAGCTTGAACGGGGTCGGCCGACACAATTCGGGCCGACCCCGTTTCTATTTTCGTGTCTATTTTCTGGCGCGGTGAGCGGAGCCTGAGACGACCAGCGCTTGCCCGGGTAGGATAATGCTCTTCCGCAGGCCGTTGAGCTGCATCAACCGGGCGACCGTCGTGTGATAGTGCACGGCGATGAGGCCGAGCGACTCGCCTTTCTTCACGATGTGGATGCTGCCGCGACCCGATGAGCCGTAGCGCTCGATCGAAGGATCCGGGACATCCAGCGAGGCCGCGACGACGGCATCACTCGGGACCATCACGACCTCGCCCGCGGGGATGCGGCCGGATTTCGTGTGCGGGGTCTTCGGATTGTAGGCCGCGACCTGCCGGCTCGTGAGCCCGGCGCGGTGCGCGATCGTCGCGAACGAGTCGCCCTTCTTCGCCTCGACGCGCGTGACGCCCGTGCGTTGCGCCTTTGTCAGCGAGGCGAACGCCGAGTCGAAACCGTCGGCGTTCCCGGTCGGCACGCGCACGAGAAATGAGTCGCGTGGCGGCGTCATGCCGCGCAGCACGAAGGGGTTGAGATCGAGGATCGTGCTGGTCGGCACGTTGAGGGCCTTGGCAACCGCGGCGAGCGGCGTGGCGGGGCCGACGCGCACGGAGTCGTAGGCGTACGGCTCCTCGGGCGTGATGTGGAGCCCGTAGCGCGCGGGCTGCTTCGCGACGAGCGCCGCCGCGATGAGTTGCGGCACGTAGTCCTTGGTCTCGCTGCGGAGATACTTCTTGTCGGCCAGCGCGAAGAAGATGTCGTCGCCATTCTGGCCCTCGAAATCGCTCGCGTAGCGGCTCAACCCGCGCGCGATACGACCCGGGCCGCCATCGTACGCCGCGGCGGCGAGATACGGCGAGCCGAATTGGTCTTTGAGATACTTGAGGAACTTGATCGCCGCATCGGTCGACCGGACCGGATCGCGACGCTCATCGATCCACCAGTCGACGCGCAATCCCGCGCCGCGCGCGGTCGACGTCATGAGCTGCCACATCCCGACGGCGGCGGCGGACGAGTAGGCGTGCGGCGAGTAGCCGCTCTCGATCAGCGCCAGGTACGTCATATCCTCGGGCAGACCCGCGGCGTGGAGCTTCGCGCGGATCATGGGCTCGTATCGCGTGCCGCGCTGCACCCGCTCTTCGAAGTGATCGCGCGCTTCGCCGGCGAAGATCGAGACGAAATGCGCGACGCGCCGCTGCGTCTCGTACGACTTGACGTCCATGTCCCAGTGCACCGCCGCCGACTCGGCTGGGGTCGTCGCCGTGTCGAGGGTGGGGCTTTTGGACGAGTCGCCGAAAACGGATGTGTACTCTTTGGCGATCTCGATGGTCGGGACCATCGTATCAGGCGGCGGGGAGGGCGCCTGGGCCGGCTCCGTGGCCGGGGACGGCATTGGGGCGCCCGATGACGCCACAGGGGCCGGTGGAGCCGCTGGCGGGGCGTGGTGCCCGCCACAGGCCCCTACCGCCGAAAAAGCCACCAGAAGGGCAATACGGCGCATCTTGGCCTGCCGTACCCCCGGTAGCTGGGTCCGGGTCCTTATTACCGAGCTCAACGGGTAGATATAAAGTTGCCGAGGATGCGGTTCGTCGCGTTCAGCACAGCGACAACCGCGGCACGGACGGGGTCTTGCTCGGCAAGATAGCTGCCGAGGAGCCGGGTCGGCCCTTCGCCCTTCCGAAGGCCGACAGCCACGATCACGATATTGGCGTCGAACGCACGTAACGCCTTGATACCGGCCAGCTCGAACGCCAACGCCCCGCCAGCAAAGTTTTCCAGTGCGTGGAGGGCCGCTTCGGCCGCGACCCTGAGGTCGCCCATGGGACTCGACTGCCCCGTTGCCCGGCCAACCACGGAAACCCCGTCGAGCCACTCGAGCTCGACTTCGGCCGTACATAACCCCGATGGGGTCCGCGCAAATCGGAAGTTCGAGAACCTGAGCCGTTCACGCTTGAGCTGCGCCGCTAACGGCGTCAGAGACTTCGGTTCCGGGATGCGCTGGGGGGAGGCCATCACCCCACATCACGACCGAAACCCGGATGTCGCAACTATGACCTGTGCTCCGCACGGTCATAGTTGCCATGTCGGTTGGACACGCTTGGCTGCGCCAAGCTTAAGCCGCGCTCAGCGAACAACCGCGAAGACAACGAGGTCCGTAACGATCGCGATCGTCTGACCCGCCAGTACGTCGCTCGGGTAATGAACACCCAAACACACGCGCGAGAACCCGACGAGCGTCGCCAGCGCGACGAGCGGCAACGCGAGCATTGGGAACGTCATCGCGTACGCGAGCGCGACCGCCATCGCCGCGGTCGCATGACCCGACGGGAACGAAAACTCGTCCGGCACGCGGACCAGCGACTCGTGTCCGAGCTCCTCGGTCGGCCGCACGCGCAACACGTTGCGCTTCAGGATCTGTACGATCACATGAGAAATCGCGAGGCCGAGAAACGCCCGGAACGCCGCCGCCCGCAGGGTGGCGCTCGCGGCGAGCAGCGGAACGGTTGCCGCCGCCACGCTGCACCAGAGGCCTCCCATGTGCGTCACAACAATCCAGGCGCGACGTCCTGCCGTCGACCGATCGATCGTCCAGCGGTCGAAGAGGGCCCGATCGCGCGCGTCCAGACGCTGAAACAGCGACGTAGCCATAGCCTATAGGTTAGTAGTGTTGCGTGACATCAACACCTGGCACCAGCAACAAACAAGTAACGTAGCCTCTGTAAGTCTTGCAAAATGCCTTATGCCGCCGCCGCCGCTGCCGTAAAGGCCTCAGTAAGCACCCGTCCGGTATAGGAAGCAGGCCGGGCCACTCCGAGTGCCCACAACAGCGTGGCCGGGATGTCGAGCAACGTCACCGGAGTCGAGAGCTCGCATGGCTCGATGCTCGCTCCAGATAACATGACGGGAATCGTCCGATCCAATGGATGGTCACTGTCGTGGTCATTCGGAACCACACCACCTCCGCCGTGGTCGGCGAACGCAATCAACACCGTCGCCGGATCCCGGGCGGGATCGAGCTCGGTGACGAGCGCGCCAACTCCCGCGTCGAGGGCCCGTGCAGCTCGCTCATACTCTCGTGACATCCACCCGTGTTCGTGCCCCGCGCGATCCGCATCCGGCCAGTGCATGAGCACAAGACCACGACGTTGGGTCCGGAGGGTTGGTTTCGCGGCCTCGAGAATATCGAGCGCGCCCACGCCCTTGAAATGCGCCTCGGCCACTCCGAGGTGTCGGGCGATGCGCTTGGACAAGCCCACGTACAAGCGGGGTACTGAATGCACAAAAGCCGATGTCGGATATCCGGCATCGGCTAGGACACGAGGGAGAAGGTGGACAGGTCCTCGCGATCGCGGAATATGGAAGCGATCGCTCTCCAGGCCGTGGTACTGGGGCGGCGCGCCGCTCAGGATCGACGCCATCGCCGCAGCAGTGACGCTGGGACTGACCGAGTTTCCGGCCATCGTCGACGCGCTCGCGGCGGACAGGCCTCGGATATGAGACAGACCATAGCGTTCAATGGCGTCCGGGCGCAGGCCGTCGAGTACGACCAGGACAACTCGTCGGACGTCTGTGGGACCGGTCATGGCGGCTCCATCACGGGTGGGATACATTGCCGCGCGCGCAGCGCGCAACTCTCATCCGCTACATAACTTCGCGATTTGGGGTAATGGATACCACCATGGCGCGCGACAGATGCGTAACGCTTCGATGACGTTTCCCATGCGAGTACTGTTCTGCACCGATACATACCCGCCGCAAGTGAACGGGGTGTCCGTCGTCACGGCACTCTCCGCCGCTGGGCTCCTTGCGCGCGGCTGGGAGTGCGCCGTCGTCGCGCCGAGCTATCCGGCCGAGGAGACCGACGTCTTCACCGAGCACGCGCGGAAAGGACAACTCCAGGTGCTCTCGATTCCGAGCCTGCCCTTCCCTTGGTATCGCGACATTCGCCTCTCGGCTCCCTCGTACCTCTCCGTCCTCCGCCTGGCCCGTCGATTTCGGCCCCATCTCATTCACAGCGAGACCGAGTTCGTCATCGGGCGCATGGGGCAGATCGTTGGCGCCACGCTCGGCATCCCTCGCGTCTCATCCTATCACACGGACTTCAGTCGGTATACCGCCGAATACGGGGTTGGCTGGCTGCGGAAGCCGGTCATGAGCTACATCGCCCGCTTTCATCGCCGGAGCTTGCGGACCTACACGCCATCCGGGCCGTCGCGTGAGGATCTGCTCAAGAACGGCGTCCGTGACGTCGAGGTCTGGGGGCGGGGCGTCGACATCAATGTGTACTCGCCGAAACACCGGAGCCCGTCGCTGCGCGAACGCCTCCAGCTCGGAGATCGCTTCACGTTTCTCTACGTGGGGCGGTTGGCGAACGAAAAGAACGCCGAGCTCATCGTCGAGGCATACGCACGCGCCATCACGACGTTGCCACCCGATAGTACTCGGCTCGTGATCGCAGGGGCGGGACCGAAAGAAGCCGCCGTACGGGCAGCGGCACCCGAGGGTGTGATCTTTCTCGGGTACCTGGATCGCCACACCGAGCTGCCGGCGCTGTATGCGTCGAGCAACGCGTTCCTCTTCGCTTCACTGACCGAGACGCTCGGCTTAGTGGTCCTCGAGGCCATGGCCTCGGGCCTACCCGTGATTGCGGCGCCGGCGGGAGGGGTGGCGGACCATCTCCGCGATGGCATCAACGGCATCGCCTATCCACCCAACGATGTCGAACAGATGGCGGCTGCTATCGTGTCGCTGGCGACGGATCCGGAGCGGACGAAACGCTTGAGCGAGGGTGCACGGCGCACCGCCGAGGCGCTCTCGTGGGACCACGAGCTCGATCGCCTCGATATCAGCTATCGCGAAGTATTGTCAGGGCAGGAACGCGCGGTCGAGCGCGTTGTTCGGGTGGGACTCACTGAAGTGCGTGACGAGTAGGCCACCGGCGATGCCGATGCCGGCGCCCGTCAGCACATCGCTCAACCAGTGCCTCCCGAGGTAGACGCGCGCCAACCCCGCTGTGCCAGCGGCACCGTACGCGACCGGCCCCACCCACCCCGCATGATGCCACCACCGGGCGCTCTCCGCGCTCAGGACCGCCGCGAGCGCAAACGCGGCCGTAGCGTGCGCCGACGGTAATGACCCCTGTTCATCGTGGCCAAGGCCCGCGCCCGGATGAAACTTGTAAGGATCATCAGGACTGATGCTCGGACGTGAGCGGCCCACCGCGATTTTCAAGGCGCCGGTGACGAGCTCGCTGAGGAAGATCGCCTCACCGCCGTGGAACCCGATCTCGGCCAAGCCACGATCGTGACCCACCTGTCCCGCGACATAGGTGCCGAGCAGCAGCCCGGCCGTCCCGGGCAGTATCAGGAAGCTGATCGTGCTCGCCGAGCGGTGCAGCGGCACGTTCGATTGGAGCGCTGGCTGCTTCATGAAGTCGTGCACCCGGCCGTCGAGCGGAGCCAGGGCGACCGCGCTCAGTACGAACACGCCACCGACTTCCAGATCGCTGGCGCGCTGCGCGTACACGCGCTCCGGCAGGCTCGCCAGTGCGATGACCAGAAGCCAACGCCTCACGCGCGGATCACTTCGCGCCGAACGGTGAGATTGTCGATGCGGTCAACGTCGACCGTGACGCCGATGCCCGGCTTGTCCCTCGGCACCCTGACCATCCCGTCAGAGTCCATCGTCCACTCTGGCGTCACGATGTCTCGCTCCCAATACCGCGCGCTGGGGCTCAGGTCGCCCGGCAGCTTGAAGTTCGGCAGGGACGCGAGCGCCACGTTATAGGCGCGCCCTACCCCGCTCTCCAGCATACCACCACACCACACCGGAACGTTGGCGCGCTCGCACGTGTCGTGAATGGCCTTCGATACAGAGAACCCGCCGACCCGGCCCGGTTTGATGTTGATGATCCGCCCCGAGCCCAGCGTCAGCATGTCTTCGGCGCGATCGAGACTGGTGATCGACTCGTCGAGACAGATTGGGGTCGAGAGTCGGCGTTGCAGTGCTGCGTGACGTACCAGATCATCTTGGCCCAGCGGCTGCTCGATCATGATGAGGTCGAAGGCGTCGAGCTTCGCCAGATGATCCGCCTGGGCCAGCGTGTACGCCGAGTTGGCATCGGCCATGATATGGGCGTCGGGGCCGAGGGCTTCCCGAACGGCACCGACATACTCGACATCTTTGCCCGGCATGATCTTGAGCTTGATCTTCTGATAGCCGTCGGCTCTCGCGGCGCGAGCGCGGGCGACGAGCGCATCCGGATTCGCCTGAATGCCGAGGGAGATCCCGGTGATGATTCGATCGCGAGTGCCGCCGAGGAGGTGAGAGAGCGATACCCCCGAGCGGCGCGCCGTGAGGCCCCACGAGCCCATCTCGATCGCCGCTTTCGCCATCGAATGGCCGCGGAGATCGCGATCGAGTGCGGGCGCAACGTCGGCGGGAGAGGCGAAGTCAACGCCGAGGACGCGTGGGGCGAGCCATGAGGTGATGGCCATCCACGCGGTCTCGACGGTCTCGGACGTGTAGTTCGGGTGCTCGCCCGCGACACATTCCGACCATTCGACCGTGCCATCGGCGTCGCGCAGCTCGAGCAGGAAAATCCGGCGTTCGCTCACGACGCCCGAGGAGATGCGGAACGGCTCGCGGAGCGGCAAGGGCAGCTCGCGCAAAGTGATTTGTTGTATTCTCATGCTCGCGTGAGGATGTAGTGCGTGCGGTCGAATCCGCTCACGCGGAGACCTGTCGCAAAGGCTCGCTCAAACTCGGCGCGCGTCGCCGGAATCTCGATGCGCCCCTCTTCAGGGCCGTGCCGGCGCGGCGCATGGCCATCCAGACACCAGCGAACAATGAACCGATCCGTGCCCGGCCCATACATGTCCGGCACGTATTCGGTCACCTCGGCGCCCAACACATTCAAATTCAGGTGGGCGTTGCGCGCGATCTGCGGGTCGTACGTCCAGTACATCGTCTTGATACCCATCGCCAGCACCGTATCGCGTTGAAAGCGCTTGAGCGCCCGCCCGATCCCACGATTGCGGGCGTCGGCGTGCACGGCCAACATGTCGGACCAGTGCACGATGTCACCGGCGATGACCCCCGACACGCCGAACACGAAGCCGAGCATCGGTCCGTCGCCATCGAACGCACCGGCCAGGATGCCGCCGAGCTTCTGCGACACGAGGAGCATCGGGTACGGGACCACCCAATCCGCGCCCCACGTCTCGCGCTGCATGCGCACGCAGGCGTCGAGATCTTCGGCGCCAGAAAGATGCCGGACGGTAATCACCGCCGAGCGATCGCCAGATGTTCGAAATCGATATTGCCGATCCGATATTTCTTCGGCTCGCCGAAGTCGAAATGCCACCATTCGGCTTCGTACACATGGTAGCCTTGCTGCTCCATGAGCCGGCGCAGAAAATCGCGGCGCCACCGTTCGAGCGATGTGCCGCCCGGATAGTACGCATAGCTCCGGTCCGACATCTCGTCGTACCCACCCGTCATCTGCACTTCCTTCCCGCTCGTGGTATCGAACAGCGTGAGGTCGACGGCGCTCCCCCGATTGTGATTCGAGCCTTGCTGTGGATCGGCCACGAAGATCTTGCCTTCCGGCGGCGTCGCATCCCAGAACAGCTTGGTCACGTGCCACGGCCGGTAGGCATCGTGAATCAGCAGTCCATACCCCTGCCGGCGCAACGCGCGGTTGACACGCACCAGCGCCTCGGCCGCGGGGCGCTGCAAGTACGCTTTCGCCTCGGTGTAGACGGGCACGCCAAGGAAGTTGTTGGCCGTGGCGTAGCGGATGTCGAGCTTGATCGTGGAGTCGAGCGACGTGACGTCGACGAGATCGGTCGGGTTGAACGAGCCAGACTCCGCCGGCGGCTGCGCCGCCAGCGCGGCGCGGCGGAGCTCCTCGATCGACCGCACCGGGGTGATGTGGAATTGGGACCCGTCCTCGGGTCCGAGCAGCCGGCGATCGTAGCGGACGCCGCCGATGTCGGCCCAGATGGCCTTTCCGTTCGCGTCTCGCTCGAACGTGATTTGCTCGCCATCGTACAAGCCCCACTCCGGGAACGCGTACGTGTCGAGCTTACCGACCTGGGTCAATGGATATTCCTGAAACCAGTCCACGAGGGCCATCAATCGGCCACCGCGCTCGAGAATGTTGAGCGAGTTGTAGTCCCACCCATACTCGCCGATGAGTCCCACCCAGGTGCTACTCACGGGTGTCGGCTGCGGAATCTCGGCCCGCCACAACGTGTCGCGGTCCACGATCAGCGCGAAGCCGAGCGGGAACACGCGATCGCCGAACCCGAGCCGATCGTCGGTAATCAGCGTGTCGTTGGCGATGGTGCGAAGCGCCAGGCGTTGCCCGCCGCGCGCGGAGCGCGCGTACAACGCGCCTTCCTGGGCTTCGAGATAGATGCCGCGGGTCCCGGAGTGATACCAGCCTTCGAGACGGGCCGCGGTCTGCGGCGGGACGGCCGCATAATCCGCCGGGGTCTCGAGTGGCTGTCCCCCGCGGTGCGCGAGCATCAGTCGCAGTGCCGCATCCGAGATGCGCGTCGCGACCGGACCCGTCCCATCGAGCGTGCAGATGACGACCACCCCCAAGCGGTCCTCGGGCAAGAGCGCGATATCGGTCGCGAACCCGTAGACCGAGCCCGTATGCCCGACCCGACGATGTCCGTCGAGCGACGAGATCGCGAAGCCGAGCCCATAGCGCACGCCCCCCTCGACCGTCGTGTCATATTGCGGCCGCCACATCTCGGCCAGCGACGCCGGCGCGATTACCGGCCCATGCGGTCCGCGACCCCACGTGAATAACGCGCTGATGAACCGCGAGAGATCGGTCACGCTCGAGTACATCCCCATCGCGGGAGACTCGCCAATGGGAAACGTCGGCGCGGGGAATCGCCGCCCCTCGTACGTCCACATCGTGCCCGCGGCGAGCAAGGGCACCATGTCGGGCGTCAGCGCGAATCCGCTGTGCCGGAAGCCGAACGGGGTCAGGACCTCGCGGTCCATCCACTGCGCGAACGGAACACCCTGCGTCCGCTCGATGGCGTAACCGGCGGTCGCCGCGCTCGCGTTGGAGTATTTCGTGTGCGATCCAGGCCGATAGACCAGAGCCGCCTCGTTGAGGCTCGCGTCGGTCGCCGCCAGCGTCGGCGTCGTCGAGTCCACGTAGCTGCCGACGGGCGACTCCAACGGGAGGCCCGCGCGGTGGGTCATCAGCTCGCGCAGTGTCACCGGTGGCGGACCCGTGAACGGGTCGTGGGGAGCGAATTCGGCGAGGTAGCGACTGATCGGCGCGTCGAGATCGAGTTGCCCGCGCTCGACGAGATGCATCACGCCGATGTCCGTGAACAGCTTGGAGACGGACCCGATTCGATAAATGGTCGCGGCCGTGGCTTTCGCCGAATCCTTCGCGTTCGCCACGCCGAAGCCGCGCGCCCACACGATCCGCTGATCGTCGACCAGCGCGATCGACAACCCCGGAATATCCTTCTCGGCCAACTCGCGTTGGATGAACGGCTCGAGGGCAGCAACGACTCCGCCGTAGCCATCGGCCGCCGCCACTGTTGCCGCATCAGGCGGTCCCTGCGCCACACACATGGCACTCGGGACGGCGGCGAGCACGAGAATCCAGATCGCGCGCATGACTATCCGGAAGTTACCGGCCGCGCTAAAATTGCGCATGCCAAACGCCCGACTCTCGTGTCTCTTCGTCTGCGCGCTCGCCGCGACGCCCACGCTCGGCGCCGCCCAGATCACCCAGGCCGAGTACGCCGCCCGCCGCGACGCGATCGCCGCGCGGATCGACAGTGGCATCTTCTTCATCGCCGGCGCTCGCGAGCCGGTCGACCATTACCCGCCGTTCAAGCAGCGGGCGCCGTTCCGGTACCTGACCGGCTTTCTGGCGCCCGACGCGTCGCTCGTCGTCGTCCGGCGTGGCGGGCATACGACGGCCACACTCTACGTGCAGCCGTCGAACCCTCGGCGGGAGTTCTACACCGGCGAACGCATGTCGCCCGAGGCGATCATGCGCGAGACCGGCATGGCCTCGGCGCGCAATACGCAGCTCGAGGCAGATCTCGACTCCCTGGCCGGCTCGGGCCTGCCGCTGTGGGTCGCCAGCGACGCCGAGTCGGATGAATTCATCGCCGATGACTCGTTGAGCTTCGGCAGCGCGCTGGTGCGGACGCTGCACGCGGCGCATCCGTCGCTCGCGGTCAAAGACGCGACGCAGATCTTGGATGAGTTGCGGGCGCGAAAGAGTCCCGCGGAGATGGCGTTGCTCGAGCGCGCGGCGGCTGTGTCGTCGCTCGGACACAAAGCGGTGCTGGCCGAGATCGCGCCTGGCAAGAGCGAGGCGGACGTGCAAGGACTCATGGAGTACACGTTCCGCCGGAATGGGGGCGATGGGTTTCCGGCCTATGCGTCGATCGTCGGCTCCGGTCCAAACGGCACCACGCTCCACTACGATCACGACGATCGCGTGATGAAGACCGGCGAGGTTGTCGTCATGGACTGTGCCACGAGCGTGCAGGGGTATGCGGCCGACATCACCCGGACGGTTCCGGTGAGCGGCACGTTTACCGCCGATCAGCGGGCGATCTATCGGATCATTCGCGACGCGCAGGCGGCTGGGGAGCGGCAGGTGAAGCCTGGGGCAACAGCAGCGGCCGAGCGCGATAGCATCGGCAATGTCATCATTGCCGGGCTGGTGCGGTTGCACCTCATCGATTCGGCGGCCGCCGTCGTCGACGCGCCGAAAGGCTTCTGCGGACAGACCGGGGATACGTGTCCGCAGTGGCGTCTCTTCGCGCCGCACGGGCCGAGTCATGGACTCGGGCTCGATGTGCACGATCCGGCGCAGTTCTACTACGGCGAGAAGACATTCGCGGTCGGCGACGCGCTCACCATCGAGCCCGGGGTGTACGTCAAGGCCGACATCTTGTCCATCATACCCGACACGCCGCGCAATCGGGCGTATGCCGAGCGGGTGCGGTCGCTGATCCAGCGGTACCAGAACATCGGCGTGCGCATCGAGGACGATTACGTCCTGACCGCGAACGGGCTCAAACGCATGTCGACCGCGCCGCGTGAGGCCAGCGAGATCGAAGCCCTCATGCGAAAAACTGTTCAGTAACGGCTATCAGGGCGAGGCCGGCCGCGATCCAACCAGCGTCCGCGAGGCGCGGGCGACCGGTCGACCGTATCAGGGTGCCAGCGAGATAGAGGAACGTGCCCGCGGCAATCGGAATCATCTCCGTCGCGATTCCGCGGGCGCGGAGGCCGATGACGAGTGTCAGCGCCGCGCCCCCGAGCGCCGCGAGACCGGTCAGCGCATTGAGGCCATAGGCGCGCGCGGGCGCCAGGCCGCCGTGGATGAAAATGCCCAGGCTTCCGAGCTCGCGAGGGATCTCGTGCAGCGACACGGCGAGCGTGGCGATGATCCCGACCGATGGATTGGCGAGAAACGACGCGGCGATGATCACGCCGTCGACCGCGTTGTGCAGGACGTCACCCGTGAAGTTGAGCCAGACGATCCGCCGACTCGATGTGAGGCGGTCGAACACCTGGTCAATAAGTCCAAAGCCGATAAGGCCGACGACAAGAGAAGCGGCAACACGCGAGGGTCGCTGACCGGCGGCAAGAGCTTCCGGGATCAGGTCGAACAACACGGCGCCAAGGAGCGCGCCGGTCGCCAACCGGACGAGCACGGGGACGGCGCGACGCAGCACCGTCGGATCCACGAGCAAAACGACCGCGCTCGCCAACGGAATGGCGCTCACGATCCCTACGGCCAGCAGGCACGCAAGCCAAACAGGCATAGATGAGAAAGCTACGCGGTCGTGACGCGGGTCACATGCCACCGTCCCGGCCGTCGGTAGCTTTGACGCGATGCCCGGCCGCTTCGCGCTCGCCCTCTCCCTTTTGTTCTCCACGTGGCAATCGGAGGACGTCAAGCTGCTCGGCACCTCCGGCGACATTCGCTTCGTGGTCGTGTCGCCAAAGGTCGCGAAGTCGGACGACGAGCTCCGCAAGACCGCGCACATGCTCTGCGCGGACACGCAGATCTGTGGCGTGCGCTTCTGGGCGGTCGAGTCGCACGCGGCGCGGCGGCTGCCAATGACGGACGACCAGGCGCGTAATCAGATCGCGGCGTACACGATCAATAAGAACATGGGCGTCGACGACTTCACGTGCATGCCGACCGCGGACCGTTCGCCGCCGTGTACCCCGACTCCTTAGTGATCCATGCCGGCCATGCCCGCCACGTCTTCCGTTGACATGGTGTCCTTGAGGTCGAGCACGTAGTCGGGCGCCGAGCGGTCGACGTGGGGCCACGCGTCGACGTTGGACGGCATGAAGACGCCACCGAGTGTGCCCATCCCGCCCATCGGAATGGTGCGCCCTGTAGGATTGTCGTAGATGGCGGTGACCCGGTACACGTGGTCTGGACGGACCGGGAGGCCCAAGCTCCACCAGAACGTCTTGACGGGCATGTCGACCGGCTCACCGGTCTTGTCGACGATCGGCTTCGTCTCCCACAGCACTTTCTTGGCGGTGATATCCTCGAACCGTAGCGCGGTGCCGTATTTGTGCATGTGCGCGCCGAGCGCGAGAATGCGGCCGGAGACCGCCGGGTGGCCTTCCCAGCTCTTCTCGGAGTGGCCCGCGGGCAAGTCGTACGACTTCGCGACGGCCGGTGGCATCACATCGAGGTACATCGGGTAGATGGAGACCGCGCTGACCGCGCCGGATGCCCTGTATGGCATCCGGATGAGGAGCCGGGCGCCGACGATGTCGTGAGCGCCCGCGTTTTGGAACATCGCGGTCACGAGCAGCGTGTCGCCGCGGTGAACCCGGAGTCCCAGGATCTTCGGCAGTTCGACGGCCGGAGTCTCCGAGCCTTGGGCGCCGATACGCAGCATGATCGGGCTGAAGAGCTCGCGCTTTTCCGGAGCGATCAGGTTGACGTGATGAATGAAGGCGTGCGGCAGCGGCTTGCCGTGCGCGTCTACGAGCTGGCAGTCGTAGCCCTGCAGCCAGCCATCGAATGGGATCGTGATGGTGCCAGGTTGCGCTTCGACCATCCTATGCATGGTGATCGGCGACATCTCCATGACCATCTCATGGGCCGTCGTGTCGAGCCGAACCGTCAACGCCTGCGCCGCGCTTCGCGCGGACGCGAAAACGATCGACGCCGACGGCAGTGCCAGTACGAGCAACGAACGAGGCACACGCAAAGCCATGCGCAAAAGAGTCCTGTGCAAGCGAGTCGCAGGAGAAGTCACGCGCAAACGAGTCTTACGCAAGCGAGTCACAGGCGAACCAGACATGCGCATAAGCTAAAGGCCCGCCTTCGCGAAGCGAGGCGGGCCTTTGGAAAAATTGCTCACCAGCCCGGCAGAATCTGGAAGCCCCAGATTCCTGATTTTTGCATAGGTCGCTGGAACGGATAGGCCCAGAAGACCTCGGCGACGATGTAGCCGAGCACGTTGATACGGGTACTGATGCCTGAGGAGAACACCGGAATGCGCTGGCTCGAGTTCTCGGAGAACTTGAACACCGGCGTATCGTGGTTGTACCACGCGACACCAGCGTCGAGGAACGGCGCGACGTCGATCGGCAGATAGGGGAAGTTGATCAACCCGTACTGCGAGACACCGGTCAGCGGGAACCGGATCTCGAAGTTCGCCGCGGCGATCTTGCTGCCGAACAACCGGTCGAGCACCGGGCAGCCGCCGTTCGCCACGGTCGGTCCCTGGCACTCGTTGATGTTGATCGTGTTGTAATCGTACCCACGGATGAAATACGGATCGCCGACGTACAACGGAAAGAGCGTCGACGAGTCTTCGGCGTCGCGACCATACCGCCCGTAGTGCGTCAACCGGAACGCGAAGGTCACCGGATTGGCGAAGATGTATCGCCGGTAATCGGCGAGCACGGTCGTATACAGGAGGTTACCGAATGTCGGATCGACCTCGAGTCGATATCGCGCGCCGGCGATCGGCGAGGTGAACCCGAACGTCGTGTAGTCGGTCGCATACGCAATGCTCGTCTGCCAGAGACTGAGCCCGGGCGGCGTGCCGGGGAACCCCTGGTTGTAATTCGCGGCCAGGACGTTCCCGAAATTGTCGGTGATGTACTCGTCCTGCGTGATCTGATAGTGCAGGTAGGTATATCCCGCACTCAGCTCGAGACGCCGGTACTGTGAGAACGGGTATTGGGCGAACAGTGTCCCGGTCTCATAGAACGCGCGCTCGAAGACCTCGTGGATGACTTGCCCTGGTGCCGACCCGCCGCCCGACGTCGGAAGCGTCGTGTCGCTCACGAACGTCCCACCAGTCAAGTACGGAATGTGACCGACGCTGGCACCATAGATGAGCCGGTGCGCCTGATTGATGTACAAGACCTCGCCGCCGAAGTCCTGGATTTGCCCAGACCCGGCGAGCTGCGCGGCGAGGACGTTGTTCTCGAGCTGATCGCCGAAATACGCCGAGACGCCACCGGCGAGTCCGCTGCCGAACGGTCCCCCGACGGCCACACCCACGCCTGGCGAGCCGAGGTACTCGAGCCCGAACGAGGGATGGTACGGCCCGCTCGGAAAATCATGCTCGGGTGGCAGGGCCGTGCTGGCATCGGCAATGCGGGCGGTCACTGCCCCGCCGCCTGGCACATCCGTCGGCGGCAGAACGCCGACCGAGGTGGTGTCACCTTGTCCAGCGACCAGCGGCGTGCCGGCCGCGGCTTCCGGATCCAAGCGATGCAGCTCGTACCCCTCGCGGGCGAACACGTCGAACATGAGCCGGCCGCTGGTCCGTGCCACGGTCATCGTGGCCGACATCGGGAGGATGCCGGTCACGCCCGTCGCGATCCGCGTGATCTGGATGATTTCGCCAGTCTCGACGTTCTCGCGATAAATGTCGGGAATGCCATTCCGGTCGGCAACGAAGTAGATCCCCTTGCCGTCGGGCGTCCACTGCGGATTGATCGCCTTGGCGTTTGGGAACGTCGGCAGCATGCGCGACGTGCCCGTCGTCATGTCGCGGATCATGACGTGGAGCGGACCCCACGCCAGCTTGTTCATGTCCGTGGTGCCGCTGTCCGTCACATAGGCGATGTACTTGCCATCCGGCGACCATGCCGGCTGAATCTGCGCAAACCGGTCATCCGTCAGCTGCGTCGTTTTCCCGGTCTTGAGATCGTACACATACAAGTCCGTGATGCCGCCGTGGTTGCCGGAGAACGCCAACTTGTCGTCGACACCCCACGAGATGTCTTCGGCCGTCGTGACTTCGGGAATATCGATCTTCCGCTCCAAGCCGCCGCGCTGGACGTTGAAGATCCCGATCATTTCCTTGCCCTTGGCGTAGACGCCGACGGCGAGGCGCTGCCCATCGGGTGACCACGACCCGGCCGAGCCGCCGAAATTCAGGGCGTCGTAGTGCGGGTTCGAGTTGATGCTGGTCAACTTGTGCACGATCCGGCCCGTCTCGACATCGGCCACGTAGAGATCGATCTGGAACAGACCGCGTTGCGTGAAGAACGAGACGTACTTGCCGTCAGGACTGAGGGCCGGCCCGACGTCGATGTCGCCGAACCGCCGGCTCATCGGCTGCAACGGACGATCGCCCACGTTCTCGGGACGAACGAGCCCGTTCACTTGCGGCTGCACCTCGCGGCGAATCGCGGCGGCCATCTCACGGCTCAGTGAGTCACTCGACATTCCGAGGACGTTCCGCACCGCGGGCTCGAAGCCCGTGCGCAACGCCTGGCGGAAGAGTCGCGGGATCACATCGTCGCCGTACTTGCCGCCGACATACGCCCAGAAGATCTGGCCCCACCGATAAATGAAGTAGTTGCCGCGTCCCAGCCTGCGGAGGGACGGGATATCGTTCCGCAACACGGCGTCGCGCAGGTACATGGCCGAGTTCGGGTCATCGCGGCCGATCGAGAGATACTCGGCCATGCCTTCAGTGGCCCACAGCGGAATGCGCTCGAACGCTCCGATCCCGCCCCCGCCCGGTCCACGGATATTCTCGGCGATATCGAACTGGAAGGTGTGCACCAACTCGTGGCCGAGCACGTGGTCGGTCTGGTGATAGTCGGGGCTCATCGGAATGATCGCGCGATTCCGGATGGGCTCCGTCACACCGCCGACCGGGCCACCGAGCGGGATGTAGGCGATATTCTGTTGCGAGAACGCCGGCGGATCCGAGAACAGGACGATCGGCTTCTTGGGGAACGTGTCGCGCAGCGTTGCCGAGTGGCGCTCGTACCATCGCTCCGCCATGCGAGCCACGTCCGCGGTGGCCAAGGATTCCGCGGTGTAGTAGTAGATATCGAAATGAGGGGTGTGCATCTCCCGGAAATCGAAATCCCGGTATGCCACCTTGTTCTGACCGAAGTACTGGGCGCGCACCGTCACCGGAACCGTCAGGGCGAGGGCCGCCACCAGCAGGGTAAGGCGCGTGGTCCGCGAGTGCATGAGGGATGAGGTAGGTGACACGTGGGGTGCCAGCAAAGTAGCGGTATCTCCCCACGCTAGCATGCCGCTACCCGGACAGGAACGTTGGGTTCCAGTTGCTAACGTGTGAAGCCCCGGGGTGGGTTGAGCATCGAGCCAGCCGACGTGGCCCTTATCATCAAGTCGTGACCTATCTGGAGTCTGCTCGTAGATTTCGCCGCAACCGGACCTCATGGCCCTCGGGACCCACTTCGCGCTCATTGCGCTCGCCGCGCTCCCCGCGCTCAGCTTCCCCGACTCCGCTCACGCGCAGTCCGGCCTTGTCACTCTTCCGCTCGACGATCCCGCCTATACGCAACTCGCCGCGCTCGAGCGACTCGGCTGCGCGGCCGCCCGTGTCTCGCCCAATCGACCATACGAGGTCGGCGCGATCCGGTCCGCGCTCGAAGCTGCCAGAACGCAACGTCAATGTGTCGGACCCCTTTTGAACGCGTTGCGTGCACGATTCGCGCCCGCGCCGGCTGACACTATGCCAGCCCTGCGAGGCGGCGCGGCCGCGACTGTCCGCGCGACAGGACTCTCAAACGGGGTCTTCCGTCCTCTTTGGGAGAACGTACGACCGACCGATGATGGGACACCGCCGCTCGTCGGCGTCCTGGAGCCGCGCTTGACCTGGGGCGACGGACATCACGTCGCAGTAGTCGTATCCGGCTACGTCGAAACGAGCGGGAGGAACGATCCCACGCTTCCGGCGGACGAGTGGCTCAAGAACAAGGTCGCGGCGAACCTCGACGAGACGTACATCGCGGCTGGCGCCGGTGCCTTCTACGCGACCCTCGGCCGTGGTCGAGAGGCCTGGCTCGGCTCCGGGAACGACTCGTATGCCCTCTCGGCCAACGGCCCGCCGATCGATCGGCTCGCCTTTGGGTTCCGAACGGCCCACTTCGAAGGGCGTGCATACGCCGGGCTGCTGAACGACGTCACGCTCGATTCCGCCCACGATGGGTTTGCCGCCGGCGTCCAGCCGCTCCACTTCTACCGCTGGCTTTTCGCCCACGAGATCACCTGGCGACCGGACCGCGCCTTGGAGCTCACGATTGGCGAGACCGCGGTCTCGTCCCGCGGTGCGCGAGCACCCGATCTCCTGTATGTCGACCCGTTCCTGCCGTATCTCATCATCCAGCACGACACGGGACGCACCGGCGACGACGCGAGAGATAACCTCATCGACTTCTTTGCTCTGCGAACACGCCTGGGTCCCGTGACGCTGGCCGGTGAGATCTTCGTCGACGACATCCAGATCGATGCGGCCGACAGGGCGAAGACACCGGACCAACTGGGCTGGCGCCTCGTGGCCGATACTCCGATTCCCATCCTGGCATCGGTCCCGATCGACGCCGAGGTCGAGTACGATCGATCGGACAGTTACTTGTACATGCGGAAGTACTATTTCGAGGTCCAGCAGTTCTGGAACGAGCCGATCGGGTCTCAGCTCGGGCCCGACGCCGACTATCTCCGGCTTGGGGCCGAGGCCTTCCCCAACGGGCTCCTTCGCATCGGCGCCGATATCGGCCGTTGGCGTCGCGGTCTGCTGCGCATCGACACCCGGCCCGCGGTCTCGCCGGTCAACGTCGGGAACCCGCCATTTCCGACGAACGAGCCCGGGCATCCCGTGCAAACCGCTTACCTGGGCGACCTCTCCGCTCAGCTACTGACCCGCATCTTGCCGATCACGCTCAGCGTGCAGCTCGCGCGGATCACGAACGCGAACAATATCCCGTCGCCAGCGGCCTACTACGCGCAAACTCAGCTCAGCGTCACATACGCTTGGCGATACCCGTAACGCGCTACCAGCCGAGTACGAGCGCGAACATGAGGGGCGCGACGATCGAGGCGTCGGACTCGATGATGAACTTGGGCGTGTCCACGCCGAGCTTGCCCCAGGTGATCTTCTCGTTGGGGACAGCCCCGGAGTACGACCCGTACGACGTCGTGGAATCCGAGATCTGGCAGAAGTAGCCCCAGAGTGGAACCTCGGGCCGCTGCAGATCTTGGTGCAGCATAGGCACGACGCAGATGGGAAAATCGCCCGCGATGCCGCCGCCGATCTGGAAGAAACCGATCGAGGACGTAGCGGACGTTGTCTGGTACCAGTCCGCCAACTTGATCATGTACTCGATGCCCGTCCGCACCGTGTGCACGTTGCACACGTCGCCCGAGATGCAGTGGCCCGCGTACATATTGCCCAGTGTCGAATCTTCCCAACCGGGAACGAACATCGGCAGATCCCGCTCGGCGGCAGCCAATAGCCACGAATCTTTTGGATCTATCTCATATTCGCTCTCGAGAGTGCCCGAGCGGAGAATCCGATACATGAATTCGTGCGGGAAATAGCGCTTGCCCTCGCGATCCGCTTTGACCCATTCCTCGAGCACCGCGCGCTCGATCCGCCGCATCGCCTCGGCCTCCGGGATGCACGTGTCGGTGACCCGGTTCATGTGCCGCTCGAGCAGTTTCTGCTCGTCAGCGGGCGTCAGATCGCGGTAATTCGGGACGCGCGTGTAATGCTTGTGGGCAACCAGGTTGAATACGTCTTCTTCCAAGTTCGCCCCCGTACAGGCGATGCCTTGGACTTTCCCCTGGCGGATCATCTCGGCCAACGAGCGCCCGAGCTCGGCGGTGCTCATGGCACCCGCCAACGTGACGAGCATGCTGCCGCCGGAGTTCAGGTGCCGACAATATCCCTCGGCGGCGTCCATCAAGGCGGCGGCGTTGAAATGCCGGAAGTGTTCTTTCAGGAATGCTGAGACAGTTGAGACAGTCATGGAAGGGAGGCTAGCGGGCGCCTGACCGTGGCGTCAAGATTTGATGGATGGTGTCCGCACGAGCGCAGTCGGGTCTCCTGCAGGCAAGAGTAGAACGGGGCATCCGATCCACCCAAACCGGGCTGGCCGCGAACATCGGGCTCGTCCTGGTGAAGCTCGCGGCAGGCGTCCTCGGACACTCGTACGCACTCGTGGCCGACGCGGCCGAGTCGTCGAGCGACATCCTGTCGTCGCTCATTGTCTGGTTCGGTCTGCACGTCGCCGCGCAGCCGGCGGACGAGAACCACCCGTTTGGTCACGGCAAGGCGGAACCGCTCGCCAGCATGGCGGTCGCGCTGCTGCTGATCGCGGCGGCGATCGCGATCGCCGCCGGCGCCGTCCATTTGATCCAGACCCCTCATCGCCTGCCCGAGCCGTTCACGCTGGCCGTGGCGGGGATCGCGTTCGTCGTGAAGATCTATCTCTACCGGCGCGTGAACGATGTCGGGACGGCGATCGGGAGCACGGTCATTCGCGCGGATGCGTGGCATCACCTGAGCGACGCCGTCAGCTCGGGCGCGGCGTTCATCGGGATCGCGGTCGCGCTGATCGGCGGCCACGTCATCGGGGGACGCGGATGGGAGTCGGCCGACGACTGGGCAGCGCTGGTCGCGGCCGGCATCGTCGCGTACAACGGCGCGCACATGCTGCGGCCGGCGCTCGCCGATCTCATGGACACCGCGCCGAGTCCCGCGCTGATCGCTCGCGTTCGCGAGGCCGCGATGTCGACCGCCGGCGTGCGAATGATCGAGAATCTGAAGATGCGACGGTCGGGACTCGGGTACTTTGTCGAGATTCATGTGCAGGCGGACCCGCACATGTCGCTTCATGACGCGCACGAGCTCAGCGGCTCGGTCAAGGGCGCGATCTTGGCGGTCGCGCCTTTCGTGCAGGGCGTGCTCGTCCACATGGAGCCCTATCTAGCCCAGTGAGATCATCGCCATCGCGGCGATACCGAGGGCGAGTCCGAGATACTGGGCGGGGCGCAGGCGCTCGTGGAGCACCGACCACGCGAGGGCGACGGTCACGATGGGATTGAGCGAGGCGAGCGTCGCGACAACGCTCAGCATGCCCTGTCGCACGGCGATCAGATAGCAGACGTTCGCGACGATGTCGAGCGTCCCGGACGGCAGCGCAATAGCCATCACGCCTCGCGGGAGGCGCAGCGACCGGCCCCTCAATCGGGTCGCGAGACCCAGAAGCGGGAGTGATACCGCCCGGGCCATCACGAGTGGCCACAGGCCTGCCGCGACCGACGTTGGGTGCAAGCAGGTATACCACGCGCCGAGCGCGATACCGCACGCCAGCGCGGTGAGCACGCCACGCTCGGTCGAGCCGTCGGGGCCCGATCGGTCTTGAGCGACGAGCACGATCGACACGACCGCGAGCGCGAACCCGGCGAGCACGAGTGGCCCGGGTCGCTCACCGAGCGCGAAGCCAATGATCACGGCGACCGCGGCGCCCGTCGCCGAAGCGATTGGCGCCATCACGCTCATGCGACCGAGCGTGAGCGCCTTGAAGAAGAGGGCGAGCGCCGCGGCTCCCGCCAGGCCGGCGGCCGCACCCCACGCGAGATCCGCGGTGCTCGGCGTGCTCGGCCCCGCCACGAGTAGCGCGATCGCGAGGGGCACGAGACCCACGAACTGGGAGACGGCTGCGACCGCGAGCGCCGAGCTCCTGCGGCTGGCGAGCCCGCCGAGGAAGTCCGCGCTGCCGTAACAGATCGAGGCGAGTATGGCGAGCAGTGGTGCCATGGCGGTAATATATATTGATATTTATGGTCAGTATACCATGACCGACCCGGACGCCATCGCGGCGGCGATCGCGCGCACCGTGCACGCGTTGCGCACGCGGCGGTCGTGGACGCTCGACGCGCTCGCGACGCGCTCGGGCGTCAGCAAAGGCATGCTCGTGCAGATCGAGCAGGCGCGGACCAATCCGAGCATCGCGACCCTGTGCCGCATAGCCGATGCGCTCGGCGTCTCCGTTCCGCGGCTGGTCGAGGTCGACGAGTCGCCACCCGTGCGCATCGTGCGCGCGGCCGACGCCGCCGAGTTGTGGCACGGACTGCCGGGCAGCGTGGCTACGCTGCTGATCGGCTCGGATCAGTCCGAGGTCTGGGACTGGCGCATCGCGGCGGGAGACGGGTATGATGGCGCCGCGCACCCGCCCGGGTCCCGCGAAATGCTCTACGTGTTGACGGGCAGTCTGACGCTCACGCTCGGCTCCGATACGCACACCATTGCGCGAGGGGACTCGTTGGTTTTTCGCGCCGACCGAACACACCGATACGCAAACGGAGGCAAAGCTCCGCTGCGGTTCATTATGGTTGTGATCGAGCCATCGCGAGCGCGGTCTTGACGTGATCCGGGCCGACGCGTGCGGTCCATGCCCGGAACGTCTCGTCGCCCGCACGGCCACCCAGGTACTCGCGGAACAGCGTCTCCAATGTATCCGCCGTCTCGGCTGCCGCGACGCGGACTCCTATTCGCTCGGCGAATCCCGGCGCGGCACCGAGTCCGCCACCGATGAATATGTCAAAGCCGTCCGCGGCGCCCTGTAGCCCAATATCCGCTATCCAATGTTGCCCGCAGGCATTTGGGCAACCCGTGACAAAGATCTTCACGTGCGACTGGAATCCCGGGAGTCGGCGCTCGAGCTCCGGTATGAGATCCAGGCTGAACCGCTTCGTCTCGGCAACGGCGAGCTTGCAGTATTCCGAGCCCGTGCACGCGAGTATCCCACGCCGGAACGGCGATCCTTCGAGTGGAGGCGCCGCACTGCGCGCAGCCGCCCTTTGAAATGCGCCGAGTCGTTCGGCCGGGATGCCGAGCACGATCACGTTCTGCATGGCGGTGGTGCGCAGCGATCCAGCGCCAAATTCGTCCGCGAGTGAGGCGAGAGAACGCAGAGCGTCCGGCGTGATGCGGCCCGACGCGACCGTGAAGCCGGCATAGAACGACCTGCCGCCCTTCTCCGGATGGACGCCGACGTGATCCCGGAGCGCGCCGTCCGGCGGCACTTCCGGAACCGCAGGGTCGAGCGCGTAGCCTAACCGAGAGGTGAGCTCGGCGAGAAATCGATCGGGCGTCCAACCATGCGTGAGAAATAAGAATTTCATGCGCGCTTTCGCGCGCTGCACGCGCAGCTCGTCGGAGTCGCGGAAGATGGCGGCGACGGCGTCGACGACGTCGGGCACGGCGTCCCACGGCACGAAGACGTCGAGTCGATCGCCGAGTCGGGGACGGGTCGACAGACCGCCGCCGACGCGCAGACTGAACCCGATCTCGTCGGCGCGTCGCACGGCGGTCAATCCGATGTCGTTGATCTCGGGATATGTGCACCAATGCGCGCAGCCCGTGACCGAGATCTTGAACTTGCGCGGAAAGTTGGCATACAGGGGATTGCCGTTCATGCGCCGGTCGATCTGCACGGCAATCGGCGAGGCATCGGCGATCTCCGCGGCGTCGACGCCGGCGAGCGGACAACCCGTGACCGTGCGCGTGTTGTCGCCGCACGCGCCCATGCTCGTCCACCCGACGGCCGCGAGGGCATCCCACACGGTCGGGATGTCCTCGATGCGAAGCCAGTGGAGCTGGAAGTTCTGGCGATTCGTGATGTCGAGCGAGCCGCGCGCATAGCGATCGGAGAGATCGGCGATCGTGCGCGCCATGTCCGACGTCACGATGCCGTTCGGCGTCCGCACGCGCATCATGAAAAAGCGCGTGGCATCGCCATGCACGCCAAGGCCATCACCCTGCGTGTACAAGCCCCACGCTCGGAATCGGACGTTCAGGTCGTCGTCCGGAATGGCGTCGTAGCCGAGAGTGGAGTAGCGACGAATATCGTCCAGGATGGACCAGGACGCTTTCTCGCGTTTGATGCGCTCGATGCGCTGTGTTGGCGTTTCAGTCGTTTCAGGCATAAAAAAAACCCGCCGGAGAAAACTCCGGCGGGCACGGGTGTACACGGGGCGCGCTACGCCTGAGTCTCTGGGATGCGGGGGGCGAGACAACAACAGCGCAGCGTCATGATGTACAACCTATCGAGATGCTATCAGAATTCAATACCGAATCTAATGGGAACGAACGCCGTATTCGTAGTGTTGGTGAATGCTGTTTCGTACCGCGCCTCGAGGTAGAAATTCACCCGTCGCATCTTGAAACGCAGTCCGGCTCCGCCATCCAAACCGCCGACGGTCTCTGTCCGTGTCAGGACGGGCACCGTCTGATTGTAGCTCTGACAGAATCCAAAGAACGGATCGCAGGCCACTCCCGAGTTCTGGTAGTTGTCGAGCTCGACATACCGCGAATACACGCCGCCGCCGCCGATGAGATACGGCACGACACGGGCGCGCGGATCATCGGTCAGGCCAATCACGAGATTGGCGGTACCGGAGAGCATGCTGCTGAATCCGGTATTCACATTGAAGTCGTTCAGCGTCTGTGAATTGACGCCGAAGCGCGAGTACCCGACATCGAACTGGAGCCAGATCGGCGAGCGGCGATCGAGTGGAATCGCCAGATTCCCATCGACATTCCAACCCGGATTGAATCGTTCGGCGTACGGACCAGTCGGGACGGCGGCGCCTCCCGAGATGCCGATGTGCACTGCTTCATTGTCGAACGCGTCATAGTTGTACCCGTATCGCACACGATACTGGGCACTCGCCTCGCTCGCGACGGACACCGACAGCGCGATCGCGCCCAGTGCGGCGACCCACATTCGTTGATGCATTATGTCACCTCCTGAAAGCCATAGGTAAGGCAACCACTGTTCCAGGAGACGAGCGCGAATCTCTGCTGTTAAGTGCGTCCTTGCGTCCTCTGACGAGGACGGGTGACTGACCTACGCCGCGGAGGCAGTGTGGTGGCCCCCACTCCAGCGGCGGCCAGCGCGAGCACCGCCGACACGATCATTGCGCCCCGAAACGCCGAGACGGCCGCTGCCGTGACAACCTGCGCGTAGGCCGGCGGCGGCGTGATCGCCGCCAGCTGCAATGCTTGAGCGCTCAACGCCTGCCGGATCTGCGCGGGAGCGCCCGCATGGGCGAGCCCCACATCCAATTGCGTCGAGAAGCGCTGCACCATGATGATCCCGATGACGCCAATGGCGAGGAGGCCGCCCAGACGCGCGACGGCGTTGTTCACCCCCGAGGCGACGCCTTCGAACTCATCATCGACGGAGGAGAGGACCGCTGTCGTAAGGGGCGCGACGGTGATCCCCATCCCCAGGCCGACGAGCACCATCCCGGGAAAGAACGTCGTGAAGTAGCTGCCGCCCGCGCCTGGCAGCGCAAACGTCGCGAGCCCGATGGCCGCGATGAGTGGGCCGAGCGTGAGGAGGAGCGTGATGCCGAAGCGATCAGCCATCTCGCCAGCGGTGCGGGACAGGAGCGCCACAATAATGACCAATGGCACCAGCGACGCGCCCGCGGCGGTAGCCGTGTAATGATGAACCTGGATCAAATCAAAGGGCAAAAAGAAGAGCGCGCCGCCCAGCGCGGCGTAGAGCAGCAGTGTGATGAGATTCGCGCCGCTGAATGCGCGCGAGCGAAAGAGCATGAGCGGCACGAGCGGTCGGATGACCCTGTCCTCGACGACGATGAACGCGCCGACCAGGGCGACGCCGACGATAAGGCTCAGGACCACTCTGAGGCTGCCGAGACCGTAGTGCGGTGATTCGATGAGCCCGAAGACGATGCCGCCCAACCCCGCGGTAATGAGCGCGGCGCCGGTCCAATCGAGGGAGCGGGTCACCTTCGCTGGCGCGGAGAACGGCACTTCGAACACCATGATGGCGACGACCGCGGCGGCGAGCGGCACATTGAGCGCGAAGATCCATCGCCACGAGGTGTGCTCGACGAGCCAACCGCCGATGACTGGGCCCGCGGCCGTCACAATGGCGGTGGCCGCCGACCACGTGCCGACCGCCTGGCCTCGTTCGCCAGGCGAAAACGCGGCGCCGAGGATCGCGAGACTCCCGGGGACGAGGAATGCGGCCGCAATGCCTTGCAACGCTCGCCACGCGATGAGCCAGGTGATGTTCGGCGCCAGCGCGCACCCGATGGATGCCACGGCGAACGCGATGATGCCGCCGGTGAACACGCGCTCGCGGCCCCAGCGGTCGCCGACCGCGCCGCCGACGAGGATCAGCGACGAGAGGAAGAGGAGGTAGATCTCGACGACCCACTGCGCGTTGACGATCGTCGTGTGCATCTCGCGCTGCATGACCGGCAGCACCACGCCGACGACGGTGCCGTCGATGAACGCGAGGCTCGAGCCGAGGATCGTGGCGGCGAGGATCCAGCCGGTGGAGCGAGCGCCTTGGGGTTCGCGGGACACCGCCGTGTTCGCGATGGCAGGTTCGCACGGCGGCGGACAGAACGCCACTAGTTGATCCCCCGCGGGATCGAGTCGGTCCAGATCTTCGTGCGCACGAGCCGGCCGTTTTCCTCGAGTCGCCGGGTGACGCGAACATGCAAAGTCGTGCTATCCGAACGCACGTCTATTCCCGTGCGCAGCACGATGCAGCGGCTCGCGCGGCATATGTGATGGGATTCGTCACCGACGAAACGGGATTGGGCGGGAGCGTCATCGTGGGTCTCGTAGTGTTCCTTCTCGATGTTCTCGATTCGGCGGTCGAGGATCTGGTACGAGAAGCGTGTAAGAAAATCAACGGCCGTCGTTTTTGCCACGACGTTGTGGGTGACGATTGCGCCGGGATAGCCCGTCTCCTGTAACGTTCGCGCATCCGGTGCCTGGTCATGAGGCTCGGGTGCCGCAAAGACCGGCACCTGTGCGTTCGGCGCCGGCGGGACGACCGGAAGGTCGAGGGTGGTGCTGCCGTCATTGACCTCCAACGATGTCGTCGTGGGGTACGGCGTCGGCCACGCCATTGGGAACTGCGAATTCGCGATAGCCAGGCGGATCTTGTGTCCTGGTCGGAAGGTCCACGTCGTGAAGTGCAGTGGCGTCTTGATCACATACGGCAAGCCCGGTGCGAGTGGCGCCGGATCGAGGCGCGATGACCATTGGGCGCCACTCTGGAGCACCCCGGTCACGAGCGCGACACGCCCGTCGGGAAAGACGTCTTCGAGCCGCACGGTCCAGTCGACGATCGGGGCGGCGGGCCATACCCGCAAGCGCACGCGCGGAAAGCCGATGATCTCCACCGGCTCCCTCAGCTCCCGGCTGTCATAGGTCAAGCTCTGTCCGTCATCGGCCGCCTGGTCGCCCGTCGCATCATTCCACCAGACTGGAACCGCCGTGCCAACGCCCGCGGTATATGCCAGCCAATCGTACCAGATGAAATCTCGTGCTCCGGCCGCTTCGCCAAGCTCATGCCTGGGGTTCGGGTACCACGTGCGCCACTGCGTGCGAGCAATCGGCCAGTCTTCCCCGCGCCAATGCCCGGGACTGATGGCGAGCGATACATCCGGCGGCACCGAATCGCGGACAAAGACGGTGAGGCGCGGTCCATCCATGATGTCGTTGGTCTCGCCCTCGAGCCAATGCTTCCACCATTTGACGGCGAGATCGCGCCACTCGATGGCGGGTCCCGGGACGGCATCGTCGGGAAAGGTGTGGTTCCATGGCCCGATGATCGCTTTGATCGGTGCGTGGACGCTGTCGAGCATGCGCGGGATGGCATCGCGATAGCCGTCCAGCAGACCGCCGATGAGAAAGCACGGAATCGTCAGCTTGTCGTACTGAAAACGCAGCGAGTTCCAGCGCCACCAGGGTCCGTCGACCGTGTGGTGGAGGTAGGTCAGGATCCACGGCGGCGCCTCGAAACGATTATGGACGTACGCCGAGTCGATCGCGTACGCGGGCGGCGCGGGGAGGCCGTTCTCGTGGTCGATCTGGAGCGCGTACTGATCGATGTGGAGCACGCCGTCGATCTGGTGAACGTCATCGTGATAAAGATCGTCCGTGGCATCCACCGCAATGATCGCCTTGAGCGCCGGCGGGTGGCGCATCGCGATCTGGATGGCGTTGAATCCGCCCCAGGAGATTCCCCACAGGCCCACGTTGCCATTCGCTCCTGGCAATCGGCTCAACTGGGCTATGATCTCGTCGGCGTCCTTCATCTCCTGCTCGGAGTATTCTCGGTCCGGCAAGTGACCCTCGGACGATCCGGTGCCTCGGATATCCACCTTGGCCATGATGAAGCCGCGCCGCACGAACCAGCTGTACAATGGGTAGTCGCGCTGATAGAACGAGTCTTCTTTTCTATATGGCAGGTACTCGAGCAGCACGGGGAGCTTCTCTTTCGCTCCCGTCGGTCGCCAGTATGTCACCGCCAGACGCACACCATCGGGCATTTTGAGCCACCCCCGCTGTCTGGCAAACTGCGCATCGACCCGAGTTGGAATAACGAGGAGCACGATGGCCGCGCTCACCGCCGACAGGCGGTGGTGTGTAATACAATAGGCGCAGCCGGCCACGATCAGCGCACAGAAAATGGGCGCGAGCCACCGCTCGGGACCGGTGGACGTGGCGGGTGGCAGACTGGCGACGAACGCCCAGACGAGGAATGCCACGGTCACGACCGCGAGACCGGCCTTTGGCACCGTCAGCGTGCGTCGGCGCAATTCGTATACCGGCGCGGCGATCGTCACGAACACATACGCCGCGAGAAATCCGTACGTCGCGATGGTCGCGAGCCAACCGTAGAGATCGAACGCGCTCACCTGTCGCGCGGCCAAGGCCAGCGCGGGAACGGCGGCGGCGATGCTGGATACGATCACCGCCATGGACGGCGTCTGATGCTGTGCGTGCACCTGTCCCAACCGCGATGGCAAGACCTTCTGCGCGCCCATGAGGAACATCGTTCTCGCGGCGGCCGTAATGCACGACATGGCGCACGCAAAAAAGCTCATGATCGCGCCCACCGACACGATCGGCCCCACCCACGATCGCCCCTTGAGGGTCGCGAGCACTTGCAGCGGCGCTTGTGTCCCCGTCAGGAGATCGACCTTGGAGCCGACCGCGTCGACCTCGGCGTATGTCGAGAACACGAAGAACGCACCCGAAATCAGTGCCGTCCCCATGACCGCGCGAGGGATGGTCGTCAACGGATTTTTCGCTTCGGCGCCAAGCGCGGTGGCGCTCTCGAACCCGACGAACGCGAACGTCGCGAGCACGAGGCCGGCGCCGACCGGCGTGACGGCGAACACCGACCGCGTGAACTGCGTGGGATCCCAGCTCAACGGATGCGCGCGCGTCGGGATCACGAACAAGAGCACGATCGTCGCCACCGACGCGCACTCGATCCAGAGCATGAATCGCGTGGACAGCTCGACGTTGCGGTAGGCGAGCATGGCCGACAGGCCAATCGATAGGATGATGAGCAAGATCGCGACGCCGGTGCCAGCGATGCCGACCAGATTCTGCGCGTACTGGATGATCCCACCGGTCACCGCGGCGGCCGTCCCGATATACGCGACGAGGAGCGCCCAACCCGCCGGCAGCGCCACCCATGACCCGAATTCGCCACGCACGAACGCGTACAGGGATCCTGGCGTAGCCGAGTCGCGGGCGAACACGTTGACGTGAGCGGCGACGAGGGCCATGGCGATCGTCGCGACGACGAACGACACCCACGCCGATCGGCCGGCGGCGGCGATCACCAGGGGGATGATCATCGCCGGCGCCGCCGTAGGGGCGATGCTCGAGAGCGACTGGGCGAGGGTCTCCCACTGCGACAGGATGTCCGGCCGGAGACCGTAGGTCGCCCGGTCGGGCGGCTGAGCAGTCATGGCCGATCTTAGCGTGCGTCCCTCGTGTGCACCAGCCGTCCCATTTCTTCGGCATTGCCGCTCGACGGTCCGGCCAGCACCTTCGTCGCCATGCGCGCCACAGTCCTCTTCATCACGACCGCGTTCGCGATCGGCTGTGGCAGCGACTCGGTGACCGGACCTTCGCCGCGGTCCCTGGCGGTGCACTTCGACAGCTTGTGGCAGCGTGCGGTCGAGACGAACGACAACCTGCGGCAGGTCGCGATGGAATACATCGCGGTGCCCCTGGCATTCGGTGTGTCACCGCGAAACGTCTCGATCACGGTGGACGGACAGCCGGCGACGTACCAGGCGGTGGCCTTCGAGTTCGTCGACGTCACGATCCAGGGAATGGCCGTCGACTCGGTCTACAACTTCGCCGCGTGGGCCGATCCGGACGCGAACCGCGTGATCATCGCCCAGTATCTGCCGGCCGAACAGGACTTTGCCTTGGGCTATCTGAACGGCGCCACCGAACAGGTCTCACAGCAAGGTGCCATCACCGACACCGTCGTCTCGGCGACCGGCACGTGCTCCGCCATCGACCTGGCGTCGGTCTACTACGAGGCGTCGTACTCGACCTGCTCGCACTCCGTGCAGGAAACGGCGTTCGACATTCAATTCGATTCGTCTCAGACCACGACCGAGATCAAGCTGGGCTCCATCCGGCTACCGGCCGTTCGCCTCTATCAGCACTACTAGTGACCGGCACCGGCTCCCGCGCCGGCGCCGCCCCGAGGCCGCTTGAGCAGTAGGATCGCGGGCGAGACGATCACGAATATCAGCAGGATGAGGAGCCACGCGTCGTTGTACGCCATCATGGCCGCCTGGCGCGACACGATATTGTCGAGCGCCCCAACGGCGGCGCGGCGAGCCGCATCGTACGAGAATCCGTGCGCGACGAGATTCGACGCGATGGCCGCCGTCCGGGCAGCCACCTGGGGATTGTAGGCCGTCACGTACTGGACGAGGTTTTCCCGGTGGTACTGCGTCTGATCCACCACGTACGTACTGAGGATGGCGATCCCGAATGACCCGCCGAGCTGACGGGCGAGGTTGATCAAGCCCGCGGACTGTTGCGCATCCTTGGGATCGATCCCGCCGAACGCGACGTTGTTGATCGGCGTGAAGAGGAGACCGAGGCCCAGTCCGCGAATGAAGAGCGCGGCGCGCGCTTGCGGCTCCCCGGCTTCGGTCGTGAGATGCCCGAGCCGCCACATCGCGACCGAGAAGATCACGACACCGAGCGCGATCAGAATGCGGCCGTCGACCTTGTTGCCGCTCAAGAGGCGCCCGCAGATGATCGCCGTGATCGCGGTCCCAATGCCGCCGGGGAGCAGCGCGAGACCCGTCGCCGTCGGCGAGAACCCGAGAATCGTCTGCGTGAACAGCGGGAAGATGAACACGCCGCCATAGAGACCGAATCCGAGTGCCACGAAGAGGAAGATCGACGCCGCGAGCTGGCGGTTCTTGAGCACGCGGAAGTCGACAATGGGGTGCTTGTTCCGCGACGATAGCTCCCACCATATCATGGTCGACAGACAGACGGCGGCGACGACGCTCAACTGTTTGATCGTGTCGTCCTGGAACCAATCGTAGCGGCGCCCCTCCTCGAGCACGTACTGCAGGGACGCCAGTCCCACCGTCAAGAGACCGATCCCGAGAAAATCGATGCGATCGGGCTTCCGGCGCATGCCTGGCGGATCCTGCAAGAACGTCATCGTCAAGAACACGGTGACGGCCGCGATCGGGATATTGATGAAGAAGATCCAGTTCCAGTTGTAGTTGTCGGTGATCCATCCGCCGAGGGTTGGGCCGAGCGTCGGCGCGACGATCAGGCCGACAATAAACAGCGCCTGCACCATCGCCTGCTCTTTCGGCGGAAAGACTTGCCTGAGCGTGGCCTGGGCAGTGGACAGGAGGGCGGCGCCGCCGGCGCCCTGCACCACGCGCCAGATAACGAGCTCGATCAGCGTGTGCGACGTGCCGCACAGGAACGACGCGATCGCGAAGAGCACGATGGAGCCGACCAGATAATTGCGGCGGCCGAAGAGGGTTGTGAAAAACGCCGTCATGGGAAGCACGACGACGTTGGAGAGGATATATCCAGTCGCGACCCAACCGATCTCGTCCGTCGTCGCGCTCAAATTCCCCGCCATTTGCGGGAGCGCGACGTTGACGATCGTGGTGTCGAGGACTTCCATGATCGCGGCGGTGATCAAGCCGATCAAGATGAACCACCGCCGGGCGTCTACTTGCTGCTGCTCAACCGTTGGGACTGCTGCTGTTGCCATGCGAAACGAACGCGATGTTAGCCCGATTCGTTCCCTATCGGAACATCAAGCGCATGTTGCAGTTGCTCGTGGAGCTGCGGGTGGGCGCGCCAGAGATATAAGCCCATGCCGGTCGCGGCGATCAAGTTGCCGAGCATCACCTGGTACCAGGCGAGCGCATGCAGGTCGCTGGCCTGGGCGAGTACGGCGACGAAGCCATAGAAGCCGACTTCCACGGCCGCGAACAGGATGACGAAGCCGAGGAGCACGGACGGTTCGGTGCGGGCCCAGCCGACGACGACGGCGGCGACGATGCCAACCCCAATGAACGCCGCGTAGTGGAACAGCGTGTAGACGAGGATCACGAGCGCGGGCGAGCTCGCCCAACTCGGCGTAGGCCGCAGCAGCGTCAGAAGGGCGTGGCCGAGCGCGAGCGGCGTGGCAAACGGGATGTTGCTGACGATGTCGACGATGAAGAACCAGCCGGCCACGCAGGTGGCGCCGATGATCCCCGTGATCGTGCCGCTCTTGAGCAACGGATGCGGCGTATCGGCAATCGACCGGTACATGGCCCGGACAGCCGCGGGGTTTCTGCGCTCCGCCAAGATCAGCAGGACGACGAAGAGCACGATCGGGACGTAGACACCCGGCTGACCGCTCATCTGTTGCGTGATAGCCGCGGGGACCATCAGCATGGCCAGCCCGAGCGCCGCGTACGCGGAGACTCGAGGGATGAGCAGAGAGATGGCGCCGATGACCTCGCACACGCCGACGACGATGCGGATCCAATCGGGGAAGCCGCGCATGGCGGCGAACTGGAAGAAGTTCGTTTCCAGTCCTAGGACCTTGGGCACGCCGACCGCCAGAAACAGACCGGCGACGAGCACATCGACCACCCAGACGACGACGGTGTTCAGCGACCGTGTTCTGTCCATGGGGCCCTCTCGGCTTCAGTTGCCTCACGTTGCCGAGAGGGGGCCGCCATGTCAAGCTCACCAGATATGCGGCACGAGCTCCGCCGATCGTACCATGGGGTCGCCGGCCTTACAGCCAAAGGCCTGGGCGAACAGCGGATCGTTCGAGAGCGGCCCGTTGACGCGCCACTGCTCGGGCGCGTGCGGATCCGTGGCGACGCGCGTACGCATCTCCTCCGGCCGCGTTTGGCCGCGCCAGCTTTGCGCATAGCCGAGGAAAAACCGCTGCTCGGGGGTGAACCCGTCGATGAGCGCCGGCCGTCCGTGCTGTTGGAGCGCCCGCTCGAGCGCGTCGTATCCGGTCAGGACGCCACCATAGTCGGCGATGTTCTCGCCCTCGGTGAGCTTGCCGTTCACGTGGAGCGTGTCCACCGCGACGTACGAGTTGAACTGCTTGACGATCAGGTCGGCTTGCGTCGTGAACTTCGCCCCATCGGCCGCGGTCCACCAATCCGTCAGGTTGCCTTTCGCATCAAAATGCCGCCCTTCGTCGTCGAACCCGTGGGTCAACTCGTGACCGGCCCAGCTCCCGGCGAGCGACCCGAAGTTCGCGCCGTCATCGGCCTTGGGATCGAAGGTCTGCGGCTCGAGCGCTCCCGCGGGGAACACCATCTCGTTCTTCGAGCCATCGTAGTACGCGTTCACCGTCGGGACCGTCATGCCCCACTCGGTCGTGTCGACAGGCGTCCCCGGCCGGCGGACGACGCGCTGCCACTCGAATTGGTTCGCGCGAAAGACGTTGAGCGCGAACGGTCCCTCGGCCACCTCCAGCTTCGAGTAGTCGCGCCAGCGGTCCGGATACCCGACCTTCTCGTGCATCTGCGCGAGCTTGTAGAGTGCCTTTTGCCGCGTCGTATCGGACATCCAAGTCAGCTTGCGCAGCCGTTCACCGAACGCGGCGCGCACATCGTCGATGATCTCCTTCGCCCGCGCCTTGGCTTCCGGCGGGAAGGTCTTGTCGACGTACGCCTTGCCGAGCGCCTCCCCTAACTCGCCGTCGGTCGCCCGGAGACAGCGCTTCCAACGCGGCAGGAGCTGCTTTGCGCCCGTGAACAACGAGGTGTAGGCAAAATCCTCGTTCACGAATGGCGTGCTGAGCCAGCGCTCACCCGCCTGGATCAGGTGATAGCGGAGATACGATTTCCAGGTGGAGAGCGGCGTCGAGACGAGCAGGCTGTTGGCTTCCTTGAAGAACGCCGGTTCAGAGAGGTTGACTCTCGCCGGCGGCGTCTCGAGGCCGATCGTGCGGAAATACGAGCTCCAATCGAACGCGGACGCGGTCGTGTGCAGCGCAGCCAGGGACGTTGGATGATCGGTCGCTTTCGGATCACGCAGGGCCACGCGCGTCATCGACGCCTTGGCCAGCGCGGTCTCGAGCGCCATGATGTGTTGCGCATCGGCCGCGGCAGCGCCCGGCGTCTCGCCGGCGAGCGTCAGGGTGTTCGTCACGTGCTTGATGTAAGCCTGTCGCAACGAGTCGGCCTCGTGTCCCACGTTCGTGTAGTAATCGCGATCGGGCATCCCGAGGCCGCCCTGGCCGAGAAACGCCATGTAGCGACCGGCGTCGTGCAGATCGGGGGCCGGATCATAGTTGAACAGGACCCGGGCACCCCGCTCCTGTTCAAC
>Ga0210398_10000527_pt1 | contig 43289 bp, 30 predicted proteins | sample IncBWC4OmetaG_FD_161047 | JGI IMG/M metagenome (GOLD analysis project Ga0210398, IMG submission 161047) | Forest soil microbial communities from Barre Woods Harvard Forest LTER site, Petersham, Massachusetts, United States - Inc-BW-C-4-O | ecosystem: Environmental > Terrestrial > Soil >...
TACGATCGATCTTGCCCAGCCAGCACTCGCCGGAAGCCACGTAGCGCGGGCCGCCGGCTGGCCCGGGTTTCGCGCCGTCGACGACAACAATCTCTTCGTCTGCCACGCCTCCGGCCATGCCGAAGGCGGGGGTGCCGGGGAAAGGGGTGGCCTGGCTCCACGCATCCCGATCAATGTCGTAAACCTGCACGTTATTCATCGGGCCAGCGGGCGAGCGGCCGCTGATCAGATAAACGAAACGATCATGCGCGACGCCGCTGACCGCGCTGTCGACCGGGAAGGGGATATCTTTGCCGCGAGACCAGCGCCGCGCACCGGGTTCATAAACATTTACGTCTGGCACCGTGAGCTCGCCACCCTGGTTGTCGACCACATAGCCGCCCATCAGAACGACCACCCCCTTGACTCCGCCGGCGGCGGCATTCAAACGGCCTACAGGCCCGGGAACGGCACGGCCCTGGCTCCATTTGCCGGCGTGGGAGAAGTTCATCACGTAGACCTGGTTGCTAACATCGTCCCAGGTTTTCTTCGGCCCCACTCCCATCATGGAAAACAATTGGAAGCCGCCTTTGAGGGTAGCGACGGCGTTGCTGGAAACGGCGGCGGGCATCGGGGGGAACCTGGGTTCGTCTGCTCCCAGAACGACCACGGCCGAAAACGCCAGCAGGGTGAGGAACGAAAGTCTTTTCATGGGAGAGATATTAACTCACCTTACATCCCAGGTTGTGAGGCTAGCCGGCGTCAGAACCAGGTTTTTTCAGAACCAGGTTTTGCGGCGGTACTCACGGTACGCATCGCCAAATGCCGCTTCGAGGACGCGGGCTTCTCGACGGGCGCGCAGCGTCTGCAGAATGATGACGGCCGGCACAATCAGCCATAACATGGGACGGTGGATGAGCAGCACAAAACCGGCGATCAGCAACGTTCCGAAGACGTAAATCGGGTTGCGAATCTTCGCATAGACTCCGTGCGTCACCAGCTGATGGGCCTCCGCCTTAAGGGCGAAGGATCTGCCCAGTTGATAGCGTGCCAGCGCAATTCCGGCCACGCCCGCGATGAGCAATACTGTACCCAGGCTCCGCCGCCAGTCCCACCCGCCGGGCAACGTGAAGATGAACCAGAGCAGTACGCAAATCACCACCATCTGAACGACGGTAAACACATAGAACTGTCGGTCTTCCATCGAGTGCCTTTTGATCCGCCGACTAATCAATCAAGCCCTGGCGCACAGCGTGAATGAAATCGGTATAAGCGGGCGCCTGTCCGCCGGCGCGCATCAGGCCGGCGATCTGCCCCCGATGGTACGCCGAATGCAGTACAACGTGGGTCAGCACATCTTGCACAGTGCTCGACCAGGCTTCGCCTTTGCTGTTTCGGTAAGTGATCTTCTCCGAGAGTGCGGAGAAGGAAAGCTGGGCGAAATATTCGCGCCAGAGCGCGGCGAGCTCGTTGGTTTGCGCTTCGCACTGGTCGAGGTTGAACTCCGGCCAGACGGGCAGGCTTTGCGGCTGATGCCGGAGGCGCTCGAGCCACAAGCGCCCGGCGGAAAGAATGTGCGCCAGCAATTGCAGAGGCCGCAGAGGTGGAGGTCCGGATCGAGCGGCCTTGATCACCGCCAGTACCTCTCCGTTGGCCCAAGCATCGTAGAGAAATTGACGCCGCAGATGTTCTAGCAATTCCACGATGCAGACTCCGCAATCGAAGAGTTCGAAAAATTGACGACCAGGCCGCGAATCGCCCACAATTAATTTAATCGGCGCCGGGCGCGAACTTCAAGCCGGTTTTTACCGACCATTCACACTTCTCGAGTAGACTCCTGGCTGACCGGGCCATGAGATACTGTCGCTTACAGGCGAACCCGTGTTGCCCCGGCTTCGAACGTCGCTGCATATGCCCCGCAGAGTTTCCTCATCGCGAACCGTACCAGAACCAACGCACACACCCGCCAGCTTGGGTCAGAATCCGGAAGCGGAGAAGAAAGTTGCCAAAAAACGTACCGCATCGCTCGATGATCTGGCGCAGACAGCACTAAAAGCATTTCTCATCGCTCGCGACGCTGCCGCTAATGTGCCAGATTTGTTCACGCAATCCTCGCGTATGGCGTTCCTTGCCATCAAGGAGTGCGAGCAAGAACTCGACGTGATCGAGCGCTACATCGACGAGCGGACCCCTGCCGCCATCACGCGCGTCAATGAAACCCGGGCGCGCCAGTTACTAACCAGCCTGAAATGCACGACCGACCTCGAACGCATCGGCGATCTGGTCATGAGCATGTCCCTGCGGGTGCAGGCGCGCACCGCGAAGACGGCGGCTTCCGATGTGCGCCAGTTGGTGGAGATGTCGACGATCCTGCGCGAGATGCTCGATCTGGTGTATCGCGGATTTGTTGATCTCGACCTGGAGTGCGCCCGCAAGGTATTACAGATGGACAAGGACATCGACCGCGTCTGTCATGGTTTGTTCCAGAAGCACCTCACCGACCATGGTGCGCAGAGCAATCCGTCCAGCTTTGAAGTGCTCCTCATGGCGCAGGCACTGGAGCGCGCCGGGGACCATACCACCAATCTCGCCGAAGATCTCTACAGCCTGATTGAAGGCCGCAGCCTGCGGCATGCTCCTAAGAAGCGCGCAGCCACGTAACGAGGACGCTCTCGTCTGTCTTAGATGGTTAGGCTCAGCGGCTACTTCCACGGCGACGGCGGGATTACGAATCCGACCATCAGCAAGCCTTGCATCTGCCCCCAATCGTCGGTTTCGCGGTCGAATACGGCTTCTCGGCGTTGGTCAGAAAATCGCAGATCCAACAGAAAGAGTTTGCGGATGGCATAGGCTCGTACCCCACTCGATGAGTCACGGGTTTCGTCGAAAACTGCTCCGTACAAAACGTACAGGTGCGATTTCCACTCCATCAGCTGGGCGTGCTGTTCCGTCAGAGTGCTGACGATAAGGGCGGGATTCATCGAGTCGTGCGGAATATAGTCCGCATTCACCAGGATCGGCTGGCCGTCGCTCAACAGATGTCTGCCCTGCAACTTGGTGCTGAGTTCCCTCAGGGACAGCGGCGCGGAGAGGGCGGCGTAAAGCGCGACGTCTTCCAGGGCAGAATCCTTTCCGCAGCACACGGCTTTGTCGTGGAGCACCGTCTCCAGTGCGGTTGCGAACACCGCCGACCGGTGCGCCGACGGCGCCGTTAGGGAGGGTAGGTTCGCGACCCGGACCTCTTGATTGCGAAGAAACACAGAACGGCTGCCCTCTTGTCCGTACGCCAAGGGTGAAACCAAAGGGATCACATAGAGAACGAAAAAGGAGAGAACGCGGAGTTTCGCCACGGTTGCACCTCCAGCCTCAACTTCCCAATCGTAGCGCAGGTCGACGTTTTCCCATAAAAACCAACTCAGCCTCGGAAATTCAGAAACGAACGGCGCTTCCGAAATTCATCATTCGTTAACACGCGGGAAACATTCTCGCAACATTTCCAACATACATTTTAGGAATCCAGACGCGCACGGCCTGGAGTCGACTGAACCTGAAATCACCGACGATGCAGCTTCCCATGGGATCTTGCGAACCGCGAGGCGAGGCGGGAAATACCGGCGTGTCTCGCCGCCTGGTTTTCGTGGTCGAAGATGAAGAAGACATCGCCCGGCTGATCTCCCATAACTTACAGGCCGCCGGTTTTGACGTGCAAAGCTTCGTCAGTGGCGCGTCGGTGGTCTCCGAAGCGTTGCGCGAAATGCCTTCGCTCTTTCTTTTGGACGTGATGTTGCCCGGCGCCGACGGCTTTGACCTATGCCGCCAGATTCGCCAGACGGCAACCCTCTCGGCGACGCCCATTATCTTTCTCACCGCGAAAACTGCTGAAGCCGACCGCGTCCGGGGTCTTGAACTGGGCGGGGACGATTACATCACCAAGCCCTTTAGTCCGCGCGAGTTGGTAGCCCGGGTGCGCAGCGTGCTGCGGGGCGTTCGTCAGCCGGCCGTCGCGCCGGAAGCGCTTCGCGTGGGGGACCTCGAAATTGACGCCTCCTCGATGACAGTGCAGGTGGAGGGAAGGGCGATTCTCACCACCGTGCGCGAGTTTCGTTTGCTGGAGTATCTGGCCATGCACGTCGGCCGCGTGCTCACGCGCGACCAGTTGCTCGATGCGGTGTGGAAGGAAACCCCCTTTGTGACGCCGCGCTCAATCGACGTTTACGTGCGCCGGCTGCGCGAGAAAATCGAGACCGATCCCCGCCACCCGCGGTATCTGAAAACCCTGCGGGGCATCGGCTATCGCTTCGAGAGCCCGAAATAGGGGATCAGGTCTCAGTTCTCAGTTTTCCATCCCGTCTGATTTCTCCTTCCCACTCGCTAATCAATGCCCAGAGTCTCAGCTCTTAGGATGAGGGTTTGATTTGACGGAGAACGGAGAACCGGTGTCTTGATTTATCCTGTCGTCTTAACGCATCTTGATTCGCTCGATCATGACCCGATCCAAATCACTGTGGGGAGCGGACGATCAAAAGGCCCGCTTGCTCGAACTTACCGCGCAGTCCGACGATTCCGCCAAGGATCACGCGCTGCGCCGCGATGTGCGCTCGCTGGGAGCATTGCTCGGACGCGTGCTGGTCGAGCAGGTGGGGCCGGAGTTGTTCGATACCGTCGAAGCGCTGAGGCAGCTCATGATTCGGCATCGCGAGCGAGTCGCGCGCAGCCCCACGGGGTCTCACGGCGAACTGATGGCCAGTGCTCAGGCGATGATTTCGCAGATGGATGTGAGCCGCGCCTATCAAGTGACGAAGGCCTTCGCAATCTACTTTGAGCTGACCAATCTGGCCGAGACCAACCATCGCAAGCGCCGCCGCCGCGCCCGGCAACTGCACCGCCAACATGCGCTGCCGGGATCGTTCCACGGAACCCTGCTGCGGATGAAAGAAGCGGGGATGCCGGCTGAGGCGGCGCTGGCGGCGCTTCGTGAAGTCATCGTAACTCCTGTATTCACGGCCCACCCCACGGAAGTCGCGCGTCAGACGGTGCTGCTGAAACGCCGCCGCATCGCCGAACAACTGGAGCGGCTGGATCGCCTTCCCCTCACTTTGGCCGAAGCGTTGAGATGCGAACAGATCATCCACGCGGAAATTTCCGCCCTTTGGCAAACTGACGAGGTGCGACAGACCAAGCCCACGGTGGACGACGAAATTCGCATGGGCCTGCGTTATTTCCGGCTCTCGCTGTTTGAAACGCTGCCCCGCATTTATGCCGAGGTGGCGGAATCGATTCGCCAGGTTTACGGAGCCGTCCTCGGTGCGACGGAGTTGCCGAGCCTGTTGAGTTTCGGATCCTGGATCGGCGGCGATCGCGATGGCAATCCGCTGGTGAAGCCGGAATGTATTAAAGATGCGCTAGAACTGGCGCGAACCATGATCCTCCGCGAATACATTCGGCAGGCGGAATTCTTGAGTGACTGCCTGAGTTCGTCGTCGCGGCAGACGGGGGCTTCGCCGGAGATGCTCGCGCGCCTGGCGCAATACCGGCAGTCGATGCCCGGTGTCTTCATCCTTTGGGGGCCGGGCAATACGGAGGAGCATTACCGGCGATTTCTTTCCTACATGATTCATCGCCTGCAGCGCAGCCGGGAAGGCTCGAACGCCCAAGATTCGTACCACCGTGCGGCGGAATTTGAAGCTGATCTGATTCTGTTGCGAAAGAGCCTGATGTCGAATCGCGGGCAACGGCTGGCGGAGACTTTTGTCGATCCCTTGCTGCGCCAACTCCGAACTTTTGGCTTTCATTTGTACGCGCTGGATATCCGCCAGCACGCCCGGGTTCACGCCGAAGTCTTAGAGGAGATGGCTGCCCTGAAGATCGACGCGAGAAAGGTCGAAGCGAGAAATCCCGAGCGAAGAAAGACAAAGTTAAGCAAGGCTGAATTACGAGAGACTGCGCCGGCATTGGCGGCAGGCGCCCATTTACCGCATAGCGGGCAAGGTGGTTCGCCGCAGACCCGGGAGTTGATCGATACCTTCCACGCCATCCGGCAACTCAAGCAAACCTATCCTGCGGCGTCGATCCGGCAGTACGTCATCAGCGGGGCGGAGTCTGAGGATGACGTGCTCAACCTGCTGCGACTCGCTAAAGCCTGCGGTATCAATCTGGCTGGCTCGGATGACGATCCCGGACTGATGCCGGTGCCGCTATTTGAGTCGATCGATTCTCTGCGCGCGGCTGGCGGCGTGATGCGACGGCTGTGGCGAAACCCGGAATATCAGCCGCTGCTTGATTCCTGGGGGCGATGGCAGGAGGTCATGCTCGGTTATTCCGACTCCAACAAGGATGGAGGAATGCTGACCAGCACCTGGGAGCTGTATAAAGCGCATCGCGACCTGCACCATGCCGCGCAGGAATGTGGAGTGAAGTTGCGGCTTTTTCATGGCCGGGGGGGAACCGTAGGACGCGGCGGCGGACCGACGCATTCGGCAATTCTGGCACAGCCGGAAGGCTGTTTTTCCGGGCGCATCCGCATCACCGAGCAGGGAGAAGTTCTCAACTGGAAGTATGCCGACACGGTGCTAGCGGAGTGGAACCTGGAACTCATGATTGCCGCCAGCCTCGAAGCGCTCACGCGCCCGGGTTCGCAGCCAGCCCAAGATCAGGCGCGCTGGGAAGAGGCGATGGATGAAATGTCGGAGGCGGCTTACCGTGTCTATCGGCGCGACATTGCGGAGAATGCCGACGTGCTGGAATATTTCGAGCAGGCCACGCCGGTGCATGAGCTGGATGCGGCGCGCATCGGCTCCCGGCCCTCGCGCCGGACCAAGGGCCGGCGGTTAGAGGATCTGCGTGCCATTCCGTGGGTTTTTGGCTGGATGCAGAGCCGCCACGCCGTACCGGCATGGTACGGCGTAGGCCACGGGCTCGAGAGCTTTGCCATGAAGGGAAAAAGCCAGGAGCGGCTGCTGCGCGAAATGTTGAAACACTTCGCCATCTTCTCCGACTTGGTGCGCAACGTCGAACTCGGCATTGCCAAAGCCGATCTTCACATTGCCCGGCTCTATTCCGGGCTGGTGAAGAATGCGGCGCTGCGCACGCGTGTCTTGACCATGCTGGAGGCAGAGTTTCTGCGGTCCCGGAGCATGATTCTCAGCATCACCAGCCAGCGCGAATTGTTGGCGCGCAACCGGGTGCTGGCGCGCTCCATCCATCTGCGCAATCCTTACGTGGATCCGATGAGCCTGATCCAGGTTGAACTTTTGCGGCGCAAGCAGCAGGGAGGGGATTTGGCGAAGCTGGAATATCCTCTGGGCGCGACCATCAACGGCATCGCTGCCGGACTGCACAACACCGGATAGGTCGAAGGGGGAGAGTGGCCGCTAACCATACGGCCTAAGCCCCGTCTGTAGTATGTTGATCTACGGAAGGACACGCGCACTTTTCTCCCGATCCTTCTGGTGCTGGAAACCTGCTTGTCTTCGTGCGCAGGTCTCGAGCTTGTGGTTGCGTTTCCAGTTGCCTTTGCCATTCCTGCTCCAAATTCGTCCGATCCACACGAGAGGGTCCATGCTTATTTCGAGAATTATCGTAGGTCTTGTCTTATTCATTCTGCCACCCACACTGCTGGCACAAAAAGTGACGCTTAATTCCCCCGCCTCAGCCGCCATTGCGGCCGACCCAGAAAGCACCCCTAAACTCGATCACTTCGATCCGGAGCTGGTCGATAAGTCGCTGAACCCTTGCGACGACTTCTATAAGTACGCTTGCAACAAGTGGATTGCCGCCAATCCCATTCCGGCCGACCAGGTGTACTGGAGCACGGGCGGCGGTTTGGAAATGTGGAACGACAACGTGCTGCGCGAGACTCTGAAAGCTGCCAGCCAGAATGATTCAAGCCGCAGCCCGGTGCAGCAGAAAATCGGCGACTATTGGGCCGCCTGCATGGACGAGAGTGGCATTGAAGCGGCTGGGCTGACGCCGTTGCAGCCGGAACTCGACCGCATTGCGGCCATCAAGTCCAAATCGGAAATTACCCTTGCAATCGCGCATCTCCACCACCTGTTTCCCGGCGCCTGGGAGCAATCCGACAATCAGACGAACGCACCATTTTTTGGATTCACCGGTGCGCAAGACTTTGACGACGCTTCCAAGGTTGTAGCCCAGATCGATCAAGGTGGCCTTAGCTTGCCCAATCGTGACTACTACATCAATACCGATGCGAAGTCAGTGGAGACTTTGACGAAATATCACGCCCATGTGCAAAAGATGCTGGTGCTCGCGGGTGAGGCGGAAGCGCAAGCCATCGCCGATGCAGACACCATAGTCGAATTGGAAGCTGCGCTGGCCAAAGCGCAGATGGATAACATCAAGCGGCGCGATCCCAAGAATATCAACAACAAAATGAGCCTGGCTCAGCTTCGCCAATTAACGCCATCCATCCAGTGGGAGGTTTACCTGAAGGCGGTCAATGCTCCTGCCAGTGAGCACTACATCGTCTCCTCGCCCGATTTCCTTCGCGCTGAAGACAAGTTGCTGACAGAACATCCGCTGGAGCATTGGAAGACTTACATGCGCTGGCAGGTGATCCACGGCGCTGCGCCCTACTTGACGAAAGCGATGGCTGATGAAAACTTTAACTTTTTCGCCCACACCTTAGCCGGCCAGGAAGAACAGCTACCACGCTGGCGGCGCTGCACTCACTGGGCTGACCGTGACTTGGGAGAGGCCCTCGGTCAGGCCTACGTGGACCGGGCTTTTGCGCCGGAGAGCAAGGCGCACACGATTGCAATGGTGCATGCCATCGAGAGTGCCATGCACAGCGACATTGAAAGTGTGAGTTGGATGACGCCTGCCACCAAAGAGCAGGCCATGGTGAAACTGAAAGAAATCGAAGACAAAATTGGATATCCTTCGCACTGGCGCGATTATTCCAGCGTTAAAATCACTCGCGGCAGCGACCTAGTCAACGTAGAGCAGGCCTCGTCGTTCGAATTCGAGCGCTGGGTTTCGAAGATCGGCAAGCCGGTCGACCGCAGCGAGTGGACGATGACCCCGCCCACCATCAACGCCTACTACGATCCGCAATTGAATACGATCAACTTTCCTGCTGGCATTTTACAACCGCCGTTTTTTGAAAAAAATATGGACGATTCCGTGAATTACGGTGCCATCGGGATGGTCATCGGCCACGAACTCACACACGGCTTCGACGATCAGGGGCGCAAGTTCGACGCTCACGGCAATCTGCGCGACTGGTGGACAGCGGAGGATGCCAAGCAGTATGACGAGCGCGGCAAGTGCATTTCCGATGAGTACACCCAGGACGTTCCCGATGCCGGAGCAGGGGTCAAGCAAAACGGGTTGCTGACCCAGGGCGAGGACACTGCCGACAATGGCGGCATCCATTTGGCGTTGATGGCGCTCGAGGCCGACCTGAACCAGCAAGGGAAATCGCTCGATGAAAAAGGTCCGGACGGCTGGACCTATCTGCAGCGCTTCTACCTTGCCAATGCGTACTCGTGGTGCTCCAATGTGCGGCCTGAAGTAGCGCGCTTGATCGTCACCACGAACCCGCATTCGTTGCCCATTTTTCGCATCGACAACGTGGTTTCGAACATGGCTGAGTTTGCCCGTGCCTTTGGTTGCAAGCCAGGCCAGAAGATGGTTCGAGCGAACGCGTGCCGGGTTTGGTGATAAGGACCACACGTGAAAAAGGCCAGCCTGCGGGCTGGCCCAATTTGCTAAAGGGTTCCGATCTGAGGTTCTAGCGATTGATGTCGTCTTTCGACTGCAAACGCTTTACGTAGGTTTCCAAGTTAGAGCGGTTGGCATCATCTGGTACGCCGGTGAGAGCGGCCTGGATCTCCTTGACGGCTTTGTCGAAGTCCCCCTGGCCACTGTAGACGCGGGCCATACCGACGTGCGAGGTCCAATAATCGGGAAACTTTTTCGCGTTGGAGCGATAAACAGCGAACGCTTCTTCCTGCTTTTTCTCTCCCTGCAACTGGCGGCCATAGAAATAAAGTTGCTGCGCGGATGCCTTTTCGAGCGCCTTGTTGCGGAATTCCGTAGCTGCATCCTTGCGGTCCATGGCGTCGAGAATGCGCGACTTGTTCATCAGATTGTCAAAGCGCTCTTCAACTTTGATGGACTGGTCTTCATCCTTCAGCGCCTCGTCCAGGTTGGTTTTGGCAGCGAGGAAGTACCCAGCGGCATCGTCCCAAGTATCCCAGTAATATTGATTGAGGCCTCGTATTTGGCGGTGAAGGCTGGCTTCAACCACGTCGCTGACGTTAACGGTAACTTTAACGGGCACCGCGACCTTCTCCCAGCTGAGGGTAATTACTGCGGAGTCGGGTTTGACGTCATCAAAATCGTAGGTCAGTGCATCGTGGAACTCGGCAGGCTGCGACTTCACCGTAACTCGCAGCGCATCTTCCTCCTGCTTGTAGCTGAAACTTCCCCAGGCGGTGGACATTTTTGAGAAGATAACGGTCCACTGACTTTCTCCCGGGATCATGTGCAGACCGTAAGTTCCTTTGTCGAGCGCCTGTCCTTCGATGGTGACCGGATCGGTGAAGGTGATCGTGGTATTCTCATTCGCTCCCGCGCGCCATACCTGCCCATAAGGTACGAGCTTGCCCCAGACTTGGCGGCCATTGACCAGCGGCCGGTGATAGTCGACGGTGATGTCGGTGAGGCCGAGGCGCTGGATGACTACGGCATGCTGGCTCTGCAGCGGGAGATTGAGCATTACGGTTTGGCCGAGGCAAAAACTTGCCACCGACAAGAAACCACATAACAAAACAAGCAGACGAGTTCTGTGCATGGAAAACTCCTCTTCTTTGGTGGGAATCGAACAGCTGTTTCGGCCGCAACCTGGCAGACAATTGGGGACTATGCGAGCCTGACCCGCTGTGCTGTTGGGCTTAGACGGACGCGCGATGTGAAGGTAAGCAATGGGAAGCAGGCTTGCGCCTGCCATGGAAGGAGATGCAATGGCGCCGTCATCGCCGTTTGGCAGCCAAGCAGCCTTTCGCGCATCGCCCGGCCCTCGCTGGACTCCTCCAGCAACCCACGCTCATCGCTCCCCGTCTCCGTTCATTTTCCCTCCGCTCGGTGGTCCTCTGGGATCGCAGCCTGCCGAGTAACCCAGCCGCGACCTGGGCGGAAATCTGTCCTCCTACGAATAAGGGGTGAAAATAAGGGGTGGCTCGCATCACTGCTGTCCACTCGAGACAATCAACTCGGGTGCGGCTAATTCTACGAAGCTGTGCCCAGCGAACGATCCTGCTTCCCCTGGGGTGCTAGACTTACCGTCGATTTGCGTCTCCGTTCAGAAAGGGAAGCGTGAGCGACCCGGAAATCAAACTCCCCCCACATGAGTTCGGCGCCAATTCCGATGCCGAAGCCACTCTCGATTTCGCCCATGCTCCCGTAGGCGCAGCTGCACCCGATTTAGGCGCGATTGGGCTCTATCGGTTGATCCGAAAACTCGGGGAAGGCGGGATGGGGCAGGTGTGGCTGGCCGAACAGTCGGCGCCTGTCAAGCGGGAGGTGGCGCTGAAAATCATCAAAGCGGGGCGCTACGACGATTCCGCTCGGCTGCGCTTCAACATAGAGCGGCAGACGCTGGCGATGATGGATCATCCGGCCATCGCTAAGGTCTTCAACGCGGGCTCGACGCCGGAAGGTCAGCCTTACTTTGTGATGGAGTATGTGCCCGGCTTTCCCATCACCGGCTACTGCGACCGCAAGCACCTCCCGGTGCAGGAGCGGCTGGCCTTGTTTATCAAGGTTTGTGAAGGCGTGCAACATGCGCATCAGAAAGCGATCATGCATCGCGACCTGAAGCCCTCCAATATTTTGGTGGTGGAAGTCGATGGCAATCCGATGCCACGCATTATCGACTTCGGCATCGCGAAGACCATCTCGCAAAGCGAGGACGAGACGCTGGTAACGCGCGTGGGCGGAATGGTGGGCACGCCGGGATATATGAGCCCGGAGCAAGCCGATCCCGCCGTGCTCGACGTGGATACTCGCACCGATGTTTATTCGCTCGGCGTGGTGCTTTATGAATTGCTTACCGGCGTGTTGCCGTTTGATGCGAAGCAGTGGAAGACCAAGCCCATGCACGAAGTTCTTCGCCGGTTGCACGAAGAGGATCCACCGAGTCCGAGTACGAGAATCAGCGGAGACTCTACCTCGACGACCGCCGCGCAACGCCGCAACACAGATCCACGGCAACTGGCAAGCCTGCTGCACGGCGACTTGGACTGGATCGCGCTGAAAGCCTTGGAAAAAGACCGCGCCCGCAGATACGGCACGACTTCGGAGTTGGCCGCTGATCTTGATCGTTATCTGCGGAACGAGCCTGTAGTGGCACGCCCGGCAAGCACAGCCTACCGGACGAAAAAGTACATTCAGCGCCACAAATTCGGAGTGGCGGCGGTCGCTACCATTGTGCTGCTGCTGATCGCGTTCGCGGCGATGCAGGCGATGCAGTTGCGGCGGATTACCCGGGAGCGCGACCGGGCCGATCGCGTCACGAAGTTTATGACTGGCATGTTCAAGGTGTCGAACCCAAGCGAAGCGCGCGGCAACGACATCCGCGCGCGAGAGATTCTGGATAAATCAGCGAAAGAGATCGACAGGGGACTGGCGAACGACCCGGAGCTGCAGGCCCAATTGATGGAAACCATGGCGCAGACCTATAGCGGGCTGGGCTTGTATGGCCGCGTGCAGAATTTGGCAGAACACGCGCGGGCCATTCAAAGCTCACTGTTCGGAGAACGAAGCCGGGAAACCCTGGCAAGCGAAAGTTATCTGGCCCAGCTGCTCCGCGCCCAAGGGCACTTGCCGGAGGCGGAAAAGTTGTTGCAAAGCACAATCGAGGCCCAGCGCCAGAGTCTCGGCCCCCATGATCCTGACACTTTGGCGTCCATGGAGCGCCTCGGTTATGTTTATGCCAATGAAGCACGTCACGCCGACGCTGAAAGCCTGTTCCGCCAAACACTGAGCGCAGAGCGCAGAGTACTTGGCCCAGACGATCCTCAAACCCTGGGCACTTTGAACGAACTGGCGGAAATTCTGACGCCGCAGGGCCGGTACCGAGAAGCCGATCAGATCTATGGCGAACTGATCGCAGCGCAGAAGCGAACTTTGGGGCCGGACCATCCAGCGACCATGCTTTCGATGTCACACGCGGCTGAGAATCTCGAAGAGGAGGGCCGCTTCGTAGAAGCTGAAAGGCTGTATTCCGACGTGATTGCCGCTCAGCGTCGCATACTGGGGCCGGAACATCCCCAAACCCTCAGGGCAATGACGATGCTTGCTCTCACCATGGCGAAGGAAGGCCGTTATTCCGAAGCGGACAAACTACAGAGTCAAGTTATCGAGATCAAGACCCGTGTGCTGGGCCCGACCCACACCTCCACGTTGCAGAGCATGGAGATGGAAGCGTTGGGCTTCAGTCGCGAGGGACATTATGCTGATTCAGAGAAATTGTTTCGCGACGTGATCGAGACAGCGGAGAAAACTGATCAGCCGGCCACAGTGGCCGAAGCTTGGTACAACTTTGCCTGCGCTGAGGCTGGGAGAGGTCGGCCGGACGAAGCCTTTGCTGCCCTGAACCATGCCATCGAAAAAAGCCTCATCTCGCCGGGGGAGCTTTCAGCTGATCCGGAATTGAAGACTCTTCATGGTGACCCACGATTCGACGCCTTGGTCGCAAAGGCCGGCGAAGCGAACAGCGCGAAGAAAAAGTAGAAAGCAAGAGGCGCACGTTCCATCGGGCACCAACATAGGCGACGCGGTGAATGCGGCGCACTCCAAGGAGTGATCCACCGCGACATCAAACCGGCCAACATGTTTGTGTGACCCGAGGGGTATGCCGAGCGGCCGGCAATGTCACTGGTGGCGATTTGCTTTCCGTCAGGCGACCAGGCGCCGCCGAAAACCACTTTTTGTGAAGCAAAGGTCGTCGATGGCGCAGGCCGGGGGGCCGCGTTGGAGCCTGGAATCTGAGCTTCTTCGCATTCACTACCAGGCATTGTTTGCTTCATCGGGCGATCGTCAGTTACTTAAGGGAAGCCCAAGACGAATAATGTTAATGTTTCTCGCCTTCAGGGCCGATAGGCACTTGAGGCCCAAAGGACCCTCCAAGATGACCGATGCCATACCGGGCGCTTACCAAACCGAACCCGAACCGACAGACTCAAACCTATGGCGAGTCACGCCAGTGGCTGCGACCTCAAGTCAGAAACCGACTCAATCGCAAACACCACCGCCTGTCGGTGGGCCTGTAGACACTGTTCAGATCAGCAGTGAGGCGGAAGGTGGCATCCCATTAAATACTAGAAACGAGCGGCTCATTGACCCGGTCAATGACTGATAAGGCTTATCACCCGGCGCCCATGGGAACAGCCCCGGTTCTAAGAGAAAAGAGTCGTGTCCATGCTCACCGTTCCTTCGAGCCGCTGTCCGGGCTTAAGCAGGACTGCCTGTTTCCCCATTCATGTGTAAGCTGGGGGTTCGAACTTCACCTAACCAAAGGCCGTAAAGAGCTCGACTGCAAGTAACGGCACTCAGCGGCTTGGAAATGGTGAGCATAATTCGCTGACTCGAAGTACAGTTCCTGCCTAAGAGCTGACCATCTGCGATAATCCTCGATCATGTGCGGTCGCTGCCGGCCAACCTGCCCCATAGGCGGCGTCCGCACATCCTGTAATGTGCTTTGATTTCATTGACGGCTAGGCAGGTAGTGGAGAGGATATTGAGCGTAGTGATTGCCATCGCCCTGCCGAATCAAATGGACAAACATCATGACCACCCGAGCCGTGATTCCAATCAGTATGACCTATCCGGGTCCCGACTTGGGACACCAATGGCAGACCTAACCATCAAAACGGGAGTCGCGAGCGAATCGATAGCTAAGTTTTTCATGCCCTGCCGGCAACCAAAGGCCATGATCTCTCTGGATGATAGATGCAGTCCAGGCCTGAGAGCACCGTTTTCAGGAAAGTAGAAGTTCTGAGGAAACACGATCCTCATGGAGGAAGATGTGGCGAATACGCAGATTCGGAACATCGCGATCGTTGGCACGGGCCTGATCGGCGCCAGCTGGGCGGCGCAATATCTGGCGAGCGGTTTTGATGTCATTGCCACGGATCCCGCGCCAAACGCGGAGGCCAACTTACGGAAGAGCGTCGACGAGGCCTGGGGATTGCTCACCGCCGTTGGCCTTGCTTCGGGTGCAGGCCGCGACCGACTGACCTTCACTGCCGATATGAAGGAGGCCGTGTCGAAAGCAGACTTTGTCCAGGAGAACGTGCCGGAACGTCCCCTTCTGAAAGCCAAGGTGTTTGCCCAGATGGATGAAGCCGCTCCTCCAGACTCGATCCTAGCTTCGAGCGCATCTGGCATCACCATGGACGCCATTCAGTCGAGCTGTAAGCATCCTGAGCGTTGCATCATAGGCCATCCGTTTAATCCCCCTCACGTCATTCCCCTGGTTGAAGTAGTAGGCGGTGCGAAAACGTCCGAGTTGGTGATCGAACGAGCCATGACGTTCTATGCGTCTATCGGCAAGAAACCGATCCGGGTGCGCAAAGCTCTCCCCGGTCATGTCGGGAACCGGCTCCAAGCGGCGCTCTACAGAGAGATCCTCTATCTCATCCAGCAAGGTGTCGTCAGTGTGGAGGATGCAGACACTGCAGTGTGCTATGGGCCGGGGCTTCGGTGGGGTGTGATGGGCCCCAGCCTGCAGTGGCATTTGGGGGGAGGGCCAGGCGGAATTCATCACTTTGTAAAGCATTTTATGGATGGTTTCGTGGGCCAAATGAGGAAACTCGAAATGCCCGACGTGACCCCGGCACTCATGCAGACGATTATCGATGGCGTGCTGAAGGAGGCAGGCGACCAATCGGTCGAGCAACTTGCTCAAGCGGAGAACAAAATGGTTTTGGAGCTTCTCGCGCTACGCGCAAAGGCTGGCAGAACGCTTCCCTAGACTATGCCGTCCGCAGGTAATGATCCGGTTGCCGGAGCGCCCGTGTTACCCACCGTCATAGAGCGCAAACTTGAGGAGAAGAAGAGCCGCGCCCGATCCGGGCGGCGTATCCGCTGCCCGCTGTGCTGGTCGCACCGCAAAGAGGAAATGGTTCTGCACATGCGGGCAGTCCGCGAGAGGATTGGTGGCCTGGTTGAAGAAGCCTCAGACACCATCCCGGTCCGACTAAACCGGGATGGCAAGCTCTATTTTCGGCAATAATTTACTTGACAAATCACATCGGTTCTGGCATCCTTTGAGGCATGGAACCGAAATTAGACACCCTCCAAGAAGCGATTATCTACTTCTCGAATCCCAGCAATTGCCGCGAATACGTTGTTGCTCGCCGTTGGCCCAATGGGGTCGAGTGCCCGCGCTGCGGGAGCAAGAATGTAAGCTTCTTGGAAAAGTATAACCGTTGGCAATGTGGCACACGACATCCCAGCCGACAGTTCACTGCGAAAACTGGAACCATTTTCGAAGATAGTCCGCTCGGACTGGATAAATGGCTCGCAGCAATGTGGCAAGTCGTGAACTGCAAGAACGGCGTAAGCTCCTACGAAGTCCACCGCGCTATCGGCATTACCCAGAAGACAGCTTGGTTCATGGATCACCGGATTCGTTTCGCACTGACTACGGGAACGATCGACAAACTATCTGGACACGTCGAAGCAGACGAGACTTTCATCGGCGGCAAAGCGCGGAACATGCACGTAAACGAGCGCAAGCGTCGGATTACCGGTACTGGCACCAAGGACAAGACCGCCGTCATGGGAATCTTGGAGCGCGGTGGAAAGGTTCGCACTTCTGTATTGCCGAATCGCAAACGGCACGCGATTCAGGCTGAAGTAAAAAAGCACGTAGAAGCTGGTGCGGCTCTCTACACAGATGCGCTCATGTCCTACGACGGCCTTGAGAGCGAGTACGCGCATCAGGTGGTAGACCATGCGGTTCGGTACGTAGACGGCATGATTCACACTAACGGGCTTGAAAATTTCTGGTCGCTTTTGAAACGCAGTATCTCTGGCACCTACGTTTCTGTTGAGCCGTTTCACCTGTTTCGATATTTGGATGAACAAACTTTCAGATACAACAACAGGAAGGATATGAACGATGGTCAGCGCTTCGATCTTGCCGTTCGGCAGACAATCGGAAAGCGCTTAACGTGGGATCAATTAACTGGCAAGACTATGGAACGAGCAGAACCACCTATAATGCGACTCTGAGACGACAGGGTCGTGGCAAGATGACTCATCTGGAACTTACTGTAGCGTCCCAAAAATAAATTGCTACTGAACCATTGACAACTGCTCCTGTCACTGGAGTAGACTGGTTGCGTCAAGAGCCAGATTCTCTGGAGGTGCTACTTGTCTTACACGCTGTTCGACCGCAAGACCCGACGCATGGGAATACCGATGATGTCATTCACCAAGCTCGGACAAATCAGGTTCAACCAAACCGCCGCTGCGATCCTACGGAAGGAGACATTAGAATATCTTCTTTTGTACTGGGATTCCGAGAATCGCAAAGTGGCTTTCAAATCCACCAGCAACAAGAAAGATCCCCGCGCTTACGTGATTACGTTCGCCGAGAAAGGGAACGGCGCCCAATTCGGAGCCAAGACATTCTTGGACTTCATTGAGGCCGATTACTCCGAGCGCAGGCCCATTCAGGTCGACATACATCCAGACCGCGAGATGTTTATCGAGCTCAGGCTTCCCGATTCCTATTTCCCGAGCAAGAAAGGGCAGCAACCTAAACTCGTAAAGACGGGATGAGGCCAAAAAGACGAGAGGCCCTGAAGGATAAGTTCAGAGCCTCGTGAAGCCGTTGTTCCAATCAACTTGTCAAGAGTCAGAGAGGCACTATACAGGCTTCGTCGCTGTGATTCTACTCAATCACGGCTCTCGAAGTCCAGCACTATAGCCCCTTTCAAATCTTGTACATCGGTCTCTGAATAAGAGCGGGCGAGCAAGCCTAAGAGCTTATCGCACGTAAATGCCAAAGCCCAAGTAGCGGGCCGTTTGAGAGGGGGTGACGCTTATCGAACCACCTTAAATATCGGTAACGTAGTGCATGCGGCCCGTCACGAGCGGGCCGTATGCGTTTTCTACTGTACCATTTGCACACTCCTGGCGCTATGATGGCGTCATGAAATATCCGCCACCAGTTCAAATCCCTCTGGGTGGAACGCCAGCAGAACGGCTTGATCTAGCGTTCCGAAAGGTGCTGACGGTATCCAAGGAAGAACTACTAAAGGCAGAAGAAAAGGTTCAGCAACAACGAGAGAAAAGGCGAGCAAAGAAGAAGCGTTAAAGCGAAATTATCACCTCCGCAAACCAAAGTAACCCCCGCAAAGATTTGCACCAGATTCGCATATCTCTACTTATCCTATAGGCTTTCTCTATTATTCGCCTTGACTTTGGTAACGTGCAAGCGGCATCATAGAGTCGGAAAATAGGTTTGGTTGAGGATTTCCCACTCCACATTGGAAACGGCATCCTGCAACGATGGTGGGTGACGACCACCTGGGAATACGATGCAGCGGCAAAAGTTTCCTTTATTCTTCCGTCGATTTAATCCCCCTGCGTAATCGTGCACTTTTTTGCAACCCTTTCTGGCGGCATGGTATCTGGTTTAGTAATAATCCGATGTCCAAATGCGAGGAAGTTGACGGGCTGGGTTAAAATGGCGCGCTGGGAAAAATTAAGAACAAAGACGTTATTTTCACCGTTCGCGATTGGAAGGGACGAGATGTCATCTTGCTTCGCAGGACGTACAACGATCACATCTGTCGCTTCCACACGGACGCCGCTCTTGCCATTGATCGCGTCAAGCAGAATTTTGCCCACCCCACTTACGTTATCGACTGTCGTGCTGCCGAGTCGGAGAATGCTATCTACGCTCTTCCCGTCGGAGGTGACCCATGGATAGTGGTGGCCGTCAAGGTGAGATGGTTCGGACTGAAGAAACGAGTCATCAGCACGTGGTACGCGTGCCCGCAAGCGCAGCTGGCCGACGAACTGAAAAAGGGGAGGCAGATTTTCCCATGACGCTTCGATTCGACCACAACCCGGTTACGGACATTATGTTTCTTGATGTGTGTCCGGTGAACGAAGGCGACCACGTAGTGGTCATTGATGTAGGCGAGCAACTTGGCTTCCCCGGTCAAATTCAGGCCCGCGTCAACGTCGAAAAAGAAGTGTTCTATGGATTAACGATTCAGAACTTTTCAGGGTTCAAGCGGCGCCTCCAGTGGCGCTATAGGATGCTGAGCATACACCGAGCGCTCAGGTTCTTAGTGCTCACACTATTGGCTGGTTTGCGGATAGATCAGAACGTCGCCCCAGAGCGCCACGCCTTGTGTCGTTAGGGGCTGTATAATTGCCGTGCGGCAATGTGGAGGTGACACTTGACCAAAATATTGCCATTATCCCAAAAACCCCAGTGAACAGCGGGGTCCACTTCAGTCGGGCTGCTAGTGGCGATAGCTGGTGACTGCTCACCAAAAGACTGAATCAAGTGGTATCGCGGTATGGCATGAGAGGGGAGCACAAAGCAGGTTGTGCTTCCCGTTTCTGTTTCCTCCTTCACTTAAACCCTGTCACGGCAGCTCCAACCTAGCTATTTTCCATGTGATTTGTCAAATAAGTTATTGCCCTATTTTCAGCTCACGGGCGAAATGCTCGCTTCTGACCCTAGAGATTCCGACATCCCATCCGAATCGTCCTGGAGGCCCAGTCATGAGGCATTCTTGTCTTTGGGGTGTGCCCTGCTCTGCTGACGCTTCCTGCGAGTGGATTGGGTAACGGCCTAAAAAGTCAGCTTTGCCCGCAATGCATCGACGGGTTAGTGTATGGCGACGGCAAAAGTGCCACACCCCCATTCCATTGGTTAACAGCCGTGGCGGGGAGCACGCGTGCGGTGATGACTCTCAGGGATCATGCCATTTCATTTCCTCACCTTCAGCCGTTAGGTAGGCAGCTGTGCCGTATCATTCAAAATCGGCAAGAGAAGTATTGGCAATCCGCTTATGATGCCTTTAGTTCGTCCGCCCGGTCCCAGGAATCGCGGGATAATCGGAAACTTCCCGTTGGGAAGCAGAGACCCGCTCGGACTGTATACGAAGTGGGCGCGTCAATATGGCGACATCTTCTACTACCGGGCCTTTAACCGCCGTATTTATTTCCTGAACCGCCCTGATCTTATCGAACACGTTCTGGTCAATGACTACCGAAGTTTCATCAAGGGTGAGGCTCTCCAGTTCAACCGCCGGATCTTTGGCAACGGACTGTTAACCAACGAAGGAGATTCGTGGTCGCGGCAGCGACACCTTATCCAACCGGCCTTCCACCGGGACAGAATCGCGTCCTACGGCAACACCATGGTGGCCTACACGGAGCGGATGATAGCGGTCTGGCAGAATGGCGAAGTGCGAGACATTCATCAGGACATGATGCGTCTCGCGCTGGAAATTGTGGCCAAGGTTCTCTTCAATGTCGAGGTGACTGCCGAGAGAGACCGAGTTGCGGAGGCACTAAACACGGTGATGGAGCTGGGCTCGGGCGGGCGTATGCTGCTGCCTCCAATTCTTCGCCTCTTGCCGACGGCTGACAATCTGCGTTACCGGCGTGCAGCCCGCCAGCTGGATGACATCGTGTACGGTCTTATTCGCCAGCGGCGAGCGAGTGGCCAGATTGCCGACGACCTCCTGTCTGAATTGCTGCAGGCTCAAGACGAAGGCGGTGGGATGACGGACCAGCAGTTGCGCGATGAAGTGATGACCCTGCTTTTGGCCGGCCACGAGACCACTGCGGTTTCGTTATCGTGGATCTGGTATCTGTTGGCGCAGTATCCAGAGGTGGAGAAAAAGCTGTGGTCAGAGCTTCGCGGGATACTGAACGGCAAAGCCCCAGGAATGCAAGATCTGTCCAAACTACCGTACACAGAGCGAGTAGTAAAAGAGGCCATGCGTCTTTACCCCCCAGCTTGGGCGGTTGTTCGAAATGCTTTGAAAGACTGTGACATCGGCGGCTATCGAGTGCCCGCCGGAGCAACTGTGGTCGTGAGCCAGTGGGTGATGCACCGCGACCCTCGATATTATGAACAGCCCGAGAGGTTCAATCCAGACCGCTGGTTGGATGAGAAAGCCAAAGCTGCTCCCAAGTTTGCTTACTTTCCTTTTGGTGGGGGACCGCGCACTTGTATAGGCGCCGCCTTTGCTGCGATGGAAGCGGCTTTAGTGTTGGCGGCGATTGCGCAGAGGTTTCAGATCCGGGTTGCGCAAGGTCACCCGGTCGAGCCCTTACCCACCATCACACTCCGGCCCAGGCACGGCATTCAGGTGGTACTCACCCGGCGCGCGGGTTGAGAATTCAGTTGCCAGCTTGGTTAATTGTGCGGCCCGCGGAACGCCAGAACGGCGTTGAGACCTCCGAAAGCAAACGAGTTGGAGAGAGCAAATTCCACTTGGGCCAAGCGAGCGCGATTCGGCACGACGTCCAGATTGCAATTTGGGTCAGGCGCCGTAAAGTTGGCCGTGGGCGGAAGTAAGCCATTTTCTAACGCCAGCACTGTACACACTGCTTCCATTGCACCGGTAGCACCTAGGGCATGGCCGTGAAGTGACTTTGTGGAACTCACGGCCAGCCGGTCGGCATGCGCTCCGAAGAGTTCACGAATGGCACGCGTTTCCAGGGGATCATTGATGAGCGTGCCCGAACCATGGGCGTTGATATAACCGACTTGCTCGGGCCGAAGCCGAGCATCAAGCAATGCCGCTCGCATGGCGCGGACCGGACCATCGATGGAGAGATGTGTAAGGTGATGGGCGTCCGATGACATTCCAAAACCCACCATTTCAGCATGAACCCTCGCTCTTCGTGCCCTTGCCGCAGCGAGAGGTTCCAATAGCAGCATGGCCCCACCTTCCGCCAAAATCAAACCGCGACGATCTTTGGAGAAAGGCCGGCACGTATCCGGTGAAATAACTCGCATGGCCTCCCAGGCCTTTAATAAGCCAAAGCTGAAAGGAGCCTCGCTGCCACCGGCAATGGCCAGCTCCACAACGCCATTGCGAACCATCCAGAAGGCTTGACCGATGGCATGGTTAGCGGAACAACAAGCCGTGGAGATGGTGTAGGCTGGGCCCGTGATGCCAAACTCCATTGAGATATGGCTGGCGCCGGCATTCGCCATGGCACGAGGAATGATCAGAGGATCGACTCGAGCTTGATTGCTTTGGTAAAGTTTCGCGAACCCTACGTCTTGCGTAGACTGGCCACCCATGCCCGAACCGGTCACAATCGCGGCCTTCTCGCAAAGAGCTGGGGTAAGTGTGATTCCAGAATCTTTCACGGCTTCACGGGCTGCAATGATCGCAAATTGAGAAAATGGGTCAAGCAAGCGCGCATGGTCGGCTTCAAAGTATTTGCTGGGGTCGTAGCGGCAGACTTGGGCGCCGTATTGAAACCGTAACTTCGAAACGTCAATGGAATGAATCGGAGCGATTCCAGATCTGCCTTCGCAGACCGCATTCCACGTTTCAGAAGTGTTGTTGCCCAAAGCAGAGATCACGCCCAGGCCTGTCACCGCCACTCGCCGCGTGCTCATGGCTTACCGCTAGGGGTGGCACAGTCGAGGGGAGCGTTCACTGCCAGACTCGTTGGCTCATTGTTTCTGTAGACCGGCGACCTGCCACTGTGCGAACTGGTTTGCCGCGTAGCGAGCAGCAGCTCCCGGCGTGTTCTCGATCTCTTGCAGAGTCTTCGTATCGGGCTCGCCTGTCGCAGCTATATGCAGTTTGTAGTATCCGCGGCTGTGCAGGAATACGGTTCGGTCTGTCCCTGCAGGTTGAGGCGGCACGTGGAAGGTGAGGTCAGCGGTGTCGCCTATATTGGGCATCGCCAGGTAGCGATCGTCGATCGCGGCTAACTCTGGCAGCACATTTTTTCCCTGCAGGTCCTTCGCCGTCGCTGGTTCGATCTTTTCAAGATTGACGGGGCGGTCTGCAGTGTAATCCACGGCAAACGAGTTCAGGGCCCAAAAGCCAGCCGGGGGTTGAATTCGAATGCGCAATTGATCTCCGTGCACGCGGCTCACGTCCAGCAGGACGATTCGGTCCTTCGAGATAAACGGACCTGTCCCCGGCAGAATCCCGCGCACCTCCCAGCCCGTGGGTTCCTCCACAGAGATCTTCAACGCGAAGAGTTCTTCGCGCACTTCCCATGCGAACAGCGCGTCGCGGGCCGACTGACTTTCGTCCATCGAGGTGTACCACGCAGCGACATCGCGCCCCCGCAGTTCGACCATTTTTTTGATCATGTACGAGCCCCAAAGACCGGTCGCAGCGTTGGCCACCAACTTCACCTGGGTCGCAGCTGCCGGCTTTGGAAAAGTCATAACAATGTCACTCTGCAACTTGCCGTTGGCGTCCGGCACCGCGGGCGGTTCCCAAATCACCCGGTCCGTGGCACGGAGCCAGGGAAGGAGATCATGTCCGGCAGCGTCCCGCGCAGATAGTGGGGCCTGCGGCGCCGCCAGAGTATGCAGTTTGCCCCGCACATCTGCGGCTACGCGGGTTCCCACAGCATGGTCCACTACCCAAAGCTCGGTTAGGTTCGTGAACTGAGTCTCGTCGACTTCGTTGGTAACCTTCAGCCTGTAGAGACCATCCTGCTCGCGGAGATGTTCCAGTTGCGAAAAGTCGTCCTTCTCCAGACCACGGGAGATGGCTCCGCCGTACGGTTCGGCGTCAAACACGTATCGCGAACCGTCCCAGGAGTAAACGAATGGGCAGGATTGCTTCAGGGCTACCGCGATGCCCACGATGAGCGCCAGCGTACCCACTGTCACTGCCGCGACCAGGCCGATGGTTCGCCCCTTTTGAAGTTCTTTTGTCTCCACCCAAAAGCGTTGTACTTGGTCCAGCGGAACTTCGTAGGGAGTCTTTTTTACGGAGGCGGAAAGCGTCCCATTCTTGATGGACGCCCCCGGCGGATCGAAAGAGACGTCCTCACCCTTTAGGGTTGTGATCCCAACGATCCTTTCATTCTTGGGCTGCGGCACATCTACAGTCGCCACTTTTTGAACTTTTCTTGAATAGCAGGCAGGACCCGTGGAGAGCAGAATAGCGAGAACCATTGCGAGCGTTCGCTTCGGCATTGACCACCTCTGAGAGTATGCGCTGTGGCCGCCACAGGGAGGATAACCTTCATCCCGCGTCGGCGCCATTTTTGTCCCCGGGATTAATTAATCGAGGCGGAGTATACTCTCGCCTCCCCTCCGAGTCCATTCTCGGCTCGTAATACTTCGTAATACTCGTAATACCCCCAAACGCTCGGGTTCTCGGTTCAGGGGCGTATCAGGATGCCCTGGCCTGGAAAGACGCCACCCCGATATTCCCCGTGCTGAAGCCAGCCTAGGCGGAGCACGAGAAGAGGAGGTAGTGTCCCGGGGGAGTAGTTGCTCCTGAAGCGGGGTTTTGTTAGAGCCTCTAAGGAATGGCAAAGCGCCAAGATGCCGTTTTCCCTTAATCCTCATTGATCAAGTCGAGGATCGCGAAATGAATCCCGACCTGTCCGCCGAGAAGCAAGTCAATAAAAGCCGCGCAGAGTCAGTCGCTTTGCTGCCGACATTTGTCGAGTAGGGCATCTCTTCAGATCAATTCAGACGGTTTCAGACGGGGTCCATGGATGTTTCCGGGAATCGGGGGCATGATCGCATGCAATTGCCGGATTCCTCCCTCGGCTGACCGGGCCAAAAAGAGACCAGTAAGTGAAGGACGGCGGGGAAGGTTTTCGCGAAAGCACCACGGAATATCTCCATTAATCCGATGACACGTTTTCGAGCGGTCTCGCACTATATGAAGGGAGAACAGCCCCATGGTTTGAACGGGCAATTTTGAGCGCGTTCCATGTTGCCTGTGGGGTGCCCCATAAATAAATTTCTTATCGATGAGCTAATTGCCCACGTTTTCCGCTTTTATAGAGGACAGTATTTGTGGGCGCTTCTCGGACGTAAAAAGAGGAATAGTCAAGGGGTATCGAGGATTCAGCTGGTCCGGATTCGGTACCCGCTCCAAATTGTGCCGGGAACGGTTGGTGATTCACGAGAGCCGCGCCGTCGATGCGGTGAGCCAATTTCTGTCAGTTTTTGCGGTTTGTGGTGAAAGCAGAGTTGCGGGATTCCCCGGTTGAGAACAAGGAGGCCTGCTTATGGCTACGAATGCGATTTCCACCCCTCGATTGAAGGCCAACACGGAGAAGACAGCGATTGAAAGCTGCCCGCCCCTCACGCTGAAACAGCGGGTTCTGAAGCTGCTGTGCACGGTGTTCGAAGGACACGAAGAATATCTTGGGGTGACGCCGGATCAGTGAGTCTGTCTCCGTTCCGGAACTTGTCTGGCGCTCTTTGACGGTCACAGTTGACTGCTCCCGGCAGACACGGCTCCTACGTTTGCGCAAGGGCGAAACCAAAGTCAACGACGACGGCACGGCCGACGGCAACCTGAGCCCGACCGCCTTCATGACTCCTCAAACGGCATTCGTCAGGCTAGTCCTCGTCCGAACCAACAAGTCGCGGCCCTTCAAGAGTGTCATGTCCGGATAGGCGTCTCGGTCGGAATGCACAATCAGTGAGAACAGTTGCAGATCGATCCGAGCCAGGCACGCTAGAGAGTGTGCATCGACTCGATCTGATTACCTATGCTGTCCGAGATCAATCGCAGGTTTCTTGGGTTGCAGGATGACCTCGTGACCCCCAGCTAGAGAGAAGCTGGCTCACTCATCGCGAATGCGACCTCACTTCGAACGCCAGCGGTGTGGGTGGGTGGTTGAAAATGTGGACCCATGCCTTCTGGTGTAGATGCGGCTCGACCCTCTGTTAGCTCAGTTCCATCCGGTGCCAGCACGTACCACCGACTGAAACGGCACCCAAGCGCTCAGCGAAATGAATCTTCAGCTCGGTCATGTACTGAGCCAGATCACAGGCCTGAGCGGAGAGTAGTTTCTCGATGCCATTCTGGCGGGCGAACGGGATCGGGCGACAGGTTTCGAAGAGGTACCGAAAACCCAAGAATCGGGTGACTTTAGCCTTGCGTTTAGCCGGGAAGTGTCGTAATGTTCCGTGAACGCACACGGTAATGGCAGTGCTGCCATGTAACAATGCACCGTTAACGTTAACTGTCTTCTCGCTCTCCAGGGGCGAAGGAGAAACCACGATGTTTCTTCCAGTCTGGCAACAAATTCTCCATAGTGCCCGGATGCGGTTTGTCGTTCCGGGTTTTCTGGTCTGGGCTCTCCCGCTGCTTAGCGCGGGTCCCGCGCGCGCACAAGTCGTCGCTGCGTACACCTTCGCCGATGGAACCGCCGACGGATGGACCTCGTTTAACGGGGCAAGCATGCCCGTGGCCAGCAACGCTGCGGCATACGGCCCCAGCGGAAGCTCTTACAGCCTGTTGACCACGACCAGCAGCAGCGGTCAAAGCAGCGGGCCCTCCATTTCGCTGACCCGCATCCTGCTCCCGGGTGCGCAATATACGATTACAGGTTACGTAATGCTTACCAGTGGCGAAGGCGCCACCAGCGCGAACTTCACGATCGAACGCACCGATTCCAGCTGCACGGGTGGCGCTTGCTACGACACGATCGGCAACTATCAAGTGGGTGTAACCGCCACCGGTTGGACCCAGATTGGCGGCAGCTACACCGTCAGCGCCACGGAAACCGCCCTCAATCTCTACGTTCAGTTGATTGGTCCCAGTAGCGCTCAGTCCCTCTACCTCGCCGATGTCGTGATCACCGAAACTGCGCCGCCTCTGGGTGGAACGCCGGTCGCGACATATACATTTTCCGATGGCGGACTCGACGGCTGGTTCCCGTTCGGTTCGGCGAACCTGGCGAACGTGGCGTCGCCCGTTCTTGATCCGAGCGGTGATCTGCGAGCTCTCGAAGTCACCAGCCGTACGGCGGGTTACATGGGTCCGGCCCTGAATCTGCTCACAGTCAATGGAGTTGTGCCGGGCGCGATCTATCAGATCTCGGCCTGGGTCCTGCTTGCCGCGCCAGACAGCAGCAATCCCACCGCCACGCTTTCGGCCAAGCTGGAGAACTGCGGGCAAAACGATGAGCACAACAATACGGTTTACAACAACATTGCCACTTCCCCTGCGTTGTCTAGCACGGCCTGGACGCTGGTTTCAGGCACATTCACATACTCCAACGTTCCTGGTCCGCCGTCCACTTTGACGCTCTATCTACAGTCAAGCAGCCCCACTGATTCCTTCTACATCGGCCACGTCACCATCGGCCAACTTGTACCTTCGCCCGTGCCCGTCAGCCAGCAGAACCACTCAGGCCTGACGACCAATTTCGAAGACGGTGGACTCGACGGCTGGAGCTCGCGCTCCGGCCAGTCCGTGCTGACCAACACCACGGCGGAGGCGTACAACAGCACGAACAGCCTTCTGACCACCAACCGCATCGCCTCCTGGGACGGCCCCCAGATCAGCGTAAGTAACGGAATGTATCCCGGCTCGGAGTACTCGATCAGCGTCTGGGTGCAGATCCAGCCGGTTGACGGCCAGCAACACACCATCAACATGAGTCTTCAGACCACGTTCCTGGGCAACGTGAGCTATCCGGGAATCACCGCCATTTCCATTCCTGGCGACGGACAGTGGCACCAGGTGAATGTCCCGCAATACCTCATGTCTTCCAATTACGATCAGGGCGGACAAGGGGCATTTCTGTATCTTCAGACGTCCGCCAGCGATCAGTCGCCCCTGGTGTCGTTCTACATCGACGATTTCCAGCTGACTTACATTCCACCGCCGATTATTCAGACCAACATCCCATCCATCTTCCAGACCTACGCGCATTTCTTCCCGATCGGAGCAGAGATTGACACCACCGATCTTTCAGGCCCGCACGAGCAACTGCTCACCCAGCATTTCAACAGCATCGTTTCGGGCAACGATATGAAGTGGGCCAACGTGGAACCCACGGAAGGCAATTACTCCTTTGGGAACGCCGATGAAGAGGTCGGTCTTGCCATTTGCCATAACATGCTCGTTCGCGGCCACAACCTGGTGTGGGCCACGGGCGAGCAGACTCCGTCCTATGCTTTCGGTGACGGAACCAATTCCCCCGCCAATCAGGCCGCCGTGACCGGCTATATTCAGGAGCATATTCAGAGCGAGGTGCAGCACTTCGGCAGCAACGTCTACGCCTGGGACGTGGTCAACGAGCCGCTCGACCCCACCCAGTCCGATTGTCTGTTTCACGGTCCCTTCTACCAAGTGCTCGGTCCCAGCTACATCGACATCGCGCTGCAGGCGGCGCGGCAATACACCCCGGCGGGAACCAAGCTGTTCATCAATGATTACAACACCAGCGATCCGGATCGCCTGGCTTGCATGGTCCGGGTGGTTGACGGACTGAAGAAAAACGGCGTCCCAATCGACGGCATCGGTCACGAGATGCATAACCACATCGACTCGCCATCGACCTTCGCCATGGTCGGCGCCATTGGCACCATCGCGGTTGCGGTTCCAAATGTCGAGCAGCAGATTACCGAGATGGACGAGAGCGTGTACACCGCGGCGCAGGACGCCACCGCCGCCACATGCGAGGCCAGCAACTACGGCATCAACAACGGGGTCGTGCCGCCTGCGATTCTCGACCAGCAGGGTTGGCTCTACGCTCAGTATTTCGGCGCATTGCGGTTCCTGAAACCATGGCTCAGTGCAGTAACGTTTTGGGGCTTTGCCGACGACGATACCTGGCTCAGCACCTTCCCCTGCGCACATCTGGACGAGCCGCTGCCCTTCGACTCGGGGCTGCAGGCGAAGCCGGCCTACTGGGGAATCGTGGACCCGTTGGAGTTGCCGGGGTCCGGGTTGTCCTTCGCCGTCTCGGGCAAGACCGGAACCATAGGCGGGACCCGCACCTGGACGGTCACTGCAACCAACCCCAGCCGCCAGATTGCCTATAACACGCAGATTGCCAGCTTCCGCCTGGTGCAGGTAGCCGGCTGGCGCTGCAATCCGGTCGTAACCCCGCCTGGCGGGAGTTTCCCGGTTTCTCTGGGGGACGTCCCCGCCGACGGCTCGGCCAGCATAGCCTTCTCCATCAACTTCGACAGGTGTCCCAACACGGCAGAGTTCATTCTGTCCATGCCCTGGAGCTCCGCCGTTTACGAGGTGGGTGCGCTACTCACACCTCGCCAGTCGCAATAGGCATGGCGGACCGGAAATAACCCAGCCCGGGCGACCCTCACGCCCGGGCTGGGTGTGGTTCAGCATTCAGCATGGTTTCGCCGCCAATCACTCCGGTCAACCAACTTCCGAGATTACTTCGTGACCGTGAAGTTTGTCTTGCTGGTTCCCCTACCTCCCGGGGTTGTGACCGCGATCGGCCCTGTGACTGCCCCGCTAGGCACAATCGCATCAAGCTGGGTGTCGTTTATCACCTCGAGACTGGTTGAGGAGACAGCACCGAAAGTCAATTTGGTCGCGCCGGTAAAGCTGTTTCCGGTGATCGCGACCGATGTCCCCACCGGACCGCTGACGGGGCTAAAACTTGCGATCTCTGGCACGACTTCAAACTTGCCGAATGAAGCGGTCCCGCCCGCGGTTGTGATGCTGATGGCTGCTCCGTTTTTCGCTCCGGCAGGCACCGTGGCGGTGAGTTCCGTATCCGACTTCACGGTAAATTTCGTTGCTCGGCCGCCAATGGCGACCGCGGTAGTTTGCGCGAGACTGACGCCGGTGATGGTCACCAGGGTTCCCACCGTGCCGCTGGTGGGCGTAAAACTCTTAACCTGAGGCGCGACGAGGAAGGTACGGTCGCCGGTCATCGAGCTGGTAAAGGTTGTCACCGTTACCACTCCGGTCTTGGCGCCTGGCGGGACGGTTGCCGTCATGTAGGTATCAGAAAGATTATCGAACTTTGCCGCGACGCCATCGAACGTTACGCTGGTGGTTCCGGTAAAGCCCTGACCGAGAATGTCGACCGTCGCTCCAACCTTGGCGGACCAGGTGACCAGTTTGACGAACGGCTTCAGTCCCGTTTTAAGGCTGTAGAAAACCGACCCTCCTAACGAGTTGCCGGCGGTATTGCCGTAGAAAAGTCCGTCCGTATGCAAGATTAGCGGCGTCGTGGGATAGATTCCGTCGGAGCAAGAGATGGAGCAAAAATCGTAAAGAACCTTTTCTTTCCCGGCGAGCGAAATTTCAAAGACTACTCCGGTATTTGTCTTGCCCCCGTTAGCGGTCACTCCGTAGAGATTACCGTCGGTGCCGACCGTTAGGCCGGCGGTGGGAAGTTGTCCGTCATAACTGGGCGCGACGAAGCTGAAGCTGTGGAGCAGCGTGTAGGTTCCGGTGGGCGTGATCTTGAAAACGGTTCCGGCGTTGAAGGCGCCCCCCTGGTAGGTGGTTCCGTAGAAATTCCCGTCAGGGCCTTCAACCAGCACTCCGATCGGGCGGGATCCGTCGTAGATCGTAGAGCTGATATATCCGGAAAAGTTGTGGAGCACGGTGATTGTGCCTCCCGCGGTCGCTTTGTAGATTACTCCGCACCTGCAGGTTGCACTTCCGCCCGATTGCGTAGTTCCGTAAAAAATGCCGTCAGTGCCTTGCACTGGGAGGTTGGGACTCAAGCCGTTCGTGTAATCGAAGGGATGAGGAGTGATTGCGCCTTTGGTGGTGAGCTTAATAAATGACCCGTACTGCGTATCGTATTGCTCCTCGGAAACGCCGTACATGTTGCCGTCTTGCCCTTGCAGAGGCGCGTAGGTCGGAGCGCTATCGTCTTTCGCGTTGGTGAAGTCATAGACCTTCGTCAATACTCCCGCGGGTGTGACTTTGAAGACCGTTCCGGCTTCGTCCTTGCCGCCATTGAGGGTGGTTCCCCATAGATTTCCATCGAATCCCAGCGTGACACCGCCGGTGGGGTTGCCGCCGGTCAGGGTGCAACCCGCTCCCTCCGAGCAAAACGTGTAAACCGGGGAGTAAACGCCGCCAGTCGACACCTTGTAGACAGTGCCGTAGGTGGGCGATCCATTGGTCTCGATCGTGCTGTACAGATTGCCGTCCTGGCCTTGAGCCAGCACGCTCGGCCAGGTAATCCCGCTGGTGTTATTGTCGGTGCCCGGGTAGGTGTAGAGCGCTTTGTAGGTCTGAGCATTCGCGCCCAAGACAAACAGCAGTGCTACCCCAATCAGAGAAAGTACGGTTCCACGGTGTTTCATAATCAGCTCTCCTCAAAACGAAGTTCGGGTGTATGGTTGCCAACGCGAACCAATTGACGAGGTTGTTCCTTGCACAATTTGCGTGCTCGGCAGAGGCGTTCGTGGCACAATGTTTCCACTCACCAGCGTCCGTTAGGCAAGCAGTCTGCACTATCCCCCGCTGCCTGTCCTGACGGAATTCTTAAGAATTCTAAAGAGTGGTAAGTCTATGAATTACAAAGCAGCGGCAAGAGAAGTTGCGGAGACCTCCGGCCGTTTGTGGCGCTTTTCCGACTACGAATTCGACGAACTCGCGCGCGAGTTGCGGGTGAAAGGCAAACCGGTAGAGCTGGAATCAAAGCCTCTCGACCTGCTCCTGCAGCTTCTTCTCCATGCCGGCGAGGTTGTGACTAAGGAAGAGCTGCTCGATTCCGTCTGGCCGAACGTGATGGTAGTAGATGGATCGTTGGCGACGGCAGTTTCGAAGTTGCGCAAGGCCATGGGGGATGAGAACCATCCAGCAATTGTTACGGTGCCGCGGGTGGGGTACCGTCTGGCGGTTCCGGTCTATTGCAAAACCCTCGCGGCTGCGGACGGGCCCGAACTAGGATTCAAAGCCGGAGACGTGATTCCGGGCCGAGAGCAGTGGCGGCTTGCTCGAGCGATGGATGTTTCCGGGTCCAGCGAAGTTTGGCTGGCTGAGAATCCAAAAACGCACGAACAGCGCGTCTTCAAGTTCGCGGCGGACGGAGCCCGATTGAAAGGGCTGAAGCGAGAAATTACGGTCTCGCGGTTTCTCCGCCAGTCATTGGGAGATCGGCCGGAGTTCGTCCGAATCTTGGAATGGAATTTTGAGACGCCACCATTCTTTCTGGAAAGCGAATATGCCGGGGCGAATTTGGCGGAATGGGCCGAGGGGCAGGGCGGTCTTTCCAAGATTTCTCACCAAACCCGTCTTCAATTGCTGGTTGACGTTGGCAAAGCAGTGGCCGCCGCGCATGACATTGGAGTTCTGCATAAAGACCTAAAACCGGCAAACGTTCTGGTTGTACCAGGGAAAAACGTAGAGTGGCAGATTAAACTGGCCGATTTTGGCAGCGCCTCACTGTTCGATCCATCGCGACTTTATGCCTTGGGAATTACAAATCTGGGGTTCACGCAAGCCTCGGTTGAATCCCCGGCGATGACTGGAACCTTGATGTATTTGGCGCCCGAAGTTCTGGCCGGGCAGTCCCCGAGCGCCAGTGCCGATGTTTACGCGCTCGGCGTCCTGCTCTACCAGTTGACCGCCGGCGACTTCCGCAAGCCGCTTGCGCCGGGGTGGGAAGCGGAGATTCAAGATCCATTGCTGCGTGAAGATATTGCCGATGCGGCCTGCGGCGATCCTGCCAAACGTATCAGCAGCGTCGCCGACCTTGTGGAACGGCTGGTCACGCTGGGTGAGCGCCGTGTGAGGCGCGACGAACTGGAAACGACAAAACTGCGAGCCCAAATTGCCGAGCGCAAGCTGGCTGGAACCCGCGCCCGCAGGCCCTGGGTTGTGTTGGCCATTCTAGCGTTGGCGGCCGGACTAGGATTCAGTTTTGCGCTTTACCGCAAAGCCGTTCGAGAACGCGACAACGCCAATCGTCAAACCGCGATTGCAACCTCCATCAACCGATTTCTGTCCGACGATCTGCTGGGACGCGGCAATCCATTCGTGAGTGGCAAATCCTCCGAGTCGCTCATGGACGCCATTAAGCAAGCGTCGCCCGGCATCGACCGGAAGTTCATAGACGAACCCACGGTGGCCGCGCGGCTCCATCAAACGATCGCCCGAGCGCTCGACAATCGTACTGACTACCCCGATGCCCGACAGGAATACGACCGCGCTGCTTCGCTCTTCAAGCAGGCCGACGGTGATCTTTCGCAAGACGCAATCGTCGTAGAGTTGCAACGAACCACGCTCGAGGCAAGGAGCTACGAGAAGGATTCGCTCCCCCTCGCCAAGTCCATCCTGGAGCAGCAAAAGGCACTCATCACAAAGCTCGCGCACCCGCGGGCTGACTTGCCCGTGTGGCTCGCCTCGGCGCAAGGAATGGTTGCCCTCATCGATAACAATGCCAAGTCAGCGGCAGAGAATTTTCAGGCAGCGGTCGATGGAGCCGATGTGCTGCCGGAATTCGACGAGAGCGCGCGTTTAACATTCAAGCAAAGGCTTGGTTTTTCCTACATTCGCCTGGGCCAGGGGGCCAAGGCCGAACAAACATTTCGCGACCTGATCGCCGCTTTCACCCGGGTTGCGGGACCGGACAGTCCCAATGTTTTGCGGGTGCGCCTGAATCTGGCTCAGGCCTTCATGATTCAAAACAAGCACGCCGAAGCGGTCGAGGAAGCAATGGCGATTTATCCGGAGTTTGTATCACGACTGGGCCCGAACCACGAACTCACCATGCAAGTACTGGCGACTCGCGCCCAATCGGAAGGTAGCCTCGAACGCTGGGACGATGCGATTCGCGACGATTTGGCGATCCACGATCTTGCTGTTCAAAAGCAGGGGCCGCTTTCATTCTTTGCGGTTGCCACACTTTCCGATGCGGCCCTGGCGCAATGTCGTGCCGGACGCTACCGCGAGGGCGAATCCAATGCGCGCAAGGCGTACGGAGCGTCGGCGAAAGCGTTCGGACCACGCGCCGGACTTACGGGCGCCGCGGCGGACACTTTGGTCGGATGCCTGATCGGCCTTGACCAGTTAGAGGAAGCAACTATTCTGTTGCAGCAGATTGATGTTTCAGCAGTGGCGCAACTTACGGGTGATCCCGATTGGGGCGCAGGCGTAACTCTGGAGCGGGCGAAAATCGCATATCGCCATAGGGATTACGAAGCAGCGCGAGGTTACGTTCAGACGATAGCTCCGGTGTTCTCTCGCAAGGACGCGGAACCTTATCAGAAACGTGCCTTTGAATCACTGCGAGCCGCTCTGGACAAGCAAATGCCCCTGAAATGAACCATCCTAGATGGCTCCCTCTCGTCGTCTTTGCGCTTCTGTTGGCATTCCGCATGCGCGGCGCCGCGTGCTGCACTTTCAGGTGACCGAACACCCAGCCCGGAGTGGACGATGCTGCGGATCCGGGAGGCGTTTCCTTGGGACCACGGCCGCGCCGATATCTCCTGCGCGACCGCGATGCGATCTACGGAGGTGACTGGGCAGACAATGGGTATGGAGGAAGTGATGACTGCGCTGCGATCGCCAGGGCAAAATCCATACGTCGAGCCTCTGATCGGATCCGTACGGCGCGCCTGTTTAGAACAGTCATCGTGTGGAATGAACGATCGTTGCGCCGAACTCTGCGAAGTTATTTTGCCTGCTGTCCGCGCTCCCGGTCTCATTTAGCCTTGGCCAAGGACGCCCCGGAGTCCAGAGTCGTGGAGAAGCCAGAACGCGGGCGCATCGTAGTAATTCCTCAGGTCGGAGGGCTCACCGCTGCTAGCAGCATCGGGCCGCTTAGAGATTGCGGTCCCCAGCGCTGTAGCTTCCTGTCGTCTTGCAAACCAAAGCGATATCCGCGCGGCCCGTCACCCGATTTCTTTATTTCTCCTGCACCCTCGCTTTCGCGAATCAGAACACCGTTTTATTGCCTTGTCGCTTCAAACTAGCCTCGATCAGTTCTCGCCGCAGAGGGTGTGTGGGCAATGCAGCCAAGGTTTTTGGCAACCACGGGCGCCCTTTTATAATGCGTCGGCTTCGAGGACTTGAAGCCCATCACTGGACCGTATACAGAAGCCAGATAAGCGGACTTGACCGCACCACCTAACCCCTTTGCCAACCTGAACGCAGGACGAAGTAGAATCTCCTGCGGGGTGCCATACGGAAACTCTATTTATCAACTATCGCCGCGATGACGCGGCCGCCTACGCAGGTCGCCTCTGTGATCACCTCTCGGCTGCTCTGGGCGCACACCGGGTGTTCATGGACGTGGAAGAAATCCAGCCAGGAGAAAATTTTGCGCGTGCGATTGAGCAAGTGCTGGCACACTGTTCGACCGTGCTGGTGGTGATCGGCCCGCGCTGGCGCGAGCTGCTCGACCTCCGCGCGACACGCAACGAACAAGATTACGTGGTTCACGAGATTCTGGCAGCGCTCAGTGCGAAAAAGACCGTTGTACCGGTGCTCGTCGGCGGCACGCCGGTCTCTTGCCTGGGCACTCTGCCCGCCGCGTTGGCGGATCTCTCATTCCAGCAGGCGGTGGAGCTGCACGATTCCAGCTTCAACGACGATTGCGATCGTTTGTCGAAAAAGCTCAAGCAATCCGGTGCCGTTCCACTTGCGCTTAAGAAACCTGCCCTTTGGATTGCAGCCGCGACGATCACGGCGTTATTGCTACTCACGGCAGCCCGCATGGGCTTGGGACCTTGGGGCGCCGCGCATGAACGTAAGCTCAAAATCGAACAATTGCTTCATACCGCAGGAGTGCAGGCGGAACAAACTGAATACGAGTCGGCCTTCGATTCCTATCAGCAGATTCTGCGACTCGATTCCAGCAACAGAGCCGCCGAAGAGCGACAAGTCGATGCCGCAATGCGGTGGCTTGAGAACTTCCACGTGCTGGCCTCAGAGGGGCAGCGACCGGAAGAGGTCGCCGCACCGCAGCTGGTGCAGCTCAAAGGCGTGCTCGAAGCGGGCCTGGCGCGAACCGGCGGTAAAGATACGCGCGCAGCAGATATCCTGGCTCATCTCGGCTGGGCCCACTATATGAACGAAAAAATTGCACTCCGTGAGTTTGGAAACGCCGAACGCTACTTCCAGCAGGCCCTCGCCATCGCCCCGATGAACGTCTACGCCAACGCGTTCCTCGGCAATTGGCTGCTACAAACGGGTGGCGATCGTGCGGCAGCTCTGAGTCACTTCCAGACCGCGCTCGCTGCCAATCAGGAACGACGCCTGGTGAGAAGCCTGCAGGTCGGCGGTTTGGACCACAACGACGCTCCGGGTCTGCGGGGCGAACTGGTAAGAGTTCTCAATGAAATGCGGGTCAACCGGGAACCGTTAGACACAAGTTTGCAGGGCCGGCTTTCCTATCTATATAGTTCGACTTCGAGCACCGCCGACGAATGGCGTGAAGTGCTCACCGCTGTGCCGGTCGAGGATGCCTGGAAGACTTATCTCTGGCTGAATCCCGAGAATTACAGAGATGCCGCCGTCGAACGCGACTTTGTGCATGCGAACCTTACCGAGGTTTCGGGTGACCGGGCAAAGGCGCTGGCAGAGTTTAAGGCGCTGGCGGTCGCACTACGCGCGCAGCACCTCAACGGCAGAATTGCGGATTACACGGCAGCGGCTGTCAAGCGTCTTTCCCAGCCTTCTTCATAGCAGCTCACGACCCGAGCGCAGCACAGTCGGGCCCGAAGACTGTCAGCCCCGCTACAGGGGTGCGAATGGCTCGAATGCTTTTGTCTTGTCTGACGATTTTGGCAAGCCATTTGAATTTGAACCGCGGATACAGCGTAGCCGACTTTTCTAGGTTGGGATCTTGGGTACTTCCGGTGAAGCGCGAGCGCGGATCCTCTTTTCGCCAGGGCTCCCTGCGGCGACCCGAAGAGACAAACGGATCCAGCGAAATGCTCGCTAGTGTTTGTCACATTTACTCTACTTGTTACCGGCGATAGTTTTCGAGACAGGCACTCTGGAACCACGTCCTTCAACTCGGATGGTCACTGGCAGATCACTTTTTGCTGATTAAGGCCGATGATCGCCTTCTCGGGAAGGGCGGGCTGAAAGCGAGAGTAGGTCACGGAATAGGTTTCAGTGTTCTCGTCTGCTTTGCCTGAACTTCCTGACACAGAAACAGTCAAGGTGCGTTCGGCATTGTAGAACGTATCTTGGGAGCGGTTGGCGGCGTAAGCGTGCGTTTTCTTAAAGCCCGGAAGGTGAGCACCATACCATACGAGGGTGGCGTCCACCTTGGAGTCATAAACGACATAGAAGTCGGTTTGCATTTTGCTCCCGCAGACATTCGCCTCGGGCAAACGGGTGGGTTCGTTACCTAAATGGAGCCGAGAATCAGTGGCTGCATAGAGAGGAAGATTTGTCAGTGGGTCCGCCGTCAGGAGTTTCGTATTGCCCGCCGCGATCGCCACCCCACAGAAGACGAGCGTGATGGCGATAATTATCGCAGGTTTCATGTTTCTACTCGGCATGAGCCACGGGCAACAGCTTTGATCGCTTGCCATGGATTGCATCAGTGCCTCCGTGATCACCTGGTTCTTAGGGGCGACATTTGTTTTCGGGGGCCCCTTGGGATCGGGCGCCCCGAGGATTTCAACGGCGTGCATGGGGTCGGGCCCCTCCGCACCTTGGACAGCATCGAAACCGTGGAGAAAAGCCGATTCGTCTTGTCCGTAGGCATAAAAATGCCTGGCGAAGAGAACAAGACAACTAACCACCGAGGCGGCGCACAACCCTCGCCTTCGGGTATCGAAGCCCTTCTGATTTTTCATTCTGACAACGCTCCTGTCCTCTTGGGGAAGAGCTGATGTTGACGAGCGCATCGACCGCGGCTTCAACTTTCTCGGAAGTCGGGTCCGACCGATTTACCGTCACTACTTTTACAATTCATCGCCGAAGCGGTAACAGGTATGCGGGGTTTCTCTCGAGAGCTCCGCCGAAAAACCGGCGATCCGCCTGGCGCATATCCCAAGCGATAACCGAGACCGGGGTGATCTGGATTGTGACATCGTCCCATGCGGCGAACACCGGACCCACACTCGCGTCCGCAAGGGCAGTTTCGCTCAGATACTTACGATGAATTTGCTCATTACTCTTCTGCGATCGTTCGGCGGTCAGGATCTGTGCAGTCCCCGTTAGGGTGATGCCGTACGATGCTGCCGGGTCCCGAGCGTCGATCATTAAAGCTACCCGTGAGTTCGATTGCAGGTTTCGTGCCTTTCGGCTGCGCGAGGACGTGGCCACAAACACATGTGTGCCGTCGAACCAGTACCACACCGCAACCATGTGGATGGAACCGTCCGGATTCTCAGTTGCTAGCGACGAGATATGCCGGGCGTCCAACAACTCTCTAACCAGGGCATCGGCAAACGTAGCCACAGTGAAGCCTCCTGTTCTTGTTCTTGTCTGGTTATTTTCTAAGCCCTTTGAAAGACCTCCGGAATTAAGGGTAGCGAGACGTGTAAATTACGGCTCGACCATATATATGGCCATCATCCCCATTACCATGTGCTCGTCTACGTGGCAGTGATACATCCATGTCCCTACGTTGTCGGGGACCATGTCGGCCGTCTGCATCTCGGCCTGCGCCAGGGGCACCACGTCCGTACGATGTCCGCGATACGTGACGACATTTCCATGCCAGTGTGGAGTGTGCCCGTCGACTGCTCCACCGAGGGAGACGAGATACCAACGGACTCGCTCCCCTTTTTTCATGGTCATCGGCGGTCCGTTGGCATACATGTATCCGTTGATAGAGGCTCGCAGGTTTGCGCTGCTGAATCCGGTACCGATGAATGAGAAAGCTCCATCGAGGTCGGCAGGCTTACCTTCCAATTTGTCCACCCCCTTTGGATCGGAGGTGTAGATCTGGATATTGTGGTCGAGATACCAGCTGAGGTTTTCGTTGAAGACCAGGAATAGGCTGATGAATTCGCGGTCCACATCGGTTGGACGGCCCTCTGGTCCGCCCATTCCGCGGGCGGTGATGATCATGGCGCCAATCAGTCCGCTGTTGATGTCGCGCTGCTCATTGCCGTGCGAATGGTACAGCCAGACCACCGAACTGCCGTCCGCCGGACCAGGGCCGGCGCGTTCCGGCACTTCCCACGTGTAAGTGTGCGTTTGGCCCGGAGGAACAACAGAATTAGCTTTCTGCTCGGGCGTTGCACCATCATCGTAAATCGCCCCCTCTGACTCCTTAGTGTAGAAGACGCCATGCGGGTGCATACTGTAGGGCCGCGTGGCATTATTTCTAAAAACGACGCGAATGGTGTCGCCCACCTCGGCGCGTAACACCGGCCCGAGGATTCCAAGGTGTGCCCATTCGGAGGAGCGCGGTTTGAGCTTGGAAAAACTGGCATCACTGTATTCGCGATAGACCGCCTTTCGATAGACTCTGCCGATCGCGTGGGGACCACCCTTTGTGAACATTTCCCCCCATCCTCCGAACTTCATGCCCATCATTTTGTCCATGCCACTCGGGGCATAGTCCCACTCGACCTCGTCGGCGGCCACGTAGTAGGTGCGAACTCTCGATCCCGACCCCGTTTGGTCGGGCTGGGGGACACCCGCAGCCGAACACGCCATGGCGGCGCATATCAGTACGGCAAATGAAATTTTGAACATGCTGAAATTCCCTTCTCGCGCCTCTCCGGTCATTCGACGGCTGCCGCCGTCCCATCCACCAGTACATTCTGATTCTTGCCAGCCATGACAGATCGCAACACTGCGTCCAGAATCGACCGCCACGGCCAGGTCGAGTTTCCCATCGTTATTAAAATCGCCAACCGCGAGCGATACCCTCCCTTGCGTCCCCAAGGTGCATCCCACTTCCCCTGCGAAGCCCCCGGGACCGATCATTCACAAGCGTTGACTGCGGCGCGGTGCGGGAACCCGTCGCCATTGAAATCACCACCTGCAGCTGCCAGCCGCTGAGACCCTACCCTATTCAGCGAGAGGGTCGTAAACAAGTTGTTGCTCTGGGCGCTGGCGAGCGCACACCACGCCAGCACCGTAACCATTGCTAGGCATAGAGTAGCGATTCGATTGGGTAAGAACATATCCACTCCTTGTTTACCGATCCGCGTTCCGAGAGCGCCGGGTGAGCGGGATATTGCGATTGCGAGATAGAGAGCCGCTGCCCGGATCTAGTTCGAAGCGGCACCCGCGAGGAGAGCCGGCGGCGCCGCCGACCCCCTTTTGGCGGCCGCGAGCGTCACTGCGCTACGTAAAACACGTACTGGTAGTTTTCGAGCGAGAAGCCAGCGATATGGGTGAAATCGACCGCAGGCCCGCCGTATCCCGCAGCCGTGAGGTCGTCGTTCGCCCAGGTTGTTGTCGTGGGCTGGAAAATCTCGTTAATATGCTGTCCGGATTCGTAGAAAACGTGGACCCCATCATTGGGAGTGGTTGCGTAAGCGAGAATCGAGGTGCCGCCGTCCGGTTTGGGCGCCTTTGACCTCTTTGTCAAGTCTGTGGACGCCCAGTTCTTACCGTTGGCTGAGGCGAGTTGCATGAGGTGGTCGTTGTCGTCGTTAACGTAATAGATCCGCATTTTCTTAGTGCCCGGGATCACAAACGCATCCCCGACTGAGAGCGACGGCCGCGCGATCTTGCTCGAAACCGTCAGGTCGGTGTCGGACCAGTTGGCATTGTTGTAATTCAATTGGTGGAGGTCGAGACTTACCTTGTCCTGATAGTAGACATACTGCAGGTTGCCGATATTGAATCCAGACCAGAGGATGTAAGGCTGCGGCGCGCCCGTGAGTGTGGTTAGATCCTGATCCTGCCAGGTCTTGCCATCGGTGGAGTAGAGCTGATGGATGTCCCCGGTGGGGTATTGCTGGTAGTAAACATGCAGCGCCGGCGAGGTGGTAAAGGCAACCAGCCCGTAATAGTTGATCGCCTGCACTTTCGATTTACTGAGCACAGTCAGATCGCTGTCGACCCATCCGATGTTGTTGTAGAGGAGTTGGTGAACATGCTGCGGAGCTTTCAGGGAAACATAGTAAACATACTGGTAATTGCCCACCGAGAACCCGCTCAGCTGACCGCTGGCCGCCGCTCCGCCAGATAGAACAGTCAGGTCGTCATCCGACCAGCTCGCTCCGTTGTAGAAGTGCTGGTGGACGTCGCCATTGGTCGCCAGAAAGTAGACATGCGGCTGATCGTTTGGCGTCGTCACGAATGCGGCGATCGGGCCATTCGAGATCGATTGCGATCCGTTGAGGTTCTGGTCCGTCCAGTTATTATTGTCGTAGAGCAGTTGGTGAACCTGCTGCTGCCCGTAGGCGGGCAGGGCGGCGATAAAAATCAGAAGGCCGAAGGCACAGGCGGCGTGGCGCCCGCGGGTCAGGACGTCTTTGAATGTGTTTTCGCGAATCATAAGGTTCTCCTTGGCTGGGGTATCGAAACAATCTCCAGACGCCGGCCCGTCGTCCCCGTCTTGGAAATTACTTTCCTGAACGCGACAACCGGCTACCCGGCGATCGCGAATGTGAAACAAATCCGCTGCGCCGTCAATGAAACTGGCTTTTAAGTCTCCCTTAACTGAAAAGTGTTTGCCCCACATAAACTTACGGGCTGCTCTTAACTGGAGTGTGATGTCGCTAGCTGTGCTACCATCTTCCAACTTGGGGGGAAGGGGCATGCCAGGAGCGGTTCCAAACGGGGCTCGATACCGCTTCGGCCCGTTCGAACTGAACACCAGAGAGGAGTCGTTGGCGCGGAATGGCACCCGCGTGAAAGTCCAAGACCTTCCCTATCGACTGCTCGTCATGCTTTTGGAGCGGCCGGGAGAGATCGTCACTCGCGAGGAAGTCCGGCAACGTCTGTGGCCAGAGAATACGTTCGTTGAATTCGATAACAGCCTAGGCGTAGCCGTCCGAAAAGTGCGGGACGCGCTTAACGATGATGCCGACACGCCTCGTTACGTTGAAACCCTCCCGCGGCGCGGATACCGGTTCGTGGCCCCGGTCACAGCCTTGGGCACCGTCCGATCGCCAGACCCACCCCAGCCAACTGCGTTGGTAACCAAAGAATCTTCGGTTTCAAGTCGCATCGGTACGACTGAAGCCGCGTATCCGCACCGCAGTAGAAATTACTGGCTCACGGCAGCCTTGCTGTTGCTTCTCGGGGGCGGCGCAATCTATTCATTCCGGTCGCGACCACCTCGCCGAGCGGACAGAGCGGGAGCCATCGGCACAGAGACTCCGCCGCGGATCCGTCGCTCCGTGGCTGTCCTTGGCTTCCGAAACCTGCCGGGCCACCCGGACGACAACTGGTTGTCTCCGGCCTTTACCGAAATGCTGAACACCGAACTGGCCGCCACCGGTGCCCTTCGAATGGTGCCGGGCGAGGACGTTGCCCGAGTCAAACGCGAGCTGCCCCTTCCCGACGAGGACAGCCTCGCCAAGGCAACCTTGGAACGTCTGCGAATCAACCCCGGCGCCGATGTGGTGGTTCTCGGTTCATATACTCCCCTTTCGGGCAACGGCGATAAACGCATCCGGCTGGATGTGCGCGTGCAGGATACGGTTCGCGGCGAGACCATTTCCGAGCAATCATTCACCGGCAGCGAGGCAAACCTGTTCGAGCTCGCCACCCAGGCCGGTCAGGCGCTGCGGCAGAGCCTGGGAATCGGCTCGGCCTCCCCCCAAGCCAGCCTTCAGGCGAGGGCCACTCTTCCATCCAATCAGGAGGCAGTACAGTTTTATACGGAGGGCCAAGAGCGGTTATGGGCGTTCGACTATGGTCGCGCCCGTGATCTGCTGACGAAAGCCGTCGCCGCCGACCCCGGCTATCCGCTCGCGCACGCCGCTTTGGCCGATGCATGGAGTCATCTGGGCTACGTGTCGAAGGCTCGCGCAGAAATCGCGCGGGCACGGCCTCTTTCCGGGCATTTGGGGCCGGAAGATCGTCTGCTGATTGACGGTCAGTACTATGCCACGATCCAAGATCGGACGCGAGCCATCGATGCCTATCGGCAACTGTGTGCCCTGTTCCCGGACAACTTGGACTATGCTCTCCGATTGGCCGACGAACAACGGTGGGTGAATCCCGAAGATGCATTGCATACTCTGGAAGTTCTTCGCCATCTTCCCCTACCTTCTGGCGATGATCCACGGATCGACTATATGGAGGCGCGAGCCTGGACTAATAAGGATGTCGTCAAGGCGCGAGCGGCCGCACGGCGTGTCGTCGAAAAGGGGACCGCTCAGGGCTCGCGACTGCTGGTTGCGCGAGCCTACGGAGTTCTCTGTGGGATCGGCGATGAAGATTCCACCGCCCAAACCTGTGACAACGCTCGAAAGAGTTTCACGGCGGTTGGCGATC
>Ga0210398_10000528_pt1 | contig 43258 bp, 28 predicted proteins | sample IncBWC4OmetaG_FD_161047 | JGI IMG/M metagenome (GOLD analysis project Ga0210398, IMG submission 161047) | Forest soil microbial communities from Barre Woods Harvard Forest LTER site, Petersham, Massachusetts, United States - Inc-BW-C-4-O | ecosystem: Environmental > Terrestrial > Soil >...
GGATACAGTTGACCAGGCTATGCAGAAGGTGGCCGACCAGGCTGACCGGCCAGTCAAGAAGGCGACGAAGGTAAAGGTGATCCAGGATAAGTTTCTGCCAGGAAAGACGCGGAAAAAGATCGTCGATGCGAATGCCGAGTAGGAGTTTTGGCCGGAAGTGACGAATCTGCCGGAATATTGGTGATCGCCTCGACCCACTTTATGCCCTCCCAAGACCGGCCAGGCAGTGGATAAGTAGCTGCGGTGTTTTCTGTGCCGTCGATCCTTGGTCCAGCATTGGCTATGAAACCTCTCCGTCAGCCTATTGACGTGATCGCGCACGGACTTGCGCCTGCCAAACCCTTCTTTTGTTTTCTGCGTCGAAACATCCAGTTTTCTAAGAATGTCTGGTCATGTGGATTGTCAGACTTGCGCTTCGGCGCCCCCTTACACCTTTATGGTCGTGTCGTTACTCATATTTCTGCTCGGCATCGGCATGATGCACAAGAACTGCGCGGCCATCCCAAGTTTGCTGATTGTAGAATTCACCGCGCTTTCCGTAAAATCGCCGATGAGGAAATCGAAATTGCGAGATCCGTCTACCTCATCGCTAAAATTACAGAGATGAGCACGAAGATCATGTCAAAGACCGCTGGAGCAAGCGGAGCGCCGCTTTCAATGGACGAAACGGCGGAGTCGCTCTGCGAGATTGGCCGCGAATTCTATCGCCGCGGATGGGTTTTCGGCACCAGTGGCAATTTCAGCGCGAAGATCTCCCACTCGCCGCTGCGCCTTGCGATCACATCGAGCGGCCTCGACAAGGGGGCGCTCACCCCTGAGGGCCTTCTCGAAATCGACGGCGATGCGGCGGTGCTTCGCGGCAGTGGATACCCCTCGGCTGAGACAAGTCTGCACCTGGTCATCGTCGGGCAGCTTGGAGCTGGCGCCGTATTGCACACGCATTCCATCTGGAGCACGCTGCTCTCGGATCGGTGGGCCGCCGAGGGTGGCCTCGTTCTCGAAGGCTACGAAATGCTCAAAGGGCTGTCAGGCGTCTCGACCCATGAGCACAGCGAGTGGGTTCCTATCCTTGAAAATTCCCAGGAGTACACCAAGCTCTCGGCTACGCTGGCGTCCGTGCTGAAGCAGCATCCTCGAAGCCACGGCGTGCTGCTGCGCAAGCATGGCCTGTACACCTGGGGACGCGACATCGCCGAAGCCCGGCGGCACGTCGAGATATTTGAGTTCCTATTCGAAGCGGAAGGCCGCCGGCAATTCGCGAGCCCGTCCTGACATCGACTAAAATAGAAAGTTAGCCATGGCAACCGTCTCAATACCGGCAAAAGACATTCTCCTCCGCAAGAAGCCCGAAGTGACGGCCGCACTTGCGAGTATTGGAATCGACTATGAGCGCTGGTCGCTCAATCGTGTCGGCGTGGATGCTGACGCGGACGCGGTTCTCGCTGCCTATGCCGCAGAGATCGAGACGATGAAGAGCAAGGGCGGTTACACGACGGCGGACGTCATCGACGTTGACCCCGGAACGCCCGGACTCGACGCCATGCTTGACCGATTCAAGACCGAGCACACGCACGACGAAGATGAAGTGCGCTTCATCATCGCCGGGCGCGGCATCTTCCACATCCACCCCGAGGGTAGCGACGTGCTTTCGATCGAAGTCGAGGCGGGAGACATGATTCGCGTGCCGCGCGGCACCCGCCACTGGTTCAACCTGTGCTCCGATCGAAGAATTCGCGCGATTCGCTGGTTCCAGGACAAGACGGGCTGGACGCCGCATTACACCCAGAGCGGCATCGATTCAAACTTCGAGCCCCTGTGCTTCGGACCGGCTTACTTCGGCCCCCGCGTGGAAACCGGTCTCCAATAGCTCGCTTCCGGAGTCATGATTCGACCTATGCCGAAGCTGTATCTTCTCGACATTGAGGGCACCACCTCGCCGATCAGCTTCGTCTATGACGTGCTGTTCCCATACGCGCGCGAACGGATAAGCGATTACATCTTGCGCCATTCCGATGATCCCGCACTGCAAGCCGATCTCCGATTGCTCGCCCAGGAAAACGCCATCGACCGTGCCAGTGGCGCGCCGATCATCTACTTCCCCCAACCACTTTCACAGGATCCCGCCAAAGCTCTTGAGGCCAGCATCTCCTACCTGCTGTGGCTGATGAACAAGGATCGAAAGTCGACCGCCCTCAAGTCTGTTCAAGGCAAGATATGGGCCGAGGGTTACGAGCAGGGCGAGTTGCATGGCGAAGTTTTCCCGGATGTGCCGCCAGCACTCGAGCGCTGGCACGAATCGGCGCTCGTAGCTATCTACTCCTCCGGCAGCGTGGAGGCCCAGAAGTATATCTTCGGCTATGTCCGAGGCGGAGACCTGACCCCTTCCATCGATGCATACTTCGACACCCATACCGGACCTAAAATCGAGTCGGCGAGCTATCGCAAAATTGCCGAGGCCATGAATACCGACCCCGCCGATGTTCTCTTCATCTCCGACTCGGTCCGCGAGCTCGACGCAGCACGAGACTCTGGCCTGAACACCTTACTGTCTCTACGGCCCGGAAACCCCGCCGTTCTCGACCATCACGGTCACCGAGCCATCTCTTCGTTCGAAGAACTCTAAACAGCCGCAACATCCTCGGCGCCGGGGCTGGTCACGAACTTCGACACCGCAATTGTCAATGCCGCGACTAGGTACGCAGCGGCGAGATGCCACGGCAGCGAAGATTCCGCGCGCCACGGCAGCACGAAGGTTCCCTCGGCCGTTGGAGAGTGGATCACGCCAAAGAGACAGAACACCGCACCCGTCAGCAGGTAAAGAGTGCTGGCGCGAAAGCGGCGATCGATCAGCTCTGCAGTGGCCGCACCCCACAAAATTGCAGCGATGATGAATCCGTTGCCGAGCAAATTCACCGTGCGCAGCGTTTCTCCAACCTGGCCTGGAATCTGATCGGCGTGCGCGCCCAGCGCACTCAGCACTGAGTTGGTTTCCAGCGAAATCAGAAACGCGAACGAAGGCAGCAACGAAATCGCAACTGCCAGACCGTGCCTTCGCGGAGTGGCCAGGAATGCCTGCGCGATCACTTCCAGCCCGATATAGACGAGCACCGGAGCAATCGCCGAAGCCGGGATCCAGTCCACAAAGAACGGCAGCACGCCCACGATTCCGCCAATTCCAATAAAGAGACCCGTGAGAATCGCATATCCCGCTCCCGCGCCCATGCGCTTGAATGCCGGATGTCCGATGTAAGGCGTGCTTTCGACCACGCCGCCGCACAGGCCGGCAGCCAGAGTGCAGAATCCTTCGGTGAGAAGAATGCAACGCGTGTCGTATTCGTCGCCGGCCGCTGCCGCGCTCTCGGTATTGTCGATGCCGCCAACCACCGTTGACAGGGCAAACGGCAGCGCGATGGGCAGATATGCCCACGCAGTTGAGAGGCCTCCGAGAAACGCCAGCGAGGGCCAGGGAAACGACAAGTGCAGCGCCGCCATCTGCGCAGAGCTTCTTGCCAGAAGCGGGCTGGTGAAATGCGCCCAGCGCAGCAGGTAGAACGCGGCGATACCCACCAGAGCCGAAACCAGCGCGCCGGGAAGACCCCAGGGCAACCGCCTCTTGCCGACCAGCGTAACCAGCAACACGCTGAGAGCGAGCAGGCCGGGGATGGGGTCGGCAAAAATCTTCAGCAGCGGCAGCACGCCGATGAGCGCAATTCCCGCTCCGCCGATCGAACCCAGCAGCGCGGCGCGCGGGACCATCGAGCGAACGGCATTCCCACAAAATGACAACGCGACCTTGAAGACACCCACCAGAACCGTGACCGCCATCCCCGTCTTCCAGGCCAGCATGGCATCGTGGGTGATGAGGTAAGACGGGCCGACAACTGCGAACGACATGCCGAAGACGCTCGGAGCATTCAAACCCAGCGGCATCGCCGTCACGTCGTCGCGACCGCTCTTGCGAGCCAGCTGCCCGGCCATCCAGGCGTAGATCAGGTCGCCGATCAGCACGCCGATGGCCGTGCCCGGCACCATGCGGTACAGCACGATCTCTTTGGGAAAGTGAAAGACGCCGATAAGAATGCCGGCGAGTATCACCAGGTTCGCCACGTTGTCGAACATCAACGCGAAAAACGCGTTCAGATCGCCCGCCCGGAACCAGCGATAGCTACTCACCGCGGAACTTTGCACCGCTTCGCGATTTCTCGGCATCTTGCCCTGAAGAATACAGCCTGCGCTCTCCACCTCCAACGGCAAACTGATTCAGTCCGACGCCTCAACCTCTGCACTTTGCCACAATCAGCGTGATATCGTCGTGCTGCTCCTCGGGACTGAAGCGCTGTATCTCGGCGACGATCGAAGAGATAATTCCGCGCGCAGTCTCTTCGCGATAACGCTGCAGAGCATCTACCAGCCGCTCCTCCCCGAACTCCTCGCCGTCAGGATTGAACGACTCCGTCACGCCATCGGTATACAGCGCAAGAATGTCCCCCGGCGAAAGCTGGCACTCCACCGTCGTCGGGCACTCCCAGTCCTTGAACAGCCCCAGAACCGTGCCCGTCGACTGCAGCCGCTCCAACAAGCCATCGCCATGCAGCAGCAGCGCCGACAGATGCCCGCAATTTGCGTAGCGCAGCCGCCGCGCCATGCCGTCGTACTCGGCGAAGATGACCGTGGCATAGGCGCTGTCCACCGTGTTCTCGTAAAAGAGCTGGTTCACGCATTGCAGAAACGCGTGCGGTTCATCGCGGGCCATGCTGAACTGGCTGCGCAGGTTGGCCTGGAGATTCGCCATCAGGAGCGCCGCCGCAATGCCTTTGCCGGAAATATCTCCGATCAGCAGCCCCAGCCGCTCCGGCCCCAGCGTCAGAAAATCGTAGTAGTCACCGCCCACATGCCGCGCCTGAATGCACACGCCCGCATAGTCGAGCGTCTTCACGGCAGGAAGGATCTGCGGAAACAGCCTCGCCTGCACTTGTTTCGCGATCTCCATCTCCTGCGCGGCGCGCCGCTCGGCCTCCAGCTTCTCTTCGACAGCACGGCGCTGCGATTCGATCTCGCGGCTCATCTCGTCCGACGCGATCAGCTCAAACTCGTTCCCGTCCACGTCCACAAACTTGGCAAATGCTCCACCCCACAGCGTCTTCTGCGGAGGAGATTCGAAACGCACGCCCCGGCTGTGCCACAGCTCGTACGTCGCGTTCATGTCTTCGGAGATAAATCCGATATGCGTATTCCGCCCGATGAGCTTGTGGTTCTCCGAACCGCGCTTAGGTGAGGTCAGAGCGAGAATCGTGCTCCCATCCGGAGGCGCAATCGCAACCCAGCGGCCAAAGTCGAAAAGGCCATCAACGACCACTTTGAATCCGAGTTGGTCGACATAAAATTTCAGGCTGTGATCAAGGTCACGAACAAAGACATTCGACTTGAAGATCCGAAGATAGGTGCTCGGCCGGCTCAGCGCAGTTGAACCCAATGTGGAGCCCACCTTCTTCTGCACCGGGGAGTCGTCAATCACTGGACCGCTTTCCGGACTCAAATCGACCTCCATCAAGACCGACGAAGTTTTCCGCCAGATGAGACGGCCTCTATTGTCCACTTCCGCCAGTCTATCGGTAAAGTGGCTTTGAATCCGCCATTCAAGCCTTATTGAGGACCGGTCCTGGCCATCGACTCGGCTCTTGTCCGCTCTTCACCGTCTCCACCTTGTTAACGATCCTTCTGCACCTTCCCGGGCATATCATGTGCAGACGACATGCGCTCCCTATTGTTGGCCTGGGCGTGAATTGGAGGTAACATAGCTCGCATTTAGAACACCGCAAAAAACCTGACTGAATATGTTCGATTTTGGAGGAACCAGTCATGAAACGATTTCTGTTGGTCACCACGCTGTGTTGTATTGCTTCTGCGGTAGTCGCATTTGAACAAATGGCAACCACTTCACTCCGCGGCATCATTAGGGATCCCAGCGGAGCGCTGGTTCCGGGCGCATCCGTTACCCTCTCGGACCCGGCTACAGGAACTACCTACCACGCTGTCTCCGACGCTGCCGGTTTCTACATCTTTCCATCCGTCGAGCCGGCGCACTATGGCATCACGTTAGCTGCCAAGGGTTTCGCAGTGGAGGACAGCGCGATCACGCTCTTGGTGAGCCAGCCGGTCACACTGAACTTTGCGCTCACCGTCAGCCGCGCCACGGTGACGGTGACGGTCAACTCGGCGGCCGCGGCGCTGAATCAGACGGATGCGACCGAAGGAAACGCCGTCGGCAACACTGTGATTGAGTCGCTGCCAATGGACGAGCGCAATCCCATCTCGCTGCTCAGCCTTCAGCCCGGGGTTCTTTATCTCGGGCAGAATCCGACGACCGCCGACAGCCGGCAGGGAGCCGTGTCCGGCGGACGCTCGGACCAGGGCAACATAACCCTCGACGGACTGGACGATAACGACCAGGTGTTTGGCTACGCCTTCACTGGCGTCCTGCGTTCCACGCTCGATTCCACCGAAGAGTTCCGCGTCGTTACCTCGAACGGCACCGCCGAAGCGGGCCGCTCTTCGGGCGCTCAGATCAACCTGATCACGAAGAGCGGGACCAACAGCTACCACGGCGCGCTCTACGAGTACTACCGCCCCAACAACGTCGTGGCCAACAATTACTTCAACAAGTACAGTCAGTTGTCGAGCGGCGTGGCCAACGACCCTGAGTTTTATCTGGTCAATACCTTTGGGGGCGACATCGGTGGCCCGATCAAGAAAGACAAGCTGTTCTACTTCTTCAACTACGAGGGCCAACGCGTAGGCACACATCAGGTAGTGGGAGCCACATTGCCCACGGCCACATTTATGGCTGGTGAGCTGACATACCAGGACACTAACGGCAACAAGGATACGTTGTCTGCCAGCCAGGTTGCGGCTATGGATGCACCCTGTCTGGACAATACCTTTAACGGCCAGCCGGTTTGCCCCAATGGACCGGGCGCCAATGCCAACATTCTGAGCTATTACTCCAACGTGCCCGTCGCCACCGGCAACGCCCTGGGCGATGGTGGTTACAACAGCGGCTCTTACTTCTTTACTTCGCCGGCGCCGTCTACTCTCAACACGAGCATCCTGAAGATCGACTACGTCATGAACAACAAAAATCGCTTCTTCATTCGTGGAAACCTGCAGAAAGACACTAATTCGGGACCGGAAAACCTTCCCGGGCAGCCGGCGAGCACGTACTACGATGACAACGCCAAGGGCCTCGCTGCCGGATACACGTGGATGCCTGCCAACACGATTGTCAATGACCTGCGCTATGCCTATGTCCGCCAGGGTTACCAGACCAGTGGCACCGGCACGGGCAATTACGTAAACGTCTACGGCTTTACCCAACCTACCGAAATCTGCAACTGCGACACGCTTCGCCACGTTCCGCTCAACGAAATTACCGACACCCTGAACTGGACCAAGGGGTCGCACACCATTTCCGTTGGCGGCAATTGGCGCATGATCACCAACTACTTCGGCACCAACTCCAACTCCTTCAACGGCGCCTCAACCAACCCCCTTTACGCAAACACAAACGATCTGCCTTATCCCGCCAACATCTCTACCCAGTTCTCGGGTTCCTGGCCGGCGGCCTGGGGGAACCTTATGGGCGTCATCCCCGAGCTCACGAACGTTTACAACTACAAGATCACTTCCCCTACCACAGGTACGGCACTGCCCAACGGCGCCTTCGTTCTCAGGAACTACCGCGTCAACGAGTTCGAATACTTCCTGCAGGACACGTGGCATGCACGAAGCAATCTCAACGTGATCTTCGGGATGCGCCAGACCATCCTGCAGACGCCTTACGAAACCAATGGCCAGCAGGTTTCGCCCACCATCAGTATGAACGCCTGGTACAAGGAGCGTCAGGCCGCCGCTCTGAGAGGCCAGATTTACGAACCGACGATTTCGTTGGCGCCTTCCGGCAAAGCCAACAATATGCCGGGGTATTGGCCCAAACAGAAAGACAATATTGCTCCGCGCATCGGAGTGGCTTTCTCGCCTGACCCAATGACTTCGATTCGCGCCAGCTTCGGCATCTATTTCGACCACTATGGCGAGGCGCTCGTCAACGACTTCGATGAGTTTGGCTCCGCCGGCCTGGCCACCGCGATTACCAACCCCGCGGATGTGCTGGGCTTCGAGAGCGCTCCCCGCTTCACTGGCGTCAACAACCTTCCCACTTTCCCCGCGTCCATATTCCCTCCGGCTTCGCCCACGCAGACCTTCCCTTACACACCGCCCACGCAAGGTTTTCAGATTTACTGGGGCATCGACAATGTCATGAAGACCCCCTACGCCGAGGGATTCAACTTGTCCTTTCAGCACCAGTTTTCCGGTGGGTGGGTCTTTGAGCAGGCCTATGTCGGCCGGTTAGGACGCCATCTGCTCCAGCAGCTTGATCTTGCCGAGCCGGTTGACTACGTGGATCCCAATGGCGGCGGCGACTATTACGGCGCGGCCAGAATTCTCTCCAAAGAGGTTGACGCCGCTCCGTTCGGCACCTTCAACGGCAGCACTCAGAAGGTCAACAACAATATCGCGCCCATCCCATACTTTGAGCATGTCTTTCCGTACATGAAGAACACTGACTATGCAGGCGAAAACGCGACGCAGGCGATCTTCAATAACGTGTGGGCTGGCACACGCTATTACGGAGGCGAAACCCTGGCTTTGGCCCTCCTGGACCACTACGGCATCTTCCCCGGCAGCCCCAATTCCGGCGGCCCTTGCGTCCCAGCTTGTGCTACCTTCTGGACCGACCAATTCTCCTCCCTGTATGCCCTGGCCACCATCGGCAACAGCTCCTACAACGCGCTGCAGTTCACTCTCCGGCATCCGTCTTCCCACGGTTTGACGCTGGATTTCGGCTACACTTTCGCCAAATCGCTGGACTTGGAATCTGAAACCGAGCGTGGCGATGTCTTTACCAATGCGGACAACGGCTACGTGGATTTCGGCATTCAGAACACATGGAACCCCAAGCTCAACAAAGCCGTCTCAGACTTTGATACCCACAGCATGTTTACCGCCGACTGGATCTACGTTCTACCTATTGGCCGCGGCAAAGCTGTATTGGGCAATTCCAACCGTTTAACCGACGCTCTCATCGGCGGATGGCAGTGGGCCGGCCTGGCCCGCGTAACCAGCGGACTGCCATTCACGCTGCTGTCGCAAGGCTATCCGACCAACTATGAAAATCCCGGCTGGGGCGTTGCGCTCCAACCGATCAATATGAAGAAGACATTTGTCGGCGGCGTGCCCTACGTGATGGATCAGACGACCGCCGGCAACATCAACAGCGGCGTCTATACTGACAACGGTCCCATCCGGTTCCCCTATGCCGGGGAAGCTGGCGAGCGCAATTTTTTTCGTGGGGACGGCTTCTTCGACATTGATTCCTCGGTCACCAAATCCTGGAACCTGGCCGATAAAGCCACACTCAAATTTGCCGCGGAGGTCTATAACATCACCAACTCCAACCGCTTTGACGTCAGTCCTGCGGGGCTGAACGCCCAATTGACCTTTGCCAATCTTGGCGCCTACAGCTCTACCCTTACCACCTACCGCCGGTTGCAATTTGGGCTGCGCCTGGACTTCTGAGAGTTCATGATGCCGGCAGATCGAAAGGCCGAGGCGCTCGCTCCGGCCTTTTTGTCCCTGACAATCTGAACAAGCATATAGATTTCAAGCGGGAACTGCCTAAGTTCGCGGAGGGCAATAAAGTGACGAAGTGTGTGCGACGCCCGGAGCACAATTGATTAATAGAGAAGATACTGCTTTCGCTTCTGCATGAAACGTTGCAGCGCCTGCTGCCAGTCCTCATCGATACGCTGAGGGTCCCGGCCTGATTCAAGGTCGTGGAGCACCTCGCGATTTGCAAGAAGGGTCGCAATTTTGTCGAGATGATATTGATCGGGATAGAGCTTGTGAAGCACTGTGGCAATTTCCAATCCAAGCTCGGGAGTATCAAGCACGTTCCGATTGGTGACGATCAGCTCGATTCCGTGACAAAGCTGCTTCGCGTAGGGATAAGGCTCTGCCGGAGTGAAGTTTACGGGGACGAAGCGAATGCCTGGCAGGAATCGCGCATTGAGTGCATGCGCAAGCACGCGGCCGTCGATCCACGGTGCTCCAACATACTCGAATGGAGTATCTGTGCCGCGCCCCACGGAGACATTTGTTGTCTCTATGAGCCCCACGCCCGGATAGAGAATCGCTTCTGCGAGGCTTCGCAGGTTGGGCGATGGATTAACCCAGGTGAGGCTGGTTGCGTCGAACCAGTCACCGCGCTGCCAGCCTTGCATAGCCACAAAAGTAAGTGGCGCGTGAAGGGCGTATTCCCCGTTCAGATAGCGCGCAAGTTCTCCGAGAGTCAAACCGTGACGGACGGGGATCGGCGCGACATCGACGTAGCTGTCAGCGTTGGCGTCAGAGACTGATCCTTGTACGAAAGAACCTCCGAGAGGATTTGGGCGATCGAGGATGACAACTTCGGTACCGGTTTGACCGGCAGCCTCAAGCAGGTAACGTAAAGCGGATTCATAAGTGTAGAAGCGAACGCCCGCATCCTGAAGATCGACGAGAACGGCATCGAGGCCGCGAAGCGTGTCGAGAGACGGATGACGCTGATCTCTATCGCCGCCGTAGAGGCTGATGACGGACAATCCGGTGCCGGGGTCGGCGGAATTGGCGATGTTTGTTTGATCGAGGACTCCGCTGATGCCGTGTTCGGGTGAGAAGAGCAGCTTGAGTTGGAGGCCTGGCACTGCCTGCACAGCATCCTTCACTAGGACATCAATGGTGCGTCTGCCTTGTGCATCGAGGCCGGTCTGATTAGTGAGAAGACCGATGTTTAGCGTGCCCCGATGCTTTGAAGCAAGCTGAGCAAGTTCGGCAAAGTGATCGGATTCGAGCACATCGATGCCGGTGAGGACCGACCCGTTGCGATCCTGCCAGCGCCGCTTGCCCGAGAGCGATTCGTTGTAGCCGGTGATCTGGGTGATCAGCTTGTCGTGATCTGTCTGTATGTCCAGCGCAATCGCTACGGCGGTGGCTACCGCAGAGCGCACCGAGGTGATGTTCGTAGGCCCATTGGGGTGAACGGCGTTGGACATCATCACGATATACGTGTCGTTAGCCGGATCAATCCAGACCGACGTGCCGGTGAAGCCGGTGTGACCGAATGAGCCCACGGGAAAAAGTTCGCCGCGATTGCTCGAGTACGGGGAATCGATGTCCCATCCCAGGGCGCGAAGTGAAGTGCCCGTGGCGGGCTGGCCAGGCACGATCGTCTTTTGCAGCGTGAGGCGTTGCAGCGGGAAGAAGCTCGGGCGTCCGGCCAGTCGGTCGAGAAGATTTTGGGCGAAGATGGCGACATCACCGGCAGAGCTGAAGAGGCCCGCGTGGCCGGCGACACCTCCCATGCGCCGCGCGGTTGGATCATGAACGACGGCGCGCAGCATCACACCGTTGTCGAATTGCGTGGGGGCGACGCGGTCGCGCCACGACTCCGGTGGAAGAAAGCGCGTGTCCTTCAAACCGAGCGGTTTAGCTATGTATTGCGCTTCGTACTGATCGAGGGTGAGACCCGAGAGCTTTTCAACCAGGGCGCCGAGGATCATGAAGTTGATATCGCTGTAACGAAACTCCACGCCGGGAGGAGTAATCGGGGTGCAGGAGAAAGCGCGGCGCAAGCCTTCCTCTTTGCCGGTCCATGGATCGGTCAACGACAGATCCGGTGGAAGACCGGAGTAGTGCGTAAGCAGTTGGCGGATCGTGATGTCTTCTTTGCCGTTGACTCCGAATTCCGGCAGATACTTTGCGACCGGATCGTTCAGCAGAAAGCGGCCCTGCTCGTAGAGTTGCATCACGGCGGTAGTCGTAGCCAGTACCTTGGTCAACGAGGCAACGTCGAAAACCGTATCTTGCGACATCGTCTCGTGTTGCGGAACGAGTGAGCGTTCTCCATATGCTTTGCGAAAGACGACGTGGCCATGATGGCCGACGATAACGACGGCTCCGGGAAATTTCTTCGCGGAAATGGCATCGGTCACAATGCGGTCGACGGAGCTGAAGTCCGCTTTCTGCTTTGCTTCAGAGTGGGCAGAGGGAGCGACCAGGACAAGCAAGAGTGAAGCGAAAGGTCTTATGAGTCGACCGCAACGAATCATGAGATTAGTGACTCCGGATTAATGGGCGCGGGGAGGGTTCTTTCCAGGGAGGAACTTGCTTGCTGTCCAGCCCAGTGCAAAGGTGAATAAGGAGCCAATAAGCACGAACCATGTCCACGCGATTTTCGGCAGGACGATTTGTGCAGCGCCAACAGAGATGGGGATCGATCGCGGCTGCCTCCACAGGACAAGATTAATCGCCAGGCCGCCGATCATGCCGACGATTGCTCCCGTTTCTGTTGCATCCTTGCTCAGGGTGCCCATGAGAAAGACACCGAGGAGGGCTCCATAAGCGACAGATGCGATGGAAAGGCCGACCTCGACGACATGGCCTCCGCCGCGCGAGATCCACGCAAGAATAAAAAGCAGCATTGTCCAGAAGACTGTCATTACCTGCGAGCCGATCACACGCTGTTTTTCGGAGGCAGTGGGCTTCCATTGCAGATACAAGTCCACCATGCTGCTCGAGCTGAGCGAATTCACTGCGGCGCTCAGGTTTGACATGGCGGCGGCAAGAATCGCTGCAATCAACAGACCTGCCAGGCCTCGCGGTAAGTGGTCGACGATGAAGGTGGGGAAAATGCGATCCGCATTCGAAGGAACCGGACCAGCAGCGGCGCGGCCGTAGAAGAGATAGAGCCCCGTACCAATCGCAAGAAAAAGGGCAAACTGCACCAGGATGACGACTCCACTACTAAGCAGCGCGGTACGCGATTCGCGAAGATTTCGTGCCGCTAGCAAGCGTTGAACCATCAGTTGATCTGTGCCGTGGCTGGCCATGGTCAGAAAGCAACCACCGGCCACTCCGGCCCAGAAGGTGTAGGTCGTCGAAAGACTGAACGCAAAATGAAAGATGGTTGTCTTGCCCGTGCTACTCGCTGCGGCGTGAATGGCGCTCCATCCACCGGGCATCAGGTGGCCAAGCGTAAGAACCGCGACAATGGTTCCGACGAGATAGAGGATCATCTGCACCACGTCGGTCCAGATGACGGCGGTCATGCCTCCTTCCAGCGTATAGACCAGCGTGAGTACACAAATGATTGCGATGGAGATGATGTCAGGAGTTCCGATGGCTATGCCGACGATGATTGCCACGGCAAAGACCCGCACGCCTTCCGCCGCGGCGCGCAGGAACAGGAAGAGGAAAGCGGTCAGCTTGTGCAGGCGCGGGCCGAATCGCTGGCCGATGAGCTGATATGCGGTAAGCAATTCGCCGCGAAAGTAGCGAGGCAGGAACAAAATACAAACGACGATGCGCCCGAGGAGATAGCCGAAGACGATCTGGAGAAATCCCCAGTCGCCGGTGAATGCGACACCCGGCACACTGATGATGGTGAGCGCGCTGGTTTCTGCCGCAACGATGGAGAGTGCGATCGCCCACCAGGGAACTCGCCGATCGGCAAGAAAGTAAGTCTTAAGAGAGCGGTCGCGGTGGCGGAAGCGAAGACCGAAGATGGTGACGCCCACCAGGTAGAGCGCAACCAGAATCAGATCCGGAGTGCTTAGCCGAGGCGCAAGAAATGCCAGCACCGTATTGCCTGGAGTGACCGTCAGCAACGACTATTTCCCCTGATTTGTCTGTGGAACCGGAATGCCCATTTCTTCCGGCGACGGAAGCTTGTGTTGCGCACGCCAGGTGGCCTGAGCTGCACGAAAACGCGTACTGCGCTGAACCCAAAGCTGCGTCGCCATATCGTATCGGACGAGCACATTTTGCAGCCAGTATGGGCGATTCTCTCGCATCCAGAGGTCAGAATACTTCAGGCGCGCATAGCTATATCCGTCGCGGAGATCCTCACAGAGACCGTTAGCGCCGGCGACGGTGTGAAAGGCGCCATAAATGCGCTGGGCGCTGTCCTTGTCGCCTTGCCAGCCATACATCTGGTTGTAAAGACTCGCGATCAGATCCGCTGTTTCAAACTTCTGCCCGATGAAATCAAGCCGCCGGGCGCCGAGTTCCAGCGCGTCAAGGGCGTCGGCTTCGCGCAATGGGCCCGCGGCCCGGGCCTGCGCGAGCAGCGTAATCGCGCGCTCCGCGTGCATTCGCATGTCATGAACCACTGGCCGCAACTTGGCAGCCATGGTTTGTCCTTCCGGGCTCCACGGATCGGCCCAATAGAGAGAATCCGTTGATCCGCCTATCTCCGCCTGATCGAGCATCTGGTAAATCGCGATCAGTTCGCGCTGCGCTTGATTTATGTTGCCGCTAGAGTCGCCATGAAAGAGCTTCCCGTATGCGTCCTGAAACTTGGCCAGGTCGCTGCTGCCCGGCTGCCACGAGGCGGCGGCGCCAAAAAGCACGCCGTACCAGTCCGCTAGAAAAAGTCCCTCGCCGTCGTCGTTCCAGATGGTGTTGAGCATGCCCGTGCTGTGCTGCGACTGACCGTCGCGCACGAATCCCTGGATGTTGCGAAGAGCGTAGTCGTTATCGGGGTAGACGCGGTTCCAGTTGTTCACCCCCGGAGCGACCCAGGTTTCCATGCCGGCATCGGAGTAAGGTTTGAGCCATCGCAGAAAGCCGTTCTCTTCTGGAGAGTAAGTCCACGCGACCGCGATCATATCCTTGGGCAAGCGGGTAACCTCCGCAGGATCATTCATCGCGATATCGCCCCAGAAGAGCAGCCGACGATTCAAGGGAGCCAGCTTGCCGTGAATCTGGAGCAGGAAGTCGATGTAGACAGGACCCAGACCCTGCGCGTCTACCGCAGCGCGCGTCTGCCCTTTGCCAAGATCGGCTGTTTCGTCCGCGCCAATGTGCAGGAAAGGTCCCGGGAAAATGGCTGCAATGTCCTTGAACCATTGATCGATGAGATCGAGCGAACCCGGCCGGCCCGGCGCAAGGACATTTCCCATCGGCGTCTCGGCGAGCGGCGCGTACTGCTCATATTTAAGGACGTGATGTAGATGGCCAAATGCTTCCTGTTCGGGGACGACGATCACGTGATAGCGCTGCGCGTAGGCGACGAGCTCGCGCGCTTCCGCCGGAGTCATACTTCCGCCATCCAGCCCTGGCACAGGATTGGAAGGATACTGCAGCGTGTTCTCGAAATACGGTGAATAGACGTTGAGTTTGTACGCTGCCAGTGTTCGGATCTGCCGTTTCTGAAACTCGAGAGTAGGAAACGGGCCGCGAGAGAGATCGTCCGAAATTCCGCGGTAGCGCATCGCCGGCCAGTCTTTGATCGTCGCAATCTGTAGTGTGGCGTCCGTTCCTTTTCCCGCGAATAATTGCTTGACGGTCTGCACTCCGTAGAAAACGCCCGCGGCGGTATCGGCGACAACTGCCAATCCCTTCTCCACCGGCACGATCGCATATCCTTCATCGCGCATCTCGGGGCCAATCTCGACATGCGCCTTCGCGAGAAGTTGCTGCGCGCGATGATTCGAGGAACGAAGCAGTTCGATTGCGGCGGCGGGATGGCCGTGCTGTATCGAAACATTAAGCTGTTGCAGCCAGCCGGAGAGATCTTCCGCAGCAAAACGATCGTCAGGATCGTTATCGCTAACAACGGCTACGCCGCGGCTGAGTGAAACACTTCCATGTGCGGCATACTCCCGAGGGGATGGTAGCAACTGGGGTGTACTGGCTTGCTGTGCGGATAGAGCGCCGCAACAGCCAATCCACAGCAGCCCGGCGGTGACGTAGTAGAGATATCTTGTGGTTTTTGCGCTCACCCATTGACTGTAAACCAAGCTTCAGTACAGTCCGGATCGCAGTCATGCAGAAACTCGTTTACAGGCTTAATCGTCGGCTATCGTAGCATGGCGCTCGTGGTACGCGAGTGACAATCATTCATCAGCGTGTTCTCCCGGTCTGCCGCCTGACTGTGAACGAAGAAACATAGGACGTTCCACGAGCGAAAACTGGGTGTTGTAGGTCCATGTCCATAACGCGCGTCAAACGGGCCGGATAGGACGGGCAGCCTGCACCAACGGGAGTCAGATGCGCGTATCGTCCGGCCGCCGCGCCACATGGTATTACGATCGTGTTAGTCTCGATTCAATTTTATGTTTGTCAAGTCCGCAAACCCGCACTATTGTTGTTCCTATCAATGTCGGCTCGCATGAGCCTCTGCCGCCAGTTCTTTCGGCGGCCCGATTTTTACTCTCAAATGTTTCGCATCTCACCTGACCATCGATGAGAAATTAAAAAAATGTAGTAAAGCAGTGCTCGTAAGCGCGGCGTTCGGTTAACTTCCGGGCTATAGATCTGCAAACTACAACATCCGACGGCTGCGGCGCTAAATGCACGCAGGCGCCGGGCGCTTATTTTATTCGTGACGAGGCTTCAAATGAAATCGAATAGACGACTGCTGCCGGTATTGCCGGCTATGCTCGCCCTCCTGTTTTTGATGTCCATTCCGACGCTGGCGCAGACCTTCCGCGGCAGCATTAACGGCACCATCACCGATCCTGCGGGGGCGGTCGTTTCTAGTGCCAAGGTAACGGCCACTGATGTGGCCACGAGGGTGGCCCGCGATACGGTTTCGTCCGGCGCGGGCGAGTTCTCGTTTAGCGATCTCCCGCTGAGCACCTACACGATCAAGGTGGAGGCCGCTGGCTTCCAAGCCATCGAGGTCAATGGCGTGCAAGTGCTTGCAGGCAAGATCTATACCCTCCCGGTCAAGCTGACCGTTGCCCAGCAAGCCTCCACCGTCGAAGTTTCCGCCGAAGCTGTTTCGCTCGACACCACCACCGTCACGCAGACCACCACCCTCGATTCGAAGGCTTTGCAGGATGTGCCGCTCAACGGCCGCGACTTCACACAGCTTCTCGGCACCTCGGCGGCCTTCGCCGGCTACAACAACTCTGGTTCCGTCAACGGTACACGTGGCAACCAGATTAACTACACCATCGATGGCACGGACAACAACGATCTTTACCTGAACGTGGACGCCGTCAATCAGGGCGGTATCAGCGGCATCGCCGGCGTCATCTACCCCATTGACGCGTTGGACGAGTATTCGCTGCAGACGACGGGCAACAGCGAGGCCGGCCGCAGCCCGGGCGGCAACCTGAACATCACCACCAAGTCCGGCACCAATCACTTCCACGGCTCCGCTTATTACTTCAACCGGAATCAGGCGCTGGCTGTAACCTCGCCCTTTGTGACACCCGGGACTCAGGAGCAGCCGCTGAGCAACCAGAACTGGGGCGGTTCACTCGGCGGCCCCATCTGGCGTGACCATACCTTCTTCTTCCTTACCTACGAGCAGCAGAAGTTCGTCATCGGAGAGCCCAATACCGTCACCGAGCCTTCGCCGGCTTATCAAACACTGGCGCTCGCGGAACTGAGCAAATACAATGTCCAGCCCAGTCAGGTCTCGCAGAATGTCCTGAGCACGCTGTGGGATCCGAGCCAGATTGCCAACCTCCCCGCTCAACCCGGCAACTACTCCAGCACCGCACCGCAAAGCGGCTACAGCCATAACATCGTCGCCAAGATAGACCACAACTTCAACGAAAAGAGCCACCTGTCTGTGCGCTGGTATTTCGGCCAGGGCTATGCCGTAGCTCCTTCATGCATATTTGTGTGCTCCTACCTTCCGGAGTATTTCCAGACCGTTCCCTCGCATATCCAGAACTACGATGCGGTCTGGAATTACAGCCTGCGCTCCAATATGGTGAACCAGGTTGCAGCCGGCGTCAGCTACTTCACGCAGTCCTTTGCCGATGCGAACCACGGCCAGAATCCCCTGACACTGGCCGGTCTCAACACCGGCGCCAGCCTCTCCGGCTCTCCCCAAATGGCCATCAACGGTTTCGACTCGATCGGCGTCACGCCCACTTCGGGCCGCAACGACATCACTGGCCAAATCTCGGACACAGTCTCCTGGGCCGTTGGCAGGCACCAGATGCGCTTCGGTCTTGAGTATCGCCGCGCTTACATCGACCTCTACTACAACTGGGGTGCCCGTGGCGCCTTCAACTTCGGCACCGGCGGGGTACTCGGGCCCTGGGCAAACGATACCTCGGTCACAGACTCCAACGTGCTGAACCTGGCCGACTTCATGGCCGGCTACTCTTTCCAGTCAACCATTACACTCGGCACCCAGGAGCGCTTCATCTACGCTCACACAGGAGCCGCGTTTGCAGAGGACTCCTGGCAGATCACGCCCAAACTGAACATCAACCTTGGCCTGCGTTATGACTACCAGCAACCCTTCTACACCAACCCCCCGAACCTCTCCATCTTCGACCCAACTAGCTCCCCTGGTCTGGTGGTAGCCAGCGGGGGCTCAGGAACGCCGAAGTACATCTACAACAACAACGGCCTCAATTTCTCGCCCCGCTTAGGGCTTGCTTACCAGCTGCGCAGCGGCACGGTTATCCGCGCCAACTATGGCATCTACTTCGACCAGCCCGCCGGCCAGGCCTTCTTTGGCAATATCGGCATCCCCAACGGCGGCGCCGGCGGCGTTAACAATAACCCCGTCGGCAGCGAACCCAACGAGTCCATTGTTCTCAATGCGGCCAACCCTCCGCAACCAATCTGGACGTATAACCAGCCGACGCCGATCTTCACACCCAGCCAGGGTCTGCCCACAGGCAACAATGTGGTCTCCATCTACTCGGTCAGCCGCAACTTCAAGACGCCTTACGCCCAGCTCTTCGGTCTGAACGTCGAGCAGAGCCTGGGCAAAGCGTGGCAGTTAAATGTCGGCTACGTGGGCTCAGTCAGCCGCCACAACCTCGTCCTGCAGGACATCAATCAGGCAGCCCTGGGCAGCCAGTACGCCGCTGTGCCCTACAACTCAACCACCTGCGCGCCAGCGTTCAGTGGAGCAACAGCGAGTGCTCCCGGAAACAACCTGCAGTGCTCACGTCCCTACTTCAGCCAGTTTCCCAACTTCGGCATCATCAACCAGATCGACTCCGCCGCCTCCGCCAGTTACAACGCACTGCAGATAACTCTGCGCAGCAGTTCGTGGCATGGGTTTACCAGCCAATTTGCCTATGCCTACAGCCACAATCTGGACGACTCCAGCGTTTTTAACACTATTCCGCAGAACTCGATGAATCTGGCCGGGGACTGGGGCAACGCGAACGCTGACATCCGAAACCACTTCGCCGCATATCTGAACTACGCGATTCCTGCCCTCGACCGCGGACCAAGGGCTCTAACGCATGGTTGGGAGGTTAACGGTATCCTTAAGTTCCAGAACGGCGAGCCGGTCAACGTCCTGACCGGGCAGAATAACAGCGGAACGGGCGAGAACGAGGACCGTGCCAGCATCACCGGCCCGGCGCTCAACAGCAACCGCTCCGTACAGCAGCACTCCTTTGCGCAGTACCTCAACCAAAACAGCTTCACCGTGCCGGCGAATGGCACCTACGGCAATCTGGGCCGGAATCAGGTCATCGGACCCGGCTTCGGGGACGTCGATTTATCGCTGGTTAAGAACTTGCCCCTCTACAAGGAACTCGTTCGCGCGCAATTCCGCGTGGAGATGTTCAACGTCTTCAACCGCACCAATCTCGCGCAGCCGCTGAATAACCTTGGCTACGGTTCCTCATTTGGCTGGAGCACGTCGACAATTGGCGTCTCCTACGGCGCGCCCGGCATCGGCTCCGGCGAACCGTACAATACTCAGCTCGCTCTGAAGATTCTTTTTTAAGAAGACTTCAGCCACGCCCAGGAGCCGGCCAACTTCGGCCGGCTCGCTTTTTGTAAGAACCGGAAGGGCAACTGGAGCCATTCCAAACAACGCTCCGCTTACCAGCGAGTTCCGGTGCTTGGCAGTCTCGAAGATTGTTTTGAGTTTCGCTTCCGCTTGAGAAGGGTCGCATAGGTTTCCCTGAGTTAGGAAGCCGCGGGGTCATGCTGGATGGATTGCTGGCTTTCGGAAGTATGAGCCACGCGATTGCAGCGCTTGCTAACGATAGGCCGGCGCAGATCAACATTACGATGCGGAATCCAAATACGAACGCTTGTCGAATCGAATTGTTGATGACGGCTTTTGTATCCGGATCAAGATTGGCGGGCGCCTGTAGACCGGCCAGCCTGGACTCATGAGTCCGAAGTTCCTGGAGCACCCACGGCGGCAGCGGGAGGTGATCCAATGTGCGATCGAGCCGTACGCGAAAGGCATAGACCATCACAATCCCCAGGATCGCGATGGCAAGAATTCCAGCGACACGGGCGATTGCGTTGTTGATTCCAGATGCTGTGCCGACGCGCTCCTGGTCCACTGAATTCATCACGACAGTCGTGAGAGGTGCTACGGTGACCGTCATCCCGAGCCCGAGGATGATCACAGCTGGAAAAAACATCATCCAGTAACCACGCGCGATGGTGGGCACGGCAAACAGGCCGAAGCCAAGCGCGGCAATGAGGGGGCCGACGATCAATGGGCTCCTCGCGCCATAGCGCGCAACAAGTCCCCCGGACCAACGCGAAAGAAGAAACATCAGAAGAATGAACGGGAGGATAGCTGCACCGGCTGAAGTTGAGGAGTATTCCTGAATTTGGATTAGGTTTAACGGAAACAGGAAGAAGAAAATTCCAATGGCTGCGTATAGGAACAAAGTGAGCAGATTTGCGCCACCAAAGCTAGGATTCTTAAAAAGAACGAGCGGGATCATTGGGAAAGTAGTGTGAACTTCAAGCGCGGCAAATCCAATGAGACAGCCAAAGCCAGCGATTAAGCTTCCGAAGACCAGAGGATTTCTCCAACCCATTTCGGTTGACTCGATGAAGCCAAAAACAACGCCGCCCAGTCCAAGAGTTGCTAGGAGCGCTCCTAACCAATCGACCCGACGTGCGACTGTACTCTTGGTTTCTGGGATTCGCCAAACCGAAATAGCGATCACAGCCGCTGCAAGGGGAGGATTGATGAAAAATACCCAACGCCAGGAAGCATGCTCAACGAGCCATCCACCCAAAACGGGGCCAACTGCCATGGTGATCGCAGTAAATCCAGACCAAGTGCCAATCGCCTGACCGCGACTTTTCTCATCGAAAGACACGCTGATAATCGCGAGGCTGCCCGGCACCAAAAGCGCAGCGCCCACACCCTGGATGCTTCGTGCGACGATCAACACAGGAATGCTCGGCGCAATGCCGCAAACGACGGAAGCAACGGTAAATACCGACACACCCGTCATAAAGATCAGGCGGCGGCCAAACAGGTCGCCGAGCGACCCGCCAACTAGAATCAACGCACCTAAAAAGAGCCCATAAGACTCCACTACCCATTGAACATCCACTAAGGTGGCGTGGAAGCTTGCTTGCAGTGACGGGAGAGCGATATTGATCGCAGTACTGTCGATGAATGCCATGCTGGAAGCAAGAATGGTTGCCGTGAGGATCCAGGGCTTGGCTGCTTCTCTGCATGGAACTTCGGCTCCCGTTAATTGACTTACGGCGTCGCAGGGTATCCTCATAGAAATTATGGATGCTATCCATACGTTTCAGGCTCTTAATAGATCACTGCCAGGAACTTGGTGCTCCGGCCGTGTTACCGCCTAACCGGAACTTTGCGGTTTAAGCAGGAACTTCCGTATCGCCGAAAAACGGGCATGGTCGCGCTACATGCTGTCGGAGCGAGAGGATTTGCTGAGGCGGTGCTGCTTCTGCTGGGGATTCCGGTGGCGATGAAGTGGGGGCAGACTCGTTGGATTTCGAGTGAAACCCGACCGGCGACTGTCAATGCGGCGGAAGGCTGACGGCGGAGGGTGTCAACCGTTCCGCCGAGGCTTGCTCAAGTCGCGTGGCTGCATCTACCATCTGATAGTTGATTTACACTTCTGTCGGCGATAACCGCAGGTAATGTGGCGAACAGGATGGCCTGTTAGCCTAAGGATCTGCGACACAAACGGTCCTTCCATCGAAAGCATGAAACGAAGATCTGCAGCAGGTCGCGCGCAATCGGAAAACCAGGGTCATATGCTGATCGAAGAACGGCGACAGCATATTTTGTCTCTGATCCATCGTCAGGGTAGAGCATTAGTCGGCGACCTTTCTCGCGCGTTGCACATTTCGCAAATCACCATCCGGAAAGACTTCGATTACTTGCAATCGAAGGGACTCATCCAGCGAACGCATGGGGGCGCCTTGCGGCTGCAGTCCGAAGCGTTGTTCGATCCTTCGTTGCAGGAGAAACAGAAGCAGCATTCCCGGGAGAAGCAACGGATCGCGGCTGCAGCAGCGGAGATGGTTCAGGAAGGCCAATGCGTGATGCTCGACTCCGGAACCACTACCAGTGCGATCGCTCAGGCCCTCAAACGATTTTCACACCTCACAATAATTACCAATGCGGTGAATATCGCTGCTGATCTGGCCGGAACGAGCTTTGAGGTCATACTCATCGGCGGCAGCCTGCGGAAGAATTCATTTTCTCTCGTTGGACCGTTGGCAGAAGATGTGCTGGAGGAAATGCACGCGGACATTCTTTTTCTTGGGGTCGATGGATTTGATTCTGAAATAGGATTGACTACGCCGAATTTTCTGGAGTCAAGGGTGAATCGCGCGATGGTGAAAGCCTCTCGGCAGGTTGTCGCGGTCTGCGACTCCACGAAGTTCAACCGCCGCAGTTTGTCCCGGATAGTTCCCGTATCCGCCATTCATTGCGTCATTACTGACACCGACTTGCCGCCGGCAATTGCGGAAGGACTGCGAAACCAGAATCTGGAAGTGATCCTGGTTTAGAGCTATCCAATATGAACTCGGCATTGTGGACCGACTTGGCCCGCTCTCCTCTTGATCACAAGCGAGGTCGATTCTTGCTCCTGCCCCTGTCACTGGTAAATCTCTACGTTTTGAACAACCCGGCTGATAGCGCCATTCGGGCTGGGGGAATCAGGTTTAAGACCGAAATGAACTGAGGTGAACAAGCCTAGTAGCTGTCCGAAGATCACGTCGAGAATGGGCCGGTAAAGATCGGGAACATCGAAGACTCGCTCCGGCGAGACGATGTAGTCGGCTCTTCCCTCCAGGGCAGAGATGCCTGTTGTCGCGACAGCGACGCAAGTCCGCACTAGGGATTTATCGCGAATCTCATTCAAGAGGTCGAGCTCATACTTGCGCTGCTGCTCCTGGCTGGAGACGAAACTGACGAATAGAGTGTGCTGATCGAGGGCAGACATAGGTCCGTGGCGAAGCGCGAGTGTGGATTCAGAGAACGCTTGCACATTGCCGGCTGTAAGCTCGAGCAGTTTCAATGCCGATTCCATTCCCGCGCCGGCAAGCAAGCCCGACCCCACAAAGCAGGCGCGAGCGTATCCCCCATCTGCAAGCTCGGCGGCAATGTCGGCGCTCCGGAGCATAAAACTTTCCCCGGCCTCCGAGAGCGCCCCGCAGATTGGCTCGTAGGCCTCAACAGACCACGCATGCGCCAGGATCTGACCGGCCAGCAGCATGTTCGAAAAAGAACTCGTCATTGCAAGGCCGCGGTCATTGGTAGCCTCATCGAGGACGATAGCCAGACCGTTCGGCTGGCCATCGACAGATCGCGTCATCCGGCCTGCCGCATTGCAGGAGACGACAATATGGCGCACGGCGGGACAATCTGCCAACGCACGTTCCAGCACAGCGACGGACTCAGGGCTGTCGCCTGAGCGCGAGAATGAGATCCACAGATACAATTGCTGCGGCAAAATGTAATCAGTGAATCCCATGAGCAGATCGGGGCTCGATACAGGGATCACCTCGCACTGCCATTGGCGGCGCAGAAGATGATGCAAGGAGTGACCGATATAGTCGGAGGTTCCCGCACCGATCAGAAAAACTATGGGACGCTTGCCCGGCTCGTCCCGCAAACCTGAAGAGTTGAGGAAGTCTCTTATCTCAGGAAGCCGTGAACGCAATCCATCGAAGGTTACCTGCCATGAAGCCGGTTGCTGCATAATTTCGCGCGGCGTGTGTACAAGACCCCGCTCACGCTTTTCGTGATCAGACAAGTCGAGCAGTGCCAGCAGTGGATTCACGCTTTGGGCTCCCTTCCCACGATGAATGGATGATTGAGACGTAATCGGAGGAACGCCTGACAGCAGGAGGCGAGGTCCGCTTTCCGAAAGCAATCGTAACAAAACGTAACCCGCAATCGCAAGGCGAAAATCGCGCGCGCTGCACTTGCAAATCCGAGCTGTTTCGGTGGCTCGTAGGTCCGCAATCACTCGCCCTTTACTGAATTTCCGGGATTTGTAAACGTCAGCTCGGGAAATTCGTAGCGGCTCAAGAACTCATTGCGGTACGCAGCATCACGGAATGCTTCAGTTCCCCCGGGCTTCTGAGTCGAGAGCCCGCCGGTTATGTTTCCCGCCGATGCGCAGGCATGCAGATCGGCTCCGCTGAGCCAAGCCGCCAGAAACCCTGCATTGAAGCTGTCCCCGGCGCCAATGGTATCCACCGGATCGAGGGGAACGGATGCGACCTGAAAGCGCTCTTTACCGTGCTGCACTGTTGCTCCGGCACTTCCATTCTTGAGCGCAATCAAGGGCACTCGCAAGGAAAGCACATCCAGAGCCTCGCCGACCGTGTCTCGTCTTGCGATCCGGCGTACCTCGTCCGCATTCGGCAGCAAAAGATCAACATACTGCAGCAGCTCATCGAGGACCCCATCCCAGCGATCTTCGGGATCGTCGTTGGTATCGAGTGAGATGGTCAATCCGCGCTGCTTCAGCTCACGAAAGATCGCGGGCAGATCGGGCTGAAGAGCCTTGTGCAGGAAGAGCGAGGAGAGATGAAAGTGCCGTGCAGAGGCGAGATAGTCGAGGTCAAGATCGGCTCTTGACATCTCGAACATAGCGCCCGGATAAGTGAGGATTCTTCTCGAGCCACGATGGTCCAGCAGAATCGTCACTCCGGTCTTCGTGTGGCCATCAGTGCGTACGACCCGTGACAGGTCTACCTGACTCTCGCTAAGCCGATCGAGGGCGACCTTCCCTAATTCATCGTCGCCGAGACGAGTGATAAAGCCGACCTTGACGCCAAGAGAGGCGAGGTTGTGGGCCAGAATGGCGGAAGAGCTGCCCAACGTTAATTGAAAGTTAGTAGCGAGGATCTCCCGATCCACAGGAATGTCTTCGGGCAGACCGTACAGAATGAGATCGAGGTTGATCTCTCCGGCTATCGTCACATCGAACTGAGTGCTCATCAGATTTTCAGCGCATACATTTCAATCAGCGGGATGAAGGCGCTGAATATTCGGTGGATCAAAGGTGGTTGACATGTGTCCGGACATCCGTACCGTGAAATGATCTTCGGAAGTTAGACCACTTATGTCGGTAGATGTAAGTTGCACGGTATATTCGCCTGGCTCTGTATAGGTGTGCCTGACTTCGCCGCCTTGCAGGATAACACCATCGCCAAACTCCCACTTATATGACAGTACCGGATCTTCTCCCGCGCTCTTAGCAGAAAACACGAGTGTCTCTCCGGCTTTGCCTGCAGAAGGATGATCAGTGACAACCTGGGGATGAGCAGCCGGGATTTTTGAGTCGATTATCTTCAGAACGCGCACCGAATGCGCCGGCATGTCAAGAACGACCCTGCCGGATTTGAGGTCGGGCGTCTCATTGACATCTAGGACGTCCGTGACTACGTACTGGCCGCCAGCGGGCAATCCAACCTCGGATAGATCGATGGAATGAGCTCTCGTTTTATCGGTCCAGTTGTACACGGTCAGAATGCTTTGCCGGCGGTCCTCTTTGAGCAGGAAGATGCTCGGCTGTTCGTCCTCCGCGGAATAAGTCATGAGATCGACCGGCAAAGATGCTTTGCCCAGCTGAATCATGTGGATCAGGTCAGGATTCTCGATGAGCGCGAGCCGCTCAGGATCTTTCGTCAACGACGGCAGATCATCTCCTATCTCAAACATCCCGCCGGAGACGGCAGCCAGCGAAATTGAGACTCTGGCTTCGTCCAGGGTTGCAGGCTTGCTGCTTTCGTGCCATGACTGATCGCGAATTGTTTGCGTGGAGACGGTAAAAGCATCGGGATCGGCAACGAAGTAATTGCGATTCATGTAATAGCGGGCGGCAATTCCAGTTGCCGCTTCCTTGCTGGCTCCGAAGGTGTGTCCCGTGTCCTGGGAGATACGTCCGTAGTCAACTATTCCCACTGGATTCAACATTGGACTGCCATCCTTGTCCAGAAAGACATCCGGGCCCACCGCGTCCCGGATGATTTGCAGTCCAATCCGTTGAGCTTGCAATGCCGTTGTGTTCGGTTTGAAGTAGTAGCCTTCGATCGCGCTGTCATCCATGAAGTCCAGCTTGAAATAACGGAGTCCCCAAAGATTCACCATCGTGGAGTAGGTCTTACGCAGGTACTCTTGAGCATCCGGGTTTGTATTGTCGAGGACATAGAGCTGATCCTTCTTGCCCTCGACAGTGCCGGCGTGGATCGGCTCTCCTTTTGCATTTTTTACTAACCAGTCTGGATGATTCTGATGCACCCACGAGCGCTCAGATATTTCAAACGGCGCAGTCCAGATTCCCGGAACCAGGCCCAGACCGTTCACCTTGTAATAGAGCGCCGCCAGTCCGTTGGGAAAGAGCGTTGCGTTCGGAGTGGTGTATTCTCCGCGAGCGTATTGATAACCCTCGTCTATGTGGAAGAGATTGTAGCCGAGCGATTTCAGATGCTCCGCTTCCCATTGAGCGTTGGTGAGTGCTGCGCCCTGATTCAATCCGAAGTAATATGCGGTCCAACTCCACCATCCCATCAACGGCGGGGCGGAGGTTCTGGCTTGATGGATTTGCCGGATGAGCGAGCCATAGGTATCCAGCTGGTGGTGATAATCCCGCGATAAGCCAATGAGAACGCGCTCTGATGAGAGTTCCGCTCCCGGTGCGACAGGAAGGCTCAACTTTACCTGGTCTTCTGCGGGAGAATCCTCGACGGAGTTCTCCATTTGTAACTCGGTCGTTCCGGTTGAATCCACCTCATACTCTCCGATACGAGGCGAGTTACCCGGGGAGCTGGCGAGATGGAGCCGTAGAACCGTCACGAACCGTTCCGACGTAAGCGCTCCTATAAACAGGCTCTCGTGGCTATTCCTGTTGTATATAAGCTGGCTTCCTACTGCTCGATGCATCTGCTGTTTGGCATCGGCAAGATCGTGGATCGTCATACCTGGACGGTCTTCACTCCAGCTGTCGGAGAGAACTCGATCTTCATCTGCCGCGCCTCCGAGGTTGAGGACAGCTCCACCTGTCACCTCCAGCGAACGAATACCTTCAATATGGATAGGCTTTCCCGTGGTATTTCGTACGGTGACCTGAACATCGCAGAAGACCTCCCCGGTATATGCGCGTAAGTGATAAATCAGATCTGGCGATCCTTCTTTCCCCGAATAAGTAACCTGCCAGTCAGTTGCATCTCCGAGATACCCTTTGACCTGAGATTGTTCCACCGCATGCCGAGGATAGTCGGACGCATGGAGCCACTGCCCACCCACCTCGGCGCCAGCTCCGGCCCGAAGAGCATAGGATTCGGCACCGGGCAATCCAATTACATATCTGCCGTCTGCGGGATCTATCTTGATTTGCAAAGATCGCCCCTGCGCGAAACATTGTCCGCCGATCGACGCGCTGATACTGCCGACTGCCAACACGGCTAAGGCCACTCGACCAGTCCGGCTTTGCCTGCTTAAGTTCCTATTCAATGTTCCTCCGGCAAATCAATATGGCCCACTTGCTGTGGTGGAGAGGAAAGGGGAGAGCAATCAGGCGACTCTGGCGCGCATCGCCTCAGGATTGTTCCAGTTCACAACTAAAACGAGAGCTTCAACGCCATTTGCAGGATACGAGGATCGGCGGCAGATGTGATTTGTCCGAAGCCGCTATCTGTCAGGCCATTGTCAGGCGCCCCGAAGTTTACATTGTTGAAGACGTTGTAGAATTCTGCCCGAAACTCCATTCCGACCCGCTCGGTCAACTTTGCATTTTTGACGAGCGCCGAATCCGTATTGAAGGATCGTGGTCCGCGAAGAACGTTCTTGCCTGTGTTCCCGAAGGTCCCGATCGCGTTTGGCGCAAACACGCTCGTGTTAAACCACTCGTTGACCAACGCTGCATGTGACCTGCCGCTGCTTAATACGGCGCTCTTGATGTTAGGCACAGTCAGATCGGCACGATCGGCTCCAATCCCGCTGAATGAATTGTCATAATCGCTAAAGACCGTAAAAGGAAAACCCGTCTGCCAATTCAGGATGGCGCTCACGTTCCATCCATTGATAACTTTGTCCAGGAACCGATTGACTGGGGCGCGAGGGAAGGCATAGTCCCCGGAGACTCGGAATATCTTGTTTACATCTCCAGCGTCCGGACCGTAATCAAAATATCGACCGCAGCTGCATGTATTGGTGTTTAGCTCCCCGGGTTGTCCATTGGGGCCAAAATCATTCAGGGCACGCGACCAGGTAAAGTTGGACAGAAACGAAAGTCCTCGCGACAGCCGCTTCTCCACCGATAACTGGACAGCCTCATAGTTACTATTTACTCCCGAGTTAATGGAATCGACGAACCCAAACGCCGGATAGATACGCCGCTCCTGGGTATTATTTTCTGTCGACTGTCCCGGGATATAAATAGCAGGATTCACCTGCAACAACCCGGCTTCCTGGTCTCCTGTACCTCCCAGGTGATCGGCCTTATTACCCATGTAAGCCGCACGGATCAGCCAGTCGCTGCCGATACCCCGTTCCACCGTCAGGTTCCAGAGCAGGATCTGAGGCGGACGAAAATTTCTATCAAAGATCTGTGTGAATGAAATGTCCTGCGGAAACGTAGCGGATGGACCTGGATTGATTGGACCGAACTGTTCCGGAAAAGGGCTAGGCACACCCGCACTACCGTAGGGGTCGGTAAAACTCACGGTCGAAAGGTTCACGATCGGGGCGAACGGAGGAATACCCACCACGTCTTCAAAAGCTACGAGGTTAGGCGATTGATAATAATAGCCCGCGCCACCACGAAGGCTGGTCTTTCCATCCTGTGTCAATTGGTAGGCAAAGCCGAACCGTGGGCCAAAATCGCTGAGAGTGTGATAGATCGAGGAATTTGGACAACCCGGATCATGATTGCTTCCACCAAAGATCAAACCAGGAGGCGAGTTAGGATATCGCTGAGACTGGGCCCCAGGAACGAAACATCCAACTCGCCCTTCACTATCCGTATAAGGAATGAAAGGGTCCCATCTCAACCCGGCACTCAGGGTGAGACGGGGAGTTGCGTGCCAGTTATCTTGCACGAAAGTGCTCCAGTTGGCTCCCGTGAAGTTAAGATAGAGTCCACCTGCCTGCGTAAAGCTTGACGTTGCGCCTAACTCGAAGTCTGCAACATTGTCTCCTGAAAGGCTATTCGAGAAGGTATAAACACCGTCTGCCTGGTAAGAATTGCCCATCGGAACGTGAACGCGCCTGACTTCGCCTCCGAACTGTAGCTCATGCGTTCCCCTGAGCAGAGTGGCAACTTCACGAATCGACCAATCACTCCTGTCCCAGGTGCCGGTAGCGGGCTGCTCGCCTATGGTGAAGTTTCCCGACACACCCACGTTGAGCGTTGGCTTGAAGTTAGTAGGCTGAGCGATAAGTGAGCCGGCATCCTGAATTGTGAAGGGAGCTGGGGAAAGTGTCTCCCCTGTCTGACTGGTGTAACCGAAATAGGTGTTGAGTAGAAAGTGTGGTGAGACCGTATAGATGTCCACCACACTGACATTCTTCAGCGAGAGGTTTTGCGGATCTTCCGTATTCCCTTCCAGGACGTTGCTGTCGGGCGGCAAGATGATCGGGATCCTGTAGTTCAGTTGAAAGTAATGCCCGCTCAGGTGGTGTTTGCTGCCCAGGTTGTAGTCAATCTTCGCCAGGTACTCGTCGGTATCCTGAATAGACGGTGCGCCGTTGTATGTGAGTTGGCGCCCGGGACCATTCGGGTCTGGAATGTGCTGCAGAAGATATTGAGCTGTCGGATCCAGGGCTGTCAGTGGAACCTGATTATTGTTGTAGGGAACTCCGGTGTACGGGTTTACCAGTTGGGTGCCTGGAAGAAGATCTGAGAAGTCGCCTGTCCGCTCCGCGGCGGTTGGCACAAAGGCTATTTGTCCAAAGGTGGCGGTGTTTTGCCGCGTCCCCTGATACGAGCCAAAGTAGAATAGTTTGCCCTTGAGTATCGGTCCGCCGATCGTGCCGCCAAATTGATTCTGCTTCAGCGGGTTTGGGGAGGTGGCAAAGTAGTTCTTTGCATCCATGGCATAGTTCCGGAAGAATTCAAAGACATCGCCATGGATCTGATCAGTTCCTGATTTTGTGACGGCATTTACGATTCCGCCGGTCGCGTTACCGTAGGCGGCGCTCATGTTACCGGTCTGAACGTTAAACTCCTGCAGAGCGTCAGGGCTCGGAAACGGCAAATTAGTGTTGATGTACGTGTCGTTGTAATCTACCCCGTCCAGCAGATAATAAACACCATTTGCTCCCCCGCCATTCACCTTGGCATACTGCTCGCCCGGAAGAACACCGCCCTGACAGTTGGCTCCGCAGTTTAGTGCAGAAACGTCAACCGCACCGGGGGTGAGAAACACCAACTGCTGGGCCTCGCGGCCATTGAGCGGTAAGCCCACAATGCTCGTCTGGCCGATCAACTGTCCGACGGTCGGATCATCGGTGGTCACCAAAGAGGCATTTTCCAGCACGGTGATCTGCTGGCTTACTGACCCCACGACCAGTGCCACGTTTTGAGTAGCGGACTGGCCGACGTTCAGAACAACTCCCTTTTGTGTGTAGGTTGCGAAACCGGTCATTTCCACTGTCAACTGATAGGTGCCCACGGGAAGGCTTGGGAACAGGTAGTCGCCGGATGCTCCTGTCTTAGCCGTTTGCCGGTAGCCGGTAGTTGACTGCTCTACCGTAACAGTCGCGCCGGGCATGGCAGCGTTGGTGTGGTCTGTCACGATACCGGAGAGTCGCGCGGTGGTGAACTGGGCGAGCGCTGGGGTAGCGCACAGGAAGGCCAAGATAAACGAAAGAACAACGAGAACCGGCCCATCGTGCGCATGCTTGAGAGCCTGACGCACTTTCTTCGTAAGCCACTGCCTCTGGACCATATATGCCTCCTCTATTTTTTTGAAGCATGACGAGTTTGTTGGTTTGATATCGTTTTCTCTTCGGAAAACCCGTCGATGTTTGTTCGTGATCGCATTTGAAGCATTATGATGTCTACTTATCGCTCGCGCTTACACAGGGTGATCAAGAATTTCCTCGTTGGCGGAATCCCAGTAAAGCCGCCTTCCGCTCCAATATGACTGGGCGGCCATGATGCAGACGATGCTGTGTGAAAAACCGTGGTCGACGGTGGCATTTGGCTGTTTACGCGACTGCATGGCCTGAAGCCAATTCACCAGATGGCCCACGTCGTCGTCATCCGGACCGAGGGAGTTGGGCGCCTCCGCTCCAGGCACCTGCAACGTTGCTGCACGGTCGGCGGGCGGCCCTACCAATGGCGCTTGTTTATAGACGGGGCCTGAATCCCAGGGATCGAATTCCCTTCTGCCGCCTTCTTCAGTGGTGACGAAGAGCGATGCACCCTCTCCACCATAGTTCTCGATGGTTCCATTCCTGCCGAGAATACGCGAAAAGCTTCTGTAGCTATTGCCGAAAGTCGTCTTGTACGTATAGAGAAACCCGCTTGGATATGTGACAGCCGCTACGCACGTGTCGGGATTTTCGCGGTCATCCTTCCATACAAACACGCCCCCGTTAGCGACGACACTCACCGGATGCGTCTCGTCTGTCCAAAGGTGGACGAGGTCGCTACCGTGACTGAGCCACTGGTCAAATATCCCGGAAGAGAAATCCTTATAGAGTCGGAATTCAAGGTAAACGTGTGGATCGAAGGCTCGGTCTGGTTTACCCAGGAGCCAGCGCTTCCAATCCGTGTCTTCCTCTCGGAGCTGCGACTTGCGCCCATACAGCCAGCTCTTCCACTCCATCTTTTCGTCCTGCAGCATTTCTCGAGAGATGCCCGTGTCGACACCTACAAAACGCCAGCGCTCCTCGTTGACATTCCACTCCTGCTCGATCTGGACAATGTTGCCGATTTGCCCCGACCGAATGATCTCTCGAACTGCCAGCGGGTACACCTGGCTGCGGTGCTGCGTTCCCATCTGTACGATCTGCTTTGAGGCCTTCACTACGTCACGCGCCTCCTTGGCCTCTGCTAGCACGTTGGCAAAGGGCTTCTCGACGTAGCAATCCTTGCCTGCCTGCACAACAGCGGTGCACAGCTTCGCGTGCTGAAAGTCTCCGGTCGCAATCATCACGCCATCGATATCCTTCCGCGCCAGCATCTCTTCTGAGTACTGATAGCTCTGCGGCTCAAGATCGAAAGCCGTTTTCACCTGCGCCGCCCGCCGCTGCCTTGCAAGACTCCAGAGGTCGCACACAGCAACGGTTTCTACTGGAATTTCCTTCGAGGCAAGTTGCGCCATGTGGACGTGACCTTCGCTCCGGTCTCCGCATCCCAACTGCCCCAGGCGGATCCGGTCATTAGATCCGAGAATCCGGGCATACGATCGCGCGTCCATGCAGGCAGCCATCACGAGTCCACTGGCACCCTTGAGGAATGTCCTGCGATCTGTCCCGTCGGTCTCTGTCATCCGCCGTCCTCATGAGATGGGCTTGCTCGCCGGTCATCGGCGAGCCGACCACTGGAACTCCTTGCTCTACCTGCCTACTGGCCCCGCCGGAATGACTGGCCTCTTGCATGTCAGCTGGTCAAAGCAGGCGTAATTACGTTTTATTACTTTAGCTATCGTTCATTAACGTTTACTTCGCAATTCTTCTCTTGTCAAGGGATTTACGCTGCCGGGTAGCGCCCCGTGGGTGACGAGGCTAATCTGCACACAAACGGCCCAGCCACCAGCGAGATCGCACTACAGGCGGCTTTGCTGTTGAGGTGATGACTCAGGCCGCACCAGAAGAAATAAGCAGGCCGTTGCAACCAGGGGCAAGAGCCCTGCTGCAAGAAAAGCCGGCCCATACGAATATCGATCGACTGTTAGCCCCACCACAAAAGTGAAAGCGGCGCCTCCAAGTCCCGCTGCTAACCCGCTGAGCCCAGTAACCGTGGCAACGACCTCTTGCGGAAAAAGATCTGAAGGCAGAGTGAGGCCCATTGTGGACCAGCTTGCATACCCCCACAGGGCCACACAAATCAGCCCCAGCGCAACATACACGTTGTGCACGCGGGCGGACGGAATACCCGCCAGAATTGGCAGACAACTTACCGCGCAGATCCAGGTACGAGCGCGAATGACGGAGACTCCACGTCGAATGCAGTAACCGGAGATCAGACCTCCGGTAAAATTCCCCAGGTCTGCTGCGGCGAATGGTACCCACGCGAACAGGGCGATGCGTTTCAGGCTGAATCCACGGGCATCGCTCAGGTACTGCGGTAGCCAGAAGACATAGAACCACCAGATCGGGTCGGTGAGTGCCCGCCCAAGCACAATACCCCAGACATTCCGGTCCTTGACTAGATGCAGCCAACGAGAGATACCTTTGCGCTCCGACCTCGACACCCTTTCCTGGCCGGCATGGATGAGCTCAACCTCATCTTTCGTGACTCGCGGATGGCGATCGAGCGGGTGATAGACGCGTAGCCATACCGCCAGCCAAACGAACCCGAGCGCCCCTGAGAAGACAAAGGACCATCGCCATCCGAAAGCCAGGGCGATCCAGGGAATCATGAGGGCGGCGAGAGCTCCTCCCACACTTGATCCACTGTCGAAAATGGCGACTGCCACGCTCCGCTCTTCACTGGGGAACCATTCTGCGACTGCCTTGCTTGCTCCCGGCCAGTTCACGCCTTCTCCGATGCCCAGCATGAATCGAAAAGCAGCGAAGCTGAATACCGAGCTCGCGAAGCCCGTGAGCATATTCACCAGTGACCACCACACTACGGCAACGGCCAGGCCGATACGCGTACCCACGGCATCGAGAAAGATTCCTCCCAGAAGCCAGGTAATCGCATAGGAGATCTGAAAAGCGCCAAGGATCCGCGCGAGTTCTGCGTGGTTCAGATGAAACTGTGTTGAGATCAACGGTGCCAACACTGAGAATGTCTGACGGCTGATGTAGTTGATGACTGTGGAGAAGAAGAGCGTCCAAACTACCCACCAGCGTGTTCGTCCTGGCTTCCCTTTGCGAGGCGGATGGGCGATCGCCTGCTGCATATCCGTGAATGGAATCATCTCATCTTGTCGTGTAGATCGCGTCCGATTTTTCCAGGAAACACGGTTGACCACACCATCCTTGCCAATAAAAGACCGCATCTCGACCTGGTGGTTGCCAGCCGCGAGCAAACGGCTTGGGCGGTGCGCACTCATCGAGCGTCATTGAGGAGAGCTCTTGGCCATCGCGCTCGTCGGCTCGGCCGGTCGCTCGTACCAGCGGAGCACCCGCAGCGCCCGGAGGGTATTCCACCGGCTCGGCTGCCCCACCTGCTCACGGAATGGAAGTGCAAGCGCCTCGGTATACGAGCCCTCGAGGAGCCACCGGCCATCAGGCTCGCGCCTGCTCTTGACAACACGCACCGCGTCCTCCATGCGCGCGTCCGGCTGCACACCGGCGTCGCGGAGATAGTCGAGCGCACGAAGCACGTCGTAGTGGTAGCGGGGCGGGAAGGCAAACTGCAGGAATTCCAGATTCGCGACCTCGCCGGTCGAGAGCCGCCGGAAGAGAGCGCGCTTGACCAGATACTCCTGGCCTCGGAGCCGGGCTTCTGCGATCTCCCGCCCGATCCCCGAACCACCCCCGACGGCACGCCCGTACTCAAGCAGCCCCTCCAGGACACAGATCGTTGTGTGGAAAGACGAGCGCGTGCTGGGCGGCGCTTCGCAGTTCCAACCGCCATCGTCGAGTTGCTCACCGACGAGCCGTCGCGCAAGGCTCTCCGTCGGGCGCCCGAAATACGCGCCGAGCGCGAGCGTACCCCCGTTGATGCACGGTTCCACCTCCCCTTCGAAGAAAGGCTTCGCGCCGTGTTGCTTTTCCCATCGAAAGCCTGCCTCAAGACGAGCAACCGCCGACTGAACGGCCGGTTCGGCGGGGTCAACCTCGGTGGCGCGCAGCAGGAGCATGGTGTAGAGGGTCGGCAGCCAGTCGGGGGCGTCAGCCCGATGCCACGCTCCGTCCGACCCCTGGCAGTCGAGAATTTCGGCGGCAATTCCTTCCCGTGCGACGCGGGCACGCTCCGCGGCAATCGCTGCTGGAGAGGCGTCCGTGAGATCGCGCATCGCCTGCCAGCGGATGGCCGGGTCCGCACCAAGCAGCCAATCATCGACCAGACAGTCATCGACCCGACAATCGAGGGTGTCCACGCCGCGATGTTAGCATTGCTGGCTCGGCTAGGGGGACACGGCGGGTAGCGACGGTGCCCTGCTCAAGCCCCTTCTTTGGCTTGAGTGGGATTGACAGGGGCACAGGCCGCTGTCGGCCCCAGATCGGTAAATCTCAACGGACGTGCCGGCAGGAAGGTCGGCAACGAAAGCTTCGGTCCACGGGCGAACAAAGACATTCGACTTGAAGATCCGAAGATAGGTGCTCGGCCGGCTCAGCGAAGTGGAATCCGCCATCTTCCGCACCGGGGAGTCGTCGATCACTGGACTGGTTTCCGGATTCAAATCGACTTCCTCCCTCAAAAGAGCTGCGACGAGCCTCCCACCACCACGATGTCATCCTGAGCGGAGCGCGTAGCGCGAAGTCGAAGGACCTGCTTTTCACCCGCCACCACGATGTCATCCTGAGCGGAGCGCGAAGTCGAAGGACCTGCTTTTCACCCTCCCCCGCGATGTCATCTTGAGCAGAAGCGTAGCGCGAAGTCGAAGGAAACCTGCTTTTCATCTCGGTTCCGACCGATGATTATGCACGTGACACCCAGTGATAAATGAGCACAAGAACCACAACAACCGCCAGCCAGAAAAGGATCGTACGGACGATTCCTTGCATGCTTCTACTTTCTCGTAATCTGTGTCAGTGCATAATAATCTTCCGATCCACTCGCTTTCAATGCGGGTTGCCGAAAGAATCAGCAGCAGTTTGTCATGTTGTCGAATCGCTTCGTCAATCTGTTCGTGAATTTTTCTGCCGCCTTCTATGTCGTGAGGTGCAAACCAGCACCGGAGATTATTCGCCTGCAAATCGGCATAGAGTCGTTCCGCGAACTCCTGATCTTTAGCTGAATAGCTGATGAAGGAGGTGCCTGAACTCTAGGTCTGGTGATTGCTGTACACGGGTCCGCCCAAATAAGCCGCGAAGATTATCTCCGCTGCCCAACGACCAAAATGATTACATCGTCTGACAATGACGGATCTGACTCTGTGACAACAGTTAGACCGGAAGAACTGACCAGAGCTGCCGATAAGACCAGCACTGCCGTATCTTTGGGTGGTGAATTAGGACTGCCAAGCATGTCAGGGCTACACAGTAAAGTCAATCCAGAGCCACCAATTCCCCTGAATCGAGCGCCACTGGGGGCTTCAGGGCTGTACTCTGGGGGCACCTGGAAAGTATTGATAGACGGAGGATTAGGCAACGAGGGAGTCTTTATATCGGGTGCTAACTCAATTTTAGACAATCCATGCTTTGGCGTCTCCCATGTGCTCGGGATGTGCTCTGGGGCTGAAACCTGCCAGCCAGCCCCGCCATCATTAACTGGGCTGCCCAGAACGCCATATACCCGTTGTGCGAACATATATGCCTCATCATCGTCTGGCTTATACCAGATTCGTACTGATGCTTGCGGCTTTCCTTGCAATTCTTGGACGAACTGCTTGCCGTCTAGGCGACGTGAAAACGCATTTTTGGCTACTCGTTCAACGTACCCCTTGAGAGAAAGCTGGGCATCTGCACTTTCTTTTTGGGCTTGCGCTGTTTTTTGTTGTTCTTTCTCTAATTCGACTTGTTTAGCGCGGGATTCCGCTGTAGCGCGTTCTAAATCCGCTCTGAGTCTCAAGTTGGCAGATTCCACATTGCCAGCCCGCTCCTTGGCCTCCTGCGCTTCTGGTCTGCTTGCGATCCAATACTTTGCGCCTGCGCGATGGAAAAATCTGAGACTTGTTTCTCAATCTCGTGGCGCTCGCTTCCTATCTCTGCAATATTGTCCGAAATTTGCTTTCCCTCTCGCGCTTTGGAGGTTTCAAATGTTTGAAAAAAAATAGAAAATACTCCAGCCGCTGCGGCGAAAACCAGTGACAACGTATACGCTTTGTGCCAGCGTTTTTCCCATTTGTCTGACTCTGCACCTTCGCTCGCGAGAGAACTCGCACGAGAGTTCAAAGCTTTTAGCCTCTCTTCTTGGGCTGGGGTTGGAGCGGATGTTTGGGTTCTGGGTGTGCTCATCGTCAAGGCCATCACCGATAGCAACGCTATCAAAAGGATCAAGCGCATATGATTGATCGCATGGGAGGGAAACCAGAATACAGCGAAGGGTCGGAGGCTGGCGAGAACTTTTTGCGGCTGGCGCGGGCTGTTCTTAAGGCTCCCAAAGTAGCGGCAACCAAGAGACAGCCCAAGACGAAGTCTAAACGCCGCAAAACTGGCGGCAGCGACAACGGCTAGAACGGTTCCTCTTGCCCCGTCCCTGCCTTCGGATGGTGGAGCGAGTCTATATCCTTGCCAGTAAGTTCGGCATAGGTGAGCCGCTTCCCGGCGGCCTGAGACATAAGCACCGCGAAACGGTCCGCATCGTTCAACGGGCCATCATGTGTGTCAGCAGTTTTATCGCCAATGAAATTACTTGGCGTACATTTTCCCCGAACCCGTTAAAATAGAAATAGAGCCTCCAGAACCAAAAAGACCGCCCAACGGCGGTCTTTTTCATTTCTGCACATAACACATAAAAGGAGCCGACCTATGCCTGCCCATGCCTCTCTTTGCACCCGCAAACTCGCCACCGGACGCACCTGCACCCAACCCGCCGTTCGCGGCGATAGCTTCTGCCGCTTTCACAACGACGCCCGCAGCCGCTATCTCGCCGAACACGACGCGCGCATGTTTGATCTTGGCGATGACCTCGACGCCATGGCACTGCCCCAGCTCCTCGAAACCCTTCTCGACAAACTCGGCAACATCCGTAGCGTCGTCCGCACCTACCCGGAAGCCAAACTTACCCTGATCGTCGCCGTCAGCCGTTTGGCCGAGCTGACTTCCGAGGGATTCCAGATCACTCGAGTGCCATCCCCAATAAAATCCCCAATAAGATCAATGACGCGTCCGCAACCCCCGCAGAATCAACGACCGCCCTCAACCCCAGCTAGCTCAATGATCTAGCTGCAAGGCTCATGGAATCAATGATTTCCCCACTCACCCCCACTCACACAAGAGATGAAAACTCTATGGGATGTATGATTTACGCGCGAAGAGCCTGAAGAGGGGGAGGGGGGTGGGGGTACCCCCCTGTCAGTGCTTCTTGCCCGAACGAATCTTCTCCGCCGGAACAATTCCCTGTCCTTCAAGCACGGAATAGAACTGATCTGCCGCGAGGTTGCTCAGGGTTTCAACCTTGCCCGATGGCCATCGAATCTCCAGGCTGTCGATCTTCGTCGCCGCACCCAGACCGAAGTGCACACGAAGATCGTTCTGCGAGAGATAGCTGCCGCCGCTGTGGATCTCGTCGGTCTGTGTCATGCCCCCGGCCACGATCTTCAGGCGCGCATTCAGTGCCAGCCGGTTGCTCTTGGTGCCTGCCAGCTCGAAGCTCACCCAGTGCCGCCCGGGCACCCCATGGTTCCTCAAAATCATCGGCGCTCCGTCGATGTCGCTGATCACAACGTCCATGTTGCCGTCGTTGAAGAGATCGCCGACCGCTAGACCGCGCGACACGCGCTTCTCCTTGAGCGCCGGACCCGCCTGATCGCCGGCGTCGCAGAAGGTTCCGTCCTTCTGGTTCATACTCAGCAACTTCGGCTCGCGATATCCGGGACCCGAGGGCAGCGTATCGACCTGAGGATAGACATGCCCGCTGACGGCAATCAGGTCGAGCCAGCCATCGTTGTCCAGATCGACAAAGGCCGTACCCCACTTAACCCACGGCAGCGACGGCAGCGCCACCCCCGAGGCATAGGAAACCTCGGTGAAGTTCCAGTCTCCGTCATTGCGATAGAGCAGATCGTTCTCGTCGGAGAAGTTGGTCACGTAGAGCGACGGACGGCCGGTGTGGTTGTAGTCCCCAACCGCAATCCCCATCGACGCCTGCTCGGAGCCGTCTTCGCTGACCGCGGTACCCGACTGCAGCCCTATGTCCTTGAATATGCCGTTGCCCAGGTTCTTGTAGAGGAACTTCGGCGTCGAGTCGTTCGCCACATAGATATCCGGACGCCCGGTGTTGTTGAAGTCCGCCCAGATCACCCCCATGCCGTAGTAGCCGTCCGGATCGCTGACTCCCGCCGCCTTCGACACATCGGTAAACGTACCGTCGCCGTTGTTGTGGAAGAGGGAGTCGCCCGCCCCCCGCAGGCCGCGCGGGCCGCACTGCACCGAGATGCCGCGGTACTTGCAGTTCGGAGCGCTGCCGAAGCCAGGCAGGTCGTTCAGGTGGAAGTCCACATAGTTGGTGACGATCAGGTCGACGAGGCCGTCACTGTCATAGTCTCCGAACGACGCGCCCGTAGACCAGCGCCCATCAGCGACGCCAGCCTTGGCGGTGACGTCGGTAAAGGTTCCGTCTCCGTTATTGTGATACAGGGTGTTTCCACCCAGGCAGGTGACGTAGAGGTCGGGCCAGCCGTCGTTGTCATAGTCGCCGACGGCGCCCCCCATGGCGAAGCACGGTTTGGTGAGACCAGACTTGGCCGTGACATCGGTGAAGGTTCCATCGTGATTGTTGTGGTAGAGAACACCGAGACTGGCTTCGCCCTTGATGGCCATGTCGACGGTGGGGGCGTTGGTGAAGTAGATATCCGGCCACCCGTCGCGGTCATAGTCAAAGAGAATTACGCCGCCGCTCATCGACTCGACGATGTATTTCTTCGATGGATCGGCGGTGTGCGTGAAGTTGATCCCTGTTTTGGCAGTCACATCTTCCAGCTGCGGGATAGGCCGGCCGCTACACTTGGTGGACTTCGCCCCGGGCGGCGGAGGCACAGGTGGAGGGTGGCCCTCCTGCGCCTGTAGCAGGCTAGCGCAAAGAAGAAAGATGATGAATGACTTAGCTGGTTTTTTCAAAGATAGCGAATCAAATATGCGCATTATGGATTCTGCGTCGGCGATTGCGCTATGTGCGGTCGCGACTTGGCTTTCAGCTCCTGGTAAACCGCGAGTTCGCGATCTGCATCGGCTGTCCGGGCTTCTTTCCGGTAGGCAGCCTGTAATTGATAGTGGACGTATTCCTTCTCGGGGCTGAGGCGAGCCGCCGCTTCCAGATGAGACACCGCTTCCTGCAATTGTCCTCGATCGAGCAGAATCTTACCCAGCTCATATTGGGCGTTCGCGTAGTCCGGCTGCGTCGCGATGACCTGCTCGAAGAGCTTTACCGCGTCGTCGGTCTTCGCTTCCTGCAGGTCGACGAAACCTAAGTGATAGGTGGCGTCGGGATCGCCGGGGCGGATCACAAGCTCAGTCTGTAGTTCACTCCGCGCATCCGGCCAATGCTCCCAGCGAATATAGGCCAAGCCTGCATAATAATGAGCCTTGGGCAGTGACGGATCAGCCTGTGAGACACGATGCAGCGTAGCCACGGCTCGGCCGTAGTCGCCAATTTCAGTCCAAAGCTGGCCAACCAGAAGCAGCGAATCGTTCGAGAGATTGCCGCTTTCATACTGACCTAAAACGTCAGAGGCCTCTTTCACATTGCCTAGTCTGGCAAGGGACGCCGCCCAGGCATAGCCCACAGTTCCGTCCTGCATGCCGGCGATTCCAAGCGGGCCGAAGGTCTTCACCGCCTCCGCATATTTCTCCGAGGCGAAATAGGCCATGCCGAGCATGGCGCGGATGGGAAGCTGGCCGGGCTTTTCTTCAAGCGCGCGAGAGAGACCACGGATCGCCTCAGGATAGTTGCCAGCCTTGAAAGCGCATTGTCCCAGGTTTCGAGAGAGGTCTGAGATTTCAGGATTCCAATGCTCCGCTTCCTGATAATGCCTGAGCGCGACGGCGTAGTCATGCTGAATTGCCTCGGCAGTCGCGAGATCGCTGAATCCCTGGCCTAGAATGAGCCGTAAATCGTCTTCCTCAGTTTTGGCGATGGCACGTTGGGTCTCGGATAAATTAGCGCTGGCCATGACGGTCGGGTCGACGCGGGCGAATGAATCCACGTTGCCCTGGCCAACCGGGGCTGCTTGGTTTTCGCGCCGTTTGTCGAGCGGCATCATGGCGGCCATCCCGCCTGCGCCTTGAGAGAGCAAAAGAGAAGTCGTGGCCTGCTGGCTCTGCTGCATGACCTTGTTTTGCAGGTCGCGAGCTTTCGCAACATAGGTGTCGCTCTCCTGCTCGCGTCCTGACTTCGCCAGGATGCGGCCCATATCGACGTAAGCCCTGCGAATTTCGTAGTTCGAGCGTGCTTCGTCCCGACCGGTCAGTTCGATGGCTTTGCGCAGCATCGGCTCGGCTGTCTTGTCATCGCCCTGGGCAAAGGCGTTCAGGCCTAGATAGAGCCAGGGCTCCGGCCATGTCGGGTTGACTTCCACCGCGGCCCTCAGATACTTATCCGCTACTGCATATTGGCGTTCACTGGAGGCCAGGAAACCGCTCATGTAATTCGCGAGAAAATCCTTCGGGTAATAGTGAAGTTCCTCGACGAATTCAGACTGCGCATCGGGAGTGGGTTTCCACTCATTCATTGCCAGGCGTGCGAGTCCGAGGAAATAATGCGCATGCGGAGTGCTCGGGTCGAGTTGGATGGCGCGCTGAAACTCTTTGATTGCGTCAGGCATCTGGCCCGCGTCGCGGTAGGCTCTGCCGAAGAGAACATGCAAGGAACCGCTATCCCCTGCCATCTGCTTCATCTGTTCGAAAACACCCGCAGCCTGTTGTCTGCCTTGGGCATTATTGATCGACAACCAACAGATCGCTAATGAGTAGAGGGTCTCGATTGAGGGCTGAATTCGCGCAGCATGCGACAATGCATCCGCCGCTTTTGCATACTCTTCCTTGGCGGTGAAAGCCCTACCGAGAACAAGATAGGACCGCGCGTTATCAGGGTCGGCTGGCAACGCCTTCTGTGCATAAAGTATGGCGTCGTCAGGCCGTTCAGCCAGCAGGCTGCTCGTCGCGAGTTCAATATAAGCTCCGGGAATATCTTCGAAGCTGAGCGATGCACGATAGAGTTCCGCTGACTGAGCATAGGCCGATTCGAGAAGCCGCAGCTCTCCCATGGATCGAAGCGCGGAGGCGATCAAGAGCTTGCTCGCTGAAGCAGTGGCGACAGGATTGCCTGAATTTCGCGCAGCATCCGCCGCAAGAATTCGTTTCCTGAGCTCATCTTGAGCGGGATTTTCTTGTGATTTCCCTGCAGGGTGCGCTGCTGAAGAATGCTGACCGGAAGACTGACCCGGCGCTTTCGGGAGGATTACGATCACCGAAGCAAGCACACAAAGAGCAGCTCCGGCAGAAAAAGAATTCCGCGTGTTAGAAATCAGATCCTTCAATTGTGCGGAATGGTGTTTCACAGCTAAGGGTAGCACTCGACTCTGTACAAAGAGTAAGCGGCGGGGCTTCAGTCATCAAGCCCCGCCGCTTAGTTTAGTAGGTGAAAGTCAGCACTTCTAGAACGAGATTCTCATCGAGTACTGAATCTGCCGTGCCGGACTCCCCGGGTTCACCGCACTCGCCTGGCCAAAGCCGTTAGGAGCGGCGTTGGTGGGCGTGTTGGCAGTGGTCACGATGTTGTTGGTCGGACTGCACGGCTGGCCTGTGGGTCCAGTATATGAACCTGGATCTGCTGCTGTGCCCGGGCTCGCCGGAGTCGCTCCGCCGCAATACAACGGACTGGACGACGTAAAGCCTGCACCTTCCAGGTTGGCGCTATTGAAGTTGGGATGGTTAAAGAGGTCGAAAAAGTCCATGGCGAACTTGATCCGCACCTTTTCTTTGATCATCCAGTTCTTGGCGAGTTGG
>Ga0210398_10000529_pt1 | contig 43184 bp, 45 predicted proteins | sample IncBWC4OmetaG_FD_161047 | JGI IMG/M metagenome (GOLD analysis project Ga0210398, IMG submission 161047) | Forest soil microbial communities from Barre Woods Harvard Forest LTER site, Petersham, Massachusetts, United States - Inc-BW-C-4-O | ecosystem: Environmental > Terrestrial > Soil >...
CCTACCGCTGTAGACGATACCAGCACGACTGCTGATACCGCCGTGGCTACTGCTCCTGATGAGCAAGCACCGGCAACTGAAGCAACGACTGACAAAACACCGACGCCGAAGCGTAAGAAAGCTAAGCGCAGCGTGGCCAGCGGTCAAGTACATGTTATGGCAACCTTCAACAACACTATTATTAGTTTTACTGACCCGAAGGGTAATGTCTTAACAACTTCCAGTGCTGGAGCCTGCGGATTTCGCGGTTCTAAAAAGGGCACTGCCTATGCTGCGCAAGTAGCTGCTGAACGCGCTGCACAGGCTGCCAAGCAGCAATATGGCTTTTCTCGGGCAGAGGTCCTCATTAAGGGTATCGGATTGGGACGAGATGCTGCAGTACGCGTACTCGCCTCTATGGACATTGCTGTTGAAAGTATCCGTGACGTAACCGGTATACCTCATGGCGGCGTGCGCCCCAGTAAGGCGAGGAGGATTTAGGTCATGGCTCGAGATCGTCAATCTATTGTTAAAATGAGCCGTCGTGAAGGCTATGCCTTGCACCCGAAGGCCCACAAAGCCCTCGTCAAGCGCACAAGTAAGCCCGGTCAAGGTGCCCAGAGCCGTGGTGGACGAGGCGGCAAGACCAGCCAGTATTCTTTGCAGCTGCGTGAAAAGCAGAAAGTAAAGCGCCTGTACGGCCTTCTGGAAAAGCAGTTCAGTAACTTGATGAAAGAAGCCAGCCGCAAGCAAGGCCAATCCGGCCAAGTGCTCTTGCAGCTGCTGGAACAACGGGCTGACAATGCTGTTTACCGCGCTGGGTTTGCAACTTCTCGAAGAGCTGCCCGCCAACTGATGACCCACGGTCACTTCATGTTAAATGGCACCCGTGTCGACATTCCTTCTATCCGCCTAAAAGCTGGAGATACCTTAACCATCCGACCGCACAGCCTAAAGACCGAATATTTTAAGAAACTTGATGATGTCAGTCCGGCACCGCCCGAATTTCCCGGCTGGCTGAAAGTTGACCGGAAGAAAGTTACCGTATCAGTTACTGGTTTACCGTCTCGCGACGACGCTGAGCCAGATATTAACGAGCAATTAATTGTCGAGTATTACTCACGCTAAAAAAGGAGCAAGCAGCAACTATTATGTCAAATACTATTCACACACCAGGTCTCGTCAAAGTAGATGACCACAGCGCTACCAGTGCTTCCTTTGTCATTGAGCCATTGCACAGTGGCTACGGAATGACACTCGGCAACTCACTGCGTCGCGTTTTGCTCTCCAGTATCTCTGGTGCAGCGGTCACCGCTTTTAAGATCGAAGGTGCCACCCACGAGTTCACCAGTGTAGCCGGCGTTAAGGAAGACGTTGTGGACATCATGCTGAACCTAAAGGGCGTACGTTTCCGCGTCTATGGCGGCGAAACGCAAACACTGCGTATCACGAAAAGCGGCAAAGGTCCGGTTACTGCCAAGAATATTGAAACCAATGCCGATGTTGAAGTCGTCAACCCTGACCACGTAATCGCTACCATTGATGACGCCAAAGCCAAACTAGTTATCGACCTGACGGTAGAAGTCGGCCGTGGCTACCGCACTATTGAAGAAGGCGCTGCTAAGAAAGCCAGTGATATGATTGCACTGGATGCTATTTTTAGCCCAGTACTGCGCGTACGTTACAAAGTGGAAAATACCCGTGTTGGTCAAGCAACTGACTTAGACCGGCTGCTACTGACTGTTGATACTGACGGTTCGATCACGCCTCAGGATGCCTTTGAAGAAGCCGCCGCTATCTTGGTTAATCAATACACCGCCCTGGCTGGCAAAACTCGCGTTCCAGTGAAAGAGATCATGAGCGAAGGCAGTGAGAGTGGCGATATGGAATTCGGTAACGACCTTATCGACAGCGAAGCTACCGCTCTGAGCACTTCAATTGAAGACTTGAACCTCACCGCTCGTACGACAAACGCCCTCATTAATAACGACATTCACACCATTCGTGACCTGTTTGCACTAAATGACGCCGAACTTCGTGACCTCAAAGGTTTTGGCAGCAAAGCCTTGGATGAAGTCAAAGAAAAACTAGCGGAGTTGGAGCTTTAATAATGCATCGTCACGGGTACCAAGGTCGTAAATTACACCGCGAACGCGATCAACGCGAGGCGCTTATTAAGGGCTTGGCTGATTCCCTCGTAAAGTATGAGTCTATTGAAACGACACTGCCGAAAGCTAAGGAAGTGGTACCCTACATTGAAAAGCTTATTACCAAGGCCAAAAAAGGTGACCTGCACAACCGCCGCCAAGTGATTAGTGGCTTGCAGACCCTGGCGAGCGCTCATAAACTGGTTGATGAAATTGCTCCGAAGCTCAGCAGCCGCAGTAGCGGACACGTTCGTATTGAAAAAACTGGCTTACGCCGCGGCGATAACGCCCAACTTGCCCGAGTAAGCTTTGTTGACGACCTCAAGAGCGCTCCGGTTGCCGCTGCAGCTAAGCCAGCCGAGAAGACCACCAAGAAACCGGCAGCAATTCCAGCAAAAGCCACTAAACCGAAAGCCAAAAGCCCCGCTAAGAAGCCGGCTGCTGTTAAGAAGGAAGCAAAGAAATGAAGACCTATAGTGCCAAACCAAGTGATGTAATCCGTTCCTGGTACGTTATCGACGCCAGCGAAGCGCCTATGGGACGCGTAGCTACGAAAATCGCTACCTTGCTGACCGGCAAAGGCAAGCCGCAATTTACCCATCATATTGACTGCGGTGACTACGTGATCGTTATTAACGCTGAAAAGCTAGTAGCTACCGGCGACAAGCACAATAAGAAGGTCTATTACAGTCACAGCAGTTATCCCGGTGGGCTAAAGGAAAAAACGCTTGGTGAAGCTCAAGAAAAAGACCCGACGTTTGCCATTAGGCATGCCGTTCGGGGGATGTTACCAGTTAACAAGCTGCGCGACGGACGCCTGCTTCGTTTGAAAGTATACGCCGGCAGCGAGCACCAACATGCGCCGCAGCAGCCACAAGTAATATCTGTAAAGGATGGTAAGTAATATGGCCAAGAATTCATATTTTTACGCGCTTGGTCGCCGCAAGAGTGCCACCGCCCGCGTACGTTTGCAGAGCGGTAAAGGGGCTATAACCATCAATAGCAAGCCATCTGAAGAATACTTTGCTGGCAGCAAGTATCTGCTTACTCGCCTGCAGCAGCCGTTTGTCGTCCTCGATAATGTTAATAAGTTTGACGTGAGCGTCGTCGTATCTGGTGGCGGTCATGAAGGTCAGGCCGAAGCAATTCGCCTGGGTATCAGTAAGGCTCTCGTTATTTTGAATGAAGATTTCAAGAGTACCCTCAAGCGCGCCGATCTTCTTGGTCGTGATTCTCGCGAAAAAGAGCGCAAGAAATTTGGTCTCAAGGGTGCTCGTAAGCAGCGCCAGTTCACAAAGCGTTAGACTACTTAGCTGTTGACAGAGCCCAGGACGCAGTGTTAAGCTGTGGCAATGTCCAGAATGCAGAGCAGCCAGTATTGGTTTACCGACACTACTCGTGGCGGTCTGTTCGTGATATCTGCATAACAATAACTAAGCAACCTACGACAAACCGCCGCACTGGCGGTTTTTTTATGTAAGGAGTAGATAATAATGATAAGTGTACTAGGACCGGAGCGCGCAGATTCACATTTGCCAATAATGGCTGAGTCAGCCCGTATTCGAGATGTCCTGTTAGCAACACACGCTCAAACCGAACTAGATATTGTTGATATACGGCAAGAGGCTACCGACAATGTCAGGGCCCAATTAGGGTATGTTGATGCTGACGACATTGATATATCTGACCTGATTGATACCAGAGCCCAAAAAAGCCCGATGATACCGCCCATCTTGCTGGGAGCAGCTCTCTCAATGACTGAGCAGTCTGCCGAGACTACCCGAGAGGCTCGTAGTGAAGTAGCTGATATTTATGCCCATCGTAATCCCAAACTAGCTGTGGCCCTCGGTGAATGTGCCGTCTATAACGTTGACGCTACCATGGAATACGGGAGCCATGTTCTGCGTTTTATGAGAATGTTTCCCAATTTAAAGTTGCTACAACGAACCTTCTTCGAAAAACCACGTACCTTTAAAGCCAAAGGAGCAGAAACTTCTTGGAAGGGCTTTCTTTACGACCCTTTGTTGGACGGTACTGACGACATAAATCTTGGTGCCGTAGCAGCCAGAATGCTTGCCTGTCGCTTAACTGACATGGGCATACCCCTCATTAAAGAGCAGCTTAACGCTCAGACGCCGCAAATTACCGACGGACTCATTACCCAAGATAATATTGGCGCCCGCAATGCTCATGATCAAAAAGCTATGGAATTTAGCTCAGCAACTTCGGCCATTGCCGGCCATAAAAACAGTGTTGAGGGTGATATTGCTATTGCAGCTGCTGCAGCAGCAACGGCACATAGCGCCCACACCTTCTTAGGGATGGACTACGAAGGAAGACTTTGTTTGGTGACTGGTTTGGGTAATAATACAGCCCACTTCATACTAAGAGGGGGCCGAGAAGGACCTAATTACTCACCAGAGGCAATTGCAGAAGCAAGAGGTGTTGCTGAGGAGCTCAATCTTATAGCGTCACTTGGTGTTGATGCTTCCCACGATAATAGCGGCAAAAAAGCTGCCAACCAGCCAATTGTCGTACAGTCTATCAGCGAACAAATTGAGTCAGGTGAAGAAGCAATTCGAGCCGTTCATCTAGAAACTGCCCTCGTCGGTGGTCAACAAAAACTTGTCAAAGGTAAGCCCTTGCATGAATATGTATACGGACAGAGCGTCACTGATGAATGTGCGGGACTTGATGCAACTGAAGCCATGCTCAGCCGTCTCGATGAAGCAGCCGCCAAGCGACAAGAACGAAGTACAAAGCCGCTTGTGGGAGCTAGGACAAATTGAGTTCAATGAGGAGCACTCACTATAAATTAAAAGCTCCGCTATAATAAGGATGAAATATGAGTAAACCAGTCATTCTAACCGGTCTCCGGGCCAATAACGATCTACATATTGGGAATTATTTGGGCGCTTTGCTCCCTATAGTCGATATGGCTAAAAAAAGAGCAGGTGAGTATCAGGTTAACCTCTTCGTACCCGATTTACACAGTTTTACTACGCCTATTGAGCATAAGAACCTACAAGAGGGAATTATGCAAAACCTCCGGGTATTTGTAGCTGCTGGTTTGCCGCTCGACAATCCGGATGTACATGCCTATCGTCAAAGCTATATACCAGCCCACAGTGAGCTGACGTGGATCTTGGACTGTTTCACCGGCATGGGTGAAATGCAGCGTATGACGCAGTATAAGGATAAGGCTACGCCAACGAATGCTGAACGACTCAGCGTCGGACTCTTCAACTACCCAGTACTGATGGCTGCCGACATTCTGCTCTACGGCGCAAGTTATGTGCCGGTCGGTGAAGATCAGAGCCAACACCTAGAATTCGCCCGTGATATTGCCGAGCGACTCAACAGTCGTTTCTGTGAGCTCTTTACCGTACCGAAACCAGTGCAGCAACAGCATAAGTTCTTCGGTAAGGATCAAGGGCTGCGTATCAAAGACTTGAGTGATCCAACCAAGAAAATGAGTAAGTCCACAGAGAGCGGTAAAGGGGTTATCTTCTTAAGTGACTCACCTGAAGCAGCCCGGGCCAAAATTATGGCGGCTACTACTGATAGTGTTGGCAGGATTAACTACGATAAAGACGAACAGCCCGGTATTACCAATCTATTGGGACTCTTGGCACTTTTTACGAACCGGACTACTGAAGCAGTCTGCGAGGAATACCAAGGACAGACTCAGTACGGTCCCCTCAAGACAGCGGTTAGCGAGGCAATCGAGGCGTTTTTGAAGCATTTTCAAGCAGCGTTTGACCGCGTTGACATCGCCGCTATTGAAGCCAAACTAAGCAGTTCCGAAGCAGCTATGAATCAGCAAGCCAACGCTACCCTTCTTAAGGTACAGCGTGCCGTTGGTCTAAGGAAGTAAGTGAGCGAGCCAGAAGAAGTCCGATCTCGGCGACTCGATCAATACATCGTATCTCAGCTGCCTGAGTCAAGCCGAACCTTTGCAACGAAACTTATTGAGCAGGGTAAAGTACTGGTGAACGACCAAGTACAGTTGAAATCTGGCTACCGATTACGCGTAAATGATACTATACATATAAATTACGTCGCCGAAGACGAAGCAGTAATACCCGATATCACTATTCCGGTACTATACGAAGACGACGATTGCGTGGTCATTAACAAACCGGTCGGGCTCCTGACACACAGCAAGGGAGCGTTTAATCCTGAACCGACGGTAGCCAGCTGGCTGGCAAGCCGGGTAACCGGCATGGACGGCGAGCGAGCCGGCATTGCTCATCGTCTTGATCGAGCTACCAGCGGTGTCATGATCTGCGCTAAAACTCCCGAAGCTCTGAGCTGGCTGCAAAAGCAATTCTCTACCCGTAAAGTTAAGAAAACATACGTGGCTATCGTAGAAGGAAGTTTGAACTTGCCTGAAGCAGTGATTGATATGCCGATTGAACGCCACCCGAAGAAGCCACAAACTTTTCGGGTTGGCAGTAACGGTAAATCTGCCACAACAACCTATAAAGTGCTCCAGACAAGTGCTTTGCGCAGTCTTATTGAGCTACGGCCAACAACTGGTCGTACCCATCAATTACGGGTACACCTGGCCCATCTCAAGCATCCCATTGTTGGTGATAGCTTTTACCATGGCAAAGCAGCTGAGCGCCTGTTCCTGCATGCCCTAAGCCTAGAAATAACCTTACCCAGCCGTGAGCGGAAAGTCTTTACTGCGCCACTACCTAAAGAGTTTACAATATAGTTTGTGATGCCTCAGCTTATTCTTAATCCAACGACCAGCACACAGCTCAAAGCCTTCAAGCAGCGGCCGAGCCACGCCCTGCTGCTTATTGGTCCGGCCGGCAGCGGTAAGTTTTCGCTGGCCAAGACAACGGCTGAAACAATTCTCGATATTGAGACGATTGACGGGTATCCCTATAGCCTGCACATCGCACCAGAGCAGTCTACTATCGGTATCGAGGCTATTCGTAACATTGAGCAATTCCTGAGCCGTAAGGTACCCGGTAGCCAACCCTTTAAGCGCATTGTCATTATTGAGCAAAGTGAGCGCTTAAGCACGGAGGCCCAAAACGCCTTACTAAAAAACCTGGAAGAACCACCCGCAGACACCCTGATTATTCTCACTGCCACCCACGCCAGCGGCCTGTTACCAACCATTCGCTCACGTGTTCAGACAGTCAAGGTAAATCAGCCAGAGAAACTGGCATTGCAGGAAAAATTCACAGCTACTGATCCCCAAACCTATGCCCGAGCCTATGCGATGAGCGGCGGTCGCCCAGGCCTCCTGACCGCCTTACTGAGTGACAGTGAACATCCTTTGCTGCAGGCTGCAGATTATGCTCGACAGATGCTTGGGCAATCCATCTACCATCGCTTGCTGCTGGTCGACGAACTTGCTAAAAAACCTGAACTTGCCCTTGATGTAACATTGATCTTACAGCAGATGGCCCACGTCAGTCTGCAAACCGCTTCCGGCGCTACTTTCAAACGATGGCAGAACATTCTCAGTGCCAGCTACCAGGCCAGTGAAGCGCTATCAGCGAGCGGACAGGCAAAATTAGTCCTCACTGACCTAATGCTGCACTTGTAAGCCCATGTTATACTACATAGAATAATGTATGCCTTATTGATAGTCATTGGATTTGGGGCATTTGCCTATTACAATGTCCAAGTCCGCGACGACGAATTTGCCAACATCTCCCGTAAAATGGGTGATCGACTTGGTAAACTATGGGATATTGCCCATCAAGGCATGCGCGAAAATCGTTTTTTGCGGGCTGAAAAAGCCTTACTCACCATTTTGAAGATTGATGAAAAGAATGCTGCTGCCTATAACCGGCTCGGCATACTCTACGCCAAGCAGAAGGAATACCGTGACGCCATAGACTGTTTTGAAATTGCCTCTTCCATTGAAGCTACGGCTTCTAGCCTGCATAACTTAGGGCTTATTTATTATGAAACAGAGAACTATGAAAAAGCTTCGATAGCTTTTGAGCAGGCCCTGAAACTAGAAGATAACCTGGCAGCTCGGCACGTGGCGTACGCTAAAGTGCAAGAAAAGCTTGGTAATGAAAAATTGATGTTCCAGGAGCTTGAAAAGGCGGCTGAGCTTGAACCAAACCGAGAAACCTTTACGCTACTCTATAAGGCCTACATGAGTCATGGTATGCAAGCAGAAGCCGATATTATGGCTGACCGTCTCAAGAAGCTGAAGAAAACACCTGCTGCCCGAGCCCGTCGTATTCTCCGTCCCCGCCGCGTAATTGCCTAAGCACTCCTCCATCTGATCAGTTCTTTTGCTTGGTTGGCAGCCCGCATGACTGCTGTTCCAACAAGTACCGCGTCGACTTTCATAGCTCGCAGACCGCGCATATCCTCTGGTTTGGTATAGCCGCTTTCTGCAACCACTGCAGTAGTCTTCGGTACAGCTTCAAGCAGATCAGGGACAGTAGCGAGATCTACTGCAAGCGTGCTCAAGTTACGATTATTAATACCGAGCAGCTTTGGACCAATTTCCAGAGCCCGCTGCAATTCTTCTCTATCGTGCACCTCTACCAGACAATCTAAGCCAATGTCATGCGCCTCTTCATAGAGATCAAGGAGCCGGTTATCTGACAGACCGGCCACAATGAGCAGAACAGCCGACGCTCCATACGCCCGGGCCTCATATAATTGATACGGATTACTAATAAAATCTTTGCGCAATAGAGGTAAATCTGTAGCTTTGCGGGCTTCATGCAAGTCTTCTATAAAGCCGCCAAAATCAGCCCGTTGTGTCAGTACGGATACAGCGGCAGCGCCACCACGCTCGTAGCCACGCACGACTTGCTGCACGCTGAGGCCGGCCGCTATTTCTCCCTCACTCGGTGACTGACGTTTATGCTCAGCGATAATTGCCACATCCGTCGTAGCAGTGAGTGCTTCGATAAAGCCGCTTGCTGGGTCTGGCAATCTATCGATTCGCTGCTCTAATTGACTCAGCGATACTGACTCCTCACGAATCATGGCTTCGTGTTCAGCCGCAGCATAATATTCAGCTAAGTGTCCAAGTTGCTCAGTCACCATAGTAGATAAGTATATCAGGCACCTTTACATGTGATAATAATACTTGCATAGTGTGCTGGTAAACCTCATAATTAAAGCATCATGTCAAGCCAGGAACTTATTGTTGTTGACCAAGCCGGCGCAACTGGTCTTGTTGCCGAAAAATTTAGACAGGTTGCGCATCTTATGGGCATCGAGCTAGGAGAAGTAGCCACTGCCCAAGCGGATCATGTTGGTAATCTCCTCGGTGACGAAGATCCAACCTGCCCGGAGCAATGGGCCGACAAACGACTTATCAGCTTAGACGACATGGCACGCGGTACAGGCGCTCCTGCCGTTTTCTCTGGCTTGCGCACAGAAGAAGCGGCAGCGTATGAAGATCGCTTTGCAGCAGGGCGACTGGTCGTTACCAACAGCGCCGCTAATCGTATGCGAGACGATGTCGCGTTAGTATCTGCCTATGTTAACAGTGAGCATATCGATCAGCTCTACGAGCGGGATATGCCCGGTCGCATTATAGCTGGTGGCAATTGTTTTGCAGCTATACTCACCCCAGTCTTGGCTCCTTTGCAGCGGCACATCGGTATTACAGATATAAAAGTTGAAACGCTCCAAGGCTGGAGTGGTACTGGAGCCCGCGAAGTTCCCGTAGATGTTGATGATATTAAATCTATGGAAGGTACTCCTGACGGCGCGGAAGAGCGAAAAAAGATCCAGGAAGAGCCAAACAAGATGCTTGGAGATACCATAGATACACCAGCGACTATTGGCATATCAGCCCATCCAAACCGCGCTAGATGGCTCAGAGGTCATCAAGGCTTAGTCACTGCTACGCTTGCCCAAGAAACAAACGTACGAGAAGTGCAGCACTTATGGCGTTACCGGGCGCCGGGAGAACTTGATGCTGTGCGATCACAGATGAAAGCCTTAAGTGGACTTGAAGGGATAAACTGGCCACATAAGCATGAACCTATAAAGCCAGTTAAACTCTTGCATAGCGAGCTCGTGCGTTATGTCCCCATAAAACTGCTGCATTCTGTATTGCCTATGCGTACTCAAGCCCATCTGAAAGATGTTAGCGTGTCAGACCCTCGAGATATTGTCTTCGAAGTGGCAGGCGACAACCTCATACTTGGTGCCGTAGGCGGTAATCTACTTAATTTGTTATACGCCCGGGCCAAAGGTTACATATAAACGCTGAAATTTAGAGCTCTCTCATTAATTACGCTTCTGTAGGGGTTTTTACGGTAAAGGTTGAGCCTTTATTAACCGTTGAGGTCACTTCTATGCTGCCATTATGCAAGTCAAGTATTTTCTTTGCCCAATATAACCCCAGCCCAGTACCTCTTACGGAGGCAGTTAATTGATTATCAATCCTTACAAACTTTCCAAATAATTTATTAATATCGGCTTTACGGATTCCCACACCGCTATCCTGTATTGCTATAGTTGTGTAGGCCGCTCCTTGTTTAATGCTTATTTTGACATCCTTGCCGTCGAGTGAGTACTTTCCGGCATTATCGAGAATATTTTCAATTACCATAAGAATTAACTTTGAATCACCATATACATATACCTGCTCACTAGGGGGATCATACGTAATAGTTTGTCCGCGACTTTTGAATAACATTGCTTGCGCTTTCATGGCAATTTCAATTTGATGCCCTATGTCGTAAGAAGTTTTCTCTAAATAAACTTTTCCGGCATCAACTTTGGCGACTCTTAAGAGGTCTTCAATTATATCAAGCTGTCTTTCATTGCTTTTATAGGCAACATTAAGCATTTTAATTTGTTCTTTAGACACTTTTCCGGCGTAGCCTTGTGTTAACAAGCCGACATATTGCTTAACAGCTGTGGCAGGGGTACGAAGTTGATGCGATGCCAGCATTATAAATTCATCTTTAGCGTCATTCAGTTTTTGTAACTGGTCACGCTGTTTCACTAAATTTTTTGTCATATTATCTGTGTCTAACTTTAGTAACTTCTGAGTCGTTATGTCTTCTACGGCAAGTAAAATAAGCTGCTTACTGTCAACTTGCCGAGCATTAAGCAGCATTGTTCTCCGACCTAAAAGTGGAAAATCGAGTGTGATTTCGTAGGCATTGAGTATGCGTCGTTTAGGAAGAATGTGTTCCAGTAATTCTCTTAGCTCCGGCGAGTCCCACTGGTTTTCTCCGAGCTCGTACATACGTCGACCTTCGGTTTCTTTTTTGCTAACTTTGAACTTCTTATAAAATGCCCGATTAGCTGATACCACATAGAGCTCATTCGTAAGAATTATAAATGGCTCTCGGACGGTTTCGGTAATTTCTTTGTAATATACTAGCTGCTTTTTAAGTGCTGCTATACGATTATCTTGATAGGTTATTTTACGCTGGCTAGTCTTCTCTTTAATGGCACGCATGATAGGCTTAATTCCCGACGGGGACATTATGATTTCAGGCAACTGTGAACTTGGACGAATGTAAGGTAGACGCTTCAGCTCATAATTCGCTGTACTCATACGTTAAGCCATTAAAATCTATCTGTCTGTACGATAATCGTATTCTTAAGAAGCTTTATAGAGCCAGCGCTTAAATATGCGCTGCGTCAGGAAGGGCATTGAGAAGTACGTGAGTATGATTGGTACAACCACGGGGAATAATAAAGCCCTCATAAAAATATTTACAGTAAGTATATGAGGCGACACGAATGCACCGAGGAGTAGACTCAAAGGATAAACGGCTATAAAGGTGACTACTACCATCTTCCATTTAGGTGGTGCAGTAAATGACTGACCGGGTAGGTCGAACCAGCTCTCTAAGCCAGTAGCTTTTGTACTATTAGCGACACCCGCTATGCCTCGCAACTGATGAATCCACTCAGCACGCTCATTTGAATTCAGCCAGGCTCTTAAATGTGCTCCGGTATCGAATCGCAAAATACTGTGGTAAATACCGCTGCCTCCTGGTGGTCGCAGCGTCGTGACACCCAGATGGCCTGGCCAGCGAGTCGCAGCCTTTGTAATGCCATGCATCCAGCCCATAAACTCTTTTTCTTTACCACGCTGCACGTTCCAACTAAAAACAACCGTAACAGGCTGAGGTGGAGTCTGGTGAACCGCCGTTCTCATAGGAATAGTATAGAACTAGGGCAATTAAAAACCTAAACCCAAGAAGCGAGAACTTTGTCTTTAGCCGGCACTAGCTGATAGAGCCTCTTTTGCATCGACTTTTTGATTCTTAACAACCAATGCCACGACCACGACTGCCGCAAGCGCCAAACCGACGCCAACTTCCAAGCCGCTTCGGTAGCCATGGACTTGAGCAGCGGCCGCTGACTTATGTGCAATAGTGTCGGTCTTAATAGTTGAATAAGCAACCGCCGATAAAATGGCTAACCCCATGGCGCCACCAATTTGCTGTGAGGTATTTAAAATACCTGAAGCCAGACCGGCAAAGTGTTTCGGTACACCCGATGTTGCCGCCAGAGTCCCAGAAACAAAGGTTAGGCCCATACCGGCTGCACACGTCGCCAAACCAGGAAAGACGTTACGCCAATAAGTTCCATCGACCTTGAGCGAATGAGCAAGTATGTAGAGGCCGATAGATAAAATTAACGGTCCAACAACCATTGGCGGCTTATAGCCGATTTTACCGACCAAAACGGACACAATGGCAGACATGACGCCAATAATGAAGGTAATTGGCAAGAAACTAAAGCCAGTCTTAACAGGCGAATAACCAAGTATGTCTTGTATGTAAAGTGTTAGGAAAAAGAACATGGAGAACATCGTGCAGGCGATGACTATAAACGCCAAATTTCCGCCAGCCACATTTCTTATCTTAAATACTTCAAGCGGCATTAAGGGTTGTTCAACACGGCTTTCATTAATAATGAAAGCGAGCAAAAGAATAATACCGCCAACAATAAACTCCCAAACCGTCTTAGAACTCCAGGTCAAAACCGGGGCTCTCGATAATCCATAGACTAAAGACATAAGCCCGGTTGTCGCTAAGGCTGCACCAGGTAGGTCGAGCTTGATCTTCTTATTCTCTTCACCTATGTGACGCGGTAGCAATCGTGATGCGCCCAAAATAACACCGATACCAACGGGAACGTTTACAAAGAAATTCCAGCGCCAACCTAAGTATTGGGTCAGTACGCCACCCAAGAGAACACCTGCGGCCGCACCGCCCGCTGCAACACCGCCCCAGACACCCATAGCTGTGTTACGTTCTTTACCCTCTTTAAACTCAGCTAAGACAATTGATAGCGCTGCCGGCGACATAATAGCAGCCGCAAATCCCTGACATGCTCGGGTCACAATAAGCATTGTCTCTGACTGAGCTAGTCCACACAGCAAAGACATGCACGAAAAGAGCAAGACAGCACCCATAAAAATTCTTCGGCGTCCAAAAAGATCTGAGGCGCGGCCACCAAGCAGTAAGAATCCACCGAATGTTAGAGTGTAGGCAGTGACCACCCACTGCAAATCATTCGGCGCAAAGTGCAGTCGTCGGGATATTGTTGGCAGCGCTACATTCACAATAGCCACGTCTAAAATAACCATGAACTGCGCAAGAGCAAGCAGTGCTAAAATAACCCATTTATTTTCAGAATGTTTCGATAAGCCACGTTTTGCGTTGTCAACCATGAGATACCCCTCTTTTTATACTTACGTTAAGCATAGCAAAAATGCAGCCATAAGCCACCTACTTAACAGTTATCACTATCTAGGCTGTTTTTCGTAGCATGTAAATTGCGAATGGATTATGATCGACGTATTGTCGACCTAAGCCTTGTTTGTGAGCTTCCGCCTCGTCGGTTAGCGTTGGAGTCTTTCGCGCGACTATATGTAAGCCAGCATCTGTAATTGCAGTTTCATATTCAATTTCGTCATGCACATAATTAGGTACCACCAAACCAGGTATTTTACGCAATACCCCTCTACCGATCCATACTTCCTCGGGCTTTGCTATCCTAAATGTATTATCACTTTCTATAATTGTTGCTCGCAGCACATCTCCGTTCAGACCTACTGCCTGTCTGACCGCTTCAATATTTTCTGCGTCGCATAAGGCTTCGTCAAAAGCAGCCAACTTAGCGTCTTCGTCTCCATGGGTGGTGAAGGGAGTTTTAAGTGAGACAGGAGCTGTTACAACAGCAACCCCGCCATAATCAAGCACTCGCTCAATTTCAGTAAAGTGTTCGGTTAGGGTTCCGGTGTCCTGTCTATCGTCTTCTTTACGAGTTGGCAGCGCACAGCCTACATTTAAACTTAAGGCAACAACAAACGATCCAGACTCTACCGGTAAGCTCTTCGCAGTCCCATAATTTACCGTTATTTGTTCTTCTACGTCCGCTTCCGCTAAAGCCTGCTCAGCCTGTGCGAGCATTTGTGGTGAACTGTCATAGCCACTAACTGCCGCAGCGCCACAACCTTTCACAGCATACATTGCCCACGGTGCAGCACCGCAACCAATATCTAGTACTTCATTCTCTGGACACAGATCCTGCATATATCTCTGAAAGATTGGATCAAGAAGCGCAGCTCCGTCTAGGCCATGGCGTGCTTTAGCATATGCCTCAGCACCGGCAGCGTTGATATAACCGTCTCCAGGAATACTCATAAATATAAATTATAACATGTATCATCTAAAAAACAATGACGCAGCGTAATGTACGAGCTTAAAAGCTTTGTAATGATTTTAGAAGAGAGCCGGCTGGTTATTAACAGCTGCCTCAGCTAAAATAGTCATCCATTCGATTGCTTGGGCTCGGTCTAACTCGACATACTCATTCTGGCTAAGCCCCTCACTACCGCATCGTCTCCTGAGCGTTCGCCATTCTCCAAATGTGCAACAAGCCTAACTTGCTCATCTTCTAAAGAGGTCGGGATACTAGGATATTTATCTTTGGGAGCTACACCATTTGCGTGAGCCCTAGCCATAAAATCTCTTTCGCCAGGTAGGTCTGGTACAATTTGACCGTTTTGTCCAAGATGCATGGTGGATTATAATAGCAGGAAATGGAGTATTAGTCAAAACAGTACAGTACTATATGCAAAGTAACGCTGCATATCTCAGTATAATATTAGTTTGTCTTAGATCGTTTATTCAGCGCCCACTGAACTGATGGACTGATCGGCTTGTCTGTACGGTGAATACAGCCTAACCAACAACAAGGTCGTCGCATGCCTTCCTTGAGCTCAGAAACAACCCGTCTAACATGGTCATCTCTCGTTTTTTGTTGTTTGACTGTCACCGTCCAGCAAATCCACTCATTACGTGCTAGTGGTGTTAAGCTTTGCCACGCCTCTCGTGCCGCCGGGGCAGCAGTAAGTGCTTTTCTTAAGTCAGCAGGCATTTTATGAACTGTTCCGTCGGCTAGTAGTTCTTTGGCCATAAACTTATTATACCGTGTTTTGCTCTAACCGTCCCGATTGCTTCATCCGGTGCAGCGTTCTTTGCAAAGTCAGAACTTTACTCATTTTGAGGTAAAGGAATTTCGCTCGTAATCCATACGTCATCATTGTCGCAAACATAATACGTACGATTGTATTTAGCGCCAGTTTTAAAATTATGGCTTGTATCGCTATGATTAATACGCATAGCTTTATTACAAATTGGGCAATTCATGATGTTATTGTATCAAACAAAAATAGACCTCCGAAGAAGTCTATTGTGCTAATGCTTGTGGTGCAGGGAGAGGGATTCGAACCCCCGAAGGCATAAGCCGGTAGATTTACAGTCTACAGTGTTTGACCGCTTCACTATCCCTGCGTAACTAAGCAATTTCGTACTGACTATACTTATCATTCTCTATGTACAATGTACTACGAGCCGTTACGTCTGCCCAAGGAAAAGCAAATCTCCTACCATTGGCAGTGTAAACAAAACGCTCATCAAAATCATCAGGCTCGTACTTTTTTGCTGTATACCATGACTGATTACCGCCCATCACACGCAGAGCCGCTACGTGTTGAGCTTTCGCCTTGTAGAAACCAGCGTATTTGATTTGAACCCGCTTCAAGATACCATCAATCTCGACTACTAAATCGTATGGACGCTTATCGCCTATTGGAAGACATACTTCATATCCATTGCTCATATAATAGTGTATGGCTTGAGCCACAGCTATATCACCTTTTTGCTTTGTGTTCATGCTTATATACTAGCTAGTTGATTGTTAATGTGCAAGTGGAGCCACCTGTGAGAATTGAACTCACGACCCCATCCTTACCATGGATGTGCTCTACCCCTGAGCTAAGGTGGCAAGACAACCCACCAATAGTAGCAAATTCTCTCTGTATTTGCTACACTTTAACACTGTTAGCATAGAAGGGTGCCACCTTAGCTCAGCTGGTTAGAGCATCAGTTTTGTAAACTGAGGGTCGTCGGTTCGAATCCGACAGGTGGCTCCAGCAACACCCGGGCATTTACAGAACGCTCTCTATCTGTTAAGATACACTGAACTAGATAATAAGAAGGTACTTAAAGAAGTTATGGCTAAAAAAGGTGACAGACGCAAAATTATTGGACTTGTGAGTGAAGAGACGGGTGAGCGCCTGTATTACACCACCAAGAACACTATGAATACGCCAGATAAATTAACCTTGCGTAAATACAGTCCTAAATTACAGAAGCACGTACTTTTTACTGAAACCAAGAAGAATCTCGGCCGCAACGAAGCACCGAAGCGTTAAGCAGTCTTTTCCGGTTTATGCAGATCAAGAATGGTATTCACCATTTCAGCGTGGCTCCAGACCAGCGGCGTAACTCCAAGCGGCGCGCCGCTTTCCGGATCAAACTGTTCGCTTAAGGCACCACTCGGCAGTTCATGAGCGATAGACCAATCGAGCAAGGCATTGGCCTTATCGTGCTGGCCCGCAGATTCATAGTACTGGGCCATCCACAGAGTACTTACAATCCAGGGATTGCCTTCATACTGATGCTTTGTTAAGAAGTAGCCGTCATTAGCATGGCGAAGCACACCACCGCCTGGTGTGGTCTCGACGAGGTATTTCTCCATATGCGCAACCGTGCCAAGCAGGCGCGGATCATCAAGCTTTAGGTTTGCAAACATATACGGACCGTAGAGGTTGGAAATATCGGCGGTGGTGTCGTATTGCAGATCACCATTGTCCTGCAGTAAAAAGCCTTTTACGAAACTACCCTCGTGGTACAGCTTATCTAAATTGCCCCGTATGTCGGCAGCTGCCCGTTTCCAACGAATCGCATCGTCCGGCTGCTCAACAGCCTCAGCCAGCTTTGATGCCGTTTCAAGAGCTGCAATAACCATACAGACCGTATAGGTGGAGGTTAAGAATTTTTCTTCCCAAAGATCATAACTGGCATGCGGCAACCCGGTAGACTCATCTATAAAGCGGCTCATAAAGTTGGAGCAGGGAACGACGAAGCTGTGATACAGGTTTTCAACAAAGATTTTATCTTGACTGGCCTCAAAATAGGCACCGATCAGGTAAATGACGCTCGCCGTCTCGTCTTCCTGAATAGCTAGCTCTTTATTACGCCCATGCACGAGTGGATGCCAGGTACTGCCGATGGCTCGGTCGGGCTGATATTTATGCATGAGGTAGCCGTCTTTATGCATCGTGTCACGAGCAAAGTCTAAGAATGTCTTGGCTTCCTTGAAATGACCAAGCCGTACCAGCGGCCACAAGGCATACATGGCGTCCCGCGGCCAACAATAACAGTAGTAGTCCCGGCCATAGTTAAAGATGCTGGAATCACCGCTGGCCAGTACCGAACCACGCTCGTCACAGTGCGCTTTAATGATAAGTAGCCCGTGCTGTATGCAGCGGCGATGAAAATCGGTAAGCGGTTTGCCACTCCCGAGCCACAACTGCCAATACTGCCGAGTATTCTGCAAGCGGTCTTCCATGTTTTTATGCTTGTATTCATTATGAATAACCTGCGCATCGCTTTGACTGCTGGCTGCTACGACCCAGTAGTCCACGACTTCTGACTGACGGCCGCGCAGACTCTTACGAAAACGGATGACGCTGTCCACGCCGCCATGCTCAACGGCATTGTCGGATAACTCGCCGTCTTCAGCGTCAGAGAATGTTCCAACTTTTCCTTCGATACCATAGTTACCGACGGCATACTGATCAAAGCTCTCGTTATTGTCAGCAAACTTTCCGGCAATCAGGAGACAGTAGCGCCCCTTGTAATCAAGCACGTAGTGATCATCAGGTACATAGAGTGCGGTATCAGCCCGGCCGGTTCGCGAAATTTGAAAAACCTGGTGCATAAACAAGCGGACATCGCGCTCGTTATCACGTTCATTAGTAATGGTGATATGGCGAATGAGGGCGTTGTGAATAGAGTCAATGAAGTCTTGCAAGTGGAGGGTAATGCCCAGATCGGCAGAACGCAGGTGAATATCACTGATTAAGGCATCGACTTCGAAATCGACTTGTATATCCCAGCTGCCGTCATCAGTCCAGGAGAATTTACCATCCACCCATACACCAATCTTATGCTGGATACTACGGGCCGTCGTCAGGTTTTCCAATCCAACGTACGGGTAATAGAAGTCATGTACCAGGCCGCTTTCATCCAGGCCTATAAACAACTGGCCGTTACTTAAGACTACTGGACGTCCCATATCCCACCCCCTTTGCTCATACCAAAACGCCTTTCTCCGCTAAGCGGAACTGCAGGTCTCGGTAGGCATTCATAAAGTTCATGTAGCCTTCATACGGTGTGGCATAGGGACTGAAATAGGCATGAATGTCACCATCATTGAACCACTTGGTACACATGTAATAGAAATGGTCTGAAGTCTGCAAACGGCGCCAATCGTCAATCAGTGCCAGATCTCCGGTATCGAGAACCTGCTGCTGGAGTCTATATAAAGCCTCGATTGCCGTACTTTGCATGCTATTACCGAGCCAGGCCGATAAGTCACGCTCGGTATCCGCCCAGGTAACGGTCTGCGGCATATCAATCTGTCCAACGGGCTCAAATGCGTCAATTGCCTCGCTAACGGTCATAAACGAATGATCGTCTGTCTTCAACCACTCTTTCGGTAAGTGCTCTAAAAAGCCAAAGATACCGGACTCATGCCACTGGTGTTCGCCAAACGTCTCATAGTCCATAAACAAGTTAAAGTTAGTGGCATCAGGATCTTCGCTCAGCCAGTGTGAAAACTTATCGGCAGTCAGCGGATATTCAGCCCAGTTGCTGTCACCAAATCGAAAGGCGATATCGTCACTGAGCTTATAGTTTTTCATAAGCAGCCGGATGTTATCGGTATAGGTAGGACGATAGACATAGTTCGGACTGCGCCAGTCGAGTACCGGATCCCAGCCTTCGGCTAAAACCCCTTTATAGCCAGCATGGTCAGCCCAGTAAGCCAGATCGTTATTAAACGCCAGCTCGGTATTGCGAAAAACCCGCGGCGTTTGCCCGAAAACTTCCTGGATCTTACGGCGGTGCATATCGACCTGCATTTCAAATTCAGATCGAGAGTAGAAGAAGGCCAGGCTGTGATGATAGGTTTCAGCCAGAATCTCCACCCGGCCAGTAGCTGCTAGGTCCTTAAATGATTGTAATGCCTCCGGTGACCAGCGCTCCAACTGTTCGATAACCGTGCCGGTAATAGACAGGCTCAGTTTAAAAGCCGAATTTTGCTCCAGCAGCTCCAGTAAATGGCGGTTGGTCGGTATGTAGGATTTCTCGGCAACTTTTTTCAGAATACGTTCATTGCTGGTGTCGTCTTCATAGGCCGCATCAAAATAATCATGCCGGTTGCCGGTATCAAATATTGTGTAGTGCCGTATGCGGTATGGTTGATGTACATGTAAGTAGAGGACGATGGCTTTGCTCATGCGCCCTCCGTATTCAAGTGGCTTTCATAGAGCTTTTGAATCTTCTCGCTCGCCCGGTCCCATGTAAGTTGCACGTACTCAGCGTGAGCATGACGCCACAGCTCGTCGCGGAGGGCATCGTTCTGCACGACTGCAGCAATCTGATTAGCCATTTCATGTATATCCCAAAAGTCGACCTTCAGGCAGTTGCGCAGCACTTCACTGACACCTGATTGACGGCTGACGAGCGCCGGCGTACCGTAGCCAATAGCTTCTAGGGGAGTCAGGCCAAATGGCTCGGAGACTGACGGCATGACGAAAAGATCGCCAATAGCATAGGCGTCCCGCCAATTCTTACCGCGCTGAAAGTCAGTAAATAGCACATTTTCACCGATACCCAGATCGGCGGCTTGCGTTATAAGCTCGTAATACTGTTCGCCGCTGCCGACAATAAGAAACAGTGTTTTCGGTGCCTTATCAATCACTAAGCGGGCAGCTTGCAATAAGTTTGGCAATCCCTTTTGAATAGTCAGGCGTCCAACATTAACCACCACCCGGTAGCCCAAGGACTTCATCAGACTCAGATAGCGGTAGACATTATCGCTGTCGAGTGGCTCTATATCGTGCGCTTCAATAGTGTTATGGACCACCTCGATCTTTTCGGCCGGTATGCCGTAATCCCGCATAATAGCCTGCTTGGTGTGCTGACTCACCGCCACAATGCGATCGGCCAGCTGCAGGCCCAGGCCTTCAATTTCTCGTACCAGCGGATTACCGTGCTTGTTGCCAGCCCGGTCGGACTCTACAGAGTGAACATGCAGGATAATTGGACAGTTCTTCATCTCTTTGACTCGCAAGGCCGCGCGGAAGGTTAACCAATCGTGGGCATGGACAATATCAAACTCTTTCCCTCTGGCTAGATCAGCTACAGCATGTTCATACAGCATCTGCTGGTCGTGCAGGTTTAACCATTGGACACTCCCATCCTCAAGTACGTATTTAAAACTGTCATACGCGATGCCCGATCGAACAATATCAGCTACTCCTTGGGGTGTCACTGCAGAAACAGTCATGAAATCTATGCCATGATCAGCAGAGTAGGGCAGGATAAATTCAATATCAATGTCCCGTTTCACGAGGGCTTTGCAGAGCTGGTAGCATGCTATCCCCAGTCCACCGCTGTTGTGAGGCGGGAGTTCCCACCCTAGCATTAATACTTTCATGACCCTCTTTTTTTAATTGCCGCTTCTTTGATTTTCCCTTGTGTTAAGTATAGATTTTCATCAGCCTTAGCACAAGCACATTAACCCCTACATTCTAGCACTCTGGCGGTCCGTTCGTAAACCCTAAAATACGTGATATTTATTAAATAAACCTTAAATTACGGCTTTTTTGCATTGCCCTCGGCATCCGAATTAGTTACGATACCAGTGGTACTTCCAAAAAAGGTGGGAGGGAGTTAGGGGCATGGTGAATAGTACAACCAACCCGAGCAATCACTGGCTAACCACCGTGTTTGCTGCCGTGCCCTGGCTGTTACTGTTTTTTCTGGCATTCTGCCTTGCCGGTTTGTGTGGCCTTATCGGACTGCGCTTGCTGCGTCGCCGCCGCTTAGCCCACGAACAATTTGTGCTGCTGGAACTCACGCCACCGCGCTCAACCGATAAAACACCGCTCGCTACCAGTCATTTACTGAGCATCCTGCACGCCGCAACCCTATCACGATCAATAGTAGGTCGGCTGTTCGGCATAAACGCGCCATTGTCTTTTGAGCTTGTCTCCTCGCGGAGCCGTGGTATTCGTTACGTCCTGCGCGTCGCTGAACGCGATGCTCCTGCTATCAAACAAGCCGTTGCCGCCTACTTGCCAGGGGTAAGCTTCAAAAAAACAAAAGACTACCTAGCAGCTGTATCACTACAAGTCACCACGCGAACTGTGACCTTTCATCAAACCGGTCATCCATTACTTCCCCTGGAGGCTCCTGAAAGCCTGCACGAGCATGATCCAGTCGCCTATATGACTGGGGTCATGACACAATTAAAGCCTCAGGAATTCATAGCCCTTCAAATCCTGGCCACACCGCTACCGGAACACTCCTTCCGGCGATATAATAGTCGGCGAGCATTCCCACGGAACAATCAGCGCTGGTTTCTTCTAAAAATACTGGCGAGCACTGTCTACTTGGCCTGGAAAATAGTACGGCTATGCATGCAAGCAATGCGTGTCATGATCCTTGATATACCCGAGCCACGCAAACATCTTAGAATCACGTCTTATGCATCGGAGTCACCGGCTGCTAAGACACTCCGTATAAACCAAGAGAGCAAGCTCAGCCAGCCGTTGTTTCAGACGAATTTGCGCGCCCTCATCGTGGCACATGATGTTACGCGGCTTTCACAGCGTCAACGCGCTATGGAAGCCTCGCTGGCATCCTTTGATAGCAGCGGCTATCAATCGCTGAGAGCTCAGCCGCGTTGGCTGCAAATAGTAACCCAGCGGTCTTGCTTAACAGCGCTGCGCAGTCGGCTGCCAACACTACTACCCAGAACCAGTAGCATCTTGTCCGCCACAGAAATAGGAGCCCTGTATCACTTCCCCCATAGCGCCACGACGCAGACCGAGAATCTCGTGACCTCTCTCAGTCGCAGCCTGCCGGCTCCCTTATCGCTCAAGAGCCGCAAAAAGCCCGACGTACTGCTCGGGAGTAACAATTACCATGGCCATAAAACAGCCATCGGCCTATCGGCTGCCGAGCGGGAACGCCATGTCTACATCGTCGGTGGTACCGGCAACGGTAAAACAACAATGCTACTCTACGCCATTGAGCAGGATATTCGCCGAGGCAAAGGCCTCGCAGTTATTGACCCGCACGGCGACCTAGCGGAATCCATCTTGAAATACATACCAAAGCAGCGGCTTACAGACGTCATCTACTTCAATCCAGATGACGTCGCCTATCCGATTGGGCTTAATTTACTAGAGATACCGCCCGGCTTGAGCGCCAATGAACTTGTGCGAGAAAAAGACCTGATTACTGAAACGGTTATATCGGTGTTTCGCAAGATCTTCTCGGAAGACGATAGTGGCGGTCATCGCATTGAGTACGTGCTGAGAAATACCATACAAACTGCCTTGACTATTGAGGGCGCCACCATCTTTACCATTTTCCGTCTGTTGACTAACAACAAGTACCGTAAGCAAGTGGTGGCTGAGCTGGAAGACCAAGACCTAAAAGATTTCTGGAATAACGAAATGGGGAAAGCCGGCGACTACCAGCGTATTAAGATGTCCGCCGGCATCACCGCTAAAGTCGGCCGCTTTCTGTTTTCCGGCTCAGCCAAACGGGTCCTCGGGCAGTCAAAATCCACTATCGATTTTGACGACATCATGAATTCCGGCAAGATTTTAATCTGTAATTTCTCTAAAGGCTTACTCGGCGAAGACACCGCCTCGCTGTTTGGTATCACCGTCCTGGCGAAATTGCAGCTGGCTACCTTGCGCCGTGCTCGCCTGCAGCCCGCGGGACGCACCCCGTTTTATCTCTACGTTGACGAGTTTCAAAACTTTGCCACCATGAGCTTCGCCCAAATGATGTCCGAAGCCCGAAAATATAAGTTATTCCTCACCATGGCCGAGCAGTCTACTGCCCAGCAAAAAGACGAACGTATCACCAATATTATTCTGGCTAATGTCGGCACGGTTGTTTGTTTTCGCTCAGCCAACCCGAGCGATGCCCAAGCGCTGATGCCGGTCTTTGCGTCGTTTATTGAGCCGAATGAGATTGCCTATCTAGCGCCATTCCATTTTTATATACGTATAGCTGCAGCCAAGTCAGAACAGCCATTCTCAGGCGAGACCGTACTGCTGAATACGCCGGGCATACAAACACGAGTCCAACAGGTTATTGACGCCTCACGGTCAGCGTATGCCCTCAAGGAAGTTGCCTCACAAACACCGACAATCTTCATCGATGCCGACGACTATGAGATTGATGCACCGCTTGCAATATAAATAACGAGTCTGGCAGGGGCACGTGGAATCGAACCACGATCTAAGGTTTTGGAGACCTTTATACTTGCCGTTGTACTATGCCCCTTTGAAAAATAGCGTACAAAAGTGCATGTCTATCATAAGCCATAGCACGTCATCTGTCACCCAGATTGACTTTTCAACTAATTGAAAATCTGCTATACAATAGAGTTATATGGCGAAGATATATTCCACCAAGCCTTTTCTGCTGTTATTGTATGGCTATCCGGGAGCCGGCAAAACCTATTTTGCACGGCAGTTCTGTGAAAACGTTCATGCGGCACATTTGCAATCTGACCGGATTCGCTCAGAACTCTTTACGAAAGCCCTTTTCGATAAACAAGAAAATGCTATCGTTAACCAGCTCATGAACTATATGAGTGAAGAATTTCTATCGGCAGGCTTAAGCGTGGTCTACGACGTCAATGCCGCTCGGAGTGGACAACGACGCGTATTAGCAGATATGGCCGCCCGCTGTCACGCTCAGACCCTGGTTGTCTGGTTCCAGATGGATCCTGACACTGCCTTTGACCGAAGCATCGGCCGCGACCGACGACGTAGTGACGACAAGTATGCCGCTGAATGGGACCGTACTACCTATGAAACGCTCACAGAGCGCATGCAAAATCCTACCCGTAATGAAAACTACGTTGTAGTCAGCGGTAAGCACCTTTTCCCGACGCAACAAAGCGCCGTTTTAAGTAAATTACGCAGCCTTGGCATAGTTAGTACCGACGACAGCAGTTCACGCGTCGTCAAACCGGGTATGGTTAATCTGATCCCCAACAATGCCGGTCGCGTCAATTTGTCCCGCCGCAATATTTTTATACGCTAAGCACTGCAAACACCATCAAAGAAAGCACCTAAAAACGCCAATGGCTTTTAAAGAATTTACTCTCAATGAGACACAATCGGTCGTCATTTATAAGCGACGGGCCAGTCGCAGTTTGCGGCTGAGCATTACTGCCACCGGCCAGGTACGGGTCACTATACCAACCTGGACACCGTATCGAGCCGGCCTAGAGTTCGCCCGCTCCCGGCAGTCATGGATTAACGACCATCAACAATCTGCCGCCGTACTCAAGGACGGTCAAGCCATCGGTAAAGCCCACCATCTGCGCTTTATCGCTGATCCGAGCCTCGCTAAAACTACCAGCCGGGTGAGTAGCAGCGAAATTATTGTCCGCTATCCAGCCGAGCACAGCGAGCAAGATCCTGCCGTGCAAAAGGCTGCCACCAGCGCCTGTATTCGTGCGCTGCGTAAACAAGCCGAGACGCTCCTGCCGCAGCGTTTGCGCAGCCTTGCTACGCAGCACGATTTTCAATACAAAAGTGTCAGTGTCCGGCAGCTAAAAAGCCGGTGGGGCAGCTGCGATCAGGACGGCCATATTGTCCTGAACATATACCTACTGCAGCTACCGTGGGAATTAATTGACTACGTCTTGCTGCACGAGCTGATGCATACCCGAATTTTGCGTCATGGACCAAAATTCTGGCAGGCCCTAGAGACCTATCTGCCAGGGGTGAAACGCTGCCGTAAGGAAATAAAACACTACCAACCGACATTCCATAGTTTAGTCACGTGAGACTGTATGGCATAATGATTGGGTGGAAGAACAAACAGGCTTAACAACTGAAGAAATAAACGTTCAACTTGAGCACGAACGTTTAACCAGTTTAATCAACAGTATGGTGGACGCCGTCATTGCCGTGGACTCTAAAATGCATGTGGTTGTATATAACGGAGCCACGCTCAATATTCTGGACGTCAATACCATTGAAATTGGCACACCAATACAGAAAATCTTTCAGCCAATCGACGATAACGACAAGCCGGCAGACATCATCGGCATGATAAAGTCGGCCACCACGCCACTCAGCGACCGCGACTTGCGCCTGCAATATGCTGACGGCAGCGCTATTAACCTGTATATCAGCATCGCCCCGGTACGCTTAAGCTACGGCCAGCAAGGACAAAGCGGCTACGTCATACTACTTCGTGATATTACCCGGGAGAAATCCCGAGAAGAAGAGCGCGACGAATTTATTAGTGTCGTGAGCCACGAACTGCGCACACCAGTTACCATCGCCGAAGGCAATATCGGCAATGCCCAGTACATTATCGAGCGGGCCGGCGATATAGGAGCTATTAAAAAAGCTCTTAAAGAAGCCCACGACCAGATACTCTTTTTGGCGGATATGATCAATGACCTATCAACGCTCAGCCGGGCCGAACGGGGCAAGCTGCAAGTTGAAATTGAGGCAATCAATGTTACTGAACTTGTTAAGGATCTAGACAGTAATTATTCTGAACAGGCCAAAACCAAGGGTCTAGAGTTGAAAACCACTATTGATCCGCATCTTGAGCTGCTGTATTCCTCTAAGCTATACGTCCGCGAAATCCTGCAAAATTTTATAACCAATGCTATCAAGTACACCGATCGCGGCAGTGTCACAGTGGAAGCAAGCGCTAGCCCAGTGGGCGTACGTTTTGCGGTGACCGATACCGGCATCGGTATTAGTAAGGCTGATCAAAAACGTGTTTACGATAAATTCTTCCGCAGCGAGGACTATCGAACCCGTAAGGCGAACGGTACCGGTCTTGGGCTGTATGTAACTATGAAACTTACCCGGCTCATTCACGCTGAACTGTCCCTAGAAAGTAAATTAAACGAAGGCTCAACCTTCATTGTCTTCGTGCCAAGTCTCGAGCATGCTACTCCTACGACGCAGCTGGCGCGGAGTCATCATGATGCATGAGCGGTAGACAGACGTTGCGATCCTTCCAAATGACTTCACGAAACTCATAGCGCCACATCGAATAATTGAGTAGCCCAATATCATAGAGCGCAGCAAAGGGCAGCAGCCATACGGACCGAACCAAAAACCTGCCATACGTAATGCCGACAATACTGATATAGAAAACGGTAAGCACGAGCACACTGAGCACGCTAAGCTCAAAGTCCAGCCATTGCCGCGCCACAGCTGCGGTTACCACACCAACATACGGAAGCACTACAATGACTGCTTCCAGCATGCTAACGGCCATCACTATCTCCGGACGGCGATGCGTCTGCGGGTAACGAGTGCGCACGGCAGTCGCCCGTTGATCGGGTATCGGTTTGCGGCTCGTGAGCCCCAGCACTCCCGCGCTGCGCAGGAAACTATAGCCTTCGCGCGCAGCGGCTGCTCGGGCAAAATAACTCTCAACCGAAGTGCTATTAGTAATAGCTTTGAAACCACCGCTCGCTTTTAGCAGTTCACTCCGAATCAGCCAGCAGGTACTTAAAACCGGCGGCCGTTTAAAGCGGCGGCGGGGAAAGGCCAGTTCCCAAGCGTAGCGAAGCGGCTGGATAATAACGCTCTCCGGGTTCCAGCTCTTTTGCAGAACATTCTTAGGCATAATGCTCAGCATCGACTTCTTGCGCGAGAGCATAGTCTTGACCATTACTTCCAAGCTACCGGGCTCAAAGCGAGTATCGACGCCGCAAAAGAGGAGTATGTCACCGTTCGCTTCGGTAGCAAGTTGCTGATAGGCATAGTTTTTTGCCAACCAATGCTCAGGCGGTTCTTTACCGGCCAGAAAACGAACACCGGCGTGCGCAAAATCTTTAATAATGCCCGGCGTATGCTTGTCTTGCGAGCAATCATCCAGCACCAATATTTCAAGCTTCGGATACGAATTAGTGACGAGACTTTGCAAACACGCCTCTAAGTCGTCGGTTTCATTGCGTGCCGGTATAGCGACGCTGAGTGTCGGCAAGTCACGATCTACAAAATTATCAGTTACGGGTAGCGCCCGGGTCTTTCGTATATGGAGAAACGTGCCCCAAGCGACGAGCAAGGCCGCAAGTAAGTCTACGAACCGCAAGCCTTCGCGCCAATTAGTCCTCAGCGGCGTGAAGTGATGTACGGCTAACGCCGCCGCCACGACCATAAGCTGCGCCGTGATGAGCAGCAGGCTGGTTCGCCGGGTCACGCGTACCGTATGGTTAACCGAGCTACGTCCTTCGACCACGCGCAGCAGATTAATGAGACGATAGACACTGCCAATAAACAATAACCCTGTCCATACTCTCCAAGATGTGCCTAATAACAAGCCACTGGTTATAGAAAGCGGTACCATGATTAAACAGGCAAGCGGCTTACGGACATAGCGCCAGACGGGCGGCAGCCATAGGATGAGCTCTAAAAGGCTCAGTATCGCAAGAATAATAAGCATATGCGTCACCATCCAACTATAGCAAACTTGCTTGACCATCAGGCATAAACTATGGTAGTCTTGACAGCACTGGCCTACAAAATATGTGTAGGTTTTTTAATTGGGAAACGAAGTTCTTTACTATGGCAGACAAACCCAGTAAGAGTGAGCAAGCGAAGCGCAAGGTTAAAAATCCGGAAACGTTTCGAGAGCGAGCCTTAAAAGCCGCCGTCGAAAGCGACAAGCCAAAGCAACGCACCCGCGTGCGTGACGTGGTGAGAGGTCTATTTCAGCCGCTTCGGACTGCTAAACGGGCAGTTGTCAATTTTCCGCTCTTCAAACCACTTCGTAAGCCCTTGCACATTGTTGGCCTCGTCATTTTCCCCCGTTACTTTCGCAACAGTTTCGTGGAACTGAAACAGGTAACATGGCCCACATGGAAGGAGAGTTTGCGTTTGACCTGGGCAGTACTCCTGTTCGCAATCATCTTTGGCACCGCAGTTGCGCTCGTTGATGCCGGCCTAGACGCCGTCTTTAAGCGGATTCTTTTAAAGTAAGTAAGTTAAGAAGGATAGTGAAGATATTATGAGTACGACCACCAAACGATATGACACCACCAAACAATGGTATGCCATCCATACCTATAGCGGCTATGAAGAGAAGGTTGCAGAAAGCATTCGACAACGAGCCGAGAGTCTGGATATGAAGGATAAGATTTTTGAAATCTTAGTCCCGAAAGAAAAAATGATTGAGATCAAAAACGGTAAGCGCCGTGTCGTGGAAAAGCGTATTTTTCAGGGTTACGTATTAGTACACATGAAGCTCAGTGAAGATGCTTGGTACATTGTTCGTAACACCCCAAGCGTCACCGGCTTTGTCGGCAGCGGTACCGACCCGACCCCTATCGAGCAGGACGAAATTGAGAAAATCCAGAAGCGTATGGGTCTCGAGCAGCCAAAGCACAAGATCGACTTTAATATCGGGGAAGTCGTCAACATCATTGACGGACCCTTCAAAGGCTTTGACGGCAGTATTAACGAAATTGACGCTGCTAAGGGCAAGCTCAAAGTCCTCGTCAACATGTTCGGTCGTGAAACACCCGTAGAACTTGACGGCCTGCAAGTTAAGCGCGTCTAAACAGAGAAGTACTACATGGAAAATTTAGAGAATACCTCTGAGACAGAAGTTGCTCATTATCCGCTCACAAGGCGGCAAAAAGCTGCCTCTCTTGTGATAGGTGTCCTGTTTGAAGGTTTTGCTGCAGACGCATTTACCAGTGGCCAAAACGCAGTTGGTGGTCTTTTAACTGGTTTTGGTTTGCTTTGTATGGTGGCGAGATTCGGAGAGTGGGAGCCATGGGCAGCAGAGGCTTTCGATATGATGACAGGTGATCATAGAGCCGCAAATGGCGAACCACTATAGACAACAGGGGTGAAGTGTAGTACCATAGACAGGTTACGCACTTCTATCTTAATGAAAGAAAGGGAAGGAGAACGTTGAGGATTACCTCCGTTCGAAAATATCTATGGCAAAAGTAGTTAAAGCTAATCTAAAAATGAAAATTCGTGCCGGACAGGCCAGTGCTGCCCCACCAGTTGGTAGTACGCTTGGGCAGTACGGCGTTAACATGATGGATTTTATCCAGCCGTTTAACGATGCCACAAAAGAACTGAAGGGTATTGTTACTGCGCACATCACTATTTATGATGACCGCAGCATGTCATTTCGCGTGGTCAGCGAACCGACTGACGATCTTATCCGGGCAAAATTAGGCATCCAAAAGGGTTCAGGCAAGCCGAACACTGAAAAGCTGCCGAAGAAGCTCAGCACTAAAGATCTTCAGGATATCGCTGAAGCCAAGGCTAAAGACATGAATACCGATGATGTCGAAGCTGTAAAGAAAATGGTAGCCGGTACCGCTCGCTCTATGGGCGTGGAAGTGGAGGCTTAAGCATATGGCAACCAAAGCAGAACTTATTCAAGAAGCCGAAGCCCTCGGACTGAGTGTTGATCCGAAGAGCAAGATCGCCGAGATACGGGCTCTCATTGACACTAGCAAAATTACCGAAGCACAGCCTGCTCCTGAAGAAACAGCCGAAGAAGCACCCGTTGCCAAAGCCGGCAAGCGCAGTGCCAAGGCCCTGGCTGAAGCAGCTGAAAAAGAAGAGAAAGAAGCCCGAAAGGCAAGTGACGAGCCAGGTGAGGCTAAGCCAAAAGTCGTTGTACCACCGACGCGTACTCGTTTAGAGCGCCGCGGCAAGCACTTCCGTAAAAATGCCGAACAGCTTGAAAAGGGCAAGACCTACACACTGGACCAAGCTATTGATCTCGCTAAAAAGACCAGTCATGTAAAATTTGATGCGACTGTCGAACTCCACGTTAACCTTGGTGTTGATCCCCGGCATGCCGACCAAAACATCCGTGATAATGTCGCTCTACCTGCCGGTACCGGTAAAACTGTCCGGATTGCCGTCTTAAGCGACGATCCAGCCGCAGCTAAAGCTGCGGGAGCAGATATAAGTGATGCTGATGCTTTACTCGCCGCTCTGGAAAAGGGAACTATAGAGTTTGATGTTCTCATAACTACTCCTTCACAAATGGCTAAATTAGGCAAACACGCTCGCATACTGGGACCAAGAGGGCTGATGCCGAATCCAAAAAGCGGTACCGTCACGACTGATATTGCTAAAGCAGTTGCCGAGGCAAAAGCCGGACGCGTTGAATATAGGGTAGACAGTACCGGTATTGTCCACTTGGGTGTCGGTAAGGTAAGTTTCAGCGAAGCGCAGCTCAGTGAAAACCTTCAAGCGGTGTTAAATAGCATTAAGGCCAATAAACCGCAAAGCGTGAAGGGTAATTACCTCAAAGCTATTTACGTCACTACAACCATGGGTCCTTCCATACAGCTTGATCTTGCCAGTATCGGCTAAAGTGCCGCTTCGTGGCATACTAGAGAGCGTATGGACAAACAACAAACCATCGCCGGCGGTCTGCTCATTGTCTTTGAAGGTATGGACGGTGTCGGTAAAACAACCCAGCTACAGTTAGCGGAAGAACGTTTGCGTGCGCGCAACATGGCCGTTACAACCAGGCGCAGCCCTGGAGGCACACCCATTGGTGAGGCACTCAGAGAAGTTTTGCTCCAATCGACAGACCGACCACCTATGACCGACCTTTATATTGCTCTCGCCATTCAGGAAGCTCTGGATGAATCAATTGCGCAGGCGCGCAAAGCCGGTTCTATTATCCTCTTGGATCGCAGTCCCTTATCGATTGCCGCCTACCAGATTTACGGCAGCGGTATTGATGAAGCGCTTGGCTGGAAATATATAGATCAATATATGGAGCGTTTGCATCCCGACCTGGTTATTGTGTATAGCTGCGCCCCCGAAGAAGCGCTGAAGCGGGCCCAGCAGAAATCACCGACCGGAGACTATTTTGAAAACATGCCGAGCAGTTACTTTGCTAGCGTCGCCAAAGGCTATGAGGCTGCTTTGACACATTATCCAGCACTCACTATTGATGCCAGCCAGCCAATTGCAGCTGTACACACTCAAACCATGGAGCACATCGAAAAACTGCTGTAACTAGTGCGGATGTTTGACCACTCGGCGCATACAGCGGGTTAAGGCGGTCATAGTGCGTGAAAAACCGCCCATACCGCCCTGATAGGCTACAAATCGATCCTGCCACTGCGGCTCATACTTGGCCTTAAAGCGAAACAGGCCGCTAAACGAATAAAAGCGGTCGCCGTTAGCGTAGGCAAATTGCAGCAGGTTATCTATAAGGCTGCGCTCTTCGTCACTGCTTTCCTGCAGGCCGCCAAGCGGCGCAAGTCCTAAGTTCAGACGCTGGTAGCCCTTTTGCCGCATCTCGTCGATTAAATTCATCAGCAGATAGTCATTAATGTTACCGAGACTACCCTCGGCATTGCGCAGCAGATCATAGGTCGCTTCCTCTTTATCAAACGAGGCAGGCACGACATTCACAAAAGCCTGAATGGTACCGGCAGCATCACGGGCTACCAGAAGCTGACACTGCTGCATATACTCAGTCGTGTAATACCCCATAGCAAAGCCCCGCTCAGCCCGACCGCCTTGACTAAGCCAATCATCAGATATAACCTTCAGCCGGTTTAGGACAGCGCTGTGGTGCGGCGGTTGCAGCAGCTCGCAGCTATAGCCCTGCTTTTGAAATTTATTACGTATTTGCCGAAAATACTTGTTGGGAGCCACGTTCGTCTGAAAAGCTTCAAGATTAACCACCGCTTCCTGCCCGAGTTTTTGCAAAGTAAAACCATGCCTTTGGTATAAATGTCGGTGCTGATCAGATACATGGATGAAAGCGGGCAGCCAATCATTGCTAAAACACAGATTCTGAAAATCACCCAGAAGCGAGCCAAAATGCATAGGGTCACCCACCGGATCACTCACACACAGCGCTACCCCCTGATAGCTGTGAAAGGCCAGGCCAGCCTGACCGCTGCGATCAAAAAAGTATAGTTTGTCATGGGGCCACAGTTTAAAGAACTCCTCGCTTGGTGCCCCGTATCGTTCCATAAGGCTAAGCATGAGCCCCCGCGGCGCCGTTTGATCAGAAAAGCGGGCCCGAATTGGCTGAAAGAGCGATAACACCGCATAGACCACCGCACCAAAACTAACGACTGACAGGGAATCGACGAATAAATGCGCCCGTTTGGTATACGGTTTGAGGGGCTTTTCAGTCGTAATATTAAACTGGTCAATCGTATAGTGAATTGCCGACGGCAGATTAATTTCCTGATGAAAGTCCGACTGATCAAGCAGCTGAAAGCCAATCACCCCATATAAAAGAGCCACAATTAAAATAATTGCCGAGAAACGAGCCGCTACGCCAAAGCCCTGTATATCGCTTTTCACCACAAACTCGTGCTGAAAACCAATCAGCAGCGCCACAATAATACAGGGGAAAACAATAACCCGCAGTACCAGGTGAAGATGGGTTTCATGAGTCAACGATGAACGGTTCAGTAATTGGGTCAGGCCAAAGGCAAAGTAAAAGGTGTAGGCCAAGATAGTAACAGCCCAGGCGGTCCGCTTGCGCCGCCGCAGCAGGGTACTTAAATAGAGAACGCTCAGCCCCAGTAAGAGCGGCAGATCAACCTGTAAATCCGTCAGGTGTGAGCCACGGTGGACCGCCACCTGCTCAATAAGCGTGCTGGTTAAAATATACAGCCCATTGACACCGATCAGAATACTGATCAGTCCTGCCGCATGACTTGTCCGGGAGGAGGTGAGGCTTTTGTTTTTAAGCGACAGTACCATATGCATTCTATTGTACTAAAAATGTAGCGCTTTGGCGTATGGGTTGCTGTGTGAACACCTATTTGCGTAAAAATCACATTATTATTATGCTTGCTTTCACCAAAGCACATCCTTAAAATAAAAGGAACACGAGAGGGAGAGCAACCAGCTATGGCAGTCTACAGCAATACTCAGATTCGGCAGGCAATCGACGAAGGCCATATTATATGTCACCCGTTTGACCCGAAACACATCAGTCATGCCAGTCTTGATGTAACCCTGGGTTACTACTTTTACCGTATCGAGCGCATGAATGAGCGCACTATTTATAACCCCTTTGATTCCGAAGATGTAGAGCGCTACTTTGACGGTCCCTACAAGGCCATGACCCACGCCCAGTGGTGTAAACTCAACGGCTTTCAGCCGGTTAACAATATTCCGCTGGACCATCCGGTCATTAGCCTGAAGCCTCGGGAGCGTATCCTGGCGCATACCCATGAGTTTTTTGGCATTAAGCCACCGGGAGCTTATGAACTTAAGTCCCGCTCCAGTTGGGGCCGCAACGGCGTAGCAGTCTGCTTTGACGCCGGCTGGGTTGATCCCGGCTATATTAACCGTCTCACCTTGGAAATCTATAACCTGAACGAGCGGGAAACCGTGCTGTTACCAGTCGGGGAACGTATTGCTCAGGCTATCTTTCTAGAAACCGGGCCAGTTGACGGTACCTACGGCGCAGGTCGTAACGATGGCTTCAGTGGTAAGTATCAGCACGGCAGTGACTTAGAAACCATTATTAAAACCTGGTCTCCGGATATGATGCTCCCGAAAGCCTATAAGGACCGGCGGGCTATGCCGCAAAAAATTGAAGGATTGTCATATGATTAGAGGCAAATACATTGTATTAGAAGGACCGGAAGGCGTTGGCAAAAGCAGCCAGCTGCAAGAACTGGCCCGGCGGCTGCAAGCTGCCGGCTTGCCGGTACGTACTTTTCGCGAGCCTGATAGTCAAAGCGATTTAACCGCCCGAGCTATCCGTAGCCTTACGCAGGATCCGCGCTATCCTATGAACACTCGCACTGAGGTATTGCTCTACAATGCCGCTCGCTCACAAAGCCTGGAGGTTATTCGCAACAGCCTAGAGCACGGTGTAACCTGCATTGTCGACCGCAATTATTTAACGACGCTGGCCATCCAATATTACGGCCGCGGCGACATACCCGACTACCAGACCATTAATACCATCATCAGTTTTGCGGTCGGTGACATGGAACCGGATTTGTGTATCGTGTTGGACGCTCCAGTGAATGTGCTGCAAGAACGGCTCAGAGGTCGTTACAGCGGCGAACGCTTTGATAATCTGGACAGTGCTTTTCTGGAACGAGTCCGAGCTGGGTACCTATGGGAAGCAAACCAGCGTAATTTCCCGGTCGTCTTTACTACTGAAACCCAGGATGTCGTAGCCGACAATATCTGGACACTGGTTTCTAAGGAACTCGCGGTTCGGGAAAAAACCAAAGCAGCCAATGTCGAAGCACCGGTGTCTGTTAAAGAAATTATTGAGCAGAAAAAGCCGGTCGCCACCCAAGCAGCTGCCAGCTCGGAGCCGGCAGAGGTAACGTACGTTATAAAGACCAAAGACGGCGGCTACGAGATTACTGATGCCGGTCGTGAATACCTCACCCAGACAGTGAGTGATCCCGACGGCAATGTCTATAGCTTCAGTAACCGTTTAAGTCCTGTCACCATCGCCGCCGCCATGGCACGACTCAGTCGGCGCGCTGACGATATGCGGATTACTATCTTGGATGAATTTGCCGGTAAAGTCGACAAGGACGCTCAGCTTTTGAAACGGGTCATCACGGCCTACGGCGACGATTCCGTACAACAGCTCGGCGGCGTGCATATGGTGGTTGAAAATGCCTCGAATCTGTTAACCAAAAAACTGGAATGGGGCCGTCTGGCTTCCTACCTGGAGCAATCCACCCGCTATATTTACTTCGATAAGAGAGACAGCGAGGGTCGTTACCGCTACTACATACCCGATTACCTCAAGCCGGGCATTAAGCGGCAGTACGAGGAAGCACTGGATACCATCTTCGATCTCTACTCGGTCATGGTACGCAAACTGACTGATTACGTCCGCAATAATTCGGGCACCCCCGAAGCCGAACGAGACGTTGCCTGGAAAGGTGCTACCCGTGCGCAAGCCTGTGATGCCGTCCGTGCCGTGCTGCCGGTAGCTACTACCTCGACCGTCGGCATCTTTGCCTCCGGCCAAGCCTTGGAAAGCCTCATCATGCACTTGCAAAGCGACGAGCTCCCGGAAGCTCGGGTTACCGGCGATAAGTTACTCAAAGAAGGCCGTAAAATTATACCGATGTACTTAGAGCGAGCTGATAAGCCGGAGCGCGGCGGTGCCATGATCGCCTATCGGGCTACGACCGCTCAAGCCGTGAAGAAAGTTGCCGAAAAGTACTTGCCGGAAAACTATGCCCCCAGTGTACCGGAGGCCGTAACACTGGTCGATTACTGGCCGAAAAACGAGCTGCTGCTGGTACCGGACATGCTCTACGAACACAGCAATGCCTCCTTGGAACAATTACAAACCGAAGTAAATGCCTGGCCGTATGAACGCAAAGCCGAAGTCCTGAAGACCTACATGGGTGAACGCCTAAATCGGCGCCACCGACCCGGCCGAGCGCTGGAAAAAGCACACTACAGCTGGGATTTGGTCTGCGACTACGGCATTTTCCGGGACTTGCAACGCCACCGCATGGTAGACGATATGAATTGGCAGCTATTAACCCCTCGCTACGGTTACGAAATTCCAAAACTGGTGGAGGAAGCTGACCTTGCCGAGCAATTCGAGCAGTGCTTTGACATCAGTCTGAAGCTCTACAGTCTGCTGCAAAAAGCTGGCTATACGCTTGAGGCGCAGTACGCTACTTTATTGGGGCACAAAATGCGCTGGAAAGTCACCTATAACGCCCGAGAAGCTTTTCACTTGCATGAGCTGCGCACCACGCCGCAAGGACACCCGGGATACCGCAAGCTTGTTCTGCAAATGCATGAGAAATTAGCTGAAGTCCATCCGCTCCTGGCCGAATCAATGAAGTTCGTCAATCAAGATGAAGACCCTAAGCTCACCCGACTGGCTGCCGAACGCTATACCCAGTACAAACTGACACAGCTCGATTCAAGCAAATAAAGTATTACAGATAGAGAATATTTGTATATATATTATAATTATGTTACAATATATATATGCGAACCGCTTTTAACACGTTAATGTTCCAAACTCCTGAGCAAGATACCCGAGCATTCCTAATTGGCTCCTTGGGTATACGAGATATTCTGCATGCTCGAGAAGGATCAACCGTATTATTACCATTACGCGGTGCTATGCCGATGTTTTGGGCCGCCGACGGACTACCTGAGGCAGAAGAGCCAGTTGTAGATCAAACAAACATTATTGAGGTACCGGTAGGCACCTACAATTACATGGCAAGTGGAGCGCCAAGCATGAGAAGTCCATCCAAGAGAGCTAAACGCGGGATAATTGACAAAGCCCTGGAAACAGCCGCATTACACTCCCAAGATGAGCTTACCCTAATGGATGAAATTCAGGGTGGCGGTACAGTACTACCTTTTGTAAAGGGCACTTTAAGATTTGCACAGCAGCACGACCTAAAATTGCCGCTTCACTTAATAGCCGCCGAGGATACTCGTGCCGTCGAAAGAGTAAAAACACCGGGCTATAGACGAATGGCGGCTAACGGATTCGCAGGAGTCATGGCAACGATTGTGCGCTTACCACTTATCGGACTCGATAAAGACGCATTACTTGATAGGGTTATATTTGCAGGTACTGCAGGCTCGGAGCAGTCGGAAGATGAATATCTAGAGGGTTTTTCTGTAGAGCGAAATACCGATGCTGAGCGACTATTCCGTAGCTTGGGGTCTATGGTACGCCATCCTGAAATTACTCATGATGATGATTTTATAAGAAGAATTTTTGATCCATTAGCTACCGAAAGCCCTGAGGCCGTTGATAGGCTTCAGCCGTGGCTGGATACTGTTTTAAGAGGCCTGCAAGATTAACAACTAGCAATCAAACAACACAGTAAACTAAAAGATTCTTTGGAGTTTAACCTCTATACCCTATGATGGAGGTATGTCCAACTCGATCGGTGGTGGCATATATAGCATACTTGCCGACTTAGTCGGTTTTCAAACCGTCACCGGCCACACCGAAGAAGTTGATGTCTGCTTTCAGTACATCCTTACTTTCTTAGAAAAACACGACCTGCAGGTCGTACACCTCACCAGTCAAGGCTTTCCTTCAATCGTAGCCACTACTCACGCCACGAAAACACCGAAAGTATTACTGCAAGCCCATATCGATGTGGTCCCGGCTAAAGCACAGGCATTCACTATGAGCGAAACCGCGGGAAAGCTACATGGACGAGGCGTCTTTGATATGAAGTTTGCCGTGGCCTGTTACCTGCAGTTAATTCATGAGCTGAAAGCTGACCTGCAGCAATATGATTTCGGCATTATGCTCACGAGTGATGAAGAAATAGGCGGCGAAAATGGTGTTAAGTACGTCCTCGATGAAGGCTATGGCGCCGAGGTCTGTATTCTGCCAGACGGCGGCAATGACTGGCATATAGAAACAACGTGTAACGCGGTATGGATTGCACGCGTTACCGCCGACGGCCGCAGCGCGCATGGTTCTCGTCCATGGGAAGGGCAGAATGCTATCAATAGTCTGGTAGAAGGTCTCGGCGAAATACAGACGATGTTTGGCGAACTCAAACCCTATAAAAACAGCATTACTATTAGCAACATACAAGGTGGCCGGGCTGTGAACCAAGTACCGGATGAGGCGACTGCCGTTTTAGACATGCGTTTTACGAGCGACCAGGAATATGCTCGCTATCACACCGCCATAACAAACATGATGGCCGAGAGAGGACTGCAGTTAGAAACTGTCGCCCAGGTGAAAGCCCGTAATGTGAATCTAGATCAGCCAGCAGTTGCGTCGTTCCTGACAATCGCCGAGCAGGTTACCGGCAGCCCGATTACCAAAACACACTCTTTCGGAGCTACCGACGCCTGTTATTTTGCTAACCATGACATTACAACAATCGTCATTCGCCCAACTGGCGGCAAACACCACAGCGACGACGAGTGGATAGCGAAAGATGAGCTCCAACAATTTTATAAGGTGCTTAAGACGTATATTACCGAGTTCACCAAAATACCTGCCTAGCACCTGACGTATCCTTGACAAGCTTTGCGTACCTATGCCACCATGGAACTATGTGCAAAACATTTAGCGTAGTGGAGATTATTTCCATCCCCGGCTAGCGGGTAGCTATTTGCACGATTTACAAACGACACAAAATAGCTCCCGCGAAACCGGGAGCTTTTTTTGTGGCAAAAATATAATAACTACATAAGGAGAACGAAAAAATGGAAGGTGCACAAATAACAGGAGAGATAGGCGATGCAATAGCAGGAGAAGCAGCAGCAATGCTTGTAGAAGTAAGTGAGCGGCCTACTCCAGATAGTCCACTTCCCGGAGTTGCCGCTGTGGCTGCCAGCATGGAAGACCCTGTAGCATGGTGGCAGCAACATGAATATGCGTTTGCTGATTAAACAGTTATGCTAGCTTGTCAGTACAACGTTCCCTATAATAAGCCGCACTAATTTGGAAGGAAGCATTTTTGAGCCAGCCGACCATGGAGCGAGGTACTACTCCCCGTTTAGCCGTTGATGAACCCAGCCTACTGCCCAATAAGCTACTGGAGATAGCAGTAAGCGTGGCAGCTGCATATTTTGTCGGTCGTGCTACGAATCCTGACAGGGAACAGCAGATATTTCGGCAAGATGTTCATGATTTCTGTAGCTCGCATGCTCAAGAAGGCCCCGGCATTATACTTGCTGGCCTAAAAGTCGCCGGCTTTGAGCTCGTGCTTGACCCTCCGACGGCAACAGCTCCGGACACTCAGCCCCCTGAACAATGTCTCGACCAAGAATTTTTTCACCTACCAAATTGGCATAATGTAGTACCCACGCTCATTGATATGGGTGAATATGCTACCTGGGATCATAGCGAAAATCCCCGTTTTGATCCGGCAGTAACTGAATTTGCTCAACGAGTTCCTTCTTTTATAACCCCCGACCCGCTTGCGTAATCCCCCCAAAAAGTAGTACAATAGGGTTAAGTTGCCAGAGACAGCGACGGTTTACCAAAAGTAAACTTGATAAGGTCGCCGAGGTACAAACACTCTATTATAGATAGTTTGAACGTCTTTGGTCTTCACAAGAGCCCCAAAGACGTTTTTGTTTGGCAACGAAGCAAGACTAACAGGTCGAATAGTCATACGCTTGAAAATCATAAAATATGGAGCTAACATGGCATTAAGCAAAGAAGAGAAGCAGAAAGTAATCAGTGAAGTAGCTGAACTGCTCGATGCATCAAAAATGACTGTTGTTGCCAAGTATCAAGGTACTGACGTTAAAGCGTTACAAACCTTGCGACGTGACGCACGGTCAAACGGTACCAAGGTTAAGGTCATTAAGAACCGTCTGGTCAAACAGGCGCTCAAGAATACGAAAGACCTGAAGGACACAGACACCAGTCCGCTTGAGGGCATGCTTCTTTACGCCTTCAACGGCGAAGATGAAGTAGCTGCAGCTCAAATATTGAATACGTTTGCTAAGCAAAACCCCACGCTCGTATTTGTCGGCGCTATAAGCGCAGATGGTACGTTCGTTGATGCCGACAATGTTAAAGCGTTGGCTCGTTTACCCGGGAAGAATCAGCTTATTGCTGGTCTTCTCAATACCCTCAATGCGCCGGTACAAGGCGTAATGAGCGGATTAACAGGTGATCTTCACGGCCTGTTAAAGGGCTTGGAAGCAAAAGCCGCCTAAGTAAGTTTAAGAAAGGAATAACCCTATGGCTGATTTAAAGAAAATCGCAGAACAACTCGTTGGTCTGACTGTATTGGAAGTCAACGAACTCGGAACTATTTTAAAAGATGAGTACGGCATTGAGCCAGCTGCTGCAGCCGTTGCTGTTGCCGCCGCTCCTGCTGGCGGAGACGCCGCTCCTGCTGCTGAGGAAAAGAGTGAATACGACGTCATCCTGAAAGACGCCGGTGCTCAAAAGGTAGCAGTTATTAAGGCCGTAAAAGACATTACTGGTCTTGGTCTTGGTGAAGCAAAAGCTATCGTTGATGGCGCACCTAAGCCAGTGCTTGAGAAGGCTAAAACAGAAGACGCAGAAGCTGCCAAAAAGACTTTGGAAGAAGCCGGCGCTACTGTCGAACTAGCCTAAGCAGTATTTTATCCAGTTTACAGATAGAACATTCTGTCTGTAAGCTGGAGTTTGCTGCCATAGTTTAACTACCTACTCGTCATTTATCCGACGAGTGTGTAGCCACGCCACGTAAACAGATAGGCTAAGGGGTTGAATTTGGGCTTTTACCCAGTTGACTATCTCACAACAATGCGTACATAGCTGACGGTGGTGTATATTTACTTGACTGCACGTAAAATCGGAGTATAATAGTTAATATGAGGTACACACTAAAACAAATGCAGGAGCTGTTCCCAGACAATGACAGTTGTTTGCAAATGCTATTTGAGAGCCGCTACGGAGACATTAAAGCCTGTCCTGGCTGTGGCGTGGTACAACCCAAGTATTATCGGATTAAAAGTCGCATGGCCTACCAGTGCAAGGAATGCCGACACCAAATCCACCCGTTAGTTGGCACGATTTTTGAAAAGACTACCACACCTCTGGTGTATTGGTTCCATGTTTTGTATTTATTCTCAGTCAGTAAAAATGGCGTGAGCGCCAAAGAGATCGAAAGGCAAGTGGAAGTCAGCTACAAGACCGCACATAGAATGTGCAAGCAGGTGCGTAGGCTCATGCAAGAAAATAGTATGCTGGGTGGCTCAGGGAAGCCTATTGAAATGGATGAAGCCTACGTCGGAGGTAAGCGTAAGCAGGTTGAGAAAGATCGTAAGACACCACTACTAGCTGTGGTTGAGGGTGGTGAGCAAGTAAGAACTGCTGTGGTGCCACGAGCCGATTCTAATAATGCTGTTCCGTTCTTAGAGAACAACGTGTTCTATGGATCGGTGCTACACACCGACGAAAGCAAGATCTACAAAGCCAAGAAAGTCCAAACCTACTACCGACACGCTACAGTCAATCACTTTCAAAAAGAGTTCGTGAAGCACGGCGTAACCACCAATCACGTAGAAAACTTCTTCGGGCAGTTTAAGAGGTCTTTGGACGGGACTTTTCATGCAGTCTCGCCTTACTATCTTGGTTTATACGCTTCAGAGTTCGCTTACCGCTATAGCCACCGCCGTGAGCAGATTTTCCCGCTTCTTTTGGCAAGGGCTGCGCAGCGAGTTTAACCAGTTCTAAGAATTTTGCTTTGCTCATAGTTCTATTATACCTCTTTAGGCATTGACCGTCACCGTCCAATTACATTCGCTATTGACTGCTAAATAGTAATCATGTCCAGGGTCTTGGGGGTAGATGGTGGTCGTGACATTCGTAGCTCCACTACTCAGTGCGTTGGCAATGCTCTGGTCATCGCTATTCAGGCTGGACTGATTGCCATACTCAAGGTCTGCAATGAAGTTACCGCTGCCATCCTGAGATGAACAATCATAGGAGTAAATCACTGTTAGTTTAGACTGAGTTACCATGAATGGCGCACTGTTCTCAATGCCATTGCCTGACAAGGTGAGCAGAGTCTTAGGCGCTGCTGGAGCTGGTGCAGGCGTGGCTGCTTTAGCTGGCGCTGGCGTCGGAGTTGTAGCCGCAGGAGTTGAAGAACTGCTAGCAGAGGAGCTGCTATCATCTGCCGTACTGGAGCTTTGGTTTGAAGCTGCCTGGGTGTTAGCTGTTTGTTGGGAGTTGAGGTTTGTGGGTTTGTGGATATTAGCTCCGACTATTAGCAAGATAACGAAGCCAATAACGCATAAAACTACAATACCTGATGTTTTTTCTTTGCGGTTCATCTCGTTCCACTGTTTTCGCTTTGCCATAAAAATCTCCTTACCCCACCATTAGTAATAAAAAAGGACAGCCATTGCTGACTGTCTAGATCTTTCAAGCAGGGTTTCCCCAACTACACAATGGCTGCCCATTTCCGTTGAGGAAATAAAAAGCCCTGCACAATGAAAAATCTAGACACCTTCATTTTACACCCACGGTAGAAAATTGCCAGAGTTAAAACGAATGTGGGGTAATGAGACTAGGGGAATTATGAATTTGTGGCGTAGATTACGATATAATGAGCGAGTGAATTATACTTTTGCTGAATTATTGGGGGAAATTCAAGCGAGCTTAGATGAGAAGCTACAGCAAGGTTTCTTCAGTCCCGACACATCGCTTACTGTGCTGGAGGGCTTTACATATATGCCAATACAGTCCAGCGTTGGCGTAGCTTATCAAATAGGGGGACCAGCTGTACCTGTAGTAGGCGCTGTAGGTAATAACACGGGCAAGGTCTATTATTTCCCACTTAAAGTATTAGTCCCGAGAGTTGAGCTAGGGTGATGGATAACTCGGTAGATCCAACAAAAGCCGAGTATCCTAGCCAAGGAGAACAAAGAGCTATTGAGCCAGAGATTATACCCCCCAAAGCTAATCACAGTCATAA